>Ga0164243_10003930_pt1 | contig 23513 bp, 20 predicted proteins | sample OricompcompostOP_FD_108781 | JGI IMG/M metagenome (GOLD analysis project Ga0164243, IMG submission 108781) | Organic Plus compost microbial communities from Emeryville, California, USA - Original compost - Organic plus compost (OP) | ecosystem: Engineered > Solid waste > Mixed feedstock >...
GATGTTGGGCTCGACCAGCATCGTTCCGTCTCCCGGGTCCGGCATCGGGTTGAGGACCTCGCAGACCAGCCGGTCCTGGTCGGCGTCCACGAGCTGCCAGGAGACCGGGAAGCCGGTCATCACTCGACCGGGATAGGACGTCATCGTGCGCACCGCCCACGCCCGGATCTCCTCGCGCCCCGTGAAGGTGCCCATCGCGTGCTCGACGTAAACGGCGTCGGAGGTGAAGAGGTCGGCGTACCCACTCCAGTCACCCGACGCGACGAAGCCCTCGACCTGGTCGTGGAACGCGGCGTACGCGTCCGTGATCTCGTCGGCGCGAGAGGGGGTGGCCATGCACCGATCCAACCAGATCGGTGCATGGCCGCCGTCGGACTAGTCGGCGTACTGGTACTCGTAGATCTCCTTGTAGGCGCTGTAGACCGGGTGCGCCGGATCGGTCTCCTTGATCACCACGCTGTTGTTCGCCTTGCTCGCGTACTCGTCCAGCTTGAGATTCGCCGACCCGGTGACCGTGAAGTACTTCGACTCCCCACTGAGGGCGAAGAGGTAGTCCTTGGCGTGGGTGAGCCGCTTGTACTTGGCGATGCCGATGTTGTTGAAGTTGCTGATCGGGAACTGGGTCTCGTACGAGTTGGTCTTCACCACGAATCGGAAGTGCTTCAGGCCGGGCGTCGACGAGTCGTAGATCTCCTTGAGCCGGTCGTAGAGCTTGTGCCCGAAGTTGTCGGTCTTCAGGTGGTAGACATTGGCCTTGAAGTACCGGTCGCCGGTGGCGTCCGCCATCTGCTCGACGTACTTCGCGATCGGGTTGTAGGCAGGGTCCCAGGCGTTGCCGTTGCTGGGGTCGCCGTCACCGGTCTCGGGAATGTAGACGTAGTGGCCCTCGGGCTCCTCCGGGATGGGGTAGAAGTAGCTGCTGAAGTGCTGGTCGTCGTAGTTGAGTGTTCCCGCGGCATGCGCCGCGCGGACGGCGGTCCGGAAGCTCGTCTGGTTCTCGTAATTGTTGTAGATCAGGTCGAAGTAGTGCTCGAAGGAGGCCCGCAGCTCCGGGTGCCCGTTGATGAGCAGGCCGGACTGCACCCAGTCCTTGCCGATCGGCAGGCCCGCGGCGGTGTGATCGTCGATATTGCCGGTGCTCGTGTAGACCGTGTCAGCCACGAGCCCGCCGTCGTCGCCGGCGTAATGGCTCACCGTCATGAACTTGGAGTGCATCTGCTCGAATGAATCCCCGCCCCACTCGATCTGGTGCGGGTCGAGGTAGTTGCCGACCGTCTGGCTCGGGTCGCCGACGGTCGGGTCGTTCTCGTGGCTCTCGATGTACGCCTTGACGCTGGCCGAGGGGTCGTTGTCCTTGTGGTAGACGAAGCCGACATCGACCTTGTGCGCCGCGGCGTCGATGATCAGATCGACCAGGTTCTCCAGATGGGCACCCGCCGCACCCTTGACGTATCCGTACGACGAGTCGCCGGGATCGACGCCGATGTAGGAGCCCATGCCGATCTTGTACATCGCGAACCGCACCTTCACGTCGGCCTCGGGGTGTGCCGTCTTGTAGGCGGTCGCCCGGTGGAGCAGGTCGCCGTACTTGAACACGACGTGATCCTTTGCCTCGCCGACGTCTCGCGAGTACACCTTGACCCGCACGTTCTTGCCGTCGTAGGAGAACTCGGTTGCCGGCGACACGGCGGCGTTCGCGGCGTGATCGACCGGCAGCAGGAACAGGCACACCAGGCACGAGAGCAGCGCTGCGAGCAGCGCGCGGACTCTGAACGGATTCATGGGGTTGACCTCTCTGTCGATGCTTGTGCTGGATCCCCCACGACCCCAGTCGAACCCGCGAACGGCCGCCTGGCCATGCCGGAACCGCTATCGGGGTCATTCACGATTCGGCGTTGCCGCCCGTCGAGGCGGCCGCGAGACTGGCGTCCGGAGAGCGGAGGTGCACTGTGGAGACCCGGGTTGCTGTGTACGACGACGGGGCTGTCGACCTCGAGAAGCTGAGCCTCCCCCCTCGTGGGGTCGGCGAGATCGATGTCGCGATGTCGACAGCGGCCATCTGCGGGTCGGACCTGCACACCGTGCTCGGTCACCGCAGCACGCCCGACCGCACCGCGCTCGGCCACGAGGGCATCGGCGAGGTGCTCGATCTGGACAACGATGTCCACGACCTGCGCGGCGAGCGACTGGCGGTCGGCGACCGCGTCGTCTTCGCCCTGTTCAGCGCGTGCGGGTCGTGCGACCGATGCTCGGCCGGCCTCGCGATGAAATGTCGGAACCTGCTCAAGTACGGCCATGAGTCCGTCACCACGGCTCCCCACGCGACCGGCACCCTCGCCGACGTCGTCCGCCTGCTTCCGGGCGTTGCGGTCCTCAAGGTGCCGGCCGAGGTCGACGATCGCCATGTCGTGGCCGCCGGGTGCGCGGTGGCCACCGCAGCCGCGGTCGTGACGGCTGCCGGACCACCCGCTGCCGGTACCCGTGCCCTGGTGTACGGCGCCGGGGCGGTGGGCAGCTACACGGCCGCCATGCTCGCGAGCATCGGCGTCGACGTGGCGGTGAGTGACCCCAACCCTGACCGGCAGGCCGCCGTTACGGCCCTCGGTCTCCGTCTGGCCGCAGATGACGCACCGGCCTACGACCTGGTGATCGAGGCCTCGGGGAGTCCGGTCGCCTTCACCGAGGCGATCGACCGCATCGAGATCGGCGGTCGCATCGTCGCCGCGGGCGCGGTGAGCCCGGGGCACAGCACCGTCACCTTCGACCCCGCCACCCTGGTGCGTCAGCGCCTCTCCCTGATCGGTGTGCACAACTACACTGCGGAGGAGTTCCGCTACGGGGTCGACTGGCTCCTCGCGCACGGCCAGCGGCCGGAGTGGAGCACGGTGCTGTCGGCCCCGTTCCCGCTCGACGACGTCGAGCGAGCCTTCGCCGAGATCCAGCGTGGCCGCTTTCTGCGCGTCCTGGTGCAGCCCGGCAGCGACGCCTGACGGTCACCGCGGCCATCGGTCCGCACTCCACTGACCGCCGCCCGACGCCTCCGCGAGATAAGCCGCCCGGCGCGGGCGTTCCGGCCTGCACCGAACCGCTTCCGAACGCTGCGGACCATAGCGCTTGATGATGACGGGCATAGCGACCACGGCGTGGTTGGGAGAGGCTCGCCCCGCGTAGCGTAACGCGCATCACATCGGGGGCAATCGTCAAGGAGCCAACCCATGATCACGTTCACTCTCGGTCGCCCGGCGGCCGCCCAGCGCGCTCGACGCTCACGCACCCGACTCAGCCACCTCGCGATCACCCTTCTGGTCGCTCTCATGGCGACCGCTCTCGCCGCATGCGGCGCTGTCAACAACCGCACCGGCTCGATGCCCGACGAGCTCCGGATCGGCACCAACGAGTTCACCGACGGCCTCGAGGCCACCCGGACCTCCAACGCCGACGCCCAGCTGCAATACCTCATCTACGACACGCTCATCCTGCGCGACCCGTTCTCGGAGGAGGTGAAGTTCCTCCCCGGCCTGGCCGAGAGCTGGAAGCAGACCAAGCCCAAGGTCTGGGAGCTCCAGCTGCGCCAGGGCGTGAAGTTCCACGACGGCACGACGATGACGGCCGAGGACGTCGCCTTCTCCCTGAACCGCATCTTCGAGAACAAGGACCCCCGGTTCGCCAACGCCTACGGCCGCTACTTCAACACCTTCGACCGGGTGGAGGTCATCGACGAGACGCACGTGCGGATCCTGATGAAGAAGGCAGATCCGCTCGTGGAGCACTTCCTCTCCGATCTCAGCGGTGCGATCACGTCGAAGGCGTACATCGAGAAGGTGGGAGCCGACGCTGCCGACCTGAAGCCCGTGGGGACCGGCCCCTACAAGGTGGCCTCGTTCAAGCCCGGTGAGAGCGCGACCCTTGAACGGTTCGACGACTACTGGGGCGAGAAGGCTCCCCTGAAGAAGGTCACCTTCACCTACACCCCCGAGATCGCCTCCCGGGTGACGGCCATCGCCAACGACGAGATCGACTTCGCGGTCGGCATCCCCACCGACCAGCGCTCCGCCTTGAAGGGTCGACAGGTGAACCTGATCGACACCATCTACCCGATCTATCACGTCATCGTGATGAACATGGGCAATGCCTACATGGGCGCCCACCCGAAGCTGCGCCAAGCGCTCGACCTGGCCATCGACCGCGATGCGCTCAACGAGGCGCTGTGGGACGGGAAGGGTGAGGTGCCCACCTCACTTCAGTTCCCCGACTACGGGGATCTCTACCTCCCGGACGTCAAGACCATCGGCTACGACAAGAAGCGTGCCCAGGAACTCGTCAAGGAGTCGGGGTACGACGGCACCAAGATCGTCATCGCCAACCGCAGCGAGTACTACGTCAACATCGACCTCGCCCTCCAGGCGGTGGTCGACATGTGGAAGGACATCGGTGTCGACGCACAGGTCAAGAACGTCCCTGACGTCAACGCGATCCCGGACCCGGACGTCATGGTCCGGACCTGGTCGAACCCGCTGTACTACCCCGACCCGATGGGCCTGATCGGCGCCTCGTGGGGCCCCGACATCTGGACGAGCACCCGCGGCCTCTGGCAGCCCCAGGACCCGGAGTGGGCCACGAACTTCGAGATCGCCCGCTTCAGCGAGGACGTCGACGAACGCAAGGACGCCATCCGCAAGCTGAACGAGATCGCCAAGGAGGAGGCCGGCTTCAGTCTCCTGTACGCCCCCAACGAGTACACCGCGGTCAGAGACGACCTCGCCTACCGGATCCCGAAGAACTACCGGCCGTACACGATCGCTCTCCGCGCGGGCGAGCTCACCATGGCCGACTGATACCTCGCCGCGGGGTCGCAGTGCGGCCCCGCGGAGCACCAGAGATGTCGACAACCGAAGGAAGGACGAGGTCGGGAGTGTACGGATTCATCGGGCAACGTGCCCTCAAGGCACTCCTCACGGTTCTCGCCGTGCTGCTGTTCGTGTTCTTCGGATCGAGGTTGACCGGCGACCCGATCAGCATGATGTTCCCCGAAGGCCTCACCCAGCAGCAGCACGACGCGCTGACCCATCGCTACGGCCTCGATCGCTCGATGCTGGACCAGTTCTGGGTCTACCTGAAGAACGCGGCAACCGGGGACTTCGGTGTGAGCATCACCGAGAACCGCCCGGTGACCACCGTCGTCTTCGGCGCCGCGGCACAGACCCTCAAGCTGGGCGTCTGGGCGTTCCTGCTGAGCAGCATCGCCGGGATCGCGATCGGGATCGCCGCATCGCTGAAACCGGAGGGGCGCCTCTCCAAGACACTGATGTTCCTCGTGTGCGCGGGCTACTCGATCCCCGGATTCATCGTCGCCATCCTGCTCGTCCTGATCTTCGGCTACTACCTGCAGCTCTTGCCGAGCCTCGGGCAAGGCGGGCCGGCCAGCTACGTGCTGCCGGTCGTCGCGCTCTCTGCGCGCCCCGCCGCATCAGTCGCCCGCTACGTGCAGAACAGCCTGGTCGACGTCCTGGCGCAGCAGTACATCCGCACCGCCAGGGCCAAGGGCATGGGCCAACGGATCGTGATCCTCAAGCACGCGTTCCGCAACGCCCTCGTGCCCCTGGTCACCGTCGTGGGCATGCTCGTGATCGAGATCATCAGCGGCGCCCTGTTCATCGAGGTCGTCTTCTCCTGGCCGGGCGTCGGCAAGTGCCTGATCGACGCCGTTCTCGACAAGGACTTCCCCGTGCTCCAGTTCGGTGTGGTGATGCTCTCGATGGTCGTGATCGTCGTGAACCTGCTGGTCGACCTGCTCTACGGAGTCATCGACCCCCGGCTGCGAAAGGGGGTGGCGGCATGACCATGGTTCACACCGTGCGGCGAGCACCCTGGCGGATCAAGGCCTGCCTGGCGCTCATCGCCGCCGTCCTGATCGTCGTGATCGCGTCCACCTGGTGGCTCCCCTACGGACCGAACACCACCGACCTGTCGTCCAACAACCTGCCGCCCGCGCTCCTCGGCGGTGGCTGGGACCACCCCCTCGGCACCGACCCGCTCGGAAGGGACCTGTTGAGTCGGACGATCTTCGGATTGAAGGTGAGCGTCGGCGTCGCCTCGATCGGCATTCTGGTCGGCTGCGCGGTCGGCGTGGTGGCCGGCCTGCTCAGCGGCTACCTCGGCGGGTTCGTCGACAAGGTCGTCATGGCCGCCGTCGACTTCCAGTTCGCCGTGCCCTACACGCTGATGATCCTGATGGGTCTCGTGCTCCTCGGCACCGACATCAAGGTACTGATCGTCATGCTGGGCCTGGCCCACTGGGAGAGCTACGCACGGGTCATCAGGAGCCTGTCGCTCTCGTTGCGCGTCAACCAGTATGTCGAGGCAGCCGAGGCAGCGGGAGCGTCACGCTGGTACGTCGTCTCGCGGCACATCTTCCCGAACGTGCTCCCGACCGTCGTCGTGATGCTGACGCTCTACTTCCCCGCCATCCTCACTCTGGAGTCCTCCTTGTCCTTCCTCGGCATCGGCATTCAGCCCCCCACCGCGAGCCTCGGCAAGATGGTGGGTGAAGGCCGCAACTACCTGATCACCTCGTGGTGGATCTCCCTGACACCCGCGCTGGTCATCTTGGTGATGGCCCTGGTGGCGCAGACCGTCGGCGACTGGCTCAAGTCGATCACCGACCTCCCGGAGACGGTGTGATGGTGGAGACCGAGACCCAGAGCCCCACGCCGACCGCCGCCGCGACACCGGGCCAGGCCGGGCCGCTGCTGGCCATCAGGGACCTCGAGGTCGGGTTCCGGTCCGGCGACGACGAGTTCCGGGCCGTCAACGGCATGAGTCTCGAGGTGCGCCCCCGCGAGACGGTCGCCGTCGTCGGCGAGTCCGGCTGCGGCAAGTCCCTGACCGCTCTCTCGATCATGGGGCTGCTCGGACCCGGAACGTCCCTGCCGGACGCCTTCGTGCGCGGAAGCATGCGCCTGGCCACCGGAGACGGGTCCGAGCACGAGCTGGTCGGCATGCGCTCGCGGGAGTACGACCGCATCCGCGGCTCGGTGCTGTCCATGATCTTCCAGGAGCCCATGTCGGCGCTGAATCCTCTGTTCACCGTAGGTGAGCAGGTGGTGGAGATGCTCGTTCGGCACGAGCACATGCCTCGCCGCCAGGCGTGGACACGAGCCGAGGTGCTCTTCGAGCAGGTGGGCATCCCTGAGCCGAGGCGACGGCTGAAGGCCTACCCGTTCGAGCTGTCGGGCGGCCAGAAGCAACGGGTGATGATCGCGATCGCCATGTCGTGCAACCCTCGACTGCTGATCGCCGACGAGCCGACAACAGCCTTGGACGTGACGATCCAGAGCCAGATCCTGTACCTGTTGCGGGAGATCAAGGAGTCCTTCGAGACATCGGTCCTCTTCATCACGCACAACCTCGGGATCGTCGCCCAGTTCGCCGACCGCGTCGCGGTGATGTACCGGGGCGCGGTGGTGGAGTTCGCCACGGTCCAGGAGGTCTTCAAGGCACCCCGGCACCCCTACACGCGCATGCTGCTCGACTCCCACCCGGGCGAGTCGCTCCGGGCACGAGCCGGCGACCGGCTGCAGGCGATCCCGGGCACCGTTCCCAGCATCACGACCGACATCGACGGTTGCGCGTTCCATCCGCGATGCCCCTACGTGATGCCGCTGTGCCGCACCACGGCGCCGCCCGAGCGGATCGATGCCTCAGGTCACACGGCGCGGTGCCACCTGGAGGTGATCCCCGATGCAGAGCGCTGAGCGGGAGGTCGTGGCCCGGGTCGAACGGCTGAAGGTGCACTTCAGCGTCGACAAGAAGAAGGCCAGGAAGGGTCAGCAGGGCGGATACCTGCGGGCGGTCGACGACGTGTCCCTGGATGTCCGCAAGAACGAGGTGCTGGGCCTGGTGGGCGAGTCGGGCTCGGGCAAGAGCACCTGCGGCCGGGCCCTGCTGCGACTCAACGAGGTCTCCGGCGGCCGGGTGTTCTTCGAGGAGGAGGAGCTGACCACCAAGAGCCGTCGCGAGATGCGGCCGCTGCGCCGGGAGATGCAGATGATCTTCCAGGACCCGAACAGCTCGCTGAACCCGCGCATCAGGGTCGGTGACGCGATCGCCGAGCCGTTGCGGATCAACCGGATCGGCACGGCGGCCGAGCAGCAGGCACGGGTCGAGGAGATGCTCGACCAGGTGCAGCTGCCGCGGGAGTACCTCGGCCGGTATCCCCACCAGCTCTCGGGCGGCCAGAAGCAGCGGGTGTCGATCGCCCGGGCGCTGATCACCCGGCCGCGGCTGCTCGTCGCCGATGAGGCCGTCTCGGCGCTGGACGTGTCCGTGCAGGCACAGATCCTCAACCTGCTCTCGGACCTGCAGCAGCGCTTGGGGCTGACAATCCTGATGATCTCCCATGACCTGTCGGTCGTGCGCTACTTCTCCGACCGGGTCGCGGTGATGTACCTGGGGCGGTTGATGGAGGTCGGGCCCGTCGACGAGGTCTTCGCGCGGCCGGCGCATCCCTACACCCGGGCCCTGCTCGACGCGATCCCGGTGCCCGACCCGAGCCGCGTCAACATCGCGCAGCCGATCAGGGGCGAGCTGCCGAGCCCGACCGCTCCCCCGAGCGGGTGCGTCTTCCGGACCCGATGTGCGGCGGCGATTCCCGCCTGCGCCGCCACCGTGCCGGAGCTTCGGCACGTGTCGCCCGATCACCAGTCGGCGTGCCTGCTCGCGCCGGGAGAGGAACAGGCTCGATGAGCACTCCCGACTCTCCTCCGGAGACGTTCTCCTTCGTCGTCATCCCGGACACACAGGTGCTGGCTCGCGATCACCCCGACGTGCTGCTCACCATGGCGCGATGGATCCGCGAGCACACTCGCGAGCTGAGTCTGCGCGCCGTGGTCCACCTGGGCGACATCGTCGACCACGGAGCACGGGACGAGCTGCAGTTCCGACGCTCGCTCGAGGCATTCGCGGTCCTGGAGTCGGCCGGCATGCCGCTGCTGCTGGCCGCGGGCAACCACGACTACGACGACCCCATCACGTCGAAGCGCGGGCCGGTGCCTGAGGAGCGCTCCCGCGACCTGGTCATGTTCAACCAGTACTTCGGGCAACACCGCCTGGACGACCAGCCGTGGTTCGGCGGAACCTTCGAGCCCCAAGGCGCGGAGAACATGTACGCCGTCCTCGGCACGACGCGTGAGTCCTTCCTCTTCGTCGTCCTGGAGTTCGCACCCCGACCGGCCGTGATGGCATGGGCCGACGACGTCATCCGTGCGCACCCGAGATGCAAGGTCGTCGTCATCACGCACAGCTACATGTTCCTCAACGGAGAGCGGGTCAACGCCACCCATCCCGCCAACCCGAAGCGCAAGTACCCCGCCGCCGCCACCGGGCGGGACGGCGAGGACATGTGGACCGACCACCTCAGCCACCACCCGAACCTGCTGGCGGTGTTCGCGGGACACCACATCCCCGGAGGCGCCGGGCATCGCGTCGACCTCGGCGTCCACGGCAACGCCGTGTACCAGTTCTTCCAGAACTGGCAGGACTTCGAGCTCGGCGGTGGCGGACGCTTCCGGATCGTCACCTACGACGAGACCGGGCCCACCCTGCGGATCCGAGTCGTCAACCCGACCACCGGTCGCTATGAGTCGGAGCCCGGCTACGAGCTCACCGCCCTCGACGTGGGCTGATCAGCCGATCAACCGTCGTCCGCCTCGAACTCCGGCCAGGTGCGGATCGCCCGGAGGACGCCCAGGAACGCCTTCTCGGCCGGGGAGAGCAATCGGTCACGACGGGTGGCGACCACGACCGGTCGCCGACCCGCCGCAGGGTCGATCTCCAGCACCTCGAGTCGTCGCGCCTCGAGCTCGGTGACGATCGCATGCTCGGAGATCAGGGAGACGCCCAAGCCCGCCATCACGGCCTGCTTGATCGCCTCCAGATCCCACACGTCGGCGTGATCGGCATCGGTGAGCCCCCACGCCTCCAGCGTCTCGTCCTGACGAGCGCGGGTCGCCGATCCCTTCTCGCGGAGCAGGAAGCGCTCCCCGGCCAAGTCGGCCGGGGTGACCTGAGCACCGGCCAGCCGGTGCCCGGCGGCCGCGACCAGGACGAGGCGCTCGGTGAGCAGCTTCTCGCTGATGAGCTGACCGGCGGCTGGCTTGCCCAGCATCACCGCGAGACCGATCTCGCCCGCCAACAGAGCGCGCGACACGTCCGCGGCGTTGCCGACGAAGATGTCGAACTCGACGCCGGGATGCTCCTCCTTGAACCGGGCCACCACGGCCGGCAGGAGATAGGTGCCGGCGGTCGATGTGCCCCCGACCGCCACGCGGCCCGTCTCGAGGCCGCTCACCTGAGCGACCGCCGCCACCGCCTCGTCGGCGAGGACGAAGAGGCGCTGGGCGTACTCCATCAGCACCTCCCCCTCGGCGGTCGGCTTGATCCGGGCACCGGAGCGGTCGATGAGTGTCGTCTTGAGGCCGGACTCCAGCTGGCGCACCTGGTTGGAGACCGATGGCTGGCTCATGAAGAGCTTCTCAGCCGCCGCCGAGAAGCCTCCCGACTCGACGACCTGGGCGAAGATCCACAGGCGATACAGGCTCAACTGCACATGCTCACCCTAGGACGACGCGCGACGACGCGACATCCGCGCAGGACAGCGTCTGTGCATGGGAGCCATAGGCACAACGGCGTTGTCCGCGACCGGCCCGGCATCCACGATGGGAGCACGATGTCTGACACCGGCTGGATCCTCTTGGCTGTCGCTTTCGCCGTGGTGACCGGTGTGAACGACGGTGGCTCGTTGCTGTCGACGGGGCTGAAGGTTCCCAGCGTGCGCCCGCTGGCGGCGCTGGCCATCGTGGTCGCCTGCATGGCGCTGGTCCCGTGGCTGACCACCACGGTCGCCGAGGGCTTCGCCCATCGGATGGTCGCCTTCCGTGGCGCCGACGCCAAGCCGGCGGTGGCGGTCGCTGTGATCAGTGCGGTGCTGTTGGTGGTGGTGCTCACCTGGCGCGGCCTGCCGACCAGCCTCACTCTCGCTCTCGTCGGCGGCCTGGCCGGCTCCGGCGTCGGCTTCCACCTCGCGGTGTCGTGGCCCGTCGTGACCAAGGTGCTGATCGTCGGAGCCTGTGCCCCGGTCGTCGGCTGCCTGCTGGGCTACGTCCTCTCCCGCATGATGCGCATGGCCCGGACCGGGGCCAGCGGCGCGGTCCAGCGGATGCACCGCGCCGCCTACGGTCTCCAGGCGGTGGCCTACGCCAGCAACGACGGCCAGAAGGTCGTCGCGATCTGGGTCGTTCTGGGGCTCGGCACGCTCGCGAGCCGCCCACCCACCTGGCTCCTGGTCGCGACCTCCCTCCTCTTCGGGGTGGGGGTCGTGCTCGGCCTCCCCCGGGTCGCGCGCGGGCTGAGCAACGGCGTGCTGCTCGTCCGTCCCGCACATGCGGTCTCGGCCGAGTTCTCCTCGGCGATCGCCGTGCTCGGCTCGGCGGCCGTCGGTGTGCCGGTGAGCATGACGCAAGCCATCGGTGGTGCATTGATCGGCACCGGGCTCTCGCACGGGCGCCGGCGCATCCGCTGGAAAGAGGTCTACCGCATCGGCCTGGCGTGGGTGATCACGCTGCCCAGCAGCGCACTGCTCGCCGTCGCCGCGGCAGCGACCCTGAGGAGGCTGTGATGGTCCGTCGTATCCGGCAGTTCATGACTGCGTTGACCGGCAAGGCGGACGTACAGCTCGTCGACGCCGTGCTGCACCAGATCGCCTGGGCCCGGGAGGGCGCCGCGCTGGCGCAGACCATGGCCGGCGGTGCCATCGACCGGGCCGATGCACATCAGCGGATGGGCAGGATCGAGCACGAGGGTGACCTCTGCCGCGGCGTCCTGGTCGAGAGCCTGTCGACGAGCATCACCACACCCATCGACCGCGAGGATCTCTTCCGGCTCTCACGCTCCGTCGACGACGTCCTGGACACGCTGCGCGACTTCGTGCGCGAGGCCCACCTGTATGACGTCGCGGCGATGGACCGACTGCTCCCGTTGCTCGGGTGGCTGATCGAGGGCCTGGACGACCTCGGCGGCGCCGTCTCCAACGTCGTGGACGATCCGGCGGACGTCGTGCCGGCCGCCCTGAGCGCGAAGAAGCGCGCCGGCGCGATCTGCCGCGCCTATCAGTACGAGATCGCCGAGCTGTTCGTGGACGAGATCTCGGCGGAGACGATCAAGCAGCGGGAGCTCGTCCGACGGCTCGACATCGCTGGGCTGCGTCTCTCCGATGCCGCCGATGCCTTGGCCGACGGCGCCATGAAACGCTGGCACTGAGCCCGCGTCGGTCGGGCATTCCTGCCCCGACAGTGGGCTGAGCGCGGAAAAGCAAGGAGCGACCACCCGTGACGGGTGGTCGCTCCTCGCCTGCGAACCTGTTCGGCGGGGGCTTGCCGATCAGGTCTCGAGCGTGCGGTCGGCCGGGCCGTCGTACCAGTCGGGCCCCTGCATCTCGAGGGAGAGCGGCTGGATCATCCCGGCGTTGCCCGAGGCCCGCCAGCCCTTCTCCCGGCTGGCCTCCTCGATGTGGTGCGCGGCGAGCCCGAGAGCCCGGGCGACGATGAAGATGGCCTTGAGCTGGATCGGCTCGTAGCCGGCGTCCAGGCCGGTGCAGCCCATGGCCCCCGGGCCGTTGAGATAGATGCGCCGACCCCCGAACGCCTCCTCGGTGGCGTCCTCCATGGCCCGCGCGATCTCGACGTACCGGCCGGCGATGCCGAGGTCGGTCGCCAGGCCGAGCAGCCGAACGGTGCGGGGGTCCTCGATGTGCTGCGGGTGATGGAACCCGGGCATGCTCTCCCGCCGCTCACGCATCTCCAGAACGGTCCGCCGCGCCGCCTCCGCGAGCGTCAGGTCCTCGGTCTTCGCGCGCTCCTCGACGGCGAGGAACATGTCGGCCGGACGATCGGAGGTGCCGTGCAGTCGTCCGATCGCCGCAACCCCGGAGGCGAGCGCGGCATTGATGTCGGCGCCGCCGGAGGTCGCGAACCGGATCGTCGCGGAGGACGGAGACATGGCGTGCTCGGCAAGATTGACCATCCAGGCGTTGGTCATCGCAGCGACGGCGGGGCTGGGCAGATCACCCCGCAACACCAGGTGCACCATCGAACCGAAGTCGATGTTGCCCGTGAGGTCGTTGACGTCGTAGCCGCGGATGACGATCCGCTCCCGGTTCTTCCACGCGATGTTGGTCTTCCAATGGAAGGAGGGACGTTCCTCGGTGGTCATGATGCTCCTTGCTCCTCGTGGGGCTTCTCGTGATGGGTGAGACTCGGCCTGCGTTCGGGGAAGTAGCGCGCCTCAGGATCGAGCACGTCGCGCAGCAGCGCGAGATCGGCTGGCGCCGGTCGCGCGACGACGGCAAGGTCGGTCGCGATGTCCGGAGCGAAACCGGTGCGGGCAACCACGTCGTCGACCGTGCTGCCGGGCATGAGGGCGGTCACGCACAGCCGCCCGGTGGTTCCGTCGGCCTCCATCACGCACAGGTCGGTGATCACCTTCAGGCGCAGTGGCGGCAGCCCCGCCCGCTCGCGACCTCCCGGCCCGCTGAGGAAGCCGGGGCTGGTCACGTAGTCACAGGTCGCAGGAAAGCGCCGCTTCTCGTGATCGGTGAGGATGACGACCTTCTCGCAGAGCGAGGCGATGTCGTTGGCGCCGCCGGAGCCGGGCAGCCGGACGCGACCGCCGTCCCGGTTGATCCACGTCGAGTTGATGTTGCCCCACTGGTCGACTTGCGCCCCGCCGAGGAAGCCGGTGTCGACGTGGCCACGCTGCACCAGTCCCCCCAGCGCCTCGACGAGCGAGCCCAGGCGACTGGCGTGGTGCATGATCCGAGGGTCGACGACGGAGAGCGGGGTCGGCTTGACCCGTGGGAAGACGACACCACTCTCGATCACCAGACGGGCCGCCGGCGCGTGCGCGCGCTGCGCGAGCAGGCCCGCGAGCAGCGGGAGGCCGGTGCCGACGATGACCGTGTCGCTCGCGGTGATCTGACGCGCGCCTTCGAAGACGATCAGCTCGCGTGGACTGGCGGTGGACAGACTGGCGGTCGTCACAGCAGGGCCTCCATCCGTCGCTCCAGCGCTGCTCGTAACGCCCCGGCGGGGTCGTTCGCCGCCAGGTAGTCGTCGAAGCTCTCGTGACCGGTCACGTTGTGCTCCAGCCACGTCGCCACCGACGTCTGCCCGGACTTGGCCCTGCGCTGGTAGTCCTGGACGTGCTCCTCCGCGTAGTCGTAGTCCCGATAGACCGACGTCGGGAAGGCGCCGAAGCGCTGCTCGACGACAGCGGTCACGTGGGCCGCGGAGATCGTGACCCGCTCCGGCTCAGCCGTGAAGGCTCCCGCGGGCAGCACTTCCTCGGCCGAGAGGATCGTCGTCTTCGACGCGCGCACCATGTCGACCTCGTGACTGCTCACCCCGTCGATGACGGCGTTGCCGAGCTCGTCAGCACGAGAGACATGCACCAAGGCGACGTCGGGCACCTGTGCCTTCAGCAGCACGACCGGGTCCGACCCGAACGGGTCATCGATGAGGGTCGCCACCCCCGCCTCGCGCATTCCCACGAGGATGTCGCTGCCGAGCAGACTCCGACTCGGCATGAACGGCACCCCCATCGCACCGGCGAGGAACCGCGTCGCCATCGCAAGGTGACTGTGGTCGGTGGTGGTGACCGTGCCCGACTCCAACGCTCGGCGCCAGCTGAACAGCACGCCGTACTTCTCCAGGTTGCCGCTCCCCTGTTCGGTGTGATCGATCAGCCCGGCCGCCACGAGGACGTCCAGCGGCAGCGAGAGGTTGCATCCCACCGCGGTCAGGTGATTGATCCGCTGGCGAACGACCTCATGGACCAGTGCCATCGGGCAGCGGTTGATGTTCTGTCCCCCGATCCCCACCGTCATACCCGGCCGTACATGAGCGGCGACCGCGTCGGCAGCCGACATCACTCGGGAGGAATCCGGTCCCGCCGCCTCCCGATGCGCGTCGGTCAGTAGCTGATGCACGCCGACCGCCAATCGGTGTAGAAGTCCCAGACCTGCGGCGAGCACTCCGGCGCGCCGAACTGCGATGCCTTCGCTCCCATGTGCGGAAGGTGCGCGTAGGCGCCGACGCCCGGGCGATTGACGTGCAGCATCCCGGCCTCGAACCGCTCGAGCGCCTCGAAGGCACGGGAAGGACTCTGGGTGAAGATGGTGCCGGACATCCCGTACTTGACCGAGTTGGAGATCTGCATCGCCTCGTCGAAGCCGTCGCAGTCGATGACCGAGAGCACGGGCCCGAAGACCTCCTCCTGGGCGATCTGGCTGTCCCAGGGCACGTCACGGAGAACGGTCGGTCGCACGTAGTAGCCGTCCGGAAGGCCGGAGGTGGCCCGCTCGCCACCGACGACGACCTTGGCCCCCGAGAGCTGGGCGGACTCCACCGCGTCGAGGCACGCGTTCAGCCGGTCTTCGTTGACCACGGGACCGATGTCGGCCGACTCGTCGTCGGCTCGGCCCACCGTGAGGGCGCCGACCCGCGCCGCCAGTCGGTCGAGGAGGTCCTGCTTGACCTCGCGGTCGACGACGACCCGACTGGTCGCACTGCAGCGCTGACCGGCCTGACCGAAGGCACCGAACATGATCGCGTCCGCGGCCTTGTCGAGGTCCGCGTCGTCGAGCACCAGCACCGCGTTCTTGCCTCCGAGCTCCAACTGCATGCGGGCCAGGCGGGGCGCGCCGGCGGTGTGGATCGCGGTGCCGACCGCCAGCGATCCGGTGAAGGAGACACCGGCCACGGTCGGGTCGCCGACGAGAGCCTCGCCGGCAGCTCGATCACCCTGGACCAGGTTGAGCACGCCGGCCGGAACGCCGGCCTCGACGAAGACGTCCTGGAGCAGCGCGGCGGACAGGGGGGTGAACGGGGAGGGCTTGAGGATCGCCGTACATCCCGAGAGCAGGGCTGGTGCGACCTTCCACATCGGGATGGCCAGCGGGAAGTTCCACGGGGTGATCAGCCCGACGACGCCCAGCGGCACCCGGAAGGTCATCGCCCAGGTGCGCGGCTCCTCGGCCGGCGTCGTGACGCCGTTGAGGCGGCGAGCCTCCCCCGCGGTGAAGTCGAGGATCGCGAGCGCTCGTCGCACTTCGCCGTGCGCCTCCTCGAGGAGCTTGCCCTGCTCCCGGCTGATCGCCCGTGCGAGCTCGTCGCCGCGCGCTTCCAGGATCCGCTCGGCCCGGCGCAGGAACGCTGCTCGCTTGATCGGCCCGAGCTCACGCCACGCCGGCTGTGCCGACCGAGCGGCGAGCACCGCGCTGTCGACGTCCGCCGCACCGGATTCGGCGAACTCGCCGAGCACGTCCGAGAGATCGCTGGGGTTGAGATTCGTGCGGGTCTGGCCGCTCTCGGCCTCGACCCACTCTCCGGCGATGTGGTTGCGGGTGAGGCGCTGGTCGACGGCGCTGCTCATGGGTGGCTCCTGACGTCGCTGGCCGACGGTGACACGTCGACTCTGGCTGGTGTGCGGGGGTGGGGCAACGCGCTCTTGGCGATGCCCGTCATCGGGTCTGGCTATGACCCGTCGCGAGTCGTCTGCGACGCTCGCGATCGGCGCTGACGCCGGTGGTGCCGACCCAGAACGCGTCGTAGTTGTGTACCCGCGCCGGCTGCCCGAGATCGGTGTCGAGGAACGGGGGTGCCTCGAGCGTGCGGTTGACGATGAACGGGATGTCCAGCTCGCCGAGCCCACCGTGGGAGCGCAACGGCGCGTCGAGCTGGCTCAGGTCGTGCCAGGCGGCGAACCGACCGACGGCCGTGCCCTTGTCGGCGAGGACGACGAGGTCGCCGATGCGGTCGACGGGCAGGCCGAACCGGGCCGCGGCCGCCGCGCGGGCGTGCACCTCCTGCACGCCGTCGAGCTCAGCGAGCGAGCCGGCGACACCGCTCACGTCGGCGTCAGCAGGCAGGTACACGGTGGCGAAGGAGCCGAGTGCTCCGTGGTGGGCGGTGTAGGGATCGGTGATCGGCAGGATCACTCGCAGTCCGTCGACGGACGTCCCGGCCTGCGTAAGAAGGTCGGCGACGACCTCCTCGACGTAGATCACGTTCGGCTCGCCGTCCGCCCCCGACTTCGCGCTCATCCCATGATCCGCGGTGACGACGACGACCGCGCCGAGCTCGTCCAGCGCGGCGGCATAGCGGTCGATCATGGCGTAGAAGGCGTTGGCCGTCTCGGTGCCGGGCGCGAACTTGTGCTGGATGTAGTCGGTCAGCGAGAGGTACATCAGATCGGGCCGACGCGTACGGAGAAGCTCGACGCCGGCGGCCAGTGTGAACTCGCTCAGCGCCGCCGAGTAGACCTCCGGCACCGGGAGGTCCACCAGCCCCAGTACGTCCTCGATGCCGTTGTCGGCCATGGTGACCTGGTCGGCCTTCTCCGCCGAGAAGCAGATGCCGGGTCGCGACGGAGCCGCGCCGAGCCCGCCGTCGAGGGTCGGGCCGGCCTCGACCAGCCCGGCGCCGAGGAGGCGACGCAGCTTGTCCTTCGCCGTCACCACCGCGACGTCGAGACCGGCATCGGTCGCGGCAGCGAACACGGTCGGGATCCGGAGGAACCTCTTGTCGTTCATCAAGACCTCCTCGCCGGTGTCCGGGTCGAAGATGTAGTTGCCGCTGATGCCGTGCGCGTGGGGCGGTTGGCCGGTGGCGATCGAGATGTTGTTGGGATTCGTCAGCGCCGGCATCGCGCAGTGTGCGGGCCACGAGGATCCGGCGCCGCGGAGGATCTTCTCCAGCCACGGCATCCGACCGTCCTCGATGGCCCGGAGGTGGTAGTCGGGCTCACTGCCGTCGATGCAGATGACGACCACCGGATCGCCGTGCAGGACGTAGTCCCTGTTGTTGACGCTGAACGTCGATACGGTCACTGTTTCCTCCGGGCGTCGCGAGATGTCTCGTCAGCGATCCTGCCTTCGGGTGGCCGTGGGTGGAATCCGGCAGTTGGCGATGAGCGCCATAGGCAAACGGCGACGTGCTCGCCATCCACCGTCGATCATCGAAGGCCCATCCCTACCGGACCACTACGCTTCCGGCATGGTCCGCGTCTCCAGCCCGAGCCGGCGCAGCCCCTTCGGCTCCCGCCTCCTCGGACCGCGCGACCAGGCCCCGCGGGCGCTGCGGATCAGGATCCAGCTGCTGCTCACCACGATGCTGGTCGGCACCAACCTGCTCGGCGCGCTCGTGGTCTTCGTGATCAACACCTGGGCGATCCCCGCGCCCGAGCCGACCACCCGGATGGTGGTGGCCCTGGCGATCGCGATCCCGACCTACGTGCTCCTCGCGGCCGTCGTCGGTGCGATCTGGGGGACGACGACCTCCCTGCGCGCCCTCCGGTGGGCGACCCAGCCTGAGGTCGATCCCGACCACATCCAGCGCGGCCGGGCGCTGCGGGTGCCGTTCGCGCTGACCGCCATGCAGCTGTTCATGTGGCTGGTGGGGACGGCGCTGTTCACCATGCTCACCGTGCTGCTCCAGCCGTCACGGGCGCTGAGCACCGGCCTGACCGTCGGCACGGGTGCGATCGTCGTCGCCGGCATCTCCTACCTGCTCACCGAGTTCTCCCTGCGTCCGATCGCCGCCCGGGCGCTGGCCGACGTGCGGGTCACCAACCGGGTGCGCGGCGTGGGCGTCGGGCCGCGGATGGCGATCTTCTGGACCCTCGGCACGGCTGCCCCCGTGATCGCCCTGCTGATCACCGCCATCTTGGCGCTCAGCCCCCACTCCGACGCGACGCTGACCCAGCTCGCGGTCGTCACGATCATCACCTGTGGCGCCGTCCTCGTCTTCGGCTTCCTGCTCACCGATCTCAACGCCCGCGCCGTCGTCGCGCCGCTGCTCTCGGTGCGCGACGCGATGCGCGCGGTCGAGGCGGGCGACCTCGACGCCGACGTGGTCGTGTACGACGGCACCGAGCTCGGCCAGCTGCAGAGCGGCTTCAACGACATGGTGGCCGGGCTCCGCGAGCGCGAGCAGATCCGGGACCTGTTCGGCCGTCACGTGGGCAAGGAGGTCGCGTCCGCCGCGGCCGCACTCGGGCCGGGCGCGATCGAGCTCGGCGGCGAGACCCGCGTCTGCACGGTGCTCTTCGTCGACCTGGTCGGCTCGACGACCTACGCCACCGAGCACTCGCCGACCGACGTCGTCGGCGTCCTCAACCGCTTCTTCGACGTGGTCGTCGACGAGGTCGACCGGCACGGCGGGCTGGTCAACAAGTTCATCGGCGACGCCGTGCTCGCGATCTTCGGTGCGCCGGTCGAGCTCCCCGACCATGCGGGCGCGGGCCTGGTCGCGGCGCGCGCGATGGCCGCCCGGCTCGCCGTCGAGGTGCCGGAGGTCGGCGCCGGCATCGGCGTCGCCACCGGGCAGGTGGTCGCCGGCAATGTCGGCCACCAGCAGCGCTTCGAGTACACCGTCATCGGCGACGCCGTGAACTCCGCCGCCCGGCTCACCGATCTCGCCAAGGAGGCGCCCGGCTGCGTCCTCGTGTCCTGGGAGTCCGTAGCGGCGGCCCCTGCCGACGAGCAGGCCGCCTGGACCGAGCACGGCGAGGTGGTGCTCCGCGGCCGTGCGACACCGACCCGGACCGCCGTCCTGCGCGCCGCCGCTCGCTTGTAACTCAGTGTTACGTCGTCTCCCCCCGTGTTGGTGTCGCTGGCACGGTGTTCAGGTCTACCGCGGTGTTCGCACCACTGCCTCGGTGCTCTGACCGGCCACAGCACCCGAGGTAGACGACGTAACACTGAGTTACAAGCGGCTCGACCCCGTGTGGCAGGCTCCACCGCGTGACTGACTTCGAACCCGACGCGATCGTCGTCGGCGCCGGCCTAGCCGGGCTGGTGGCGACCTACGAGGCGACCCGGGCGGGCAAGCGCGTGCTCGTCCTCGACCAGGAGAACCGACCCAACCTCGGCGGCCAGGCGTTCTGGTCGCTGGGCGGGCTCTTCCTCGTCGACTCCCCCGAGCAGCGCCGGATGGGCATCAAGGACTCCGTCGAGCTGGCCTGGCAGGACTGGCAGGGCTCAGCCGGCTTCGACCGCGTCGAGGACGCCGCCGACGGCACCCCCGGCCAGGACCACTGGGCACGGCAGTGGGCCCGGGCGTACGTCGACTTCGCGGCCGGCGAGAAGCGCGCCTACCTCCGCGAGCTCGGGCTGAAGGTGCTCCCGTTCGTCGGCTGGGCCGAGCGCGGCCGCGGCGACGCCTCCGGTCACGGCAACTCGGTGCCGCGCTTCCACCTCACCTGGGGCACCGGCCCCGAGGTGGTGCGCGTGTTCCTCGAGCCCGTGCTCGAGGCGGAGCGGCAGGGCCTGGTCCGGTTCGGCTTCCGACACCGCGTCGACGAGCTGGTGACGGACGGCGGAGCCGTGGTCGGCGTCCGCGGTGCCGTGCTGGAGCCCTCGGAGGTGGAGCGCGGCTTCGCGTCGTCGCGCGTCGAGGTCGGCGCCTTCGAGCTGCGTGCCCCGTCGGTCGTGATGACCACCGGCGGCATCGGGCACAACCACGACCTGATCCGTGCCAACTGGCCCGTCGACCGGCTCGGGCCCGCGCCGTCGTACCTGATCAGCGGCGTGCCGGCGTACGTCGACGGGCGCGGCCTGGCGATCGCGGAGGACGCCGGCGCGCGGCTGGTGAACTCCGACCGGATGTGGCACTACACCGAGGGCATCCACAACTGGGACCCGATCTGGCCGGACCACGCGATCCGGATCATCCCCGGCCCGTCGTCGCTGTGGTTCGACGCCACCGGCCAGCGGCTGCCGGCACCGAACTATCCGGGCTTCGACAGCCTCGGCACGCTCGCCACGATCGGGCGCACCGGCTACGACTACTCGTGGTTCGTGCTCACCCAGTCGATCATCGAGAAGGAGTTCGCGCTCTCCGGCTCGGAGCAGAACCCCGACATCACCGGCAAGGACATCAAGGTGATGCTGAAGGCACGGCTCGCGAAGGGCGCGCCGGCGCCGGTCGAGCGGTTCAAGACCGACGGTCTCGACTTCGTGGTCGCGGACACTCTCGACGAGCTGGTCGCCGGCATGAACGCGATCGTGGACGGCGACTCCCCCGCGCGCGGCCCGCAGCTGGACGCCGCCGTGCTGCGCCGTCAGATCGAGGAACGCGATGCCGAGCTCGCCAACGGCTTCAGCAAGGACTTCCAGCTGATGTCGATCAACAACGCTCGCCGCTCACGCACCGACAAGCTGATCCGCGTCGCCAAGCCGCATCAGATGCTGGACCCGGACCACGGGCCGCTGATCGCCGTCCGCCTCAACATCTTGACCCGCAAGACGCTCGGCGGCGTCACCACCGACCTGTCCTCGCGCGCGATCGCCCCCAGCGGCAAGGTCGTGCCGGGGCTGTACGCCGCCGGCGAGGTCGCCGGCTTCGGTGGCGGTGGCGTGCACGGCTACAACGCGCTCGAGGGCACCTTCCTCGGCGGCTGCATCTTCTCCGGCCGGGCGGCGGGGCGAGCGATCGCCCGCGGTTGAGCGGTCGGCAGGCGGCGTCTCAGAGGCTCCGCCAGGAGGCGGCGCGCAGCAGGCGCGGCCTCCTGGCGGAACCTCTCAGCCCGCGGAGTAGAAGGACTTCTGGAGGTACTCGTTGACGGCTTCCTCGGTCACGCGGAACGAGCGGCCGACGCGCACGGCGGGCAGCTCCTCGTTGTGGACGAGGCGGTAGACGGTCATCTTGGAGACCCGCATCATCGCAGCGACTTCGGCGATGGTCAGGAACTTGGGGTCCGGACGGGACTCGGTGCGCTCGTGCGGCGAGGGAGCCATGACAACCACTCTTTCTGCGCGCCCGTCACTGCCTTCCCCAGCAGTGGCCAGCGGACGCCTCTGATCGACAATAGGGGCAGATGTGACGGATGGGGAAGGGGTTGGCCAGTGAAACTTTTGGGATCCTCGGCGTGTCGCCTTGACCGATATCGCATCTGAGACGGCCGTTCGCAGCCCGCCTGCACCGCCGGCCGACGGTGTCGGTGGCCCCTGAGAGACTGCGAAGCATGCGACTCCAGGCCCTCCTCCTCGACCTGGACGACACCCTGGTCGACCACCGCGGGGCGGCCGAGCGCGGCGTCCGCGCCTGGCTGGCCGGCCTCGGCATGGGCGAGACGCCCGCCGAGCTGGAGGAGCACGTCGAGCGCTGGTTCGTGCTGGAGGCGCGCCACTACGAGCGCGCCCAGCGCGGCGAGATCAGCTACACCGAACAGCGCCGCGTGCGTATCCGCGCCTTCCTGCCGGGCTGGGACCTCGCCGACGACGCGCTGGCCGACGACGTGTTCGCCGGCTTCCTCGGCTGCTACCAGGCCGCCTGGCGGGCCTTCGACGACGCGGCCGCTGCCATCGACGCGGCACTCGTCGCCGGTCTCAAGGTCGGCGTGCTCACCAACGGCCGCCACGAGATCCAGACCGCGAAGCTGACCCGCACCGGCCTCCTCCACCCCGCCGTGCGGCTCTTCGCCTCCTCCGAGCTGCCCGCGGCCAAGCCCGACCCGCGTGCCTTCCACACCGCCTGCGCGGCGCTCGGCGTCCCGCCGTCGGCCACCCTGATGGTGGGCGACTCGCTCAAGCACGACGTGCTCGGCGCCCTCGGCGCGGGTCTGCAGGCCCGGCTGCTCGACCGCTTCGGGCGGTACGACGCCCGCCGCACCGGCCACGCCGTCGCGACGCTGCGCGGGCTGGGTGAGTTGGGCTGGGTGGGCGCGTCGGCCTGAGCTGGCCGCCCTCCCGCGAGGAGAACGGTGATCTCGACGACCCGCCGCTACGACCCCAGCTGCTCCGACCGGTCCCGCGCCGCCTCGAGTGCCGCGAGGAAGGCCGCCCGCACCCGGTGTACCTCGAGCTCACGGAGCGCGGCGGCCGTCGTCCCACCCGGGGAGGTGACCTGCTCGCGCAGCACCGCGGGGTGCTCGCCGGTCTCGCGGAGCATGGCGGCCGAGCCGATCAGGGTCTGCAGGGCGAGCTCGTGGGCGATCGTGCGCGGCAGGCCGAGGTGCACGCCGGCCTCGATCATCGACTCGACGACGAAGAAGATGTAGGCGGGCCCGGAGCCGCTGATCGCGGTGACGGCGTCCTGCTGCTTCTCGGGCACCCGCACCACGCGGCCGACCGACGCCATCAGCGCCTCGGCCTCGTCGAGGTGGTGGTCGTCGCAGTGGGTGCCGGGCGAGATGGCGGCCATGCCCTCGTCGACCAGCGCCGGGGTGTTGGGCATGACCCGCACGACCGCGACGCCGGCGGGCACGTGCGACTCGACGAAGCCGGTGGTGATGCCGGCGGCGAGCGACACCAGAAGTTGGCCCGTGCGCAACGCGGGCGCGATCTCGGTCAGAACATCCGCCATGTCCTGCGGCTTGACGACCAGCAGCACGGTGTCGGCCGCAGCGGCCGCGGCGAGGTCGGCGACCACGCTCACGCCGTACCGCTCGGCCAGCTCGGC
>Ga0164243_10003931_pt1 | contig 23509 bp, 20 predicted proteins | sample OricompcompostOP_FD_108781 | JGI IMG/M metagenome (GOLD analysis project Ga0164243, IMG submission 108781) | Organic Plus compost microbial communities from Emeryville, California, USA - Original compost - Organic plus compost (OP) | ecosystem: Engineered > Solid waste > Mixed feedstock >...
CGAAGGCCGGATCACTGCCGGCCTTCCGCCAGGAACGCTTTTTTATAGGCCGCTACCGGCTCGTCAAAATACCGGGCGTTGTCCACCAGGTGGAACAGCGCCTGCTCGTTATTATAATCCAGCGTAATCAGGTCGCGAATGGCCGCTTTCTTATCCGCCGCCCTGTTGTAGTAGCTTTCGCAGATAGCATAGCCCATGTAATAGCCGAGGTCCCGCATCCCGAAAGGGTTGGCGCTGTTGCTATACAGCCAGTAGCCGGTATTGGGCGAAAACATCTGTTTTACAAAGGCGGCTTTCAGCGCGCTGTCATTGGCCTTGCCATATGCGATCGGCGGGTTGGGGGAAGCGGTCCGTAAAGCCTTTTCCGCCACAAACTCCGCTACGCCTTCCAGCACGCATTGCGCCAGCAGGTGATCCCCGATGGTAGTTTTTTGCTGGGTATGCACATATTCATGCACATTCAGGAAAACCAGCTGCTGTACCGGGTTTTGGCTGAAGTAAGCCTTCAGGTGGCGGAACATGGCGGGGAATTCGTCCGTGGGGGTTTTATCATCCGCGAGGGACAGCTCACTGCCGATCAGGACTTTTTGCTCCAGCGTAGTGCCGTTGGAGCGCATGGCGCCCACGGTAAAATAGATATGCGCCGGCTTCATTGCCGGGTAGAGCTTTCGCAGCGCGGCAATGCCGGTGTTGATATCCGCCGCGTAGGTATTCACCCGCTGCATGTTGGGCCGGATGGCCGCCCAGAAACGGGGATAATTGTCGATCGCCCGGATATAATCCGCTGCCGTGTAGTTCCTTACCTGTCGCAATGCCTTGAAACCTTCCCCGGCCTTATCGAAATACATGGATTGGATCAACTCCACCTTCCTGGCGCTGTCCGCAGTAGCGGTTACAGCATCATAAGCTTTCCAGAAAAGCGGGATATCGGTAGTACTTACCAGGGCGTCCTGCGCCAGCAGCGGGCCGGCCGGCAGTAGCCAAATCAGCAGAGGGATAAGATAACGCACAGTAATACAGGATTTAAAAAGAGATTATCGTTTTGCAAGAATGGAAACCGTGAGGCGGCTCACGCAAACGAGGCGGTGCTGATCGTCCGTAATACGGATATCCCAGACATGGCTGGAAGCCCCGATGTGCAAGGGTTTGGCGGTAGCGTGCACATACCCGCTCCGTACGCCCCGGATATGGTTGGCGTTGATCTCCATGCCTACGCAAATGGATTTTTCCGGGTCAATGATCAGCCCGGAGCCCACGCTGCCGATGGTTTCCGCCAGCGCTGCGGAAGCGCCGCCATGCAGTAACCCGTAGGGCTGTACGGTCCGCTGGTCTACCGGCATCATCATCTTCAGGTAGTCGGGACCTATTTCCGTAAACTCCATGCCCAAACAGGCCGCCATAGTGCCGGCGCCCATTTCGTTTAGCTGATCCAGTGATACATTCAGGGAATGCCAGATGGCTTTCATATATAAGCAATTTATTTTTTCAGTCGATTCATACCTTCCAATACAGCCGGGGGCACAAAAGCGTTCACTTCGCCGCCGTGGCGGTAGATATCCCGCACCAGCGTAGAAGCGATGCTGGCATACATGGGAGAGCAGGTAAGGAAAAACGTTTCAACGGACGGGTCTATAGTCCGGTTCACGTCGGCAATGGCCTTCTCATACTCGAAATCGCCGACTCCACGTATGCCCCGCAGAATAAAGCGGGCTTTAATCTTTCTACAAAAATCTATTGTAAGTCCTGTATAAGAAGCCACTTCCACTCTCGGGTCATTTTTATAATGCTCCCTGATCCACTGCATCCTTTCTTCCAGCGGAAACATAGGCTGTTTGTTGCTGTTGTAGCCGATGCCGATCACCAGTTTATCGAAGAGGTCCAGGGCACGGTCAATCACATCAGTATGGCCGTAGGTAATCGGATCAAATGTGCCGGGAAAAAGACAAATCTTCATATGGGTTTTATTTGTAAAGCTCCGCCCGTACTAGCGTTTCAGCTCTTCCCGGTTAATGAAAATCGAGAAGATGGTGGCGCCGTAATTCCTTTCCGTGCGGTAGTATGAATATTTACTGAAGTTATTGTGATTGGTATGTTCGATCACGAGCCAGCCTTCCGGTTTGAGCAGCCCTTTTTCGAAAACCGCCAGGGGCAGCTTATCCAGCGTATCCATGGCGTAGGGCGGATCAGCGAAGATAAAGTCGAACTGCTCCGTACACTGCTGCAGGTATTTGAAGACGTCCATTTTCACGACTTTGAGGGTGGTAATATCCAGGCCCCGGGCGGTTTTATTGATATATTCCGCCATGGAGGGGTCTTTTTCCACCACGGTCATGTCCGTCGCCCCTCTGCTGGCCAGCTCGTAGCTGATGCTGCCGGTGCCGCCAAAGAGGTCGAGCGTTTTTAAGGACGGAATGTCCAGGTTGTTTTCGATGATATTAAATAAGCCGCCTTTGGCAATATCTGTAGTAGGCCTGGTATTAGGCATTTTTGCCGGTGGCTGAAATCTCCTGCCCCCACTCGCTCCTCCGATTATACGCATAATGCTAACGCATACAAATTATGAAAATAATAGCCCGGTATTTCCTGCATTTTGCTGATGTAGGAAAACCCCGGTAGTCGCTGCGCCCATTCCAGGTTAGGTATGAATTTATACATTTCCTGGTACACGGCATTGTCCTTCACCAAAGCGCCGGACAGTTTCACTTTTACCTCTTTTTCGTCCAGGCCCAGCAGCCTGAGCGTGCTAACCACGGCGTACACCACATCGAGCCCGCTCTGGTATTCCGCTTCCTGGTGGATTTGCAGCAGGCCTCCCTTGTAGATGGTGATGGAGACTGCGTTGCGCTGTACCTCTACAAACACGATCCCTTTAGCGTAATGGAAATCCAGGTCCAGCGGATAGGCCATCAGCAAGGCTGAGCTGGCGTGGATCACCAGGTCGGAAGAGAATTCTTTCCGCAGGAATCCTACCAGGTCCTTATCCAGGCTGTAGACATTGACGAACGGCTGGCCGTTCACCTGGTCCGTGAGGATGGCTTCCTGCACTTTTTCCGGCTGTACCAGGTGCAGGTAATCCTTTTTCAGGCTGTTATTGAAATACTGCTGGGGCACCAGTACGCCGCTGCCGGTATCGAAGGCCAGCAGCACGGAACGGAAGGCCGTAAACAACAGTTTATCTATCTCAAACACTTCCTCGATCATCTCCAGGTCCGCCAGGGCTATTTTCTGGGGCTGGAAATGGTAGGATTTCAATGCCAGGAATTTTTTAGCAACAGGCTCATACACCACATAGCTGAAAGTACCGTTGCCTACCAGCACCAGGAGGTGACAGGCAGTAAGATCGGTTTCCAGCAGCGTTTCATCGTCTACTGTAAATGCAGGATGGATGTTATAGGCCACAGGCATATTATAGAGTTCAAATGAATTACAATAATAAACTTTTTACTTTAATTGCCTTGCAGGAAGTATATCTTTGCCTGCATCAATATCCGAACCCGTACCATGCAACTGGAAGTTTCGAACAGAGATATTATTAAGATTGCAGCACCTATATGCCTGGCACTGATCATCCCGCAGATTAACCACATGACCAATACTGCGTTCCTGGGCCGTTTGGGCGAGTTTGAGCTGGCGGCCAACGGCATTGCGGGGATTTACTACCTGGTGATGTACATGATTGCCTATGGGCTGAACAACGGCATGCAGGTATTGATTGCCCGGCGTGCGGGGCAGCAGCATTATGCCGGCATCGGGCAGTTGTTTTCCAACGGGTTGATACTGGGACTTTTCAGTGCGTTGTTTGCGATAGGGATTACCCTGTTGTTTGCGCCTGCCTTCTTTTCGCATACATTACACAATAAAGAGATTTACGAAGCGGCGGTTTCGTTTATACGTATCCGTATCTGGGGCCTGCCGATGCTGATGATGCTCAGTATGGCCAATGCCTTTTATATTGGCAGCGGGCATTCCCGGGTGCTGGCTATTACTTCCCTTTGCCAGGAGGCGATGAACATCTACTTCGATTACGGGTTGATCTTCGGCAGGCTGCATTTGCCGGCGATGGGGCTCAACGGCGCTGCCCTGGCCAGTATCATTGCGGAGAGTACCGGTTTCGTGGTGGCTTTCAGCATTTTATTTATCCGGGGGTTTCACCGCAGGTACAGTTTATTCAGCTACCTGAAGCCCGCCTGGGGCGTGATGCAGAACATCCTGAACGTATCGGCGCCTATTATTGTACAGTTCCTGTTCAGCATTGGCGGCTGGTTTGTGTTCTTCATATTCATTGAGCATATGGGGGAAAGGCCGCTGGCTATTTCGAATATGCTGCGCAGTATTTTCGGGTTCTTCGGGATCTTTACCTGGGCGCTGGCGGCTACCTGCAATACGATGGTGAGTAACCTGATCGGGCAGGGTAAGCAGGACCAGGTGCTGCGGGCGGTGAAGCGGATTATTGCCTATTCGGTTAGTTGTTCCATCGTTGTTTGCATATTGGTGAACGTGTTCCCGTTTACGTTATTACATATTTATACGGGAGATGCGAGCCTGATCAGCGATTCATTGCCAAGTATCCGGGTCATTTCGCTCAGCACTATTCTGATGGCGGTATCGGCTGTGGCGCTCAGCGGGGTTACGGGAACAGGCAATACGCGCATGAACCTGATGACGGAAATTGTGGCCGTGGTAGGATACCTGGTTTATTGTTACATCGTGATTGAGCGGATGCGGAGCCCGTTGCACTGGGCCTGGGGAGCGGATTTCTTTTACTGGACGATTATTTTCGGGTTGAGCGCCTGGTATTTGCAGAGTGGCAGGTGGAAAGGGAAAGAGATTTAATATTTCATGACGGTAAGCAGCAGCAGCGATAGGCGTGATGGCCTTTGCCGCATCGCCGGATATAGCAAAAAAGCGGAAACGCCCCTGGCGCTTCCGCTTTTTTGATGCCTGTAAGTCAAGCCGGTATTACTGGAGGTCATCCAGCATCTTCTTGATATCCGCTTTTATACTGGCATCATCATACGTCGTATTTCTGAGGGTGAGCGCTTTTTTGAGCACTTCCACCGCTTTGTCTTCCTGGTCGTTTTCTTTATAGGCGCGGGCCAGCTCATAGTAGTTGAGGATGAAGCCTGGCGCGAGTTGCCGGCATTTCTCGAAATTGGCGATCGCATTGGAGAGCGAGCCTTCCGGGATGCCGCCGAACAGCATTTTGGCGGCGCTGCGTTCAAATACGTTGAGGGTGGCTACTTCGTAATTCCATTTGCCCAGCACGTGGTAGGCAGGGCCGAAGCCGGGGTCCAGCTTGATGGCCAGGTCCGCGTACTTTTTCACATCCTTGGAGGCGGCCACTTTATCCTTTGCGCCGGAAATGAGGGCCATCCTGCCCATGGCAACGGACATGGCGTAATTGGCCATAGCGCTGTTGGGATTTACTTTCAGGGCGGCGCCGGCATAATCCTTCGCCTGGTTGAAGTAATTGGTTTTGGCGGCTTTATCCTTCTGGCGGTTGCCGATGCGCGAAGCCATTTCGCTGGCCTGGATGAGGGCGTCCAGCTGGGTGGGTTGTATTTTGAGGATTTCCTTATCCTTATCAAAAGCTTCCTGCTCTTTCATTTGCACTTCCAGTTGCTTGGCCTGCGCTACCATTTCATCAACCGTCTGAGCCTGGGAGATGAGGGAGCCGAGGAGGAACATGGATGCCGTTATGATCTTTTTCACCATAGGACAGGTTTTAGTTTTGTGTAAGTAATGATCAGGTTATAGATATAAAAATACTAAAATAACAAATCCAAACGGGTAAGGTTTAGATAAAATCTCAGTAGTCTTTTTCGAGCGAAACCATGGAATTGCGGATGGGAGCGCCCATTGGCGGGTTCATCTTCCGGAGGGCGACGTAGCTGTGGGTGATGTTGGGGTAGCGGGCTTTGAGGGCGTCGGTGATGGCGTACACCACTTCTTCCAGCAGGGGTTTGGGAACGGCCATGATGGCTTTGGCGGTTTCGTACAGGCCCTGGTAGTTCACCGTTTCGGAGAGATCGTCTACGGGCACGGTACCGGGCAAACGAACGGAGATGTCGAGGATAAACTCGTTGCCGATGATAGTTTCTTCCGGGTAGTAGCCGTGAAAGGCGTGGAAGGAGGCTTTTTCCAGTGCGATGGTGAGCATGATCGGGAGATTTAAAGCGAATGCCGGGCTGGTTGGGATGACCGGCCCGGCATTGGATATTGTATATGGACAGGAAGATTAATGGTGTTCTTTGGCAGAGAGGTATCTTTCTGCGTCCAGAGCGGCCATACAACCGCTGCCTGCGGCGGTAACCGCCTGGCGGTAGATCTTATCCTGTACGTCGCCGCAGGCGAATACGCCTTCCACGCTGGTACGGGTGGAACCGGGTACGGTAACGATATAATCCTGTTCGTCCAGCTCCAGGTAATCTTTGAAGATGGCGGAGTTAGGCTGGTGGCCGATGGCTACGAAGAAGGCGCTTACGGGCACTTCTTTCAGTTCGCCGGTTTTGTTGTTGCGGATGCGTACTGCTTCTACCTTGTTTTCGCCCAGTACTTCATCGGTTTCTGAGTTCCAGTACACGATGATGTTGGAGGTTTTGAGTACGCGGTCCTGCATTACTTTGGAGGCGCGCATTTCGTCGCGGCGTACGAGCATATGTACGGTGCTGCACATTTTGGAGAGGTAGAGCGCTTCTTCGGCGGCGGTATCGCCGGCGCCTACGATGGCTACCTCTTTACCACGGAAGAAGAAACCGTCGCACACGGCGCAGGCGGAAACGCCGCTGCCGTTGAGGCGCTGTTCGGACGGGATGCCGAGCCATTTGGCGGAAGCGCCGGTAGCGATGATGATGGCATCAGCGGTGATTTCTTTTTCTTCGTCGATGATTACTTTATATGGCTGTTTGCTAAAGTCAACGGAAGTGGCCAGGCCATAGCGGATATCGGCGCCCATGCGGGTAGCCTGTTTTTCGAAGTCCACCATCATTTCCGGGCCCTGGATACCTTCGGGGTAGCCGGGGTAGTTTTCCACCTCGGTGGTGATAGTGAGCTGACCGCCTGGTTGGATACCCTGGTACAGTACTGGTTTGAGGTTAGCTCTTGCGGCATAGATTGCGGCGGTGTAGCCTGCGGGGCCTGAACCGATTATCAATAAATGCACATGCTCTTGCTGGTTCTTGTTTTCCATACTTCTAAGTTACTGTGTAATATTATTGCTTAATGATTGGTGTATGATGATATTAGCCTGCAAAAATACGAGGCTTGGGCCAATATAAAAACACCGGCCATGTAATTACAAGGCCGGTGTCTTTATAGAATAAAGAGGATATGTAGATTTCTTTATTTTCTGATGTAAGAAACTGGAATTGCTGCCAGTTTTCAGGATCAAGAGAATTCCAAAATGAATTATCCCAGATAGGATTTTAAAGCGCCACTATAGCGGGCTTTTTGCAGCCTCTTGATAGCGCGTTCCTTAATTTGCCTGATTCTTTCTTTTGTCAGATCATATTTCTGACCGATTTGTTCAATCGTTGCTCCGTTTTCACCATCCAGACCAAAATATGCGTTCACAATCTCTGCTTCGCGCGGGCTCAGTGATTTCAGTACCCTGCGGATCTCTTCACGTAATGAATCGCGCATAACATCGTCATCGGTAATGTCGCCACCTTCCAGCAGATCGCCCATTGCTACGTCTTCAGCTTCATGTACTGGCGCGTCCAGTGACATATGGCGGGTGTTGCTCTGGAAGATATTGTTAATTTCCGATTCAGACATTTCCAGGATTTCTGCGAGTTCCTCGGTAGACGGTTCACGCTCGTTTTCCTGTTCAAAAGCCATGTAGGCTTTGTTTGCCTTGTTATAGGTGCCAATTTTGTTCTGCGGCAGACGAACAAGACGACCTTGCTCTGCTAACGCCTGTAAAATGGACTGGCGAATCCACCATACAGCATAAGAGATGAATTTGAAACCTTTTGTTTCATCGAATCGTTGCGCTGCTTTAATCAAACCCAAATTACCTTCATTGATAAGGTCGCTGAGGCTGAGCCCCTGATGTTGATATTGCTTTGCCACGGAAACTACGAAACGAAGGTTTCCTGTAGTCAATCTTTCAAGAGCCTTTTGATCGCCCATTTTTATACGCTGCGCCAAAACGGTCTCCTCCTCAGGTGTTAACAAAGGGATCTTCGAGATTTCCTGCAGGTACTTTTCTACCGCCTGCGAATCACGGTTGGTGATCTGGGTGGCAATTTTAAGTTGCCTCATATGAAAAATTGTATTGGTTTAATAATAAAGTAACAGAGAAAGAAATATTTTGTTTTGTTCAAAAGTCGAAAATTATATAACTTACAAATTTTCCTGCTCTATCTGTTCTTTTGTTTCGAATTAGCCTGCAAAGATCGTGCTAAGCAACCACTTCTCCAAATCTTCTTCCCCCTGCCAATTCATCTAACAAATTACCTTATATAAACGAAATATCATAGCCCTTTAGTTCTTTCATAAAGCAGCTTTAGTCAAATTTTAACAATTGGTAAGAATTTATCATAAAACCAATTGTATTCACTAATTTTCGGTTCCGGAATTTGCAAATTATCCAATAATATGATCGATTTTAGAAGCGACACTTTCACACGTCCCTCCCATGGCATGTTACAGGCGATGACCTCGGCGGAAGTGGGCGATGACGTATTCGGGGAAGATCCCACCGTTAACAAACTGGAAGCCATCCTGGCAGACTACTTTGGCAAAGAGTCAGCCCTTTACTGCCCTTCCGGCACAATGTCTAATCAAATAGCAATCAATGTACATTCCCGGCCCGGCGACGAGGTCATTTGCAGCAACCTGGCCCACGTGTACGTCAGCGAAGGAGGCGGCATCGCCTTCAACTCCGGCGCACAGGTGCAAACCATCACGGGCGACCGCGGCATGATCACCGCTGCACAGGTGCAGGCAGCCATCCAGCCGGACGATGTGCATAAACCGCATACCAGCCTCGTATGCCTGGAAAATACCTCCAACTTCGGAGGCGGCTGCTGCTATGACATGCAGGATATACTTGACATCAGCGCCGTGTGCGACCAGCATAACCTGGCCCTCCACCTCGACGGGGCCCGCCTCTTCAACGCGCTCGTAGCCACCGGGCAGGATCCCAAAGTTTACGGACAGGCGTTCGACAGCATCTCCGTTTGCCTCAACAAAGGAATGGGCTGCCCGATGGGGTCCGTACTGCTGGGCGACCGCGACTTTATCAAGGCCGCACGCCGCGTACGCAAAAAACTCGGCGGAGGCATGCGCCAGGCCGGCTACATGGCAGCCACCGGCATCTACGCTATGGAGAACAATATAGGAAGACTCGCTGAAGACCACCTGCATGCGAAAAAAATTGCCGGCGTATTGAAGGAAAAATCTTTCGTAGGCCAGTTCCTGCCGGTAGAAACCAATATCATCATCTTCGAGGTAACAGGCCGGTTCACGCCTAAAACGCTGACAGAATACCTGAAATCCGAAGGCATCCTCGTCATCCCCATCTCCCCCACCCAGGTCAGAATGGTACTGCACCTGGACATCACCCCGGAAATGGTGGAACGTACCTGCAAAGTACTGGAGGCACTGTAATTAACTGACAATCATAAAAATAAACCGGGCTCACAAATATTCAGGCAGAATTTCCATCTCTGCCCAATCTCCTTTATTTTTGCAGACTTATATTATTAATAGCATGGAACTTTCAAAGAACTACCAACCTGGAACGGTTGAGGAAAAATGGTATCAGCATTGGATGGATAAAGGCTACTTCCGCTCTAAACCGGACGGTCGCCAACCCTTTACAGTCGTCATCCCTCCGCCAAATGTGACCGGTGTACTCCACCTGGGCCATACCCTCAACGAAACCGTACAGGACATCCTGGTGCGCCGCGCCCGCATGAGCGGATACAACGCCTGCTGGGTGCCCGGTTCCGACCACGCTTCCATCGCTACTGAAGCCAAAGTAGTGGATATGCTCAAACGGGAAAAAGGGATCGACAAATCCCAGCTGACCCGCGAAGAGTTCCTGAAATATGCTTTTGAATGGAAAGAGAAATACGGCGGTATCATCTACCATCAAATCAAAAAGCTGGGCTGCTCCTGCGATTGGGACCGTGTGACCTTCACCATGGATGACCACTACTACGAAGCCGTTATCAAAGTTTTCGTAGACCTCTATAATAAAGGACTGATCTATCGCGGCGCCCGGATGATCAACTGGGACCCGAAGGCCAAAACTGCCCTCAGCGACGAAGAAGTAGAATACAAGGATATCCAGGGTAAGCTGTATCACGTGAAGTACGCCCTCACGGATGCTGCCGGCAACGCTACCGGCGAATTCATTACCATCGCCACCCAGCGCCCGGAAACCATCATGGGCGATACCGCCATCTGCGTAAACCCGGAAGATGAGCGCTATGCCCATCTGAAAGACTGCTTCGCCATCGTGCCGCTGGTGAACCGCCGCATCCCGATCATCTTCGACAGCTATGTGGATAAGGAATTCGGTACCGGCGCACTGAAAGTAACGCCTGCGCACGACCTGAACGACTATAACCTCGGCCTGAAACATAACCTGGAAATCATTGATACGCTCAATGAAGACGGTACCCTCAGCGCCGCTGCACAGGTATTTGTAGGCGACGACCGCTTCGTGGCCCGCAAAAAAGTAATCGCCGCCCTGGCCGAAGAAGGCCTGCTGGTAAAAGAGCAGGAATACACCACCCGCCTCAGCTACAGCCAGCGCAACCCGGATACGGTAGTGGAACCACGCATCTCCACCCAATGGTTCGTGAAAATGGCCGACCTGGCAAAACCTGCCCTGGACGCAGTAGTAAACGGCGATGTGAACATCCACCCGGGCGACCGATTCCTGGCCACCTATAAATACTGGATGGAAAACGTGAAGGACTGGTGCATCTCCCGCCAACTCTGGTGGGGACAACAGATCCCCGCCTGGTACGCCAGCGACGGTACCTTCGAAGTGGCTGCCACCGCTGAAGAAGCCGTGGCGCAATTTGCCAAACGCGGTATCACCGTGAGCGCGGCGGACCTCAAACAGGACGAAGACTGCCTGGATACCTGGTTCTCCTCCTGGCTCTGGCCAATGGAAGTGTTCAACGGCATTTCCCAGCCGGATAATGCGGACATTAACTACTATTACCCTACTTCTGTACTGGTAACAGGACAGGATATCATATTCTTCTGGGTGGCCCGTATGATCATGGCCGGCCTGGAATACAAGCAGGTGAAGCCTTTCAACGATGTGTACTTCACCGGTATGGTGCGCGATAAGCAAGGCCGTAAGATGAGTAAATCCCTCGGCAACTCGCCGGACCTGCTGGAACTGATCCACCAGTTTGGCGCGGACGCGGTGCGCTTTGGCGTAATGATCGCCTCCCCTGCCGGTAACGACCTGCTGTTCGACGATTCCAGCTGTGAACAGGGCCGCAACTTCTGTAATAAATTATGGAACGCCCTGAAGCTCGTGAAAATGTGGGAAGCACGCCAGGAAGTAGACCAAACCAACATCGCCGCCAACCACTTCGCGGTGAAATGGTTCCAGAGCCGCCTGCGCGAAGTGCAGGCAGAAGTGGCCAGCCTGCATAAGGACTTCCGCCTCAGCGAAGGTCTGAAAGCGCTGTACAGCCTCATCTGGGACGACTTCTGCTCCTGGTACCTGGAATGGGTGAAGCCTGGCTTCGAACAACCGATCGCCGCTTCCCTCTACCAGCAAACCATCCAATTCTTCGAAGCGCTGATGCAACTGCTGCACCCTTACATGCCGTTCATCACGGAAGAAATTTACCAGCAGCTGAAATTCCGCAACCCGGATGACTCCCTGATGCTCCTGCAGTTTACCACGCCTGAAGCGCCGGTACACGCCACCCTCACCGAGGGCGCACTGCTCAAGGAAGTAATCAGCAGCATCCGCGAAGCCAGACAGAAACACCAGATCAAACCAAAAGATCCGATCGTTTTACATATCGAAACCAAACACGAAAATGCCTTCAAACAAATCGAAAGCATCCTCGTAAAACAGGTGAACGCGAAAGCGGTAATCTATGTGACAGAAGCGGTTCCAGGCTGCATCACCCTCGTGGTACAGAAAGATAAATTCTACCTGGGCACCGAATCCGAACTGGATACCACCGCGCAAAAAGAAGCGCTGGAAAAAGACCTGGCCTACCTGCAGGGCTTCCTCGCCTCCGTAGAAAAGAAACTTTCCAACGAACGCTTCGTGGCAAACGCCAAACCTGAAGTGGTGGATATAGAACGTAAAAAGAAAGAAGACGCCGAAGCCAAAATCAGGGCGATAGAGGAAAGTCTGAAAGCTTTATAATTTTTCCAATCGCCCGGTCGTTAAATACCGGGCGATTTTTTTTTGCCGCTTATACTATGATCAAACACCTGTTACTGATTACCTGCCTGATGGCCACGATCAACAGCTTTGGACAAGCGGCCAAACCCGCTGCCAAAAAGCCGGCTGCCGCCAGCTCCGGTAAACGCCCGGCAAAGCTGATCAGCACCTGGGGCAATTTCCTGAGCGACTCCCTTCCTAAAAACGAACTGACCAAACTGCTGGATTCCGCACTGGTGGTAAGAGATGAGAAAGGCGTGAAATACCCCGTGATCTCTTTCGCTTTTACCTACGAAACCAGGGAAGTGTACCTCAATGATACTACCGGCCAGCCCGGCATCTACAAGGATTATATCGGGAACAACTTCCAGGACGCCCGTATGGACAGCGTTTGGCGTAAAGGCATGAAAGAAAAGCTGGATAAGGGCAACATCCTGTATTTTGATGAGATACTCATTAAGTACAGTGAGGATAAGATATACAAAGCGCCATCCCTGCAGTTTATTGTACGATAGCGCGGCATGCGGAGGCAACAAAGCCGCTCAGCTCAGCTGCCGTCAATAGGCAAACAACTGTTGTATCGGTATAATAAACTCCACCCTCGTTTTCGCGTTATCCGCCGGGTCCGGATCAACCAGGTAACTCACCCGCATCCCGAACGTAAATGGTATCACATTGCCGATCTTCGTATCGAAGTACAACTCCCCGCCGGTAGAACGATACAGGTTATCCCGCTTCACAAGGTAGTTATGCGCGCTGCTGTAATCATAAAAGGCATTTGCCCGGATGCGCGTGAAATACAGCAGGTGTGCAAAGCCCCAATCCGGGTACCAGAGCGGGAAATGATAATTAGCCCCTACCTTATAAATGCGATTGTAAAACGGCGTATTATACCCCCTCGCATACACGAAGCGATCCGTAAAGCTGTAATTACCCAGCGTATCCCGCTGCTGATAAGCCGCCTGCAACTGCAGGCTATGGCTTTTTGCCAGGCCTGGCAGGTTCAGGTCAAACCGGCCATAGAGCTGCTCGCCCTTTTGCGCACCAATAGAGTGGTTGTATTGCAACGCCAGGTATTGCCCGAAATGACTGAGGATATGTTGCGTGGCGCGAATCCGCTGGTTATTGAACACGAGCGAGCTGCTGCTGTACTGTTGCGGATTTACGCGGAACCGCAGCTGATCGCTGTATAGCTTTTGAATGTAGTAGTTGGAGGATAACGACAAAGAGCGGCTGTACATCCCGGACGAAAGCTGCAACGGTATCGTAAAGCCGGCATGCCAACTCAACTGGTTCCAGTAATAGCGCTTGCCTTTCAGCAAGGCATTCTTGTTAATCGTATAGTCGAAACCGGTACCCAGCCAGGGGAACCAGGCCCCGTAAGTAAAGTTAGCCCCTACGGTGGACGTGCCTTCGTTGCGGTTGTACGTATAGCCGACACTGGTAGACGTCGTGTTCAGGATATTATTCCCCAACAAACTGATGCTGTACTCCGGATCGTTAAACGACGGCACCCAGCTGTGAAAGTTGAAGAAACCGGTCGTTTTCCGGTATGGCTTTACAGGAAGGGAGTCCGCCGGCACTTTGTCCAGGATGTTGCCGCCTTCCTTCAAATCCGGGTGCAGCCAGCTGCCTTGTTGCGCGCGGGTAATATCTGCTTCTTTCCAGGGAGCAGTAAATGCCGTGGTAAGCAGTTGATACCCCCCGGCCGTAAACTCGCTAAACACGAGGCCATTGGCGGAAGGCGCCATAAACAGGGCTGAATTCGGACGGTCCGTTACCTGCCAGGTTTTCCGGCGGGATAACGTCATCGCATATACGTTGTTAACGTCTTTCACGCCGGAAGTAAAGTACAACGTATCCCCGGCTATTACCGGCGCGCCGATGATTTGATAGGAGAAGCCGGAAAGCGGCGTGATGGCGCCGGTGGCGAGCGACTGGCTAACCAGCGCCATTTCGCCTTTGGCATTTCGCACAGCGCTGATGACGGCATCTTCCGCGGTGTTGAACCTCGGGTTGGTATAGTAATAATTGTCCGGGTTGGGCAGTATCTTTTCCACTTCGCCGGTAGCGGTATTGATCAGCCGGAGGCTGTACTGCATATCCGGCGTGGCGGATACGGCTATCACTTTTGTGCCGGCAGTATTGATGTCAGGCGCGTAGTATTTGCCTTTGCCGGGCACCGTTGCGGTACGGCCGGTAGTTCTGTCATAAATACGGATGGCGGATAAATCCTTCCAGCCCCAGCGGGCATCGAAGCGGGCGGCTGCCCATACGATGCGGTTATTGCGGTAGCTGAAGTAATCGTCGAAGACGATGCCGGGCCGCGTCAGGAGCGTAGCGCTGCCATCCGCTTTCAGCAGGTAAAAGCCGGGGACGGTATTCCAGCTGGCTTTGAGCAGCACGTATTCGTTAGGCGTACCGGCGGGATAGAGGTATTTATAATTCGTGAAAACTTTTGGCGCAGGCAGCAGGGGCTGCGCCGGCGTGATCTCCGGCCGCTGCGCATAGCGCGTCCAGATGGAGTCGTAATGCTGCATCGCGGCATGATAGAAGCCGGTAACGTTCATGCCTGTACGCTTTTTCATGCTGCGGGACATGGGGTAGAATACCCCGCGGAAGCGGACGGCATCCGTCGTCACCTCTTTCCAGAAAGTGGTACCGTAATGTTCCCGGCCATAGACGCTCATGAGGTAACCCAGCGGGTAGTGATCCGGCGTATAGTCGCGGTAGGAGCCGTTGCGTATCTTCATGTAGGAATAATCCTTCTGCGCCAGCGCCAGGGCGCGGAAGCCATCGAAGAAGGCGGGTAGCCGCCCCCTGCCCTGCTGGCTCAGCGCCGTTTCCATGGTTACTGCGTCCCCTTCCCAGAACCAGTTTGGCACCGCGATGTTGGTAGCGGCAGCCTGCCCCATTTCCCCTCCCAGCCAGGAAAAGACTTTCGAAGCCCCCTGCCGGAAGTTCATGTTTTGCAGTACGTGCCGGTATTCATGCAGGGAAAGCTGCTCCACCCAGTTCAGCGAACCGAGGTTATAGGAGGTTGGCGGCGGCGCCAGGAAGAACTCCGAGCGGAATGGTCCCAGCGCCACATACCCATTGGATTCCATCGTCTGGTTTTGCAGTACGATGTTGACTTTCTTTTGCAAAGGGCCGATAGACAGGCGGTTGTACCTGTTCAGATAAGTAACGATGTTGGCTACACGCTCGCCGGCATGCCCCAGGCCGGCAGGAAATATCACCCGGACGGTATCCGTATTGATCTGTTGCCACTTCAGGCTGGAGGGATTCCCTCCGAATTGTTGTGCAGAAAGTTGCAGGCATGTCAACGTCAGTAACGCGACGGGTAAATAGCGCATAGGTGTCAGATATTAACACTCGCTCAGGCTGATCGGGATATTCACCGCCAATCCGCCGTCAGAGGTTTCCTTGTATTTAGAGTTCATATCCAGCGCGGTTTCCCACATGGTTTTCACCACTGCGTCCAGGGATACTTTCGCCAGTTCAGGATTGCTTTGCAGCGCCAGCTGGGAAGCGGTGATGGCCTTGATAGCCCCCATGGTATTGCGTTCTATGCAGGGCACCTGCACCAGGCCGCCGATAGGGTCGCAGGTAAGACCCAAGTGGTGTTCCATGGCTATTTCGGCAGCCATTAACACCTGGCGCTGGGAGCCGCCGAGGCACTCCGTCAGCGCGGCAGCCGCCATCGCGGAGGATACGCCTATTTCCGCCTGGCAGCCACCCATGGCCGCCGAAATGGTAGACCGTTTTTTAAAGATACTGCCGATTTCAGAAGCGGTGAGCAGGAACTGGATAATCTTATCGTCGTGAAGGCCATCGCAGAAGGCGATGAAATACTGCAGCACGGCAGGGATTACGCCTGCGGCGCCGTTCGTAGGGGCGGTTACCACGCGGCCAAAGGAAGCATTTTCTTCATTCACGGCCAGGGCAAAACAGCTCACCCAGTCCAGCGTATAGGTAAAATGCTCGCCCCCGGCGCGGATAGCGTCGATCCAGGAAGCGTAATCCGTATAGGTACGGCCTTTCAGTAATTTCTTGTTGAGCGCGGCGGCGCGGCGGGCTACTTTCAGTCCACCCGGCAGTTCCCCGGTGGTATGGCAGCCGCGGTAAGTGCATTCCTGCATTACCCGCCAGATATTGAGTACGCCGGCGCGGGTTTCCGCTTCCGGGCGCCAGGCATGTTCATTTTCCATTACCAGCTCGGAAATGCTGTAGCCGGTTTTAATACACCATTGCAGCAACTGCCGGGCGGTATCGATGGGGAATGGCAGGTCCACCTGGTTGGCGCTGCTGCCGTTTTCTCCTTCCTGCACCACAAACCCGCCACCGATGGAATAATAGGTAGCCGCCCGCTGTTCGCCATCGTTAAAGGTCACCAGGAAGGTGAGCGCATTCGGATGGAATGGCAGGGACTCTTCGAAGAGGAAAGTGACATCTTCCATGGGGTCGAAGTCAATTTCATATTTGCCCGCTACTGTCATTTTACGGTTACGGCGGATAGCGTCTATTTTAGGATTGATCTGGTTTACATCAAAGGTAACGGGATCATCGCCGCAGAGGCCCAGCAGAACGGCAATGTCAGTACCGTGACCATGGCCGGTTTTAGCCAGGGAGCCGTATAGCAGCACCTGCAGGCGGGAGATGGCCGGCAGGCGGCCGGCTGTTTCCAGGTCGTGCAGGAAACGCAGCGCTGCGCGCCATGGACCAAGGGTATGGGAACTGGAAGGGCCAACGCCAATCTTAAAAATGTCGAATACTGAAATACATTCGTGTGCCACTAATATGAATTTATTTTATCTGTAAAAATACGGCAACTTGAGCAGATAAAACGCGGGGCGGCAGTTATACTTATCATAAGTTTTGGTCTGCCGGCAGCAGGAATTTTTTCCAGTAAATTATCTAGCGGCGCCTCCGCCGCCGGGCACGGCTCGTTATTTGTATCAGTCGCTTCAAACCCTTCACTACCATGAACCTTACCCGCGTCCTGTTTTCCGCTACCGCCCTGCTGGCGGCGCTTTTCAGTGAGCAACCCTCCCTGGCCCAACAGGCCCTCACCCCCCGGCAGGAAACTAACCTGGCAGCCTTTGCAAAGCTTTACGGCTACGTCAGGTACTTCCATCCTTCCGATGAAGCCAGCAGTATTTCCTGGGAGCAATTCGCCAATTACGGCAGCCTGGAAGTCTTACAAGCCGGCAACACGGAGGAGCTGGTCAATACGCTGAACCGGCTTTTCAAACCCATAGCGCCGGCAGCCCTGGCGTACAGCGGGCGGGAACCTGCCCTGCCCTCCATTACGCCGCCGGCAAAAAAAGGGTATAAGCCCGTTGCCTGGCAGCATGAAGGCGTGGGCATCTCCAACGAAATGAACAAAAACCAGATCTATAGCAGCAGGCGTATCAACCGGCCGGAGGCGGCAGTGGTCAGCAACGACTGGTCTACCGTTATGCAATCCATCAACGCGGAGCCTTACCGCAATTGCGAATTCCGGTATTCCGCCCGGTTAAAAGTCCTTTCGGACTACAGCGGGAAAGCCCAGCTCTGGTTCAGGGTCGACAATAAAAAACGGAACGGCTTTTTCGACAACATGAACGACCGGCCGGCCGTTGCCAGCCAGTGGGCCACCTATACCATTACCGGCCGTATCAATGCGGATGCGGATGTGCTGGCGTTTGGCATCATGGCGCTGAACCCCGGTAAAGTGCTGGCGGACGATATCAAACTGGAAATCAACAAGGATGGCAGGTGGATAGCGGCGCCCGTGGCAAACGGCGATTGCGAAGCCTATAATGCCAACCTTACACCGGAAAAATGGTATATAGGCAAAGAGGCGGAAGGCTTTTCCATGCAGGCGGATACGACGGATGTCAGCAGCGGGAAAGCCGCTATGGCGCTGATTTTCGCACCCAAGATGCTGCAGAAAGGGATCGCCGCTCCCCTGTTCGATGGCTTTCCGCAACCGGGGGAATACGCACGCGTGGCCTTAGGCGGCGGGGTCAAAGCGGCAGTGCCCCTGGCCTTATATGGCACGGACGCGCATACTTACCCTATGGGGGATTCGATCTCTCTCCAACAACTAAAAACAGCACTGGCTATTACGTACAAAAAAGGCCAAACGGCGGACCTGCCGGGCATCCGGTTTGCGGACGTGATCATCGCGTGGAATATTTTCAAACACTTTTTCCCTTACTGGGAGGATGCTTCCGCCACGCCGGACCAGCTGCTGCGCCAGGCGCTGCAATCCGCCGCTACGGATAAAACGCCGGCGCAGTTCCTCGTTACCCTGCAAAAAATGATGGCCCCTTTGAATGATGGGCATATCTGGGTGTTTATGGCCAATATGCCGCAAAATTATTCGGTTGGGGCTGCGTTTGCCCGGGCGGACGGCAAGGTGGCTGTGAGCCGGCTCATAGGCCCGTCCCTGGAAGGACGGCTGGCGCCCGGGGATGTGGTGACCGCCATCGACAACATACCCGTGGAAACCTTTGTGGCGCAGGAGGTAGCCCTGATGAGCGGCTCCGCGCAGGTGAAGGACAAAAGGGCGATGGACCGGCTGCTCTCCGGCGCGCCGGACACGGAGGTAAAGCTGGACATCCTGCACAACGGCATTCCTAAAACGGTAACGGCTACACGAAATGTAACGCCGCAGGCGTATGCCGCCGCCACCAGGCGCGCCTACCCTATGGGATGGATGAAGCCTGGCGTGTATTATATTGACCTGGACCGGGAGCCCATGGATTCCATCCGCCGGCATATCCATGAAATAGCGGGCGCCCGGGCGCTGATATGCGATTTGCGGGGATATCCGAACTTCAACCACGGGCTGATTCCGAATTTGATGACCACCAAAGAGAGCAGGGACTGGATGTTTGTACCCCGGTTTAACCGGCCGGATCAGCAGGATATGACTTTCAAAGGCCTGGGCTGGAACCTGGCGCCGGAGCAACCGCATATAGGCGGCAAGGTATTTTTCCTGACGGACGGCCGCGCCATTAGCTACGCGGAAAGTTACCTGGGCTATGTGCAGGACGAAAAGCTGGGAACCATTATTGGCGGGCCTACGGCGGGTACCAACGGCAATATTAACCAGGTGGATCTGCCAGGCGGTTATTTCTTTGCCTTTACCGGCATGCTCGTGAAAAACCATGATGGCAGCAAGCACCACCTGAAAGGCATTGTGCCGCAGGTACCGGTAACGCCTACACTGGCGGGCCTGGCGGCCGGTAAGGACGAGGTGCTGGACAAGGCGCTGGAACTGGCTGAAAAATAACGAAAAGCCCCCAGTAACGCATTACCGGGGGCTTTTAATATGGTGGCGGTAAGGTTAGTTACCTACAGAAAAGTCGATCAGCCTGATATCGAAGATCAGCACGGCATTACCCGGCACATTCCCGTATCCGCTTTTGCCATAGGCCCAGTAGGAAGGAATATAGAGGCGCGCGATGCCGCCTTTCCTTACATAACGCAGCCCGATATACCAGCCGGGGATCAGGTTTTTCATTTGCGACTGCAGGCCAAAGTTGGTAGAGTCGGAACTATCGAATTTAGCCCCCTGGGTAGTACCGTTCATCAGGTAGCCGGCGTAGGCAACGGTGGGATAGCTGGTCCACCGGATGGTATCATTGCCGGTACCCTGTTGTTTTATTTCAACGACCACCCCGCTGCTGTCCTTGATCACATTGGTAATGTTGTTGGCGGCCAGGTAAGCTTCAATCTTGGTAGAGTCAGTAACGAACTGGGCACGTGCATCAAAATCGTCTGCCTTGTCTTTTTTACATGCGCTGAGGATGCCGATAACGGCGAGCCCCAGGAGGAGAAATTTCTTCATTGTAGTTGTTTGGCGCTGTTTTTAGTTGTCGTGAAAATATAAAATTGCCCGAATAGTTTACCGGATATCTACCAGTTCCACTTCGGAGATCAGGATTGCGTTAGGAGGAATGTTTTGCGTGGGCACGCCGATGGAGCCAAAAGCCAGTTCAGGCGGGATATACATGCGGATGCGGCCACCTTTGGAAATTTTGCGCAGGCCTATCTGCCAGCCGGCGATATGATTTTTGAGCTGCATGTTATCGAAATCCGTCGGGCCAAAGGAGCTGGCCACCACGCTGCCGTTGAGCAGCTGGTAGGAGTAGGACACGATGGGGATGGAAGTAGGCGTCAGGTAATGCACGGAATCCCCGGGTTTGAGGATGACGTAATAAAGGCCGGAGGGGTCCCTGTAGGCCGATTCGTTTTTCTGCCCGATGATGCTCCGGATAGTGCTATCGGAGGTCCATGCATCGCGGTAGATAGCTTCAAAATTAATGTCATCTCTTTTGGTGCAGCTGCTGCCCAAAGTGATTATAGTAAGGGAAGTAAGGAGTAAAAATAGATATTTCATCCGCGTCTTTGATTTTCTCTCTGGCTGTTTAAACGGCTTATGATCCTGTAAAGTTACATAATACGAAAATTTAACCGTACATCCGCTGGGAAGGGGCTGTTGGGGTTTTTTATGGGGGGAAAGATCCGGCGCTGCCGGGCGGTCGCTGCCCGTTTGGGGCAGGCGGCGCAAAGCGGTATGCCGTGTATCCGGAGTAGCAGCGGGCAGGAGGGGCTGCGCCGGAGGGGGTGCTGCATAAAAAAAGCTCCTCCCTGTAGGGGAAGAGCTTTTTTAATATGCTGATTATTAATCAGATTAGTAATCCATACCCATACCGTGGCCGCCTGGCATTGCAGGAGCAGCGGATTTAGGTTCTGGTTTGTCAGCGATCACGCATTCGGTAGTCAGCAGCATACCAGCGATGGATGCAGCGTTTTCCAGGGCGATGCGGCTCACTTTAGTAGGATCGATTACGCCGGCAGACAGCATTTTTTCGTAGGTTTCGGTGCGGGCGTTGAAACCGAAGTCGCCTTTACCTTCTTTTACTTTCTGCACTACGATAGAACCTTCGATACCAGCGTTAGCGGTGATCTGACGGAGCGGTTCTTCGATGGCGCGTTTAACGATTACGATACCGGTTTGTTCGTCTTCGTTGTCGCCTTTCAGTTTTTCGATGCTTTCGACAGCGCGGATGTAAGCTACGCCGCCACCAGGCACGATACCTTCTTCAACGGCAGCGCGGGTTGCGTGCAGGGCGTCATCAACGCGGTCTTTTTTCTCTTTCATTTCTACTTCGGTAGCAGCGCCAACGTAGAGAACGGCTACACCGCCGGAGAGTTTAGCCAGGCGTTCCTGCAGTTTTTCGCGATCGTAATCGGAAGTAGTTACTTCGATCTGCGCTTTGATCTGGCCGATGCGGGCCTGGATATCTTTTTTCTGACCACGGCCACCAACGATGGTAGTGTTGTCTTTATCGATAGTTACGGATTCAGCGCGGCCCAGGTAAGTCAGGTCAGCGTTTTCCAGTTTGTAACCTTGTTCTTCGGAGATAACGATACCGCCGGTCAGTACAGCGATGTCCTGCAGCATGTCTTTTCTTCTGTCGCCAAAGCCAGGAGCTTTAACAGCAGCTACTTTCAGGGTGCCGCGGAGTTTGTTTACCACCAGGGTAGCCAGTGCTTCGCCTTCCAGGTCTTCAGAGATGATTACCAGCGGAGCGCCCTGCTGAGCTACTTTTTCCAGGATGTGCAGGATATCCTTCATGGTGCTGATCTTTTTGTCGTAGATCAGGATGTAAGGGTTCTGCAGTTCAGCCTGCATTTTTTCGCTGTTGGTGATGAAATATGGAGAGAGGTAACCACGGTCGAACTGCATACCTTCTACTACTTCAACGGTAGTATCGGTACCTTTTGCTTCTTCTACAGTGATAACGCCGTCTTTGGTAACTTTTTTCATTGCTTCAGCGATCAGTTTACCGATTTCGCTGTCGTTGTTAGCAGAGATGGTTGCAACCTGTTCGATTTTTTTGGTATCGTTACCAACTTTTTCGGATTGTTTTTTCAGGTTTTCAACGATGCCTTTTACCGCTTTGTCGATACCGCGTTTCAGGTCCATTGGGTTGGCGCCTGCGGCAACGTTTTTCAGACCTTCGCTGATGATCGCCTGAGCCAGTACGGTAGCAGTGGTGGTACCGTCCCCTGCCAGGTCAGCAGTTTTAGAGGCTACTTCTTTTACCATCTGGGCGCCCATGTTTTCGATGGGGTCTTCCAGTTCGATTTCTTTTGCAACGGAAACACCGTCTTTAGTTACAGCAGGAGCGCCGAATTTTTTTTCGATTACCACGTTGCGGCCTTTAGGACCCAGGGTAACTTTTACTGCATCTGCCAGAACGTCAACGCCTCTTTTCATTTTGTTGCGGGCGTCTATATCGAAGAATATTTGCTTTGCCATGATTCTTTAAAGTATTTTAGATTTTGATACAATTAACCGGATATCGTCAGGAGGGGTTGGATTAAACCACTGCCAGGATATCGGATTCACGCATGATTAAGTAGTCACCACCTTCGATGCTGATCTCAGTACCGGAGTATTTACCGTACAGTACTGTATCTCCCACCTTAACAGTTACAGGCTCATCTTTCTTGCCAGGGCCAGCTGCCACAACAGTACCTTTCTGAGGTTTTTCTTTTGCAGTATCCGGGATGATGATACCACCAGCTGTCTTTTCTTCTGCCGCTGCAGGTTTCACAATTACCCTGTCAGCTAAAGGTTTAATACTTAATTTTTTAGCCATAGTAGTTTTTATTTAAAGAAGTAGTTGAATTTTTTGTGTTCTCAAGGCCCACGAGAATTATGCCAAGGGCCAATATGGGTCAAATTTTCAGCCTTTCCAGGCCGTATGTGCCATTCATACTGACAAATCATCCCTGAACCCAGGAAAAAATGACAGAGCGCCGTGCTTTTAAGCGGAATTTAACGCCCACAACAGGACGGGAATCCGTAAATATCGATTTTTTTATCTACTTTTGCGCCCTTATACCAGTTCTTTTTTATACGATGATCAGTAGAAGAAATATCCGGGTTAAAGTAATGCAAACACTTTACGCCCTGGAAACGATGGAGCAAAGCAGTATTAAGCCGGGTACGGCTACCAGACTTTTAAACGAAAAGCTGGATCAGACCTGCCAGATCTTTACTTATTTACTTTATTCGGTAGCACAGGTAGCACAATACGCAGAGATTGACTCCGC
>Ga0164243_10003932_pt1 | contig 23505 bp, 21 predicted proteins | sample OricompcompostOP_FD_108781 | JGI IMG/M metagenome (GOLD analysis project Ga0164243, IMG submission 108781) | Organic Plus compost microbial communities from Emeryville, California, USA - Original compost - Organic plus compost (OP) | ecosystem: Engineered > Solid waste > Mixed feedstock >...
GCCGCGGAGACGTTGTTCGGCGTCAGCCGCAATCAGATGCGCGGCCGTCCGCTAGCGGAGCTTCTGGTCGATGCCAGCGCGTTGAGCGCGGTCATCGAGCGCGCATTCGAGCGCTGGCGTCCGTTCTCACGCCGTGAGCTCGCGATTCGCCCCGTCAATGGCGACGGCGAGCTCATCGTCGACTGCACCGTCGCGCCGTTCGATGAGCCGAGCTCACCCAACGCGGCGTTGATCGAGATCACCGATGCGACTCAGCACCAGCGCATCACGCGCGAAACCGCGCTCTTGACCCAGATCGGCGGCAGCCGCGCCATGATTCGGCAGCTCGCTCACGAGATCAAAAATCCGCTCGGCGGCCTGCGCGGCGCCGCGCAGCTGCTCGAGCGCCAGCTCGCCGAAGCGTCGATGCGCGAATACACGTCCGTGATCATCAGCGAGGCGGATCGGCTCGTCGCGCTCGTCGACACCTTGCTCGGCCCGGTGCACTCGCCCCGCAAAGAGCCGGTCAACATTCACGAGCTCCTGCAGCACGTCGGCCACTTGCTCGCGGCGGATTTCCAGACGCGCATTACGATCGAGCGCGACTATGACCCGAGCCTGCCGCCGCTCAAGCTGGATCGAAATCAGATCATCCAGGCGATGCTGAATCTCGGCCGCAATGCGGCGCAGGCGCTCGCGCAGCTGCCGACTTCGCAGCGCGGCAAGATCATCTTGCGCACGCGCGCGCTCACGAACGTGAACATCGGCGCGCAACGCCATCGCGTCGTCGCGAGCATTCAGTTCGAGGACAACGGGCCGGGCGTGCCCGAGCATCTTCGCGACACGTTGTTCTATCCGCTCGTGACCGGGCGCGCCGACGGCACGGGTCTTGGGCTCGCCGTCGCGCAGGATCTCGTCGCGCGTCATGACGGCTTGATCGAATTCGAAAGCCGTCCGGGTCAAACCATCTTCACCATTCTGTTGCCATTCCATGCTGCAAATGCCGGTTAAGCCTTTGAACGTCTGGCTCGTCGACGACGATGCGTCCATTCGCTGGGTCCTGGAGCGCGCGCTGCGCCAAGGCGGGATGGCGCCGACCGCCTTCGACCACGCCGACAGCGCGATCGCAGCGCTGCGCCGCGATCGGCCCGACGTGTTGATCACTGACATTCGCATGCCGGGCCGCAGCGGCCTCGAGCTGCTCACCGAGATTCGCGACAGCCAGCCGGAGCTGCCGGTCATCGTGATGACCGCGCATTCGGATCTCGACAGCGCCGTCGCCGCGTATCAGGGCGGCGCGTTCGAATATCTGCCGAAGCCGTTCGACATCGATCAAGCCGTCGATCTCGTGCGCCGCGCGGCTCAACAGAAGACGCGCGTCGAGGAAGTCACGAGCGAGGCGCGGCGCATTCCCGAAATGCTCGGTCAGGCGCCGGCGATGCAGGAAGTGTTCAGAGCGATCGGCCGCCTGTCGCGCTCGAGCATGACGGTGTTGATCACGGGCGAATCCGGCACGGGTAAAGAGCTCGTCGCGCGCGCATTGCATCGGCATAGCCCGCGGGCGAACAAAGCGTTCATTGCACTGAACACGTCGGCATTCACTGCCGACCTGCTCGAATCCGAATTGTTCGGCCACGAGAAGGGCTCGTTCACCGGCGCCGATGCGCTCCGACGCGGGCGTTTCGAGCAGGCCGATGGCGGCACCTTGTTCCTCGACGAAATCGGCGACATGTCGCCGCAATTGCAGACGCGGCTGTTGCGCGTGTTGGCGGAAGGCGAGTTTTATCGGGTCGGCGGCCAGGTGCCGGTGCGGGTCGATGTGCGCGTGATTGCAGCCACGCACCAGGATTTGGAAGAGCGCGTGAAACAGAATCTCTTCCGCGAGGACCTGCTGCACCGTTTGAATGTCATCCGCATCGAAGTGCCGCCGCTGCGGCAGCGTCGCGAAGACATTCCCGAATTGCTGATGCACTACTTGAGCGCCGCCGCCGTGGAGCTCGGAGTGGAAGCAAAGACGCTGACGCCGGAAGCAGCGGCCGCGCTGTCGAATTTCGATTGGCACGGCAACGTGCGGCAGCTCGTCAATGCGTGCCGGCGCCTCACGGTCACGGCGCCCGGCCGCGAAATCAAAGCCGAGGACATTCCGGCCGATCTCGGCGGCGCGCCGGGGCCTGCGAAATTGCAGGACGAGTGGACTCGGCAGCTCACGAGCTGGGCGGAGAAACGGCTGTCTGCCGGCGAAACACCGCTGCTCGACGATGCGATGCCCGAGTTCGAGCGCACGTTGATTCGAGCAGCGTTGCGCAAGGCCGAGGGCGGACGGCAGGAGGCTGCGCGCTTGCTCGGTTGGGGCCGGAATACCTTGACGCGCAAGCTCAAAGAGCTCGCGATGGACGACGAGTAACCCCCTCTCCCGACGGGAGAGGGAATCGGTACCATGCGCGAACTTCAGCCGCCCTTCGCGTTCGCGTGTTCCACGTCATTCTTTATCAGCCCGAGATCCCGCCGAACACCGGCAACATCATCCGCATGTGCGCGAACTCCGGCGCGCATCTGCATCTGATCGAGCCGCTCGGCTTCGATATCGATGAAAAATCGGTGCGGCGCTCCGGAATGGATTACGCGGAGCTGGCGGATGTGAAGACATGGTCGTCGCTCGAGCGCTGTCTCGAGGCCGTGCAGCCGCCGCGATGGTTCGCAGTATCGACGCGTGGCGCGATGCGTTACGACGTGCCCCGCTACGCTGCCGGTGATGCATTCGTCTTCGGGCCGGAAACGCGCGGCCTGCCGCAAGCCGTGCTCGAGTCGTGCCCCGAGGAGCGGCGCCTGCGAATTCCGATGCGCGCGGGGAATCGAAGCTTGAATCTGTCGAATGCCGCCGCGGTGCTGGTGTTCGAGGCGTGGCGACAGAACGGATTTGCCGGCTGAGACTTCAGGCATCCCGGCGCAAGCCGGGACCCCAATTTCCGTCATCCCGGCGCAAGCCGGGATCGCAATCGGGTGAACTGCCGGAGGCGGTGCCGGCTTGCGCCGGGACGACGAAGGGTGGCCGGGACGACCAGGATGACGAGATGCCTGCGCTCAGGCTTCCGGCTTCAGCGCGCGGCTCATCAACTCCTTCACCGCGGCCTTCGGTGCGAGGCCTTCGTGGACGACGCGATACAGCTGCTCGCAAATCGGCATTTCGACCTGCGCGCGTGAGGCCACTTCGCGCACCGCTCGCGCTGCGAGCACACCCTCGACGACCTGACCGATCTCCTTCTGCGCGGCATCGATGCTCTTGCCGGCAGCGATCGCAAGGCCGAAGCGGCGATTGCGCGACTGATTGTCGGTGCACGTGAGCACGAGATCGCCGAGCCCTGCGAGCCCCATGAAGGTTTCCTTGCGAGCGCCGAGCGCGACGCCCAGGCGTGTCATTTCGACCAGCCCGCGCGTGATCAGCGCAATCCGGGTATTCGCGCCGAACCCCAAACCGTCGGAGATCCCGGCGCCGATCGCCATGACGTTTTTCACCGCGCCCCCGATCTCGACGCCCGTGACGTCGGTCGACGTGTACGCGCGAAAGCTCGCGCCCGAAATGCTCTCGGCGAGATCGCGCGCAAAGCTCTGATCACTCGCCGCGATCGTCATCGCCGTCGGCAGACCCGCGCCGACCTCGCGAGCGAACGTCGGCCCCGAAATCACCGCCGTGGGCACGTCGCGCCCGAGCACTAGCTCTGCCACTTGATGCGGCAGCAGTCCCGTCGTGAGCTCGAAGCCTTTCGTCGCCCACGCAAGCCGCAGCTGCGAGGAACGATGCGGTTCGATTGCCTGCAGCATTCCACGCAGCGCGTGACTCGGCACCGCCACCACGACGTCGCGGGCCGTCTTGAGCACCTTCGTCAGGTCGGGTTCGATGTCGAGCGCAGGGGGAAACGGCGCATCGGGCAGATACGCATCATTGCGGCGGGCGCTCGCGAGCTCGTGCATATGCCGCGCATCGCGACCCCACAGGAGCGTGGGGCGCGAAGTGCGTGCAAATTGAATCGCGAGCGCCGTGCCCCAGGAGCCGGCGCCGAGAATCGCGATCGGCGCCGAGGAGGAGGAAGCCTCCGGCACGGACGCCATGGACGTATCAGTTCACTGCAGGATTCGGCGCGGCCGGCTGCTGTTGCTGCTGGCGGGCCGCAGCCTGTGCGAACAGGGCGTCGAAATTCACGGGCGGGAGCAGGAACGGCGGGAAACCCCCTTTCATCAAGAGGTCCGACACGACCTGACGCGCATACGGCAGCAAGTAGTTCGGGCAGAAGATGCCGAGCAGACGCTGCATGTCCCCTTGCGGAACGTTGCGGATCCCGAACGCACCCGCCTGCTGCACTTCGCACAACCAGACGGTCTTGTCGGCGGCCTGCGCCTCGACGCGCACGGTCAGCACGACCTCTTTCAGATCGCCGCCGAGATCATTGACGCTCGTGCCCAGGTTCAGATTGATCGTCGGATTCGGCGAGTTCGGCGCCAGGCGCGGACCGGCAGGCGACTCGAAGGAGACGTCCTTGATGTAAACGGCCTGCGGCGCGAACTGCGGCGCGTTGGGATCGTTCGCCTGGCCGTCGTTCGGGAGGGGTGCTTCGTCTGCCATGATTTTCTAACCTCGAATGTGCGTCGCGTAATTATCGAGTCAGCTGGCGATGCTCACGACGGAAGCATTCGCAGCTTTTTGAACTCACAACACCGGCTTGAATCGATCTTCGGCCCGCTGCGCACCGGCGGCTTCCCGCCGCGAGCGATTCGTGACGAAACGCCGGTCTTAGGAGCTCTTGCCGAGCAGCTTGTCCAACTCGCCGGCGCGGTCCAGCGCGGCCAGGTCGTCGTATCCCCCAACGTGGCGTTCGCCGATGAAGATCTGCGGCACCGTGCGACGCCCGCCGCTTCGCTGCAGCATGGTGTCGCGATCCTTCGGATCCTCGTCGATTTTGATTTCCCGCACTGGCACGCCTTTGCGTTCCAGGAGGTTGCGGGCGCGCTGACAATAGCCGCACCAGGCGGTCGAGTACATGACAATTTCAGGGGTGTTGTTCATAGCGCTCACTTCTTGGGGGCGCCCTTCACGACTGGCAAGTTCTCCGCCAGCCAACCCTGCAAGCCGCCTTTGAGCGAGACGACCTTGTTGAAGCCGAGCGCCTTCAGCGCCTTCGCCGCACTCGCCGCGGCGAAGCCGTTGTCGCAGTACAGCACGACGGGCTTCTCTTTGAATTTCTTGAGGCTTTCCGCCTTGTTGGCGATCTCCGCGGCCGGAATGCTGCGCGCATCGATGATGTGGCCGGCCTCGTAGGCATTTTGATCGCGCACATCGACGACGAGCGCCCCCGAGTTCACGAGCCTCACGGCGTCCTGCGGCCCGACGGCCGCGAACCCCCGTGCGCGCTGGCGAAGCTCGATCACGATGGCAAGAACGGCGAGAATCGCGGCCGCAAGAACCAAGAAGGGGTGATTGGTGGTGTACTCGACAAACCGGCTCATTGCGTCGGACTTTGTGCCTGTAGGAAAACGTGAGCCGGCGGTCCGGCGCAAAAGGGGCCGAAGTATAACCCACCGATTTCACGGCGCCTGAGGCGCACCGTGCCGGAACATTCCTCGGGGTCCCCGTTGCTGCGTTGCCTCGCGGTCCTTGCCTTCGCGTGTCTGACGTCCACTGCGTCGGCGGCAGGCGTCGGGGCGGAGGCCAAAGAGGCGGAGCTGCGTCAGGTGCGCAGCCGCATCGAATCCATTCGCAAGGCCATCCACAGCGACGCCGAGCGGCGCGACTCTCTGGCCGCCCAGCTGAAGGATGCCGAGCTCGAGATCCAATCGGCGCGCGAACAGCTCTCGGAAGTCCGTACCCGGCGCGTGGCCGCCGAAAGCCGGCTCAAAGAGCTGCAGGCCGAGCGCGCCGCGACGGAGCAGCAAGTGGCCGAGCAACGGGAAGCGCTCGCGGGCGAGCTCAAGCTCGCCTACATGAACGGACGCGAGGAGCAGCTGAAGCTGCTCTTGAATCAGGGCGATCCCGCAACGCTCGCGCGCACCATGGCCTATTACGGCTATTTCAGCCGCGCGCGCACGGAGCGGATCACGAACATCAACGAGCATCTCGCCCATCTCGACTTGCTCAGTGAAAAAATCAGCGCGGAGGCGGCGCGCCTCAAATCGATCGAGCAGGACAATGCGCGCGAGGTGCGCGCGTTGGCGGGCGCGCGCGACCGCCGCGCGAAGACCCTGCAGCAGATCCAATCGAAGCTGAACAGCCGCTCGGCCGAGCTGGCGAAGCTCGAGCGCGATGCGCGCGCGCTCGAGAAGCTCGTCGAGGAGCTGCGCCGCGCGATCGAAGAATTCCCGGATCTCGCCGATCAGCCGTTCGCACGCGTGCGCGGCAAATTGCCGTGGCCCGTGAAGGGCAACGTGCTCGCCCGCTTCGGCCAGTTGCGCGCCGGCGGTCCGCTGAAATGGCAGGGCATCCTGATCGGCGCACCCCGCGGCACGCAGGTGCGGGCGCCGTTTCCGGGCCGCGTCGTCTACGCGGATTGGCTGCCGGGGCTCGGGCTCTTGATCGTCCTAGATCACGGCGGCGGCTACATGAGCCTCTATGGTCACAACGAGCAGCTCTATCGGCGCGTCGGCGACCGCGTGGCGTCCGGCGAAGTGCTGGCGGCGGTCGGCGATGCCGCGGGTGTCGGCAAGCCGGCTCTGTACCTCGAGATTCGCAAAGGCCGCGATGCCATCGATCCGTCGAGCTGGCTCGCGAAGCCGTAGCCGGCGCTCAAAGCGTGATGCGAATCACGCCGAAGTTTCCTGCACTGCACGATTCCTGCGCTTTCCGCCGCCCAGCCGCTTTCGAAACTGCGGTCGGGTTCAAAGAACGGCGCCGGCAGCAATCAGATCATGCGTCGCACGGCGCAGGGGGAACGGCGCCCGCCAAAACTTCAGGAAACAGCGGCACATGGCGACGATTCTCGACGACGATGACACCGTAGAGGCGCACAGCCTCTCGACGTCGCTCGATCCGTACGGCCAGCTGGTCAAGATGCTCATGCCGCGCGCCCAATGCATTGCGATCCACGATCGCATGGGCATGCCGCTGTGGATGTCCGACGGTTGCGATAGCAACGATCTGCTCCAGCTCGTCGAAGAAGGCTTGAACAGCGCCCGCAACGGCACGCTCGACCCCGCCGAGCGCGACGGCTTCGCCCGCTCGTGGGGCGGCGACACCGCTTACGTCTTCATGCTGCGCGATGCCGGCAACCTGCTCGGCGCCGTTGCGCTGGCAAGTCCCGATCCGAGCAGCGGCGCCCGTCCTTTCTCGCTCGTGCTCGGATTGCTCCGGCCGGCGCTGCAAGTGCTTAATCGCGAGCTCGTCAATCAATACAGCATCTGTGACCTGCAAAAGAACCTCACGCTGCGCGACGGCGATCTCGAGCTGCTCCTCGATGCGAGCGGCGGCGCGGACGAGAACGGCGATGACTTTCATCCCTTGCTGCGCAATTGCGTCGTCCACCTCGGCTGCACGTTCGGCGCCCTGCTGATCCCGGAAAAGAAGATCGCGCTTGCGCATTCGTCCGATCCTGCGCAACAGCGCAAGGACGCCGAGGCGCTCGATCGGGTGCAGCGGCATCTGTTCGCCTGGGCGCAAGTGCAGCGGCGCACGCTGACGATGAACAAACCCGCACCTTCGAACAGCCCGTTCGGTGCGCTGCCGCTGAAGATTCTCGCGTGTCCGGTGCGTCAGGGCGGACAGGACGTCGCCGGCATCCTGATGCTGTTCCGGCCGATGTCGGCGCCCGATTTCGACATGCGCCAGGTGCGCATCGTCGAGATGATGACGCGCCGCATCTCCTATGTGCTCCAGAACGCGTACGACCTGACGACGGGCCTGTTGACGCGCGCGGCCTTCGAGCAGCGCGCGTTCGCGGCGATCGGCATCGGCGGCATGAAAGGCGATCACTGCGTCGCATACGCGGATGTCGATCGATTGCATGTCGTGAACGAAAACCACGGCATGCACGCCGGCGATGAGGTCATCGCGCGCATCGCCGAAGCCATTCGCACGCATTTGCCGGCGGGGATCACGGCCTCGCGCATCTCGGGCGATCGCTTCGCGCTGTTCTTCGCCGATACGCCGCTCGAAGCAGCGGAGCAGCAGCTCGGCGGCCTGTGCGCGAAAATCGCGGCAATCGACCACCGGCACAACGACAAGAAGCTCGATCTTTCCCTGAGCATCGGCGTCGCGCACGTGCCCGATACGAAGTATCCGTTGTCGCATGCGCTCGCCGCCGCGGAAGTCGCGTGCAAGGCGGCGAAGGATCGCGGCCGCGGGCGTGTCGAGGCATATCACGACGCCGACCGCAGCATCGTGCGGCGCTATGAGGACGTCGCCATCGCCGGTGATCTGCGCGATGCCGTTGCGAACGATCGTTTCCGGATGGAGGCGCAGCCGATCGTGCAGCTCGCGAATGGCGGCGCGGTGCGCCGGTTCGAGCTGCTGTTGCGAATGATCGATTCGAGCGGGGAGAGCGTCGCGCCCGACAAATTCCTGTCCGCCGCGGAACGCTACCAGCTCGCGACGGACATCGACCGCTGGGTCGTGCAATACACGCTCGAAGTGCTGTCGTCCGCCGCGCCGGCCCTGCAGGGACTGGGCGCCCACTTCGCGATCAACCTCTCCGGCCAGTCGGTCGGCGATGATGAGTTCCTCGCCTTTCTCGAAGCGAAATTACGCGAATACAACTTGCCGCCGAGCCTGCTCTCGTTTGAGATCACCGAAACGGCGGCGGTCGCGAACATCGTGCGCGCCGAAACGCTGGTGCGCCGGCTGCAGGATCTCGGGCACGACATCGCCCTCGACGACTTCGGCCGCGGCCTGTCGTCACTGACGTATTTGAAGTCCCTGTCGGTTTCCGATCTGAAGATCGACGGCGGCCTGGTGCGCGATCTCGCGACCAACGCGCGCTCGCAGGCGATGGTCACGGCGATCGTCCAGCTCGCCCGCACGATGAAGCTGCGCACGACGGCCGAATGCGTCGAAAGCGAGGCGATTCAGAGCGCGGTCGCGCGGCTCGGCGTCGACTTCGGGCAAGGGTTCGCGATCGGTCGGCCGCGGCCGCTCGAGCTCGTGCTGCAGGAACTGCTCCGCGGCGCGCCCGGAATGTCGCGAGTGTCCGGTTCGCCTCTGATGGCGCGGCTCGCGGGATGAACGGCTGTAGGTGGGACGCTTTCAGGGGCTGACTGGTCCACAGATGCGTGGTTTTCGCCTGGATCGCACGGACTCAGCAACGATACTTGAGCTGCTGATTTCTGGATTTCAATAAAGTCGAGCTGTCGCACGCAATGTCACGAGTACCGCATTCCTTCCGCATCCTCATGGTCTTTGCCGTCGGCCTGATCCTCGGGCTCGGCTTGTCCGTCGGCCGCACGGTCCAGGCCGATCGCGATGTCCGGCAGGATACGGAGACGAGCAGCCCCGTGCGCTGGCAGGACGCCCGCCTCCTCGCCGAAGTCCTCGAGCACGTGCGCAAGGAATACGTCGACGACATCTCCGATGAAGAGCTGATCAATGCCGCGATCAAGGGCCTGATGGCCGATCTCGATCCGCATTCGGCCTTCCTGAATTCTCAACAGCTGAGCGATCTGCGCGTCAGCACGACGGGCGAATACTCGGGTGTCGGCATCGAAGTCGCCGCGGACGACGGCATCGTTCGCGTCGTCTCGCCGATCGAAGGCGGTCCTGCCGAGCGCGCCGGCGTGCGCGCGGGCGATCGCATCCTGGCCGTCGACGGCATCGCCGTGGATCCCGAGAAGCTCGACGAGACGATCGACCGCATGCGCGGCAAGCTCGGCTCGGTCGTGAAGCTCACGCTCGCGCGCCCGCCCGAAACCGCGCCGCTCGAATTCTCGCTCACCCGCTCGAAGCTCCACGTCAGCAGCGTCAAATCGCAGCTGACGGAGCCCGGCCTCGGCTACGTGCGCATCTCGCATTTCAGCGAGACGACGGCGCCCGATCTCGAGCGCGCGATCGCGAAGCTCACGCAGGAAAACGGCGGCAAGCTCGCCGGGCTCGTGCTCGATCTGCGCGACAACCCGGGCGGCCTGCTCGAGGCCGGCGTCGCCGTCGCCGATGCGTTCCTGAACGAAGGCATCATCGTCACGGCCGACGGCCGCGCGCCCGATGCTCGCTTTGCGATGAGCGCGCACGAAGGCGATCTGATCGATGGCGCGCCGCTGACGATCCTCGTGAACGGCGACTCGGCCTCCGCCTCCGAGATCGTCGCCGGCGCATTGCACGACCACCATCGTGCGACGCTCGTCGGTCATCAGACGTATGGCAAAGGCTCGGTGCAGACGATCGTGCCGCTGTCGGGCGGTCATGCGATCAAGCTCACGACCTCGCGTTACTTCACGCCTTCGGGCGCGTCGATTCACGAAAAAGGCATCACCCCGGATGTGGTCGTCGACTCGCAGCAAGTCGCGGCGGCGGACAAGGTGGATGCGTCCGCCGTCATGGGCGATGTGAAGGCGGACTACGAGCTGCGGCTCGCCCTCGACACGATCAAGAACGAGCGGCGCGATGCATCGCTCGCGGTCCGGCAAAGTCTGGCTCCCTGACCCTGGCGTCGAACCAAGAGGTAGCTGCTGTCGAGGTGACCCGCGGAGCAGGGTGACCGCAGCGTCAACGTATGCGGGCGGAAATGAAGGCCGTGTCGATGCAAGCCTTCGGCACGCGCGCGGTGCTGTGGCTGGAAGTCGTGGCGCTTGCGATCGGCGTTCTGCAGTTCGCGTTCGCGCAAGCGACCGTGACGCGCCCGCTCATTGCCGCAGCCGCGCTTGCGCTCCTCAGTATCAGCATCGTGCTCGTCCGTGCGCTGCCCGCTCTGCAACGCTCGATCCCGCGACAGCATTGGATCGCGATCGTCACGCTGCTCGTCTGCATCACTCTGCTCGTCGTCGGCACCGGCGGCATCGGCAGCGCGCTGGTCACGCTCTATTTCATTCCATTGGCCGCGGTCGCGCTGGCGTTCGGACGCTGGCTGCTCGTGGCGATCATCGGTCTTGCGATCGTCGCGCTCGCCTACGTACTCGGCGTGTTGACGCCCGGCATCGACGTTCGCACGCGCGAGTTCGCCGTGATGCTGATGAGTGCGCTTGCACCGGGCGTGGCCGTCGCGGTCACGCTCGGCGCTCTGATCGGGCAGATGCAGACGGCCGTGCAGCGCATTCGCGATCTTGCCGCGACGGACTCGCTCACCGGCCTATTGAATCTGCGTGCGTTCGAAGAAGTGCTGCAGCAGGAGCATCGCAAGGCCGAGCGCTTCGGCCGGCCCTATACGCTCGTGGTCGTCGATACCGACAACATCAAGGTCGTGAACGAATCCCTCGGCCATGAAGCCGGCAGCCAGGTCATCGTCGCGGTCGCGGCGGCGATTTCACGCTCGATTCGCACGGCGGACATTGCGGCGCGCCTGGGCGGCGATGAGTTCATCGTGCTGTTGAGCGAAGCGGATGCGGCGACCGGCGCGGCGATCGCCCAGCGCATTCGCAACAACATCTACGCGGGCACCGTCTCGGTCGCGAATCGCCTGATTCGAGCCAATGCGAGTCTCGGCACCGCAACCTTTCCCGACGATCATCTGTATCCGAAGGAGCTCATGATCCTTGCGGATCAACGCATGCAACGCGATCGCGAGCTGCGCGCGGCGCCGAAGGAATAGCTCAGGCCGCCGCGCCCTTGGCGATGGCGCCGATCGCCCAGATCAGCACCCAGACCGACATCACGAGCGTCGGCAATGCAGTAAGCGCGAATCCCAATGCACGGCTTTTCGGATCGCGCACGTAGCTCGATGAATAGATGCCGCGGCCGATCACGAAGACCACGCCGAATCCCGCCGCCCACAACGGGCTCACGAACCTCGCGAAAATCCACAGCACCGGCAGAAAGATCATGAGCTGCTCGAGGGTGTTCATCTGCACCCGGAAGCGGCGCTCGAAGACCTCGTGGCCGGACGTGGCCGGTGCGGGCACGCCGTATTTCGTCCGTGCACGTGCGACAGCAAAGCCGAACCAGAAGAACTGCAGCAAGGCCACGACTGTGATGATCGCAACGTAAGGCATACGGAAATTCCCCTGCTGTTGTGGTCATGAATCGCACCAGCCTATCGCAGCGCTTGCCACGGTGCGACCGAGGTCACTATCGTTGGCGGGCTGCAGATGGATCCCGTCGTCCGTCAACTCATCACCAGCGGAGCGGCCATGACCGGCATCGTATTGCGCATCGTCTTCGTCGCCCTCGGCTTGTGGCTCGCCTCCGAGATCTTTCCGGGACTGCGCTTCGATGGACCGGGAACGTTGTTCGCGGCGGCGCTGCTGCTCGGCATCGTCAATGCGATCGTGCGGCCGATCGCGATCGTGCTCACGCTGCCGCTCACCCTGATCACGCTCGGCCTGTTCCTGCTCGTCGTCAACGCCGGCATGCTCGCCCTCGTCGCGCTGATGCTGAACGGATTTCAGATCAGCGGCTTCTGGACGGCCGTCGGCGCGTCCATCGTGGTCAGCATCATCTCGTGGGCCGCATCGGCGCTGATCGGCAACAATGGCAAGATCCAGGTCATCAAAGCGCCGTAGCTCAGAGCTTCTCTGCGCCGTTTCTCCCGATCCGATAGAGCCAGTACCCGATCAACGCCAGCACGACGAGGCCCACGCCCTGGCCGAAGTGGAATCGTTCAGGGAGCGCCAGTACGTCGGCGCGTTCGCTGAGCACGATGGGGATGGCGATCGCGATACCCATCAGCGCCTCGCCGGTAATCAGGCCCGCGGAGAACAACACGCCGGGACGATGCACGCGATCACGCAAGGCATCGTCGTGAGTGCCGACGATGCCGTGGCGCTTCTCCACGAAATACGACAACAGACCGCCGAGGAAGATCGGCACCATCAATTCGAGGGGCAGGTAGATGCCGATCGCGGCCGCGAGCACCGGCACGCGGAAGCTCGAATTGCGCGACTTCAGCCAGCTGTCGAACGCGATCACGACGGCGCCGATCACGGCACCGGCAGTGATCATGTCCCAAGGCAATTTGCCGCCGAACAGACCGCGTGCGACCGAAGCCATCAACGTCGCTTGAGGCGCCTGCAACGAGCCCGGTCGAGTCGGATCGCCGATGCCGTAGGCCTGCGCGAGCAGATTCAGTACCGGCGCCATGATGAGCGCACAGGAGAATGCGCCGATGCCGAGCATCAGCTGCTGCTTCCACGGCGTCGCGCCGACGAGGTAGCCCGCTTTGAGATCCTGCAGGTTGTCGCCGCCGACCGCTGCCGCGCAACAGACCACCGCGCCGATCATGATCGCGGCCACTGCGCCAATCTTGGAATCGCTTCCCAGCAGCAGCATCAGCACGACCGATGCGAACAGGATCGTGGCGATCGTGATGCCGGAGACAGGATTGTTCGACGAGCCGACCAGACCCGCGAGATACGCCGACACCGAGACGAACAGAAAGCCGGCCACGATCATGATGAACGTCATCGGCACGCTCACGCCCCAGCTCTGAACGATGGCCTGGTACAGCCCGAGCAGCGGCAGCACGAACAAGAGCAGCGCCACGAGCATCCACTTCATCGGCAGGTCGCGTTCGGTTTCGGCGAGGTTTACGCCCGCACCTTTGCGCGCCGCGGCGATTCCGCTTCGGATGCCTGACAGCAGCGACTTGCGCAGCGAAAACAGCGTCCAGATGCCGCCGATGAGCATCGTGCCGACGCCGAGATAACGGACGCGGTCGGCGCGGATGATCGCTGCCGCTTCCGCCGCGGTCGCGCCGACGACCTTGGCCGCGACTTCCGGATCACCGTTCAACAGGAACGCGTGATAGAACGGAATCGCGATGTTGTAGGCGAGCACGCTGCCCGACAGCACGACGATGCCGATGTTCAGCCCGACGATGTAGCCCACGCCGAGCAGCGCCGGCGACAAGCCCGTGCCCATGTAGCCGAGGTACTTGCCGAAGAAACCCGCGCCGGCAGCGTTGTCGGGAATCATGCGCAAGCCGCTTTCAGCGGCCAGCTTGACCAGAGCGCCGACGCTTGCGGAAAGCCCAAGAATCTTCAGGCCCGGCCCCGGGTTCTCGCCGGCCTTCAGAACTTCCGCCGCAGCCTTGCCTTCAGGAAACGGGAGCGGCTGCTCGACGATCATCGAGCGTCGCAGCGGCACCGAGAACAGCACGCCGAGCAGGCCGCCGAGGCCTGCAATCGCCAGCACCCAGGAGTATTTGAAGTCCTGCCAGTAGTCGAGAATGATCAATGCGGGAATCGTGAAGATCACACCGGCGGCGATCGAGGATCCCGCGGAGGCGCCGGTCTGCACGATGTTGTTTTCGAGAATGCTGCCGCCGCCGAGCAGCCGCAGCACGCCCATCGACACGACGGCGGCAGGAATCGCCGTCGCGATCGTGAGGCCTGCAAACAGCCCCAGATACGTGTTCGCTGCAGCGAGCACCATCGCGAGGACGACGGCGAGAATGACTGCGCGTGCGGAGAGTTGAGGAGCGGGAGCTGCTGCTGACATAAGAGATCCAGGGTCAGGAATTCGCGTTCGTCGAAACTGTTCTTGTTGTTCGAGCGTCGGCCAGGATCACCGCGCGATGCACGAGGCATGCGCTCGGATCCCCTGACCGTCTCTCACCAGCCGCACGTCTGGCCTTTGTTCTGTTCTTGCAGCCAGGCGAGCAGCGGCGCGAAATACTCGGTGATCGCCGCCGCATCCATCTGACGCGTGCCCGTCAGCTTCTCGAGCGTGTCTTGCCACGGCTGGCTTTGTCCCAGCGCGAGCATTTCGCGGAAGCGCCGTCCCGCTTCCTTGTTGCCGTACACGGAGCAATCGCTGAGCGGCCCCGTGTTTCCCGCGGCTTCGCACAGCGCCTTGTGGAATTGGAACTGCAGGATGTACGACAGGAAGTAGCGCGTGTACGGCGTGTTCGCCGGGATGTGATATTTCGCGCCCGGATCGAAGTCCTCTTCCGAGCGCGGCACCGGCGCGGCGACGCCCTGGTATTGCTCGCGCAATTGCCACCACGCGGCGTTGTAGTTCTCAGGCTTGATCTCGCCCGAGAACACTTTCCAGCGCCACTCGTCGATCAGCTTGCCGAACGGCAGGAAGGCGAGCTTGTCGAGCGCGAGCTTCATCTGTTGATTGATCGTCGCCTCGCGGCTCGGCTTGACCGGGCTCGACAGCCCGATCTGCGCCAGATACGCGGGCGTCATCGACAGATTCACGGTATCGCCGATCGCTTCGTGGAAGCCGTCGTGCGCGCCCGACTGGAACAGATACGGCTGGTCCTTGTAGCTCAGGTAATAGAACACGTGGCCGAGCTCGTGATAGACGGTCATCAGCTCGTCCTGGTTCGGCTCGATGCATTGCTTGATGCGCACGTCTTCCGCGCCGTCCATGTGCCAGGCGCTCGCGTGACATTGCACGTCGCGCGCCGGCGGCTTCGTCAGCATCGAGCGCTGCCAGAAGGTATCGGGCAGCTTCGGAAAGCCGAGCGACACGTAGAAGTTCTCGGCCGATTGCGTGATCTTGATCGCGTCGTAATGTTGCTTCTTCAACGCGGCGGTCACGTCGAGATCCGACACGCCCGGATACGGCTCGACGAGCGGATAGATCTCCGCCCACTGCTGCGCCCACATGTTGCCGAGCAGCTGCGCGGGAATCGGCTTGCCGTCGGGCACGCGCTCCTTGCCATAGGTTTTCTGCAGCCGGCCGCGCACGTAGCAATGCAGCTGGCCGTAAAGCGGCTTCACCTGATCCCAGAGCCGCGCCGCCTCTTTCGTGAAGTCATCCGGCGGCATGTCGTAACCGGCGCGCCACATCGCGCCGAGGTCCGCGTAGCCCATCTCGCGCGCGCCTTCGTTCGCGAGCTCGACGAAGCGCACATAGTCCTTGCGCATCGGCCGCGCGGTCGAATGCCAGCCTGTCCATGCTTCCGTCAGCTCATCGTAATTGCGGCTGTTCGCGAGGATGTCCGTCAGCGCGCCCTGGTCCTGGCACGAGTCGGGACCTTTCGGGCAATACTTCGCGGCGCCGTACATGCCTTCCATCTTCGAGGTGATCGCGGCGAGCTCGGCGCGCTTTGCGGGATCCTTCGGCGCGGGCGCCGAGACGCCGAGCTTCAGCACTTGAATCGAGCGCGCGACTTGCGGCGGCAGATCCTGCTTGTCGTACGCCTTCGCGTCCTCGACGGCCTTGCCGAAGTATTCGAGCCAGCGCTCGTTCGCCTTGGCGTTCAGGAATTCGGTGTCCTGGTTGATGTAGGTCGCGTAGGTCCAGCCCGCGGCGCTCGTCTCGCGTCCGACCTCGAGCATTTCTTTGTTGATGCGCGCGACGAATTGCTCGGCGGTTTCCTTCGGCGCATTTGCGCCCGGCTGCTCGGATGATTTCTGACAGCCGCTCGCGGCCAATGCCAATGCCGCGATCACCGCGGCTCGGATCGAGGTTTTCAAGATCATCACTCCGTCGCTCGTGCGGGCGACTCTATTTCGAATCTTTGATGAGACGGCGCATCCACGGCGTGATCGCGAGCATCACGAGGCCGGCGATGGCGCCCCACCAGAACAGGTGCGTGTACAGCTCTGGCATCGTCGCAAGATTGTTCGGATCGATCTCGCCCGAGAATTGACCGGCGAGGTTGTTGCCGATCGCGGTCGCAAGAAACCATACGCCCATCACCTGGCCGACGAATCGCGCCGGCGCGAGCTTCGTCATCGAGCTCAGGCCGACGGGGCTCAGGCACAGCTCGCCGAAGGTGTGCAGCAGGTAGGTGAGCGCAAGCCAGGTGGGCAGAACTTTCTGGCCGGCGATGACGTAGTTCGCCGCGCCGACCATGACGAGAAAGCCGAGCCCCATGAAGATCAAGCCGAGCGCGAATTTCGCCGGCGCGGAAGGATTGAGATTGCGCTTGCCGAGCCACACCCAGAGCGCCGCGAAGATCGGCGCGAAAATGATGATGAAGATCGCGTTCGCGCTTTGCACCGCGCCGCCCGGGATTTCCCAGCCGAACAGATTGCGATCGGTGTAGCGCTCGGCGAACAGCGTGAACGAAGCGCCGGCCTGCTCGAAGCCGGCCCAGAACATCGCGCAGCCCGTGAACAACGCGATCATGACGATGACCTTGCCGCGCTCGTTGTTGTCGAGCCCGGCAAAGAACAGCAGATACAGAAAGTAGCCGGCCGCGAGGGCGATCATCGCCCAGTTCGCGCCGCGCGCGATCGCCGTCGGCTCGAGCTCCATCCAGCCCTGGAACGCCGCGATGATGAGCAATGCAACGAGCGCGACCAGGCCATACACGGGCCACCACTGACCGCGCTCGCCGGAGATCTGCTCGCCCGCGCCGTTCAGGTATTTGCGCCCGAACCAGAACTGCACCAGGCCGAGCAGCATGCCGATCGCCGGCACGGCGAAGCCCATCTTCCAGCCCCAGGCGACCGCCGCGATCGGCACGAGCAGCTGGCCGAAGAACGAGCCGACATTGATGCCCATGTAAAAGATGGAGAAGCCGGCATCGCGGCGCGCGCCGCCTTCCGGATAGAGCTGCGCGACGACGGCGCTGATGTTCGGCTTCAAGAGGCCGGTGCCGAACACGATCAAGGTGAGGCCGACGAAAAAGAAGCGCGTATCGCTGACGACGAGCAGCGCGTTGCCGAACATGATGAGAAGGCCGCCGAACATCACGGCGCGCTGTTGACCGATCAGCCGATCGGCGACCCAGCCGCCCCACAACGACAAGAGATAGGTCGCGGAGATGTAGAGCCCGTAGATGGAGTTCGCGGTCCGGTCGTCCATGCCGAGGCCGCCCTCGGCGATCAGCGTGGTCATGAACAGGATCAGGATCGCGCGCATGCCGTAATACGTCGCGCGTTCCCACATTTCGGTGAAGAACAGCGTCATCAGTCCGCGCGGATGGCCGAACACCTGTGCATTCGTAAGCGACGAACTGAGCGGAGTGGCGGTACCGAGTTCGTTCGCTGGGGTCATGGAGGGCTCGCTGTCCTGGGCTGTCGTGACGCTCGCAATCGGCGCCTGATTATTCAAAAGATGGATTCAAGAGCGGCAGGTTGCCGGCGCGCATTAGGCCGAGTCTCACCGAAATGCGCAGCGCGCGGCAAGCAGCAAACCGCTGTATACCGGGCTGTCGAGCGACCGAAGGAGGCGTGCGGACGACAGGCCGAAAATGCCGCTATTCGGCTTCGGCCTGCGCTTTGCGCTGCTCACGGTCCTTGAGCATGATCCGCGACATGATCACGCCGGCCTCGTACAGGAACCACATCGGCACGGCCATGAGAGATTGGGAGATCGCATCGGCCGGCGTGAGAAACGCGGCCACGATGAAAATGCCGAGCACGACGTAGCCGCGATTCTTCGTCATCGTCTCGATCTTCACGAGCCCGGTAGCCGCGAGCAGCACGGTCGCGACCGGCACCTCGAACGCGATGCCGAACGCGAGGAACAGCAGCAGCACGAAGTCGAGATACTCGGAAATCTCCGGCGTGAATGCCACGCCGTCCGGGCCCGAGGTCGCGAGGAAGTCGAACATCAGCGGATAGACGACGAAATACGCGAACGCGATTCCGCAATAGAACAACACGACGCTCGACACGACGAGCGGCACCGCGAAGCGCTTTTCGTGCCTGTAGAGGCCGGGCGCGACGAATGCCCACGCCTGGTACAGAACGTAGGGCATCGCGAGGAACAGCGCCGTCATGAAGGCGAGCTTCAAGGGCACGAGGAACGGCGACACGGGGCTCGTCGCGATCATCGATGCGCCCTGCGGCAGCTTCGACAGAAGCGGCAGCGCGATGAGCGTGTACAGGCGGTTCTGGAAATAGGCGCACGGAACGAACAGCACGGCGACCGCGATCACTGATCGCAGCAGCCGATCGCGCAGCTCCATGAGGTGCGAGATCAGCGACCCTTCCGCGAGGGTTTCGCGTTCATTGCCTTGCGTCGTCATGCCCTAGCTCGGCTCGGAGTGAGCCTGATTCTTTGCGGTGCCGTGCATCGCCTCGGGCGTGGTGTCGCGCTCGGGGGGCGCTGGATTGGATTCGAAATCGAAGCCGGCCGGCGTGGCAGGATCGCCTGCCGTCGGCGACGGATCGGGCGTTGGGGCGGGCCCGCTTTGCGGGGCTTGCGTCGGCTTCGATCTCGCCAGCTCCTCGAGCGTCACTTCCTGTTCGAGCTGAGTGCGCAGCTGCCGGGCCATCGAGCGGGCGCGGCCCGTCCAGCGGCCGATCTTTTCGGCGAGCCCGGGCAATTTCTCCGGGCCGAGCACGAGGAGCGCCAGCCCGAGAATCAGCAGGATCTCGGTGAAGCCGACTTCGAACATCGCGGATCAGACGTTGGTGGATTTGCTGCTCGGCTTGCTCGCCGGCGTCGAATCGAAATCAGCGTCTTTCTGGTTCGGCGGCGAGAGCTGCTTGTTTTCTTCGTCTTCGCCCTCTGCCATCGCCTTCTTGAAGCCTTTGACCGCGCCGCCAAGGTCCGAACCGATCGTCTTCAAACGCTTCGCGCCGAAAATCACGAGCGCGATCACCAGAATGACCAGCAACTCACGGAACCCGATACCCATTGCACTCTCCCGCTAAAAAAGCCGGCGGATGATACTCCACCCCTTGCGGCTTACTTGCCATTCTGAGGCGGGACTTCGAGCCAAAAGGTGACAGGCCCGTCATTCACCAACGACACCTGCATATTGGCACCGAATACGCCTGTTTCGACCGTGGAATGCCGTTCTCGTGCCTTCGAGATGACGTACTCGAACAGCTGTCGGCCAAGCTCGGGCTCGGCCGCCGGACTGAAGCCGGGACGCGTGCCCTTGCGTGTGTCTGCCGCGAGTGTGAATTGCGAGACGAGCAGCAGCCCGCCGCCCACTTCTTGCAGGCTGCGATTCATGCGGCCCTCGTCGTCGGCAAACACCCGGTAGGTGAGCAGGCGCTCGAGCAGGCGATCCGCCTCACGCTCGGTGTCGCCCCGCTGCACCCCGATCAGCACCAGGAGCCCACGGCCGATCGCCCCGGCACGCTGACCCTCGACGGTCACGGCGGCTTCAGAGACGCGTTGGAGGAGTCCGATCATTCGTCTGGCGACCGAATTTGGGTGAAATCGAGCGGAAAAAGATTCCTAAAGCCACTCGGCGCGCGAAATCAACGTTCCAGGACGCTGTGGACCCCACAGACGTGGCCAAACCGGCCGTACCCTAGCTTCAGGTCCCGAAATAGCGGCTCACCGCACCAGGGTGGAGAAATGCCGACGGATGAGCCGAGAAGATTCTGGCGTTGTGGGAGCAGAGGCTCTATTGAGCCACATCCGCCCTTTCCTGTGCCTCACGCGCTTCCGCGTTCTTCCCCCGCGCCCGCAGCGACTCCGCCACGAGCGTCCAGGCCGACGACTGGGTACGAGGTGCATTGACGGCCATCGACGCCGCCTTCCGGCCCATGTTCTCCGCCTGCTGGTAGTTGCCTTCGGCCTGGCGAACCTTGCCGAGCTCGATCCACAGCAGCGGATTGTCCGGCTCGATGCGCAACGCCCGTTCGATCGAGGAGGCGGCGACCGCGTAGTTCTTCGACGCGACTTGCGCCTGCGCCTGGCTGACGAGCGCTCGCGAGGCCGCACCGAGCGTCGGCTCGCGGATCACCGGCGGCGGAAGCGGCTGCGGCTCCTCGACGGGAGGTGGCGGCGGCGCGGGTTGCGTCTGGGCCGGCGTGCCTCCCGGCGCAGGGGCCGGAGCGGGTGCTGGCGGTGGTTCGTAGGGCCGTGGGACGGTGCACGCGCTCAGCGTCGCCACCGCGGAGAGAATCAAGCTGCGAATCGCAATGTTCACGGGTCGTCAGTTCAAAGGTCGAGGTCGTCGAGAATAGCGCAGACGGCAGGACGCGGTGTCAGGCCGTGCGCTCAGCGCTCGCCCGTAAAGCTGCGCCACCAGTCCCCGAGCGTGTTGATCACGCCGTTCTGGCATTCCGGTTTCATCGGCAGCTCGACGCCCATCGGCACTGCGACCGAGATCACTTGTTCCGCGCAGCCCGGCTTCGCGCCGAGCCCGGTCGGGAATTCGATCGACGCTTCCTGCAGGCCTTCGGGCAGCGGCGCGTTCCAGCTGGTCGTGCCGATGCTCGCCATCAAGCGCGACCACACCGTCAGCGATCCGGACGATCCGGTGAGCCCGGTCGGTGCGTTGTCGTCGTAGCCGATCCAGACGACTGCGAGATGACTGCCGGAGAAGCCCGCGAACCAGCTGTCGCGATAATCGGACGACGTGCCGCTCTTGCCGGCGACGACGAGATCCGGCGGCAGATAGGCACGCGAGCCCGCCCCCGAGCCGCGCTCCATCACCTGCACGAGCATGCGATTCACCTGATACACGGCCTTGGGATCCGCCACCGGCGTCACTTCGAGCGCGAAGGACTTGAGCGGCTTGCCCTCGGCATCGACGACCGCGCGCACCGCACGCAGCGGCGTGCTGAAGCCGCCGTTCGCAAATGCGTTGTAGAGCTGCGCAACCTCGAGCGGCGAGACATCCAGCGCGCCGAGCAGCACCGACGGCAGCTGCGGCGGCTCGCGATCGAGCCCGAGCGCCTGGAATTCGCGCGTGACTTTCGGCAGGCCGACTTGCAGGCCGAGATTCACCGTCGCGAGGTTCAACGACTGCGCGAGCGCGCGCACGAGCGGCACGGGACCGTAGAGCTCTTTGGAAATGTTCTGCGGCTTCCAGATCTGCCCGTTCGCAAGCTTCACCTCGACGGGCGCGTCATCGACGATCGAGGCCGCATTGAACTGGCCCGACTCGATGGCGGCGAGATAAATCACCGGCTTCACGAGCGAGCCGATCGAGCGCTTTGCATCGAGCGCGCGATTGAAGCCCGCGAACCCCGCTTCGCGCCCGCCGACCATCGCGATCACTTCGCCGTTCTGAGGCGCGGTGACGACGACGACGCCTTCGAGCTGCGCGTTCTTGCGCTTGCGCGACTTGTCGAGCCGCGTGAGCTCCTGCGCGAGCGCGGCCTCGGCACGGCTCTGCACGAGCGGATTCAGCGTCGAAAAGATCTTGAGCCCCGCTTCCGTCAGATCCTCGGCGCTGTAGTCGCGCCGCAGCGTGCGGCGCACGAGATCGAGAAACGCCGGATAGTAGCCGCCCGCGTTCGTACCGGTGCCGACGATGCCGAGCGGCTTCGCCAAGGCGGTCTTCATCGCCTTGTCATCGACGAGCTGATATTCGTTCATCAGCTTCAGGATCAGGTCGCGGCGCGTCTTCACGCGCTCAGGCCGACGGCGCGGGTCGTAATAGGACGGGCCGCGCACGACGGCGACGAGCGTTGCGATCTCGTGCAGCTGCAGCTCCGCGAGCGGCTTGCCGAAATAGAACTGGCTCGCGAGCCCGAAGCCGTGAATCGCGCGCTGGCCGTCCTGGCCGAGATAGATCTCGTTGATGTACGCGTTCATCAGGTCCTGCTTCTCGAAATGCACTTCGAGCAGCATCGCCATGAACGCCTCTTCGATCTTGCGGGCGAAGGTGCGGCGGTTGTCGAGGAAGTAGCTCTTCACGAGCTGTTGAGTGAGCGTCGAGCCGCCCTGCTCGATCTGGCCGGCGCGGAAATTCACCCACGCGGCGCGGATGATCGCCGCCACGTTCACGCCGTGGTGCGTATCGAACTTGCGGTCCTCGACGACCTTCAGCGCGGCGGGCAAGAGGTCGGGCACCTGCTCGGGCGTCACGACGACGCGATCTTCGCCGTGAATGGGGAAGATGCTTCCGATCAGCAGCGGATCGAAGCGGAAGATCGGCACGTCCGCGCCCTTCGCATCCTGCAGGGATTCGATCGTCGTTTTAGAGGCGACGATCGACAGCGCCTGTGAGGCCTGCTTCTCGTCCCAGAAGTCGAAGTTGCGCGTGACGACATCGATGCGGTTGTTGCGGCGCCGATACGTGCCCGGCGTCTGCGGCGTATCGACGCGCGTGTAGCCGAGCCGGCGCAGCTCCTGTTCGAGCGTATCCGCGCCGAAGCTCTGGCCGACGTAGAGCTCCATCGGCTCGGCGTACACCTGCGCCGGCAGGGTCCAGCGCCGCCCTTCGAACTGCGCCGTCACGATCCGGTCGAGATACAGGAGCCACGCAAGCAATGCGATCAGGCCGACGCCGAACACCAGCGCGCTGACGATCAGCAGTTGTTTCTTCAGCTTCTTCAACACTTTTCCATCATTGGTTTTCGGACCCGCCCCCGTCGCGCGGATCTCAAATGGCCGCCGGCCGCAAAGGTTCCGTTCGTTCTGATCCGGGCCGGCCGGGCGAGTTCAGGGGAATTGCAGCGGATGATTCTGGCAAAGCGGTGGCAGTTTCAGAGTGGCGAGAGTGGCGGGGATTGCCGGGTGAAGGGCTGCTGGGCGCTGGGATGCTGGCCAGAGTAAGAACGGGTCTTCCCCTTTCTTTTCTTTCTCTGGCCAGCAGTCCAGAGCCCAGCAGCCATTCACTCCGCCCCGCACCGTCC
>Ga0164243_10003933_pt1 | contig 23494 bp, 25 predicted proteins | sample OricompcompostOP_FD_108781 | JGI IMG/M metagenome (GOLD analysis project Ga0164243, IMG submission 108781) | Organic Plus compost microbial communities from Emeryville, California, USA - Original compost - Organic plus compost (OP) | ecosystem: Engineered > Solid waste > Mixed feedstock >...
ATGGTGGCGCCGCGTGTCGCTGCGGAACGCGCGGCCCCTTCCAAGGAAGCGGAACACGCGGCCGCTTCCCATGCACACGAGGCGGAGGCGACGGGGAATGTGATGGGACAACCAATGGACCTTCCGGTGAGACCAGAAACGGTCTTCCCGGCCCGCTACCGGTGGCTCAGGTCACCGTGGAGGCCGGGCGCGATCGCACCCTGGTCAACGGGGGTTACGGCCGTGGTGCGTGGCTTCCTCGTCCCGGACCCGGTGTTGACGGCGTTCATGGCGGCGGCGTTCGGGTGTTTCCAGACGGCGTGCGTGTTGGCGACCCTGGCAGCGTGGACGGGCCAGCCCGCGTTGAACACGGCCGGGGCCGGGCTGCTGGTTGCGGGTGTGGTGTGCGCGATGGCGGGTGGGGCGGCTCATGTCCGGACCGGTTGAGCTGCCGTTCGCCGGGCAGGTCGCGTCCCGCGTCCGCCGGACGATCGCCACCGTGCAGGCCAGGATGGGGACCGTCTCCGGGCCGGAGGTCAGCGTTGGCATGGCGTTCGTGATGCTCCTGATCGCGGCCAGCGGCCCCTTCATGCAGATGTTCACCGTGATGAGTCCGCGGGAGGTCGCGTACTTCGATGCCGTCGAGCGGGCTGGGATAGCGGTGAGCGTGCTCGCCCTGGCCGGGTTGATCCGGCGGCGGCCGGCACGGCTCGACGAGCCGGCACTCACGGCCGGGGAGGCGACCCCGCCACCGCAGCCGGCATTGCCGGCACCGCCTGAGCCGCCTACCCGGCCGCGACCGGCGCCGGTGGTGGAGCCGTTGTGGCGGGTCCTTCAACCGCTGCCGCAGGACGGCTCGCCGCTCTCGGACCAAGTCGCGCAACGGTTGCGGGAGGCGGTGGACGCCGGACGGTTCCCTGGTGGGGCGAAGGTGCCCAGCGATGGGGCCATCGCGCGGCATTTCGCTGTGTCGTCGGCGACGGTACGGCGGGCGAAGGAGTCCGCCGAGTCGACCGGTCATCTCCTGGCCGGCTGGGGCGGCAAGTACACCATTTCAGATGGGGCCCGGTCGTGACCGGCCCAGGCCGGCACGTAGCCGGGACAGCCGGGGTTTACGGGGCGGAGGCTGTCCCGGTGGGGATGCGCCGGCCGGTGTGGACGCCGGTCCGGTGGCTGGCGCTGGCCGATGACGTGTGGCTGGTCTGTCACGACGACCGCACGGGCCGGTTGCTGCTGCATCCCCGCACGGCTGGGCTCGCGGTCGCCGGCGCGATGCTGGTCGAGCTGCTGGCCGATGGCCTGGTCACCATCAAGGAGCAGCAGGTGAAGGCCGGCAGCCGGGTTCCGGCGGACCGGGTCGCGCAGAAGATCATCGCGCTGGTCAAGACGGAGGCGGGGTTGCTGCCGGTCCGGATGTGGCTGGAGTACCTGGCGACCGTCGCGCTCGGGTGGGTCGCGGAACGTCTGGGAGCGCAGCAGGTGGTGAGGCGGGAACGGACGCGGACGCTGCTGCGCCGGTCGGTGACGGTGTGGGAGCCGGTGGACTTCAACCAGGCGGCGTGGCCCGGCGTACATATCGCCAGCGCGTTCCGGGAACGCCACGAGCGGGGTTTCGCACCTCGACCACGACGAACTCGGCGCGATCGTCGCGGAAACCTGCCCCCCACACCGCCGCCTTCGGCCAGCTCGCCCACATCCTCGCCGACGCGTTCACCGACACCGGCTGGTCCGGGCGGTTCGAAACCGTCGCCTACCTCGGTGTGGCACCCGGCCGCAACCACGGCATCGGCCGCGTCCTTCTCCGCCACCGCCACACCCACCTCGATACCGCCGGCACCACCGCCTACCTCGTCGCCTCCACCACCCGCAGCCGCGACCGCTACCAGCGACACAGCTACCGCATCTCCACCCACGGACTCGTCCCGGTGACGGGCCACTGCTCTGACCAATGTGGAGCGACTCGAAGTCGACCGGAGGACGGCGTGAACCACATCCCGCGCCAGCGGCCCACCCTCGAGATAGGGACTGCCTACTACCCCCGCCCACGCCGGCACGCTCCCACCCAGGTTCCGGCGACCGGACGGCCAGCCCACGTCTGGGGTGAGGTTCCCGATCTTCCGCCGGCCCGACGACGACAACCAACCGCCGCCCAACCAGCCGTTCCGACCCCCGCAACCGCCGACACCACACCGGCCCGCAGATGACCGGCAGACGCAGAATCCCTAACCGTATGAGCCGGCCCGAACCCGACGGAAGGAGAAACTAGTGCCCACCGATCAGAGCGGCCCGGCGTGGGACGTGCGGGACGACCCAACGGGCGTCACGGTCCGCAACGCCCGCAACCCCCTCGGCCCCGCGCTGCGGTTCACCCACGACCAGTGGACCGACCTCTTCCAGACCGTCGCGGCCAACCGCCCACCCGACGACGCCACCAAAACCCACGACGGGCACACCATCAAATTCGCCGTACCCGGCCAAGAAGACGACGCGCTCTCCCTCTGGCTCGGCGACCTCGACACGTTCACCCATGACATCCTCAACGGCCGATACGGCGCGATCACGCCGCAACGGACAAGCACTGTAACGGCCGGCTCCGGCGGCGTCGCCGGTCCCGTTCATCTCGCACGGATAGCCGGTGAGATCGACGCGACCACCCTTCGCGAACCGCCCCATTGGGCCGTGCGGGGGTCGGCCTGATGGGACGGCATCCAGACAGCCTGACCCCACACGCGTCGCCGCGACACTTCCTCGGCGCGGAACTGCGTCACTGGCGCGAAACCCGCGGATGGTCCATCGTCGACCTCGCCCGCCAGACAAATGTGAGCACGGAAATGGTGCAGAAGGTCGAGAGAGCGGAACGGACCGCCAAAACGGCCCTGATCGCAAAGTGTGACCAAAAATTGGGCACCGGCGGGGCGCTCGGCCGGCTCCTAGCGTTCATCACCCAGATGGAACAAGCCGCCGCAGCCGAGCCCCCGCCGTCACAGAGAACCGAGCCCCCGCCGTCCCGGCCAACAGAGATCGTGATCAAGGTGGTGACCGAGGTCCCGACACCGCCCACGCAACCGGCCAGCGGGGCAGGGCACAACGGTGAGGCGCGCATATACCCGTTCCCGGTTCGGATAGAAGCCGTGCCTCACAACGCATCCACATAGTGCCGGTTACCCGACGGGTGTGCTCCTCGCACCGAGAACGTCCGGGAGCAAGTGCAGGAGCCATCCGTACGTCTCTGGTGTGAGGTCTTCGGGGACCTCGGCGTCTCGGGCGTTCATGAGTTCGCCGAGAAGGCTGCGAAGCTCGGACGCGTGTCCTTCTATGTAGGCGGCGCGCATGAGGTCGTGCCATGGTCCGTCGTCGCCGCGGTGGGGGTCGGCTTCCCATGCTTTCTGGACGGCCCAGCGTGCGTTGGTGGTGTCGCTGATGTCGAGGTAGATGGCTGCGAGTTGGTGTGCGGTGTCGACGATGGCCGAGGTGATGTGGCCGGGGTAGATGTCGGATTCGGCGAGCCAGGTGTAGGGGTTGCGGGCGCCTGCGGCGTAGGCGCGGTCGGCGCCGTCGAGGGATATGCCGCGGACGAGTTCGAGGGCGGCGCGTAGGTCTCGGATGCCTGCGGGGCCGTGGGCTTCGCCTCGGCTGCGGAGGCGTCTGAAGAGGTGCCAGTCGAGTAGGTATCCGTCTTCGAGCCGGTAGACGCGTTCTGGTCCCATTTCTGGCAGCCATGGGGTTCCGGTGGTTGTTTCGCCGAGCCAGCGCCGCGCGCGGGTGATGGCGACTCGCCGGGAGGTGTCTTTTACCTGTTGGTCGGGCCACATTGCTTCGGTGAGCTGTTCTCGGGTTGCTCCGCGTGCGCCTCTTTGTGCGAGGTAGACGATGAGTTCGGCGTGGAACCGGCGGCGCTGGTCGGGCATGGCGCCAGGGGCGTCGACGGTGACCGGACCGAGGATGCCGATACGTGGCCGCGTTGGTTCTTGTTGGAGCCAGTCGGCATGGTCCTGGTCGAGGTTCGGGTCGACCTGCTTGCGTCGTTGGCGGGTGGCTGCCGTGACCGCCCGGGTCGGGGCCGTTCTGGTTGCCGCGTCTGTCCTGACGGTGAGCGGCTCGCGCGGGATCCCGAGGATTGGGTTGGCCTGGCTTGGTGCCTTGAAGTCGAGATCCGGCGGGCCCCAGTCGTCTTCGGGTCCGTCGGTGGACGGTGCCTCATTTTGGGCGGGGAGGAGCCCGCCGCTCGCGTCGGTCCCGGCTGCCCAGCGCTCGGGCTCTGCCGCTGACGGGGTCGGCTCGTCGACGGCGGCTCGGGCCTGGCGCATGATTTCGGCGAGCGGTTCCAGCTCGCTGGTCGGGAGTCCCGCGGCGGTGGCGGAGTCGCGAAGATAGGGCAGTGCCAGGTGCAGCTTGCCTTCGTTGTCTATGGTCACGGAGTTGGGGCCGATGGTGTGGCCGGCGGGGCTGGTGGCGATTACGGCGACGGCGCAACGTGGGACGTCGTGGAGTTCGGCGGCGAGCTCGTTGAGGGCGGCTGTGTCGCGGTAGTTGGGGTTTGCGACGAGTAGGACCTGGGGTGCCCATGCCTCGCCGACATCGGTGACCCGGCCGTGGAAGGTGTCGCTTGCCTCCGCGTGTTGGAGGGCTCCGGTGATGGTGGCGGCGCGTTGGCGTAGTCGTGCGGCGGCCTCGGGTACGGATGTGGCGGCCCGCATGCGGTCGGGGTTGAGGGCGGTGAGTTGTTCGGTCTGGTCAAGGGGAAAGTTGGCGAGGATGACGTCGGCGTCGTCGCTCCAGCTGTTGCAGGCTAGTTCGCTGGCCATGTAGCGGAGCAGGGCGATTGACCGCTCGGTGTCGCCGAGGATAGTGAGACTGCCGAGGCGCTCCAGGTCGAGCAGGAGATGTCGACCTGGTTGGGATCCGACGGCGACCAGCGTCGGCAACGGCGCGAGTTGCCCGTCGGGCAGTGATAGGTCGATGTCGGCAGACAGCGTCCATTGGGTGCCATCAGCGGTCCAGGGCGCGGGTGGGTTCGGGCATGGACGGGTGAGGATCAGTTTGACCGTTCGGTCGACGATCCACGCGGCGGCGATGTCGGGCCGGTCGGCTTCGGTTCGGTCGGCGAGTTCGGCAGCGAGTCCGCGTAGTGCGGCGTCGAGACGGTCGACGTCGGCGGGTTGTTCGGCGACCAGGAGGGCTGTTTCGGTCGCACCGCCGCGAGGATGGGGCAGGCGTCGTCCGTGCCTGCGGTGCTGACGTTGCCGGCGGCGGAGACGGCGGACGGTGGTGAGGACGAGCGCGGCGACGAGTGACGCGCTCGTCAGAGCCGTGATGGTCGCGACGGCCGCGTTGTCCTCGTGATCCGCGCTCTCGTCGCGTGTATCGGTTGGTTCAGGCGCGGACGCGGGCGTCTCGGTCGTTGACGCTTGAGGCGGTGATGGTCGATCGGGCGACGGCGCGGTGGTGGGTGTGGGGGGACGCTGTTCGTCGGTGGGTTGCTCTGGCTGGTGTTGTTGCGATGTTGTGGGTGGACTGGCGGGTTGGGCGGGTGGGCTGTGTGTCACGGTGCCGCGGGCGTGGTCACGCCGGCCTCGGTCCCGTCCGTCGACGGGGATGCGCAGCTTGTCCCCGGCCTCGATGTGGTCCGGGTAGTTGTCATACTTTTGCGCGTACTGCGGGTTGAGGTCACGGATTTCTGTGTATCGGCGCGGTTCTCCGAGAAACCGTTCAGCGATGTCCCAGACACGGTCGCCGCGAACCACCGTGTAGATGATGCCCGTGGCCGGTGTTTCCGCGTTGGTCGCGATCGGGATCTGCTGTGGAACGGCGGCCGGGGTTTGGAGTTGGTCGGCTTGGACAGGGACGCGGACAGTCCAACCTGGATAGACGCGGGTGCTGCCCTGTTGGAGTTGGCGGCCGTCGGGCTGTAGGAGGCCATAGGTGGCGTCTGCTATCTGCTTCCAGGGCACGTGGTATCGCTCTGCGATGTCGAGGAGGCCTTCACCTCGGTCAACGCGGTGTTCGAGGTATCCGCTACGTTGGCTGGTCCGGGTGACGTCCGTGGAGTGTTTGTTGGCCTCGCCGGTGAGGTAGTCGGCCGTCGTGGGAGTTGCCGGTGTCGCCGAGGTGGCGGATACGGCCGCGGAAGATAGTGACGGCGCGGCGATGACGCCGATAGCGGCGGCGACAAGGATGGCCGCTGCTCGCTGTTGCAGGCGCATACCGCGGATCTGTCGGGCCTGGTGCGGGATGCCCCCGGTGCGCCGGCTGCGAAGCTGAGTGGATATTTCGATGACGACGGCGACGAGGAAGCTGATCCATCCCCAAGCCGCCGCAGCGAGGGCGAGCCATCCGACGACAGTGAGAGCCTGGATGAACAGGCTGCCGTCGTCGCGGCTGGTGAGGTTCTGCCAGAGGTGGCTGAATCCGGCACTGGGGTCTTGCCAGGTTTGACTCGCCCATGCCGCGAGGTCGGGTATGGGGTTGCCGGCGGCCCAGAGAAGGACGAGTGGCAGGGTGGCGATGAACAGCATCGTGGCGAACGCGCCGAGTCCAACCAGGATCTGGCTGTTGCGACGGTCCTTTGTTGCTGGGTTTGGTGCCACGGCGTGCTCCTTGGTCGCTGTTATTGGGCCACGAGGATGACGGTGGCCGTTCCGCTCACCGATGTGCTGCCGAGGGCGCCGAAGAGGTCGAGGATGAGCGGGTCCCAACTCAGTGACACGGTGACGGTCAGCGTTTGCAGGTCGGGGGCCACGGTCACGGAGCCGGTTACGTCGTCGAGGTCGGCGAGGTATGCCTGCGCGGCGTCGGCGGCGAGGTTGGGGTTGACTTGCTTGGTTCCGCCGGTCATGGCTTGGCCCACGTCGATGGCCTGGCCGGCGGTGCGTGCGGCCTCGGATGCGATGTTGTCGGCGCGTTGCAGCGCACGCACTTTCGCGCCGCCGTCGGCGATGAGGCCGAGCATGGCGAGGAACGCGGGCGCGAGGATCGCGAAGTATACGGTGACTCGGCCGTGGTCGTGGCGGAGCCGCGCTCGCGTTGGTCGGCTCATCCTCGGCTCCGGTATTGGTCGAGGGGGCTGGTGAACGATGCCGCCAAGGTGGCGGTTCCCGGCATGCCGGGGAATGCGACGTCGGCGAAGGTTGCTTGGCACGTCAGGTTTGCGGTGACGGTGGCGGGTTCGCCAACGGGTACGGCGAACCCTTGGGTGCTGATGGTGACGGTGAGGCTGCTGCAGCTGAGGCCTTGGGCGTCGAGGGTTGAGTTGGCTGCCGCGGTCGCGTCGGTTTGGGCGGTGGCGGCATCGCGGGCCAGTGAGGCTGTTCGTGCTGCGTCGAACGCGGCGGCTTCGATGGACTGGCGCGCGAGGTTCACCCGGCCGCCGATGAAAAGCGTGGCGAAGAGCGCGAGCACGGCGGGCGTCACCACGGCGAGCTCGACGGATGCCGAGCCGCGTTGGTGCCGGGAGCCGTGTTTCATGTGGCGGGCTGCGTGACGCGTTCGATGGTGCCGTGTGCGGATCGGGTGATTGGGAATGTCAGCCCGGGGAGCAGTGAGATGGACGTTCCGGTGACGGTGATGCGGACCTCGGTTCCGGTGCGTGTAAGGGTGACCTGGCGGTCGCCCAGGTCGACTCCGGAGGCGTCGAGGAACGCGTTTGCGTGGTCGACTCCGCTGCCTGATGCGGCGGCGTAGCCACGTTCGACGTTCACTCCTTGTGTGGCGGCGGCGAGGGCGACGGAGTTGGCGTAGTAGACCAGCCCGATTTGGAAGCCTCCGAACCCGAGCAGCAGCATCGGGGCGGCGATGATGGCGAACTCGACCGGGGAGCTACCCCGCTCGTCGTGGAGTCTTTGCCATCGGTCGCGGAGTGGTCGCCTCTGTCGGCGCGGCTGACGGGCAGCCATCGACGGGACCATCGTCATTCGCCTGCCTGGGGCAATAGGTCGACCCAGCCGGTGGCGGCAGCGACGATGAGGCCGGCGACGGTTACGGCGAGACCTGCGATGATCGCAGTGATGATGGCGGTGGAGATAGGGCTGTCGCCGCGCTCTCGCTCATGCGGGTCGCGCATTTCGTGCCACCGATGCAGCACCCGGATGCCCATTCGCGATACCAGTGTCATGTCGTTCTCCCTTGCGGCTCGGCGGTCTAGTGCTCGAAGAGTTGGGTCATGAACGGGTAGATGACGAGCGCCAGGACGATGAAGATGAGCGCCGAGGCGGGGACGTCCAGCTTGCTGGTGCGGACTTCGGCTTCGGCGAGGGCTTCCGTGCGGAGCTGATCGCGGAGTGAGTCGGCGCGTGCTCGCAACGTCTCGTAGACGTCCGCGCCTTCGGTGCCGGCCGTGCGCATGATGTCGGCGAGATCGCCGAGTTCGATGACTTCAATGTCTCGGGACAGGGTTTTGAGCTGGTCCCAGGGCGGCGAGAGTTGCAGTTGCGCGGTCAACAGGGCCTCGCGAGTGCGAGCGAAGACCCAGCCGTGGCAGATGGAGGCGGCCCGGTCGAGTGACTCGACCGGGCCGTGGCCGGCAATGACCTGGTGGGCGGAGAGGTCAAGGTAGGTGCACATCGCGCGGCGGAACTCGCTGCGCGACGCACGGGCCTTGGTCAGCACTTCGCGGTGGGCAAGCCATGCGGCGCCGACCGCGGAGAGGACGGCCACGCCGGCCGGGATGAACGGCGAGATCGGTACCCGCAGGATGAGGACGACCACAGTGATCAGCGCGGGGAACACGAGTGTGAACGCTGCCGCGAGCCCCAGGGTCACGTAGTAGTGCTGGGTGGTGCGGCCCAGAAGGCGAAGGTCGGCGTGCGGGACCTGGAGATGGCGGCGGAGCCAGCCCGGCATCGGTGGCGGCGTGGCGACGCCGCCTGCCGGGTGGAGGCGGCGTAGGGCCGGTCCGAGGGCCGGCGCTGTGGGTATCGCCTGAGCGGCCAGCAGGAACAACCCGAAACCGACGAACGCGCCGGCAGCGATCATGGCGATCTGGGGTGTGCTCATGCCGCGGCCTCTCGCACACGGGCGTCTGCTGGTTGGAGCAAGCGTGGCCGTGACGGCGGGAGACTCAGCCGTCGGACAGAGGTCATGAGCAGCACGTAGAGCGCGCCCAGGCCCGCTAGGACGAGTTGGCCGATCGCAGTGCTGTAAGCGTCGAGGTAGTCGGGATTGAAGGCTCCGTAGGCGAGAAGAACCACCGTCATCACGGACAGGAAGCGCACTGCGAATCGAGGCCCGGCGCGCTTGGCGTCGATGGTGCTGCGCATCTCGATCTCGGCCGCGATCGACCGGGAGATGGCGGATAGCACCTCATGGAGTCCTTGGCCGCGGTCGCTGAGGTGAAGCATCAGGGGAGCGACGACCTGGTCGCACGTGTAGTCGTCGATCTCGTCGGCAAACTGTTGCAGCGCTGCGACGGGCGCGGTGTTGGCCTGGATCCGCGCGGCGAGATCGCGCACCTCCTGCTCGATGGCGTGTGGAGCGGTGGCCGCCGTGGCGACGATCGCTTGCTGAAGGCCGATGCCTTGGGCAGCGATGTCTGCCAGCCGCCTGGTCCAGAACTCGACCGCCTTGAGCCGTTCAAGCGCCCGCTGCTCGAGCTTCGCGGCCGAGAACAGCCACGGTATGCCGGGTACGGCCACCGCGACGATGAGCCCGGCCGCGGGCCAACCGGACAGGAGCCAGGCAACTGCGCCGCCGCCTAGCCCGGCGACGATTTTGGTCTGGTGAGTGCGTTGCTCGGCGCGGCCGCGTCCGGACCCCGTCCACCAGCGGCGCAGGCGCAGCGCCAACGCGGAGGGTGGCCGGGAAGGGCGGGTGGTGCCGACGACGCCGATGGTGCCGACGATTATGCCGCCGATGGCGAGCAGACCGGATAGGACGGCAGCCAGGTCGAGGATCATCGGCGCCTCTTGAGACTGTCCAAGGCAGCTGTCCATGCGCCCTGGTTGTCGTCGCCGAGTTGGATGTAGCTGGTGAGGGTCCGGGGGTCGTAGCCGACTCGAACGAGCTGGTCGCGTAGCCGTTCGGGAGGGTGGCGCGGCACCGCCCGACCGTCGCGTCCGGGACCGAAGATCGCGGTTGTGACCATTCGGTCGTCGTTCATGCCGCCGACCTCGATGACCTCGGATACATAGCGGTGCTTGCGTCCGCCGAGCCGGGTGTCGTCCTCGACGGTGATGTAGACGATCAGGTCGATGGCGCCGGCCGTCATGCGCCGCGCCAAGTCGGCGGTCATTTCGGGGCCGTGTTGCAGCGCCAGCTCGATGATCCTGTCGATGACCGACCGCGAGTTGCGGGCATGGATGGTGCACATCGACCCACGGCTGGTGGACATCGCTTGGAGCATCGGCACGATCTCGCGGGAGCGGACTTCTCCGACGATGATCCGCTGCACCGACAGGCGCAGGGTGATGGGGATCATGTCGGAGATAGTCACTTCCCCGGCGGGCCGCCCGTCGGCGGCGCGAGCACCGTGGCCCTCGCGGGCTTCGAGGCTCATCACCCATGGTCGGATGTGGTGGGTGCCGAGTTCGCGGCTCTCTTCCAGGGTGACGTACTGCTCGTTCTCGGGGATGCGGGCGGACAGGCCGCGCAGCATGGTCGTCTTTCCGGCGTCCGCCAACCCGGCGATCATGATGTTGAGTCCGGCGTCGACAGCGGCCGAGAGGAAGTCGCAGAGGAGGTGGTCGATCGCTCCGTAGGTGTCGCGCAGCTCGTCGAGGGTGACGTTTACCAGGGTGTGCTTGCGGATGACGACGTATGGGCGGACTGCGACCTGGTAGATGACGGTGAGCCTGCTGCCGTCGGGTAGCTGCATGTCGAGCCAGGGTTTGCTCGACGATAGGGACCGCTCGGTCGCGCCCGCGCGCATCGCGAGGACCTGGCACATACCGACGAGTTCGTCGTCGGTGTCAGCGACGGGCGATCCGATGCTGATGCGCCCGTCGGTGTGCTCGATACGTACATTGTCGCAGCCGATGATGTGTACGTTGACGATGTCGTGACGGTCCAACAGACTCTGGAGCCTGCCGACCCCGAACAGGTCGGCGGCGACTGCGTCGAGCAGTGCCGTCTCGTGTTCCAGGGAAACCGGTTGGCCGGCTTGTCCGAGCGTGTCGACGTGCGCGCTCACCACGCGTGCGGCGATCCGTTCGCCCTCGGCCTGGCGGTGCTCGTGGGAGACGTTCGGCGTATCGCGCAGGATTGTGGTGAGCTCCTCCGAGACTCTCCTGCGCAGTTCTCGCACAGCGGTGTAGTCGATCGTCGCCGGTAGTGCGGGCTCTTCCAGCGTGGTGGTGGGCTGCCCGTTCGCCGCCAGCGAGTGGTGTCCGTTCGCCGTCCGTGCGGCGGATGGCATCCGGGCGCGACCGTTGAACGGTTGCCGGTCAGGCACGGCTCGCCTCCGTCCGGGTGGCCGGGCTGGAGAGTCTGGTGCGACGTTCGGTGATGGCCCGCCGGGCAAGTGGCTCCATTGAGGCAGCGGCGCGCAGCAGGTCGGGGTTGCGTCGTAGCCGGCCGCCGTCGCTGAGCACCTGCGCGCTGCGCGGGTCGTCAGGCAGCTTGGCCAGGATCGACAGCCCGAGTCGTTGTTCGAGCTCTCGGTCGCCGTATGTGGGGTCGCCGATGGTCAGCAGCGCGAGCGCGCCGGGCCCGCGGCCGTTCTCGGTCAACTCTCGACGCAGCTGGGCTACTGCCGGCAGGGCCGGCAGGATCGTGCGGACGGACGACGGACGTAGGACGAGAAGAACCAGGTCAGCGCGGTGCACCAGTGGCCAGGGAGGCGCCGAGGTGGTTAGGCGACCGCAGTCAGCGATGACGTCGATGCCGCGGCCCTGATGTTCCAGCTCGGAGAAGAACGCTGCCAGTCGTTCCCAGGTTGGGCGGAGCGTGCCGGCCTGGACCGGGTCGGAGACGCCCGGCAGGACGAGCCGGCGTCCGGGGTCGCCGGCGTCGAGGTCGACGAGTTGGTGCGGAAACTCCTCGCGCGCGCGCCCCCGCAGGTCGGCGACTGCCAGCTGCAGCAGTCCTCTCGCGGGGATCTCCAATCCAGACAGGTAGCCGGCGAGAATGTCCCCGCCCGCGGGATCGCATTCGGCGAGCAGGGTCGGGTGAGACCAGGACAGCGTGCAGGCAAGGGCGGCGGTGCTCACGCCCGGCGAGCCCTTGGCCGAGACCATTGCGATGATTGCCATGATTAATCGTTTCCGGGGGCCAGGACTACCGCGATGCGTCCGGCGGCGGCGCGGGCGGCGAGGAGAGGCCCGTCGCGTTCGGCGACGGTCACGTTGACCAGCATGGTGCCGTCCTTGCTGCCGGCGGCGATGTCGGTGACCGTGGCGGGGATGTGCACAGGGGGCGCGGTGGCGGGTTGCTGCTGGGCAGCGTTGTCGTCGCTGGTGACCACCAGGAGGACGGAGGCGCCCGGGGCGAGTCGCTGGTGCGGGAGCCGGTCTTGCGACAAGCTGATGCCGACCAGTTGCTGGCCCGGGCCCGGGAAAGCTTGGTCGGTGAGCTGTCCGGGCGTCAGCAAGGTTCCGGGAACCAATGCGACGGCGGCGTGTCGGCCTACGGCCCGATCGGGTTGGTCGGACCGGATCGGGTTGAGTGCCGGGTCAACGGTGATGCGTACGGTGGTGAGGTCGGCCTCGGAGAGCATGTCGCCGACGTCGACGGGTCGAGCGATCGCGAGATACTCCCCCGTCGCGCCGACCGTGAGCAGGACGCGCCAGGCGATAAGCCCGCCGGCCGCGATCATCGCCACGGCCAGCCAGACCAAGGCGGGCCGCCACCGCCGTTGGGGAGCTACTCGAGGCACGACGATGGAGGCGTTCACGGCCCCGCCCCGTGCCGACGGTTCGGTCGCGGTCGTCATTGCGTAACCACCTGGAGCTCCTCGATGGCGATCGTGGTCGTCGACGTTCGGGTGACGGTCAGGTCGCCGCTTTGGCCTCCACCGATCCAGGTCACCTGCCAGGTGGTGGTGCCCGTGACGGTGTAACGGCCATTGGACTGTGTGCTGCTGGGCAGCTGGTATCCGCGGTGGTACCCGCATGTCGGCGATTCGGCGCGACCGAAGGTGGCCTTGTACTCGGTGCCGGGGTTGCGGCAGGTCACACTGTTACCGTCGCCCATGCTCCACGTGATCTTTTCCGCCTTCGCGGTGGCGGTGACCGACAACCCGGGGACAGCGGCGGTGGCGCTCGCCGGTCCCCACGTGGCCGGCGTGACGGCCGTCCACAGCCAGACCGGGAGACCAACCAGGCCAGCGCTACCGGCGTTGTCGTCGGGCGCGATACCAATGACCGGGCCTCGGATAGGTAGCCGTTCTGCCGCTTGGGCTGCCAACTCCTCCGGAGTGGGCAGCCCGCCGAAGCCCGGCGGTGGCGTCGCGCGCCAGAACTCGGAGAAGCCGGTCGCGCCCGGCCAGCCGCACGCGGCGACGTACACGCGGCCGTCGCCGGGTTCGTGCCCTTGCCAGATCGGGTCGCCCGCCGGCGGTTGCGGGTCGGCAAGCTCCCAGAAACACTGGTCCTGCGCGCTGTACCAGCCGAGGCCGGGCTTGTAGCAGCCTGCAAACGGCGCACCCTCACAGATCCGGGACGATCCTCCGCCTCCGCCGCCGCCGTCGGGACCGCCCGGGCTTCCGGGTTTGCCAGGCGTCCCCGCGACGAGATAACAGTCCCCGAAGGGCGTGGGGCAGTAGAAGTAGTCCGCGTGGGCGGGCGACGCCGATAAGGTCAAGCCGCCTGCCAGCACCGCTGTGACCATCACCGTGCCCATGACACGCCTCAACATGGTCGCTCCCGCTGTGCTGCGGATTGCCGGATCAGCCAGCGGCCGTCGTCGTACTGCGTGGCCTCGGCGGTAACGACGTAACGCTTCGCCTGCCCCGGCACACCGGCGGGCTTACCACTGGACTTGTAGACGGTCTGCCAATTGGTGCCATCGAAGCAGTCCTCGATCGCGGCGGTAAACGGGCGGCTCTCGACATTCACCTTCGTGACGCGAGCAGCCCAGCTCGGCTCGCCCTTGGTTGTTAGGCCCTGGTCGCGTTTGAGGACCAAGTCGTACCGGAGTTGCCGCAGCAGCGGGTCCGCCGTGTAGTTGGCGAGTTCCTTGCCCGCTGTGTCGCCGCTTGCGGAGGCGGCGACATAGGCCCTGACGTAGTTGTCGTAGGCCGCCAACGCACCCTCGCGCGCATCCTGCTCCACCGGGTCGATCGTTGACACCGCCGACGGCACAACCCCGACTGGCGACGGCGATGGATCAGGGTCAGGCTCGGAGCCGCAGCCGGACAACAGGGCCGCCAGCACTGTCGCCGCAACGGCCGTCATGGGGACTGGTTCCCACCGTCGTGCACTCACCTGAAAGCCTCCCTGCATCGTGGCGCCGCCGGATGGCGGCATCAGCGCAGGACAACCTGTGGCTCGTCCCGCGCCACGACAGGATTTCACCGGCGCTCGAACCGTGACGACGGCACGACGGACCGGGAGCAGGAGCAGCGCACGCGGTACGGAGGGGCAAAACGACACGCGTGGTGCCGTGCCTCCGAACTGCCGGCCAACCACCCGCCGAAATCCGGCACGCATGCTTCCACCGTTAGCCACGATCACCTCCCCCGCGCAGCGCGGCACCACTACGTAATACACCAGGCGAGACAACATGGCTACGCTCCGTTATGTACGCACTGCCGTGACGTACGCCGATGTCCGCACTCGTAGGAACGCTCATGCGGGTGTGTCCACGGTGGAACCCAGACCGATGAAACGACCTGCAGGTTGCGACGGCGTCGACAAATGTCAGAGTTCGCGGGTTGCGGCAAGGTGTCGCTTGTCGGATCGCAAGCGATGGGTTCAGACTGGCGCCAACGTCAGGTGCGCACCTACCGACGCATGCGCTCAGGCCGCTCGCCAGGGAGGGTCCGATGGACAGCTCCGCCGACCGCGATGATGTGCGATCCGCCGTCGCGTTTCTCGCGACGCCGATGATCGTCGATCTCCTGCGAGCCGTCCGGCACCGAGCGGGATCGGACGGCTACCTGGACGTGGTAGCCGATGACGATGTGATCAGGCACGCCATCGAGGTTCTGGCCGTGAGCGGCACGGCGACTGTCGCCACGGCCGCGACAGATGCGGCGGGCGGTCGGCGGCTTGCGCTTACTCCCAAGGGGTACCGCGTGTGCGCGCTCGTCGACGAGCTCGTGGATCTTCGGGACGACGCAGGAAGCAGCCTGGCTCAGGCGCATACCGGGCGACTGGACTGGCCAACTCGCGAGTAACTTTTCGCTTGTCATATAGGTACATACCCTGATGAGTAACACAGCTGTTACCCTCCGACAACGCCTAACCCCTTGACAGCATGGCCCGCACGCCGATGACATTGGCATGCGCAATGTCAGATGCCCGACACCCGCAGTAGCGGGTCAGCACGGGGCGACGGGGGGCTAGGGATGGTGCCGTGGAGTTTGCCGACCTAATCGAGATCCGGGAGTTCGTTCGGTATCAGCATGTCATCGCCGCGGTAGCCCTCCTTGGGGAGCGCTCGATGCGATCTGGCGAGCTGGGTTCCGCGATTACAGAGTGGACGGGTTCCCGAATAGCTGATGGCGAGTTGACCCGCACGGTTCACCGCCTGAAGGCCGAAGGGCTAGTCGAGGTCGTCGTCGACGACGACGGGCATAGAACGCTGACGCTCACGCCGCAGGGACACGACCACCGGTTGAAAGCCATCGCGCTAGGGCGGGTTCTGCGCGACTGGGACGACGAAGCGAACGGTGAGAGCTGATGACGTCCGCGTCTGGCGAGTCGGCGGCGGTGGGCGGCTGTGACGCGTCCAGTCGCCCTGGCCGGGTATCGAGACCTAGTGGCCGGCTTTCGCGCTGATGACTGAATCCTGGTACCGGTGGACGCTGGCCATCCTTCTCGGGCTTCTCGCCGCCCCCCTGCTGCGGATGCTCGTCATCAGACTTGGTAATGACGCCCACCGCGATGTCCCGCGCGACCGCTCCCCGCGTAAGAGCAAGGAAGGGAGATGGGACCTGCGGCTGCCGGTTGCGACCAGCGGTCGCCGCAGCTCGCGCGGAGGGGCACCACCGTTTGCGGTGGAGGTGACGGCCGTCCTAGCTGCCGTCGCAGTCGTAGGCGCAGCGCCGCCCCTCTCGATCCTTCTTGCCGGACTCTGGTGGATCGCGTGCGCCGTGCCGTTGATATTCATCGACGTGGCGACGCATCGACTGCCCGATGTGTTGACCTACTCCGCGGCCGGAGGCGTCCTCGCTCTCTTCACGTTGTACGCCGGGATGTCCGGCCAATGGCACCCTTTGCTGAGAACGCTCGTGGTCACGGCCGTGTGTAGCGGCGTCCTCCTGGTCACGGCACTCGCTCTTGGCCGGCGCGGACTGGGCCTGGGCGACGTGAAGCTGATGATCTCTGTGGCCATGCTCTTGAGCTGGTGGGGTTGGGGCACAGTGTTCCTTGCACTATTCGTCGCTTTCCTTGCCTCCGGCGCTGTCGGTGTGATCCTCCTGGCCACACATCGAGCCACCCGGGCGACGCACCTTCCGATGGGCCCCTTTCTCGCGGGCGCGACGATCGCCGTAGTAGGTCTACAGGCACTCGCCAGCGCCTAGTACTCGAGCCGAGGATTGTGATCAGGGCTTGTCGGGGCGTAGTGACTGTTCATGGCTTGTGATTGGTGACGACATCGACGGCTGGACCAGGGAAGGGGTGGCAGAGTAGCGGCGGCTGGGTTCGATGATCAGGGCATTGGACAGCTGGCGTAGTTCGTTGACGGTCAGCGGGATCAGCCCGGGATGGTCGTAGCTGCCACGGTGGCGAGGAAGGCGTGGGCGAGGATCGCGAGAATGGCCCATCGGTGCCAGGATGTACCAGCGGCGGTGTTGGTGCTGGTCGAGATCGAGTCCGGTCTACGCGACTTGGAACGGTTCTCCGATCTTCCACCGGCGGCCGGCCACCGCGACGGTGTGTATCGCGGCGGGTAGCCGTGGCCCAAAAGCAGTAGTACCTCAACTCGCCGGTGGTGCGGTTATGTCGGATTAGCACCCAGTGGTGTTCGCCGTGGCTGTCGGCGGCGTGTGCAGGAGCGGTGAAGGACCAGCCGTAGCGGTGCCTTTCGCTCCCCGGCCGAGCGGGCACGCAACGCCCCGTGGAGGCGGCAGGCGAAGACCCGCCGCGAGCACGTCGAAGGGTAGACGCCGATGCCGGTAGTCACCTGATGTGAGCAGGCCGCGGCGATGACGTAACCCAGTCGTCGCGAACGGGGCCGTGCGGGTACGCGGGAATCGCTACCGTAGGCCTCGTCACCGGCCGTCGACCGGCAGGGCAGCCCGGCCCCCAAGCGGAATCGACTGGCATGCTGTGGGCTCGGAGGGGACCATCGTCGTGGCTGCCAATAGGCGGCAAGAGTTGATTGGATTGCGGGCAGTGTTGTTAGAGCGGGAACACCCGGAGCCTTGGTGGCGGACCTGGGTCGATGACATGGTGGACGGTAATCCGGGGCTGCGTCGCCAGATTGACGACTTCTGGGCCAACGCCCCTCGTGAGGCGAAGGTCGGGACCCGCCACCACACTGTCCCAAAGTTCTATCTCAAGCGCTTCGCAAGCAACGGCCGGATGGCAGTGCGAGATCGCAACTCCGGCGAGATGACCAGCCGGAACATCGATGACCTGGGCATCAAGAACTTCTACACCTTCGTCAATGACGATGGCGACGCAGACGGTCGGTTGGAGGACATCCTTGCCACCTTGGAAGCCGGCACCAGCCAACTGTTAAACGAGGCGTTCGGAGGCTGGGCCTTCGCACCCGTCAGGGAACTCAACCCCGCAGAGTCAATGACCTTGGCGCTTTATCTGTCCTTTCAGCTTGTTCGAACGCCGCGCCACAGGCGCGAAACAGAGTTGCTAGCCGATCATTCGATCAAGTTGGTGAACCAGGACAAAATGGGGAACCCTGCCAATTGGGAGATAGTGCCGCACCCCAACGAACACATTAGACAAATGGGCAGCCTGGCATTCAAATCCACTGAGCTGCTCTACCGCCGCCCGGTAACGCTTGTGACTCTAGACCGGCCACTATTTATCACGTGCGACGAACCGGTGATTCTGGTAGCGGAAGGCGATCACGTTCGACACATGCCCTCGTGCTTCAAAACGACGAGGCAACGGATCAAGGCCGCGAAGAGGCCGAGCCGACGCCGGCGACGAAACTGGGACCTACTCCACTACTACCCGTCCCGCCCAGGGCTGGGGCAGGCGGAGGAAATTGCATTGCCCATCAGCCCACAATCGATCCTCGTCCTTGGCCCCAAGGGGAGACCCGCCCCACTGCACATCCACTTCACCGGCGACGACGCAGACGAAACCGCGGACGAAGTCAATGTCCACCTGGTCGATCACGCGTACATGTGGGTGGCCGCCCACCCCGACCACGCGACGTTCGCGGACATGGAGTTCCCGCCTCCCAAACCGATCATCCAGGCTTGCGACGGCGGAACCGCCATGGCGCGGGCGCTCGGCCAGCCGCCCGAGAATCGCAGCCCTGCGCGGTTGACCGGCCGGTGGCGATGACGGTCGGTTTACGGCTTGCGGGTAAGTACGCCAGACGAAAGCCACTGCACCAGGGTCGCGGCAAGGTGAACCGCGGCAACGGCCTCTTCGGCCGTCTGACGGCGCGAGTTCGGACCGCCGGCATGGCGCGATTGACCTTGCCACAGCAGCACGAGCATGCCGATAAGCGATTCGATTCCGGCTCGCTGGCCAGAAGTGTCAGTGAAGACGACCTCCCATTTCGACGCCTGGTTGCGAAGGTCGGCGATCACGGTTCCGAGGGTCGCGCGGTTGCTCGCTGGGGCCACCAGCGGGCAAGCGACCGCCTCCACTGCGAGAACGGCTTCCCGGTAGGCGCCGTCAGCATCCTGATTGGCGCTCATCGCCTTAGCCCACGCCGAGGCTAGGTGGTCGGCGGCGTCCTGCGGAGAAGCTTTTACGATCTCCGCGAACGCGGCGGTTGCCGTGGGATCGACACGGCGCTCCAGCCCGAAGAATGAATCCGACACGCGCAGAGCAGAGTTGCCGACGGCGAGAATACGTTCTAGGTCCCCTGGGAATGGCCTGCCCTCGTTACGCCAGGACTCCACTTCCCAATCAATCACGTCAAGCGTGGCGTCTAGGGCATCGATAAAGCGCGCGTCGTCCGCCGCAAGGTTCCATGGCAAGTCACGATCGAGGCCGAGGCGAATCATGACTTCCTCGGTGGCCCGTGACTGGGTCCCCGGCCGCACAACCATCAGCGGCCCTCTAGTGTCTTGCAACACACGGAACAGCCACGTTTGCAGCGGCACGTACAAGTGCGGGGGGATGCCCTCGACCAGCGGCCGGCGCGGGCGGCCCGCAACGCGATCACTGTACGGCTGCCAAGTCTCACTCACGGGATACGAGGCTACTGGACTGGCGGCGCTCTGGATCGGCGCTGCGCTCGGGCGACCGCAGACCCCGACTACAGCCCCGGCACGAGCGAAGGTCCACTCTAGATGGTGTCTGCGCGGAGCCGCCGGTTGGCTACGCTACGTACTCGTGACCGACGCGCGATCTGATCCCGCCCTCCATGCGGCGGTACTTCAGGGACCTCTGCTCCTTCGTCTCGACCTTGGCAAAGATCGACCGCAGTGTGGGAGAGCACGGGTTCGCGCTGTCCGACGTACCGAACGAGGAGACCGCGGCCTTCGTCCTCCGGAGCCGTCAGATTCGGATCCACGACGCGGCGCCGACGGAACGACAACCGGCCTCGTCGCAGGCCCGAGCGGTGGTGGTGAGTGCCTGGGGCGTCCTTGTCCGGGATTCGGTCATCAGCGCGAACGTCGATGACGACCCCGCCGGCGGGCTAGTCGAGGTCGTCGGTCGAGGGCGCTGGGCAGGCGAAGCGTTACGTCGTCACCGGCGAGACCCGACAAGCGTCGCCCGGCAGTTACCTGCGAACTTTGACATTTGCCGATGCCTTCGCAACCTGCCGGTCGTTTCCTAGGTCTGGGTTCCACCGTGGACACGCCCGCATGAGCGTTCCTACGAGTGCGGACATCGGGGTACGTCACGGCAGTGCGTGTATAACGGAGCGTAGCCAAGCTGTCGTAGGCCGCCAACGCACCCTCGCGCGCTTTCCTGCTTCACCGGGTCGAGCGTTGACACCGCCGGGGCGTTGGGTCACGAACTCGGCGCCGTGCGCGGTCCACAGGACGAGCGGCTGACGCCGCGCGGGATCCAAGTCATCAGTCGGCGTCGTCGAAGTGCCGCGGGTTCCCGTCCCACACGTGGTAGAGCTGGCCGTCATCGCCCGCGTAGCGATCGCCGACGCGGCGGGCGGTGAACGACCGACCGGCTTCGAGCACCGCGCCCGCAAGGTCGGGCGTCTCGGTGCCCCGCAACGGGTCGGTGGGCATCCGTTCGTAAAGCGCATCGAGCGGAATCAGACGCGCAGCCAAGCGGGTTTCCGCGACGACAGCCGCCCAGGCCGAATTGATCATTCGGACCCCCTTGGGCGCGACGACGATCTTCGCGTTGCCGAGGCTCCACGATGCGGCCTGCTGCCGAAGCCAGGCAGCCTCGGGCAGAAGCTCGCGGCACCATTCGGCAAGCTTCTGCCGGTCGACCAGTTCGAGCGGGATGGCGGTGGGATGGGCGCGGGTCCACCTCTCGACGCCGGGAAGGAAGCGGCTGGAGGTGACGAAGATACTCCGGTCGGCGCGTTCGCCCAAAGCTGCGCCCAGGATGCCCTGAACTAGGTTCAGCTCGACTTTCTTCTTCTGCCGCTTCGCTTGCACGACGGTCAGTTGCTGCCCGTAGACAGGATGGGCGGTGAGGCGGATGTCGACGCCGTCGTCGTTGCGCCCCTTACCGAGTTCGGTGGTGTAGCCCTGGGCCGTGAACACCGAGGCGCACACCCGCTCAAACCCGCGCCAGTGGAGATCGCCGAAGTGCTCAGGGTGACGGCCGAAATGCTCGAAGACCGTGCGATAAATCGTCGCGTAGTCGGGCTCCACGAGGTACGCGTGCCACTCGAACGCCTGCACTATGGCGAGCTGGTTGTGCAGTTCAAGGCTAAACGGTATGTCGTCGGGCACGCTCAGCTCGTGCACGCCGCCGGAGTCCGTCTCGAAGTGCAGGCCCAGCGAGTCGAGCCACTCCCAGAAGCCGCCCTCGTTCTCCACGAAGACCATGTCTTCCAACTGGTTGTCGCCGTTGTGCATGATCGCGGCGACCGGCCAGCCGCGTGGCGGCAGGTTGTAGTGATCCTGGTAGGTCGTGAAGTCGAGTTCACTGAGGTGGTCGGCCCAGCCGTGCTCAGCCAGCCAGTTGCGCACGACGTCCCCAATGGTGCGGGCCACGGCGTGCTGACCGCGAGCGTTTAGGACGGCGAGCAGCTGGGTCGGGAGGGGCGCTTGCTCGGCCATGGAGGGCACCTTACCGACCGCTCGGGGATGTGCGGATCGCCATCGCGCAGACGCTCATTGCCCACAGCCCGCCCTGGACGGCGGGCCCGGTCGGCGGCTCCGGGTGCACCTGACATCCTGCAACGATGGCAAAAGACGACCAGGGCTTGTTGCGTCCGGACCTTTGGGAGCTGCTCCTACCGGCCATCAAGGCGGCCCGGCAGGCCGGACGCGACTTCGCAGCGGGCAACTCGTTCGTCCCCCGCCAGCCGCTCGTCGCGTATTGGCAGAACGACGCCGGCTGGCCCCAGGTCACCAAGGACACCCCGGGGCTCGGTGTCAAGAGCGACCTGATCGACTGGTCAGAACTGTTCGACGTCAACGACAACCGCTTCACGCGGGTCCTTGTGGCCAATGTTCCCTCCCTGGCCGAGGCGTTGCAGGAGATCAGCCGCAGAGCATTGGAGGATCCCGAACTCCTGCTCGGCGTGAGCATCCTGGCCCCACTGATGACAGGCCGCGATGAAGCCGAGGTGCGCGGGCAGGCCGAGTTTGAGATCGCCAGGCGCCTTGTCGGCACCATCCTCAACCGCGCCGATGCCCTGGGCGCCGAAACGGACGACGAGCTCCGTGCGATCTACCAGCAGTTGGAACCCGCCCGATTCGCCAAGGAGCTGTCTGGCGACATCGTCGTGCCCCTGGTCGCGGTGTCGTTCGAAAGCAATGATCCAGTGCAGATCGACGGCGATGTCTGGATCGAACGTCTGACCGAGGCTGACCACCGGGTACGCGCCCTGAACTGGCTCCAGCAGGACGGTGTGTCGCCATGGGTGGCCGCCGGCGCAACCCACGCCGTCGTAGTGCGCGGCGTCACCATTCCCAACACCCTCCGCTTCTTGAACGAGCACATCCCGTTCGAGCTCTTCGAGGACACGGTCCGCAACACGACCGAGGCTGTCCGCATCGTCACCGAGAAGGCGACCGGCTACGCGCAGGTGCTCGTCCGGCCCGACGGCTGGGCCCCCGAGTGGATGCAAGACCTCCCACCGCTGTGGCCGGCGTGGAGTGGGCGCGCCTACCCCGACATCCTCAACGGCCGGCAATGGGCCAATGAGATGGCCCCCATCGACGCAGGTCAGACCGCGGACGTCACCCGGATCGCGAAGGCACTGAAGGCAGCCCCGAAGAACGTCCAGATGGCGGCGCGGCGCTTGCGCCGGACCACGTTCCGCGACAGCGCCGAGGATCAGGTACTCGACGTGGCCATCGGGATTGAGGCGCTCGTCGGCAAGGAGGTCGATGCGCTGACCCATCGAATGGCGCAACGGGCTGCCATCGCGCTCGCGCATCGCATTCCGGCCGCGGCGACTTACAACCTGTTGAAGCAGTTCTACAACATCCGATCCGCGATTGCGCACGGGTCGGAACCGAAGTCCTGGACCGTCAAGCTCGGCCACGACGAGCTCAACGGGGTGCAGATCGGCATGTTCCTGCTCCGCGAGCTGCTCCAGACCCGGCTGCTGGGCGACGACCCGTGGGATGCCGGTTCTCTCGACGAGCGGATGCTGGAGTCGTTCGGGCGGACCCCGGACGACGATGAAGTCGATGAGCAGGAAGCGTAGGCGCCGCAGCCCCGCCAGCGGCGTGCCCATCCCAGCGGCACCGAGCGGCGGCAGCGGCACCCCACGCGCAGTAGCCGCCAGCGGGCTGGCGGACCTACTCGCCAGGCGGGCCGAGGAAGTGCCACAACGTTGAGACTCAACTCGGATCACATAGCCTGAGGCGGAGCGCGAAGCCCCAGATCCCGACGGTGCCCCATGACATCGATAGTGACACCCTGCAAGACACATAGAGTCTCATAGCCGTGTCGGAGTCTCCGATCTGATGTCCGGTGAGTGCCGGATACGACATTTACGTCGTTTTCGTTTGTCGTCTTGTAGCGCCGTTCGCGGACCAGTCGTGGACGTCTCGCGGTTCGCTCAGCGCGTGCGTATCCGATGTAGATCGTGGGAGGCCATCAGCCAAACAGCCGAGCAGTCGTCATCGATGGATCCGGCGCTTGAGTTGACGACCTGGTCGGTGCGG
>Ga0164243_10003936_pt1 | contig 23481 bp, 18 predicted proteins | sample OricompcompostOP_FD_108781 | JGI IMG/M metagenome (GOLD analysis project Ga0164243, IMG submission 108781) | Organic Plus compost microbial communities from Emeryville, California, USA - Original compost - Organic plus compost (OP) | ecosystem: Engineered > Solid waste > Mixed feedstock >...
AACTCATTTTCAGGTACATTTATGAATACCTGAAATGCAACAAGCCGTTTGAACGCCTTTGGATTAGTTCGCTTACAGAAAAGGCAATTAAGCAGGGTTTTGACAACCTGAAAAACGGAAAAGAATTTAACGGATTATATCAGGCTGCACAAGGCAGGAGCCGTGCCGATTGGCTTGTAGGCATCAACGCTACACAGGCGTTGAGCATTGCCGCAGGCAATGGCATCTATTCGCTCGGAAGAGTACAAACTCCGACATTGGCTTTGATATGCAAACGCTATCTCGAAAACAAAAATTTCTCAATAAAGAAATACTGGCAGATACAATTGCTACATCACAAAGCACAGGTTGATTTCAAAAGCATTTCCGTTACCAAGTGGGATGAAAAGCATCTTGCTGATGATACGCTGAAAGCCATTCAGCGAAGTGAAATTGCAACCGTTACATCGGTAGAAACCAAAAGCGTTACAGAACAACCGCCTTTACTTTTTGATTTGACAGGCTTGCAAAAGGAAGCCAACAAAAGACTGAAATTATCTGCTGAAGCAACGCTCGATATTGCGCAAAGTCTGTACGAAAAGAAGTTTATAACTTATCCCCGTACCGGAAGCAAATATATACCTGAAGATATGTGGGCAGAAATTCCCAACCTTGTGCGGGCATTGCAGAACCGTGAAGATTGCAAACAAGCCCTTACCAAAATCAAATGGGGACGGTTCAATAAACGTATCGTGAATGACCTCCGTGTAACGGACCATCACGGTTTATTGATTACCGACAAAGTGCCGTCTGTGTTGAACGCAGATGAAGATAAGATTTACAATATGATTGCGCTTCGCCTGCTCGAAGCCATATCACAAGCCTGTGTCAAAGAAATAACCGATGTATCATTGCAGGTGTTGCACTACGATTTTACGGCAAAAGGCTGTAAAATTCAGGAAGCGGGTTGGCGTTCCATCAAAGGAAGTTTTACCGATGATGGCGAAGAGCCAGTACAAGAACTACCCGAACTGACTAAAGGCGACGAACTCAAAATAAAGGAAGCTGCCGTTTTGGAAAAGCAGACCAAACCGCCAGTGCTTTATACCGAAGCCGGGCTTTTATCGGCTATGGAAACCGCCGGAAAAGAAATTGAAAACGAGGAAGAACGGAAAGCCCTGAAAAATATTGGTATTGGTACTCCTGCTACAAGAGCCGCCATTATTGAAACCTTGTTTACCCGTAATTATATCCAAAGGGATAAGCGTTCCTTAATACCTACGGAAAAAGGATTGCAGGTGTACGGGCTTGTTAAAGAACGCAAGATTGCAGACGTAGCTATGACCGCAGAATGGGAACTGGCATTGCAGAAAATTGAAAACAACGAAGCGGATGCCGGAACATTTCAAAAGGAAATGGAAACCTATGCGAAATCTATTACCGATGAACTGCTGCAAACTTCTATTGCAAATACTAATCAGCCAAAATTGACTTGTCCGAAATGCAAAAGTCAGCAACTTATCATTCGTGATAAGATTGTGAAATGTGCTGATGAGGCTTGTAACTGGGTGCAGTTCCGTACCGTCTGCGGGGTACAAATCAGTATCGAAAATATTGTAAGCCTTGTCAATAAGGGTAGAACGGCTTTAATCAAAGGAATGACAAGCAAAGCCGGAAAGAAATTCGATGCTTACATCGTGCTGAAAGAAAATGCAGAAACCTCCTTTGAGTTTGAAAAAAACAAAAGCAATAAGCGTAATGGAAAATAAATCGTCTATTGTACCCAAAGAAATAAGGAACCTGATTTATACTATTCGGGGCAAACAAGTAATGTTGGATAGCGACCTTGCTTCCTTGTATCAGGTGGAAACAAAGAACCTCAACAAAGCCGTAAAACGGAATATCGAGCGTTTTCCTGCTTCGTTCTGCTTTCAACTGACTGAAAAGGAAGTTGAAAACTTGAGGTTCCAATTTGGAACCTCAAGTTTAAATTACGGCGGCAGACGTTATTTACCCTATGTTTTTACCGAACAGGGTGTTGCAATGGCATCTGCCATACTCCGTTCAGATATAGCGGTAAAAATGAGCGTTCATATAATGGAAGCCTTTGTAGAAATGCGGCGTATGCTCATCAGCAATGCCTCTTTGTTTCATAGGTTAGATAATATTGAATTGAAGCAACTGGAAGCCGACCAAAAATTTGAAGAGATTTTTAAGGCTTTGGAAAGCGACAAGCTGCACAGCGAAAAAGGTATCTTTTACAACGGACAGGTTTTTGATGCCTATGCTTTTGTTTCCGATATTATCCGTAAAGCCGGAAGTTCCATTATCCTGCTTGATAATTATGTGGATGATACGGTGCTTATTTTATTAGGTAAGCGCAAGAGACTGTAATCTAAACTCTGTCTAAGACTTTGAATTTTAGTTAAAGTTTATAAGATAGAGTAGTATGAAAGAAAAAGAGAGCGCATTTAAGAAGAAAGTATTAGAGCAGTTTTTATCAGGCGAGAACCTATTCGGTAAGCAAGGAGCTTTGGCCCCCCTTCTCAAAGAGTTTTTGGAAGAGGCCCTTCAGGCTGAGATGGAAGATCATCTCAGGGATGAAGAAACCGGTTGGTCGTCGGGAAACAAGCGAAACGGGACGGGTAGTAAGACAGTAAAGAGTGGCCTTGGTGAAGTGAAGATAGAAACGCCACAAGACCGTAACAGTAGCTTTGAGCCCAAGATCATAGAGAAGCGCCAGCGGATATTAGCAGACAGCTTAGAAGATCAGATTATAGCCCTTTATGGCATGGGTAGCAGCATGCGTGATATATCAGCCCATATCAGGGAGATGTATGACACCGAGGTATCCACGGAGGTTATCAGTGAGATTACCGACAGGGTGGTTCCCAAAGTCAAAGAGTGGCAAAACCGTCCTTTGGAGGAAGTTTACTGCATCGTATGGCTTGACGCCATGCATTTCAAGGTACGTGAAGAGGGTAAAGTCAGGCATAAAGCCCTTTACAACATGCTGGGGATCAATAAAGAAGGTAAAAAGGAAATCCTGGGAATGTACCTTTCCGAAAGCGAAGGTGCCAACTTTTGGCTCCAAGTGCTTAGCGAGCTACAGCACCGGGGTGTAAAAGATATTCTGATCGCCTGTACGGACAATCTAACAGGTTTTTCAGAGGCGATCCATTCTATTTTCCCCAAGGCAGAGATACAGCTCTGTATCGTCCACCAGATCCGAAATAGCCTTAAATATGTGGCTAGCAAAGAACAAAAGGAGTTTACACGTGACCTGAAACGTATCTATGGGGCGGACACCAAAGACCAGGCAGAGTCTGAATTGCTGGAACTGGAGGAGAAATGGGGGAAGAAATACCCGGTGGTCATCCGCTCCTGGAACAACAACTGGGAGCGACTGAGTACCTTCTTTGCCTACACGCAACCGATAAGAAAAATGATTTATACCACCAATCCTGTAGAAGGCTTCCACAGACAGATCAGAAAAGTGACCAAGACCAAAGGGGCTTTCCCCAGCGATATGGCACTTCTGAAACTAGTTTACCTAGCCACCAGGAGGATTGAGAAGAAATGGTCATCCCCACTTCATAACTGGGGCTTGACTGTCCAGCAATTAGCCATTAGATTTGAGGGCAGGCTTAGTCTGGATATAGAGAAAAATTAATAATTTAGTTCCCTTCCCGAGGGGTACCCCTCGGGAAGGGAAGGACAGAGTTTAGCTAACACTCCCAAGCGCAATGATAATGTAACTGCCACTATCCTTACCAAGAGTATCAGTAACCAGTTACGGTTGGATTTACAACGCTACAACAGCCAATATTCTGCAATAGATATTGAGATTTTCTCCGATGCCCACGACCGTTTTTTAATTATTGACAATACAGAGCTTTACCATATCGGGGCATCACTCAAAGACCTGGGCAAAAAATGGTTTGCCTTTTCTCGAATGGATATTGAAGTCGGCAGGATGCTCCAAATACTGAATAAATCATGACCCCTCTGGAATTTTCAAAGGGTTCTTTTTTGGGAGTAGCTATGTATTGACTATAAAGTTTTAGTATACAAACCATTTCACTAAAGAAATGAAAACGAGCTTAATAGAATTGACACTAAAAAATATGATTAACGGTTACCTTTTACCTTTCAGTATTTCGCTGAAATCTTTGTCTGAATGTATTCCTTCTTCAGCTTCGGATGTATCTTGCTGTGCTTGTGCTGCATATTCAAACATTTTCTTTTCGTAATTGCTGATTGCCGTTTGTATATCGGAAAATTGTCCGTCCGTTAAATTTTCGGCTAAATATAAAGCATCTAAAAGCCCTATGTTTACACCAATTCCTGAAAATGGCGGCATTACGTGCGCAGCGTCACCAATTAATGTAATATTTTTGTGTGGTCGCCAGTTTTCTAATGGTAATTTTCGCATTGGCAACAAGGTGAATTCGTCTGTCGCTGCAAAAAGTTCTTTGAAAACACCATTCCAATTAGAAAGCAAATCGTTTAGAAATGAAGAAATTTCTTTATTGTTATAAAAGTCAAGTTTGTTTTCTTGTATCCAACTTTCGGGTTTTCGGAATGAAACATAATAATTCAATGCACCTTTTGCTTTGTTTTGTGAAAAGAAAAATTTTTGTTCTCCGATAACTGCAAAATTTCCCTCTCCACATAACTTTTTAAAATTTGGACAAGTTTCATTTGGATTTAAAACTTCGCCTTGAATAATGATTGTCCCTGTGTATTGTGGAATGGTATCTGTAACGAATTTTCTAACATTGCTCATGCCACCATTTGCACCAACAACTAAATCAGCACTTTCGGTCTTTCCATTTTCAAAATGAAGCAAAAATTTTTCGCCCTGTTGTTCCAACGAAACTAATTTGCTATTCCAAACGACTGTGTCAGGGTCCAGGTTTTCAAGCAATAATTTTCTTAAGTCATTTCGGTCGATTTCAGGTCTGTCGTAAAGATGTTCTTTATCGGGAAATTCATTCATTAAAATTTCTGCATGCATGTTTGCCGAACGTTCACCTGTTGGTCTGGAACGCTTATAAAATTCTTCCAGCAGACCAGCTTTTTCCAATGCTATTTGTCCGTAGTCATTGTGGATATCAAGCGTCCCGCCTTTAATTCGGGTAAACTCATTTTCGTCCCGTTCATAAACTTTTATATTTACGTTTGCTTGTTGTAATAATCTTGCAAACGTCAAGCCTACAGGACCTCCGCCTATAACGGCAACTTTTTTATTTTCTAATAGCATAATTCTGCGTTTTAAAATTTACCGCAAAATTATTTTAGTGGATTGGCTGAAAATTGAATAAATCGGTCATTTTCGTTTTTTGACAATTCTTTTGGCGAAACGCCCGAAAGTTTTTTCACTTCACGAATGAAATGCGCTTGGTCGGAAAAGTTTTGTTCTGGGAAAAGTTTGCCTTCTTTCAAATGTTCGTAAGAACTTCTGAAACGCAGAAAATTGCAGTACGATTTTAGAGAAATGCCAAATTGCTGATTAAAATAACGGTTGATTTGACGACTACTCCAAAAAGATTTTTCTGCAAGCTCATTTACTGAAATTGCACCTTTTGATTGGTATAATAGTTCAAATAATCGCTTTTTTCTGATGTCAATTTCTTTTGGAATAAGTTGTTTGATTTTTTTGTTGGCTTTTTCAATCAGTTTGCTCGTATCGCTTAAATCGCTTTCAGAAAAGTCCCAAAAGTTTTCAGGTAATTTTTTTGCAGCATTTTCAATATCGGCAATCGGTTCTCCGAAAATGTATTCGGAAGCAATTAACTTAAAACTAATACCAAACATTTTTGTAGCGGGCATTTCTTTGTTGTCTTCAAAGGTCGTACCCAAGCCCACAAGCCAAATTTCAAAATCTTTGTCCACATCTTTGGACAATATCAATTCAAAAAACGCATCAGGAATTAAAGTGATGCTTTTTTTTTCTTCTGAATTTTCTATCATCCAATAAGTACTGACAAAATCAGCAATATTGGTATCGGGTTTATAATATGTAGCTGAAAAATCCAATTAGAGTTTCGATTTTACTGTATGGCAAAAATACAAATTAAATTCCTCGTTATAATTTCCTTCCGCCAAATCCTACCTCTCAACGCCAAAGGCTGCCTCTTCTGTACAAGCTCTTATCTACTGCTATAATTTTAGGATAAATAATATTTATAATATGAATGTGCGACAAGAAACCTGTAATTGCACAGGTTAAGAAATGAGAACTATGGCGATAGTAAGTTTTGAAATTAATTTAAAATTACACTTGTTCTTTTGTAATCCACTTTTCTACGATTGGTGCTTTGAAATTTTTCATTTTTTTCAGCAAAGAAGAAATATCATTGTCGACTATAATCATATCAAAATAAATTTGTTTAAGAAACCCTTTCTCAATCATTGTTTTCAGAAAGGATAAAAGTTCATTGTAGAAACCATCAATATTTAGTAAAGCAACAGGTTTCTGATGAAGCCCTAATTGTGCCCAAGTAAGCATTTCAAACAATTCTTCTAATGTTCCAAATCCTCCCGGGAGAGCAATAACACCATCGGAAAGTTCATTCATTTTTGTCTTTCTCTGATGCATAGTATCAACAAGAATAAGCTCTGAAAGATGTTGATGTGCAATTTCTTTTCTTTTCAAAAAATGAGGTAATACACCGATTACGGTTCCGTTATTTTTTATAACACTATCGGCTATACTACCCATTAAACCCACGTTGGCACCTCCATAAACCAGTCCAATATTTTCGGTTGCTAAAATTTTCCCTAATTCAATAGCCGTTTCTTCATATATTGCTTCGGTTCCATAGCTAGAACCACAAAAAACGGTAATTCTATTTAATTTCATTTGACATGTGTTATTTAAAAAATCAGTCTTATTGATTAATATTATAACTCAATGAAGTTTTGTTTATAACCAAAATTTTATTTGAGTTTCATTTTCCGCATATTCCCACAGTTTTTTAGCCAGTTCTCTGTCATTCATTGTCGGGGTACTATGTTTAGACAAAGCAGGATAACCTGAATATTCTTTCTCGCCATCAGGGCCATAAAATTCCCCGCCTTTTACGGATGCATCCGTAGCTGCAAAAAGAGAAGGTAATGCACCTTGCCAGGGCTGCATCACTTCATCAAATTCAGCAAACATTCCTTCTAATTGCTCGCCGGGAATATGACGTTGCAAATCGGTTCGGGTAACGCCAGGATGCGAAGCCGCAGAAACTATCTTTAAATCCACCGCTTTTATTTTTCTATCGAGTTCGTAAGTAAACAGAATATCAGCCAACTTGCTTACCGCATAAGCCTGCCATTCGTTGTACGATTTTTCCAATTTCAGATTTTCAAAATCAATACCATCCGTTAGCGTTGCCGCCCCGCTGGTAAGCGTAACCACTCTTGCATTTGGAGATGCTTTCAATAATGGAAATAAATGTCCTGTTAATGCAAAATGTCCTAAGAAGTTTACCCCAAATTGCAACTCAAATCCGTCATCGGTTTTAGATGCCGGTGGTATCATCACGCCAGCATTATTGATTAAAATGTCAAGTTTTGAATGACTGCTTTTAAATTCATCTGCAAAAGATTTTATCTGTGCAAGATTGGCTAAATTCAGAATGCCAACCTCCAAAGTTCCGTTTCCTTTCGAAGATGATTTAATTTGCTCAATGGCAGCTTCAATTTTATTTTTGTCTCTTGAAGCAATAATTACATTTGCCCCTTTTTCATACAATGCCTTTGCCGTTTCGTAACCGATGCCTGTATTAGCTCCGGTTACAATGGCTGTTTTACCTGACAAATCAGGCATATTTTCTTTTGTCCACATAATATTATCGTATTATTTGTTTAATAGTTCGTCTGTTTTTGTTTTACAATATTCCCAAATCAATGCTTCGCTTTGCATACTGTAATACTTTTTGGAAGCCTGTTTCACTTTTTTGTTTTCAAAGTATTTTCCGGAAATGGCTTTTCCCTCATCGGAAGTTGCTAAGTAAAGTATCGTTTCAGCTCCTTGTTCCGGTGTTTTGAAAAATGGCCTGGCTAATTTACCGAAGAAATTCAGCAAGCCTCCTAAATTACTGTTCACGCCAAAATTGGTAGCGACTGCTCCTGGATGCAGCGTGTTGACAGAAACATTTTTTATGCCTTTTGCTATCAATTCGTTGGAAAGATACTGGCTTATCCAAATAAGATACAGTTTAGTATTTCCATAAGCAGCAAGCGGATTGTAATTTTGTTTTAATTCAATGTCATTCAAATCGGGCTTTGCATTTAGCTGATGCGAGTTAGAGGAAACATTGATAATTCTGCCATCTTCACTTTTCGCTAAAACGTCTAATAATAAGTTGGTCAGTAGAAACGGAGCCAAAAGATTTAGGGAGATGGTCGTTTCTACATTTTCATCCGTTTCTTCTCTTTCTTTGCTCATAATACCACCTGCATTATTGATAAGGACATCTAATCTGTCATACTTTGCCTTAAAGGTGTCTGCAACTTTCTTTACATCCTGCATCAGAAACAAATCGCCAACGATATACGCTATGTTTTCGCTGCCTGAAATACGCTTGATTTCCTCACAAATTTTATTTGCTTTTTCTTCATTTCTTCCGTGTATAACTACCCGGTAGTTTTGCTTTGCTAAAGCAATGGCTGTTGCTTTTCCTATGCCTCCGGTTGCTCCTGTTATGAATACTGTTTTCTGTTTATACATTATAGTTTCGTAATTAAAACACAAATTTAGGTATATTTGCTAACCATTGGTAAGTACTAACCGTTTGGTTAGCACTCACCTTCGGGTTAGTAACGAGATTTTGAATAAATATGTCAAAGAAAAAAGAACATCTTCAATGTGATGCAGCAACGCTACGAGCTATTCGTGATGCAATGGAAACTCTAAACGGAAGTTGGAAGCTGTCCATATTATTAGCCTTGAAAGGTGGTGCAAAACGCTTTCGGCAAATTGCCAGAGAGGTAGAAGGTATCAGTGATAAAATGTTGTCTAAAGAATTAAAAGATTTGGAAACAAACTTATTGGTTAAGCGTACTGTTTACGATACTTTTCCGCCAACTGTTGAATATGATATTACCGAACACGCCGACACCTTGCAGGAAGTAATGCAGGCTCTTACCAAATGGGGAAAACTACACCGAAAGAAAATCACAGACGCTTAAACCCGTGATTTTCTACTTAGCAATTTTTATGCAAATCCTTGTCCCACCTGAAGATGACTGCTTAAAGCAATTCTGTTCCACGCATTGATGGTAATTACCGCCATTACTATTTCTGCAATTTGATTTTCATTGAAAAACTGTAATGCCTTTTCGTAAGTTTCGTCTGATAATCCATTTTGATGTATCAGGGTTACTTCTTCGGTAATTGTCAAAACAGTTTTCTCTTCATTGGTAAAAATCCCGTTGGTTTCTTTCCACGCATTCAGTAAAAATATACGCTGATTGGTTTCGCCGTTTTTCAAAGCATCTTTGGTGTGCATATCTATACAATAAGCACAGCCATTGATTTGCGAAGCACGGATTTTTATTAGTTCCTTTATTGTTTTAGAAATGGAAACCTGTGCTAAATAAGTTTCCAAACCCATCATTGCCTTTAAAGCATTGGGTTCTGCCGAATTGATGTTTACACGTTTTTGCATTGTAATATTATTTTAAAATGTTGATTGATTTTTAGTAAATGACTAACGCTGATTGTCAGGATTGGCAATCCAGTCTTCATAAAAGACCGAGCCTAAAAACACCGGATTTTCGGGAACAAGTGTTTCTTGTTTTAGTACCACCCCCGAATAAGGTGCATTATTATCGGCTTTAATAGCGAAAGTTTTTTGGGTAGCATTTGCATATTGTGCAATCCATTCGTTCAGCTGAAACCGTTCCGGTCCGCCAATTTCTATGATGGCATTTGCAGGTTTTTCAACCGCTGTTTTGGCGATAAATGAAGCCACTTCGGCACTGGCAATGGGTTGGATGAATGCAGTGGAAAGTTTTACTTTTTCCCCGGCGGTACTCATTGCCGCAATACCCCCGGCAAATTCAAAAAATTGTGTGGCGTGTACAATGGTATAGGGTAATCCTGATGCTTTTATCATATCTTCCTGCACCTGCTTTGCCCGGAAATAGCCACCATCCTGCATCCTGTCTGTTCCTACAACCGACAAGGCAACCAAATGTTGTACACCAGCTTTTTTTGCTGCTGGCAACAGGTTTTCATTTGAAGTTTTGGAGAAATGTAGCACATCATCGTCTGCAAATGAGGGCGAATTAGAAACGTCAATCACTATATCAGCATTTTGCAGAGCCTGTTCCAAACCTTCGCCAGTAAGGGTATTCACGCCGGTATTGGGCGATGCCGCAACCACTTCGTGTTCGGTTCCGAGTATTTTTGCGACCTGGCTACCGATAAGTCCGGTGCCACCAATAATTATTACTTTCATTTTGTATTGTTTTAAAATTTTGACAACACAAAATTGAAAAATGCAGAAGCGGAAAAACTTAAACTGGTTTAAGAAACGCTTCTTTTACGTATTTCGCTTAAATATTCGGGCGTAAAACCGAGGAAAGAGGCAATTAAGTATTGCGGAACGCGTTGCACAAATTCTGGATGCTTGCGAAGTAGTTCAAAATAAAATTCTTCTTTGGAAAGCGAGAAAAGATATTTGACACGCATTTGTGCCGCAGCATACGCACGCTGATAAACAAAACGAAAATAACGTTCCATTACCGGGAAGGCGGTTAATAGTTTTTCCTGATTATCCTGCGTTATATAAATTATCTCTGATTTTTCTACGGCTTGTATATAAAATTCGGTGGGTAGCCTGTGCTCATAAGCAATATTATCGGTCATCCACCAGGTTTCGATGGAAAATTCCGTTGTTTGTTCAATGCCTTTTTCGTTGATGTAAAACTTGCGTAGCAAACCTTCCAATACAAAGAAATGATGTTTACAAACCTGTCCTTCCTGTAACAGGTTTTCTTTTTTTGCAACCAGTTTTGTAGTGAAAAATTTCAGGATTTCTTCAAATTCTTCATCGGTAATTTTTACAAATTTGTTGATATGGTTTTTGAATATTTCAGACATCAATTAGTAACTTTTTGTCTTTCCAAAAATACAAAATAAATACCTCGTTATTAATATCGCCAAGCCAAATACCGCCTCTCAACGCCAAACACTACCACTTCTGTAAAGGCTCTTATCTGTTGCTATAATTTTAGGCTTCAAGCAAAATGCTAAAGCAAATTATAGTATGGATGTACAGCAAAAAGACCTATCGTATTTCAGATTACGACTGCAAGAATTATTAAACAGCAGCTTCCCCGAAAAGGCACACGACCAAAAATTTATAGACCAACGGGCTTCGTGGGCTGCCAACGCTTATGAGGGGGCGTTCCGTTCGGGAAACGCCGTAGAGCAATGCAATGAAATAGCCAATTACATATTGTTTGAGGGCTTACACTTCTCCAAGTTCGACACGGTTTTTAAAGTGGTATGCAATGAGTTTGATACCATAATGGCAGATGAGGAACTGCGACCGTTCGCCCTGAAAATGTTTCCTGTTTGCGAACCTGTATTTGCAGGCTATGAATTAACTGATGATTTCGCCTACGGGTTTGAGTTCGATTTACTCTATACCGAATTGACCGGAACCATCGCAATATGGATTGAGGAAAATGGGCTTCAGTAAGCGGTTCCATCTCCAACAGAATATTGATGCCCTGCGAATTGTTTTTAAACTGGAAAAGGAGAAACGGCAAGCCACCGTAGGCGAAAGACTGCTAATGATGCAATACAGCGGATTTGGCGGTCTTAAATTCGTTCTGAACCCTATTGAAAACGAAATAGACATCAATAATTGGAGAAAAACGGAACACGACCTCTTTCCGATTACGCAGGAACTCCACCAACTACTCAAAGAAAATTCCGAAGACGAAAAGCAGTACCGCAGGTACGTGGATAGTATGAAAAGTTCTGTTTTGACGGCTTTTTATACCCCGCCAAAGGTCATAGATGCCATTTCATCAGCCTTGCGTGATAGCGGTCTGCATATTGATAAATTCCTCGAACCCTCCGCAGGTATCGGCTCATTTGTACAGTCCTTTTCGGAAAGTCAAAAAGCAAATGTTACTGCCTATGAAAAAGACTTGCTGACAGGCAAGATTTTAAAGCAGCTCTATCCCGAAAGCAATGTACGTGTAAGCGGTTTTGAGGAAATTCCCGAAAGGGAACAAAACAGCTATGATGTAGTAGCCAGTAACATCCCTTTTGGCGATACTTCCGTATTCGACCTTTCTTATACCCGAAGCAAGGACGATGCAAAAATACAGGCTGCCCGAAGCATACATAATTACTTCTTTCTGAAAGGTGCTGATATGCTCCGTGAGGGTGGTTTGTTAGTTTATATTACTTCACAAGGCATATTGAACAGCCCTAAAAACGAACCCATACGCAGGGCGTTAATGCAGGATAATAATTTGGTATCGGTTGTAAGATTACCTAACAACCTGTTTACAGAATATGCAGGTACGGAAGTCGGCAGCGACCTGATTATCCTGCAAAAAAATACGGCAAAAGAAAATCTGACCGACAGGGAAGAACTGTTTTGCCGAAGCAATCCAACCGAATACAATACACCAGGCAATGCCTTGTTTCAAAACAGCACAAGGATTGTGCATACAGACTATAAATTAGATACTGACCCATACGGACAGCCTGCCTTAATCTATACGCATAAAAACGGTGTTGATGGGATTGCCAAAGATTTAAAACAAATGCTTTCCGAAGATTTCGGTAAGCATCTGAATTTGGGTTTATACAAAGGCGAACGGAACGATGAGCCCATTATACAAATCCCGGTTGAACCAAAGGTTATACCTCCGGTAATAGACCCTGTAACCATTCGGCAAAAGCTACAACCCGAACCAACTCCGGTTATCCGTCAGGAAAGCCCGCAGGAATTGAAGCAACTAAGCATTTTCGACCTGTTTGAAAGTGCGGGCGAACCTGTTGCCGTAATTGCGTTACCCAAAAGAACTACCCGAAGCACAAGGCAAAGCACCCGAAAAAGCAGAGATACAATAGGTCGCCAAACCGACCTGTTCAGTGGTGCATTGCAGCAAACCTATATACCGCCAAAAACCAACGGTACTGCTAACGGTACTCCAAAGATAAACGGCAAAAATCAGGAAGCAATTGGCGACCTGTTTTCTCAAATAAACGGGAATGGCCAGACTGATAAGTCAGCCGTTCCCAGTGCCATTAATAACGCCATTCCCGAACCTGCCCCGTATAGTGGCGAACTGCAATCGTTCCACCGTAATGATTGCCTTGTTGTAGATAATGGTTGGGTTGGTTATCTGCAAGATGTCGAAAGAAACGAAGAAAAATCATCAGCAACCTTTCATCCATTGCAATTACCGACTTTACAAAAAGCAAGAGCCGAAGCCTATATAGCCGTAAGGGACAGTTATATTAACCTCTATCAAAATGAAGCTGAAAAGCAAACCGAACACAAGGAAGAACGGGAAACGCTGAACCTCCTTTATGATGCCTTTACTAAAAAATACGGCAATCTGAATGCTGCCGACAATGCCAAATTCATAAAGACAGACAGCGCAGGCAGGGAAATACCGTATCTGGAGCGTATTATCGGGGGCGTAATTCACAAAGCGGATATATTCAGCCGTCCTGTCAGCTTTTCTATTACCACATTAGCAACCGACAATCCCGAAGAGGCTTTAGCGGCATCGCTGAACAAATACGGAAGCGTGGATTTGGATTTTATGTCCGAAATCAGTAGCCTGCCTGCCGATACGCTAAAAGAAGCCTTGCATGGGCGGTTGTTCTACAATCCGCTGCAACAGGAATACGAAATAGCTGAACGGTGGATAGCAGGCAACGTTGTTGAGAAAGCCAATGAGGTACGAACCTATCTCGAAAACAATCCTGATGATAACGAAGCCAAAGAAAGCCTTACCGCTTTGGAAGAAGCCCGACCAAGACGGATTGAATTTGAAGAGTTGGATTTTAACCTCGGCGAACGGTGGATACCTACCGGGGTATATGCCCGGTTTGCTTCAAATTTGTTTGATGCTGATGTATTGGTTCATTATTCCGAAAGCTCCGACGACTTTTCCGTAAAGTGCCATCAGGGCAATATGCACATTTGGGAAAAGTATGCAGTCAAGGCAGAAAGCCGCACGTTTGACGGTATTGCCCTGCTCAAACACGCCCTTGTCAATACCACACCGGATATTACCAAGAAAATAAAGGTAGATGACCAAGAGGTCAAAGTGCGGGATATGGAAGCCATACAAATGGCGAACACCAAGATTGATGAAATCCGTACTGCCTTTACCGATTGGCTTCACGCACAAAATGATGAGTTTAAAAACAGGCTGACCGACCAATACAACGATACCTTTAACTGCTTTGTTCGCCCGAACTATGACGGCAGCCATCAGGACTTTCCGGGATTAAACCGAAAGGCAGCAGGTATTGAAGACCTGTATTCAAGCCAAAAGGACACCGTTTGGATGATAAAACTGAACAACGGTGCTATCTGCGACCACGAAGTAGGTGCAGGAAAAACGCTGATAATGTGTACCGCAGCACAGGAAATGAAGCGGTTGGGCTTAGCCCATAAACCAATGATAATTGGGCTGAAAGCGAATATACCTGCCATTGCTGAAGACTACCGCAAAGCCTATCCACACGCTAAAATCCTTTATCCAGGTATTGATGATTTTACACCTCAAAAACGCCTGCGGATTTTCGGGGATATTAAAAACAACGATTGGGATTGTGTGATACTCACGCACGACCAGTTTGGAATGATACCGCAATCGCCCGAAATACAAAAGGAAATCCTCGAAATAGAATTAGACAGCGTAGAGCGCAACCTCGATGCCCTGCAATCGCAAGGTAAAGAAGTAACAAGGGGGATGCTTGCGGGTGTAATCAAAAGGAAAGAAAATCTTGAAGTAAAACTGAAAACACTCCAGCACGATATTGAAAACCGCAAGGATGATATTGTGGACTTTAAGATGATGGGCATAGACCATTTGTTTGTGGACGAAAGCCACCAGTTCAAAAACCTGATGTTCAACACCCGTCACACACGGGTAGCCGGACTGGGCAACGTGGACGGGAGCCAAAAGGCTCTTAACCTGCTCTTTGCTATCCGCACCATTCAGGAGCGAACCAATGCGGATATGGGTGCAACTTTTCTTTCGGGTACAACTATCAGCAATTCATTAACAGAATTGTACTTACTATTCAAATACCTGCGCCCTCGTGCATTGGAAAAACAGGGCATTCATTCTTTTGATGCGTGGGCAGCTATCTATGCAAGGAAAACGACCGATTATGAATTTTCGGTAGCCAATAATATAGTCGCTAAAGAACGTTTCCGCTACTTCATCAAAGTGCCGGAACTGGCGCAGTTCTATTCTGAAATCACAGATTACAGGACGGCAAAGGATATTGGTATTGACCGCCCTGAAAAGAACGAGGTATTGTACAATATACCGCCAACGCCCGACCAAGAAGATTTTATCCAAAGCCTGATGCAGTTTGCTAAAACGGGCGATGCTACTTTGCTCGGAAGATTACCACTATCCCAAAGGGAAGAAAAAGCAAAGATGCTCATTGCAACGGACTATGCCCGTAAGATGTCGCTTGATATGCGAATGGTAAGCGGAATGTATGACGACCATCCCGACAACAAGGCTTCGCATTGTGCGGCAAATATTGCCAAGTATTACAACCAGTTTAATGCACAAAAAGGAACACAGTTCGTTTTCTCTGATTTGGGAACCTACAAGCCGGGCGAATGGAATGTGTACTCCGAAATAAAACGCAAGCTCGTGGAAGACCACGGCATACCTCCAAACGAAGTAAGGTTTATTCAAGAAGCCAAAAATGATAAGCAGCGTAAAGACCTCATCAACGGGATGAACGAGGGTAAAATCCGTGTGCTGTTCGGCTCTACCAGTATGTTGGGAACGGGTGTCAATGCACAGAAAAGAGCCGTGGCAGTTCATCATTTAGATACGCCGTGGCGACCGAGCGACCTTGCTCAAAGGGACGGGCGGGCTATCCGTAAGGGCAATGAGATAGCCAAATTCTTCGCCGACAATAAAGTAGCTGTGATTATCTATGCCGTTGAAAAATCTTTGGACAGTTATAAGTTCAACCTGCTATATAACAAGCAACTTTTCATCGACCAATTAAAGACTAATAACTTAAGCAAAAGGACGATTGACGAAGGAAGTATGGACGAAAAATCGGGAATGAACTTTTCGGAATATGTGGCTATCCTGTCGGGAAATACAGACCTGTTGGATAAAGCCAAACTTGAAAAGCAGATTGCCGGATTGGAAAGCGAAAAGCAGGCGTTTAGCCGTTCTAAATCCAGTGCCAAATTTAAGGTGCAGGATTATACGGAAATGTTGCAAAGTACCCAATCCCGTTTAAACCGGATGAGTACAGACTGGGAAAACTTGCAGCAACGCCTACAAAAGCATTCAGACGGAACAATCGCAAATCCGGTGCTGTTGGATGGCTTACCCCCCAATGCAAACCCGAAACAAATCGGTACGAAACTTAATGAGATTGTGGACAAGGCTCGTACCGCAGGGCAGTATGAAGAAATCGGCAGCTTGTACGGTTTTACGCTGTTGGTTAAAACTGAAATGTCTGAAAAAGAGGGGGCAGATATTAGGGTAAACCGTTTTTTGGTTCAGGGCGAGGGCAACATCAAATACACCTATAACAACGGTTTAATGGCGAAAGACCCTGAAACCGCAGCAATGAACTTTTTGAGGGCTTTGGAAAAGTTGCCGGGCTTTATTAAGCAAGAGCAGGATAAGATTGCGGAAATACAAAAAGACCTGCCTATACTTCAGGAAGTGGTTAACGGTACTTGGTCTAAGGAAAGCCGATTGAGCGAACTTAAAACGGAACTGGCTGCTGTTGAAAGGAAAATACAGCTATCCATTACACCGGAAACCAAGCAAGATGCCCCGGAGCAGGTGGAAAAGCAGAATGAAGCTCCAAAGGTTCAGGAAAGCATTATGCGGACAAAAGGTGTTCATTTGCCTCGTGGCGTATTGTAATGGCGTTGCTTACTTTTCGTCCTGTTCGTCCATTTTTTTAATCAGTGCTTCACACAGGCTGTCAAGGAATTTGGTTCTGTTCATCTTACGGGCTTTCAGTTCCATAAACGTGTGGTAAAAATCGCCCAAATCAATATTAAAGGTATCTTCAAACGCTCTGGCAATCAATTTTATGTCTGTATTCCCATTGTTAAACACACCGTGGGAATACAGTGCATATATCAATTCGGTTAGTGCTGTTTTACTTGCAGTCCATTTTAACGAATTGTCTGAACCTTTTTTCACATTGATGTTATTCAGTCTATCTTCCAAATAAACTTGTATCAGGTCATTTGCAATTATCTTAGCTACTTTATAATCGTGTGAAGTAGAAAAACGATGGTCTGCCTCAAAATAAAATGTATCGAGCCACAGCCTTATATCGTGTTTTCCCCGTATAAAATACTTCTCGTCGAAGAATGAATTATTACTACGATAATATTTGTAAAAATCAAGGTTGTTATCAAAGAACCTTTTTAGCTTTTTGAGTTCTTTAGTAAAATATTTCTTGATGCGCTTTGCTCCGTAAGGCTTTCTCGTTTCAATTTTATAAATGGCATTATAGTAGATGAGCTTTGAAACAATAACAGGTTTTTGGCATTTGAAAAAAATGATTTCCTCGTCCGTGTTCTTAAAATCGTTTTTGAGTATAAACTCTTTTAAATCTGAAAGGCTTTGCGTGATAAGCTGTATAGCCGCTTCAAACCTTTTTATCGGGCAGTCAGTTTCAATCTCAAGTTCTCCGATTGCAGTTTCGAGCTTAAGATATGTTTCATTGTAAAATTTTTCCATTAAATTATCTTAAAATCATAATGCTTGAATAGCTAATAGACAAAACCTAAGGCCATATATTTAGGCTTCATCCAGCTTATATTACGGGAATAGAAGTCAAGCAATTCCTAATACTAAACAAAGCGTTTCCAGTCTGTTCTTTTGGTATTGCTGTTTGCTTTATTCGGAAATTTAAAGGCATTTGCTTTACTCACAGTTTTTATCTAATTGCATGAATTCCAAAACTTCAATGGCAAAACATTAGTTTTGATCTCAAACAACTTTGTGAGTGACCATGGGTGTTCAAACCCTAATTCGTAAGAAATTTCTGAAATAGATAAATTGGTCGTAGATAATTTATCTTTCGTTACTTCTTATGATTGAGTTCTATATATTGTTGTGTTTTTACTCCTGTCAATGAACGCAACGCTTTTGTTTCCATAATGCGGAAAATTAAATTAATCTTTTTATCACTCCTGTAAGAGGTGAACTTGAATAAACACACAAAATATTTAGTTACCCCAAAAAATCAATCATTAATTTCGCTGTTTCATTTGGTTTTTCAGTAAGTATAAAATGTCCGCTATTTTCTATTTTTTTGAGCTGCAAATCAGTTGTAGTGTTGGGTAATGACATCTGTAACATTTCGTATCCACTACCGCCAATTCCTAGCACAGGCATTGTAAGTCTGTTATAGGTTTTACTGTCTTCAATATCTTGTGGGAATGCCTGATACCAACCATTTGAAGCTCTTATGGCATCTGTACTATTATATGCAGAAGCATAGACTGATTTGTCAAAATCGCTTACACTGTTTACATCTTTCAATAAATGATTAAACAACCATTCTATAACAATATTCATTCGTCCCTCAAGAAGCTGTTCGGGAAGTTCCTTCACTTGATTAAATGCAAGCCACCAGGGATAAAGATGATTAGCACCCAACACAGGCAACATAGGCAAATGATACATTCCTGCGTCAGGATGTGGTGTGTCCAAAATAATAAGTTTAGTAACTATGTTTGAATAATTAGCTGCGAAACTAAATGCTACATGCGCACCAATGTCGTGTCCCGCAATGGATATATTTTTTAATCCCAATTGTTGAACGAGTTCAAAGATGTCTTTAGCCATATTTCGTTTATCATATCCATCAACTGGTTTATCGGAGCCACCCATGCCACGAATATCTACAACAACAACGCAATATTTTTCTGCAAGTATCGGCATAACTTTATGATATGCCCACCAGGTTTCAGGATAGCCCGGAATCAAGACAAGTGGTTCGCCTTGCCCACCCACTACATAATGCAGTTTTGTGCCATTTACTTCGGCATAGTTATTAGTAAAGTTTGGTAAAGATTTTATTAGTTCTTCATCAGTATATTTTGTTTCCATTTGTAGTAATATTTTTCGATCTGTTTCAAAAAGTTATTTCAGTGAGTAGTTAAGCATTCCCCCGTCAACTGTCAGTTCTGTACCAGAAATAAAGCTGGCATTGTCAGAAGCCAGGAACAACACGGCATTAGCGATTTCTTCGGGCTGTCCTATTCTCTTTGAAGGAATGGCATTGGCAAGATTTGCTTTAATCTGCATTTCTACTTCTTTAGGCACGCCTGCTTTTGAAAAAATAGGTGTTTCGATTGGTCCCGGACTAACTATGTTCACACGGATTTTTCTGTCGGCCAATTCATTTGCCGCCACTCTTGCAATTATATTCACTGCTGATTTTGTTGCAGCATAGGAACCTCCCGCTATTTGCGATGTAGCTGCACTGGTTGATGAAGTAACAACAACTGAAGCTCCATCAGCCAAATGCGGTATTAGTTTTTGCAAAGTGAAAAACAATCCTTTTACATTGGTGTTGAATTGTGCATCAAATACTTCTTCTGTTGTTTGTTCAATTGGTAAATAAATAGCAATGCCTGCATTCAAAAAAAGTATATCGATTTTTTGTCCGTTTTCGGATACTACATTTTCCAATGCTGAAATACCCGTTAGATTTGAAGCATCGGAAACAACGGTTTTTAGTTTCGGATTGTTGATTTCTATTGCCGCTTTTTGTAAACTGTCGGCACTTCTTCCTGTTATCAATACATACGCTCCTGCTTTGATAAATGCTTTTGCGGTGGCAAGTCCTATGCCGGTGCTTCCGCCAGTAATAATTACGTTTTTATCTGTAAAATTCATTTTTGAAATTCATTTTGCTATATAGAGGGACAAGAGTAAAAAGAAATACTATTTCGATTATCATATAAATAAAATTGTTTTCTTCAGAAAGCTTTTATTTAGAGGAAATCTTGTCTATATGTGCAACCAAGTCAAGTATTTTATTGGAAAAGCCATATTCATTATCATACCAGCTAACTAATTTCACAAATGTGGGAGACAATGATATTCCTGCCTTTATATCGAATACGGAGGTTCTTGTTTCTCCTATAAAATCTGTGGAAACAACCTCGTCTTCGGTATATCCTAATATTCCTTTCATTTCATTCTCTGACGCTTCTTTGATGGTTTGGCATATTTCCTGATAAGTTGCTGGCCTTTCAAGTCTGCATGTTAAATCTACTGCAGAAACATCCAATACCGGTACTCTAAAAGATAGACCTGTGATTTTACCCGAAAGTTCTGGGATTACTTTTCCTACAGCTTTGGCCGCTCCTGTGGAAGATGGAATAATATTGCCGGTCACCGCCCGTCCACCTCTCCAATCTTTCATAGAGGGGCTATCAACAGTCTTTTGTGATGCTGTAGCTGCATGTATGGCTGTCATCAACGCTTCCTCTATTCCAAATTTATCATTTATTACTTTCACCAACGGGGCAACACAATTGGTAGTACAAGAAGCATTTGATATAAAAACTTCTCCGTTATACTTTTTTTCATTTACCCCCATAACAAACATAGGAGTATCATCTTTCGGAGGGCCTGACATTACAACCCGTTTAGCACCTGCATTTATGTGACCTTGTGCTTTTTCCTTTGTTAAAAATATACCTGTTGCTTCAATAATATATTCTGCATCGATTTCATTCCATTTTAAATCTTCTGGATTTTTCTCTGACGTAATTCGGATAATTTGCCCGTTTACTAATAAATTACCGTCCTTTACGCTGATTTCCCCATCAAAATGTCCATGTATAGTATCATATTTTAGCATATAAGCCATATAATCTACACTGGTCAAGTCATTAATGCCTACAACTTGGATGTTCTCGTATTTTTGAGCCGCACGGAAAACAAGACGACCTATTCGTCCAAATCCATTAATACCAATCTTTATCGTTTTCATAATTAAAATATCTTTTATGCAAAATTACTTTTTCATTAATTTGGCAGCAATGACATAACACATACAAATACTGCCAATTTGGAAAAGAATAACTATTTTTGTAGAAACAGTTGAAATGAAGAAAACCAAAGATATTAGGCATGTTGTGGTGTTAGTCCACCCATACTCAACCATGTTGAGCGTATCTGCACCGATAGAAGTTTTCCAAAGTGCCATTGACAATATGGAGTATTTAAAAAATGATATTCGATTTTCCTATGAAATACACGTTGTATCAGCTCATATAAGTACAAAAATTGATATGAAACCAGGAATATCCATTAATTGTGAAAGCAATTATCATGAAATTGATTACCCAATAGATACACTAATAGTTGCAGGCGCTCCTCGAAAGAATGGATTTGAAGAAGATATTCTGATTTGGTTAAAACGACAGTCAAAAATTGTACGCCGTATATGCTCCATGTGTGCAGGAGCATTCATATTGGCTGAGGCGGGTATCTTACGGAATAAAAAAGCGGTAACACACTGGCAGCTTTGTGAGGAAATGGCCAATGCCTATCCGGATGTTTACGTAAATCAGGACGCTATTTTCATTAAACAAGGAAATGTATACACTTCTGCCGGTGTTACAGCAGGATTGGATTTAGCATTGGCGTTAGTTGAAGAGGACTTAGGAAAAGCGTTTGCATTGAGAATAGCAAAATTGATGGTACTTTTTTTAAAACGCCCCGGCAATCAAACTCAATATAGCACGATGTTAGAATCCCAAAACATAGATTATCAACCTATAAAAAATATTGTGAGCTGGATTCAAGACCATATACATGAAGATATTACGGTAGAAAAATTAGCAGGATTGTCTTCAATGAGTCCTCGAAATTTTGCAAGAGTTTTTGTTAAAGAGTTGAATATAACTCCTATTAAATATGTGGAAAAACTAAGGATTGAAACAGCATGTCGCTATTTGACGGATACACAGTTGACAATAGATGAGGTAGCCAATATATGCGGTCTTAGTAATTCCCTAAATATGAATCGCATATTTCTAAAGACATTCAATGTTACTCCTTCTCAATATAGAAAAAATTTCAGTTCATCTTTTAGTTATCCTAATCAATATTGATTTGATTAATCATTAATCCTCCTGTATCAAATGCTGTAAATCGGGGTCGTTCTTGATGCGTTCCATTTCACTTACAATAATATTCAGGATTTCTGATTTTATACGTTTGTAATTGGCATCAATTTCGTGCTTCATTTTATCCTCGCCCTTCTCATCTACAAATGATGAAATTTCCGGTATCTTCTGATAGGCTTTTGTTTCGGCAGCAACTGTTTCATTATCTACCACAATTTCGGCGTGGAAAATCTTTTGCTCGATACGTTCGTCAAAGTTATCTGATACCGAACCCACGAACATACCTTGTGTTAATGTGCTTATTTTTGAAGCCGGAATTAAGCTGTCAAGTTGGGTAGATATAGAAGTGGATTTATCATTTCGGTTTATCGTCATACTTTGGCGTTTCTGCAACACTTTACCGAAACGCTCCGAAAGGCTTTTTGCCGTTTCTCCCACAACCTGCCCGCTGAAAATATTACCTACCGTATTCTGAATAACTTTGCTCTCTTTGTCGCCGTAATCCCTTGTTAATTGCGAAAAATCCTGAAAGCCCAGGCAAACGGCTACCTTATTACTTCTCGCCGTTGCAATAAGGTTATCCAGTCCCCGGAAATAAATTGTGGGCAGCTCATCTATGATAACAGAACTCTTTAATTGCCCTTTTTTGTTGATGAGTTTTACAATACGGGAATTATATAAGCCCAATGCCGCCGAATAAATATTTTGGCGGTCGGGATTATTGCCAACGCATAGAATTTTCGGCTCGTGCGGATTGTTGATGTCAAGCGTGAAGTCGTCGCCAGTCATTACCCAATAAAGCTGCGGGCTTATCATTCTTGATAAGGGAATTTTTGCCGATGCAATTTGTCCCTGTAACTGGTCTTGTGCGCCGCCTTGCCACGCATCCATAAAGGGCGATAGATAATTTTCCAAATCGGGGTATGAAGTCAAAATCGTGAATACGTCCGAATACTTTTTATTCAGCAACTCAATGGCGTGTGGGAATGTACAATACTTGCCGTCTTCGTAGATTTTCAGATACCAAATAATGGCTGCAAGCAAGATGATTGGGCTTTCCACGAAAAAATCCCCTTGCTTCTGTATCCACGACCTGTTGAGGTTCAGCATTATC
>Ga0164243_10003937_pt1 | contig 23475 bp, 22 predicted proteins | sample OricompcompostOP_FD_108781 | JGI IMG/M metagenome (GOLD analysis project Ga0164243, IMG submission 108781) | Organic Plus compost microbial communities from Emeryville, California, USA - Original compost - Organic plus compost (OP) | ecosystem: Engineered > Solid waste > Mixed feedstock >...
CCGTGGGGCATGCTCGCGGGCACGATCATCGGCGGGGGGACGGGCGCGGCGAACGCGGGCGTCCAGAACGCGAAGGACCGCAACGGCACGTCCGAGGAGCAGATCAAGACGCTCGAGCGCATGCTCGGCACGCTCCTGGCCGGTGGTGGCGGACCGCTCGGGCTCGGCCTGTCGTTCGCGCAGTCCCTCATCCCGCAGAGAGTGTGGGACCAGACGCTCGTCGACGTCGCCAGCGGGTTCCAGCGGATCAAGTCCAAGGCCGACACGGGCATGATCGACTTCGCGGCCCGGATGGGTACCGGCGCGCGTGACGCCCTCACCAACCTCGGCGTGTTCAAGGACAACGCCGACGGCACGGTGACGGTCGACCTCGCGGGGCCCGCGAAGAAGGTCGGCCAGTCGCTTGCGAACGCGCTCCCGACGCCGGTGAAGACGGCCCTCAGCAACCTGTCGGTGTTCAAGAAGAACGCGGACGGGTCGGTGTCGGTGGACCTCGGCGCGCCCGCGAAGCGCGTCGCGGACTCGCTCGCCAACGGTCTGCCCCCCGGGGTGCAGACCGCGCTCACCAACCTCGGCGTGTTCAAGAAGGAGGCCGACGGGTCGGTGTCCGTCGACCTCGCCGGCGCGGGCTCCCGGGTCGCGTCGTCGCTCGCCAACGCGCTTCCGACCCCGGTCCGCACCGCGCTGTCGAACCTGTCGGTGTTCAAGCGCGACGCGAACGGGAACGTGACGGTCGACCTCGCTGGGACCGCTCGCCGGGTCGGCGACTCGCTCGCCACCGCGCTGCCCGCCCCCGTGCGCACCGCGCTGTCGAACCTGAACGTGTTCAAGCGCGACGCGAGCGGCAACGTGTCCGTCGACCTCGCGGGCACCGGCCGCAAGGTGGGGAACACGCTCGTCAACGCCCTGCCCGGGCCGGTGCGGGACGCGCTCGGGAAGCTGCGCCAGTTCCGCACGGACGCCCCGGGCACGATCTCGGGCCTGTCCCTGTACGGCATCGGTGCGTCGATCATCGCGTCGCTCAAGAACGGCATCACCTCGGGCTACAACGCGATCAAGACCAGCCTGAACTGGCTGACGAGCGTGATCCCGTCGTGGAAGGGCCCGGCCGAGCGCGACGCGACCCTGCTCGAGAACGCGGGCCGGCTCATCATGGGCGGCTTCCGCGGCGCGATCGAGGGCGAGTACGGCGGCATCCAGTCGTCGCTCGCGCGGTTCACGAGGGACCTCGCCGGCACGGGCGCGGCGTGGTCCGGCTCGTACCAGGCCGAGCTCAGCACGTCGCGCGCGGGCCTGCGCGGGGCGACGGGCGGCGGCCGCGGCGCCCCGACGTACGTGTTCGAGGACGGAGCCATCCGGATCTCGAACCCCGTGCCCGAGCGCGCGAGCACGTCCCTGTCGAACACGCTGCGCGAGGCGTCGGCGTTCACCAGCACCATCGAGGACTGAGGAAGAGGCCATGAAGTCGATCGAGTGGTTCGTCGACGGCTACCCGCTGCGCTCCGGCCGGGTGCGCGACGTCGAGGACCGTTCCGGGTGGCACCGGCTCACCGGGCCGTCCGGGGAGAACCTGACCGTGCCGAACCGGTCCGGTGAGATTTTCACGCCCAAGCGCCCGTCGCCGGGCACGACGTCACTGCGCCTGTGGCTCGCGAACGGTAACGAGCAGCAGCTCCTCAAGGCGTGGGACGACTTGGTGCGCATCTGCTCGCCCCTCATCCGTCAGGTCGTGCTCCAGAAGCGGTACCCCGACGGGGAGGTGCGGCAGTGCCGCGCCGAACTGAGCGGCGGGGTCGCGCCGGTGCCGGTCGGCCGGTCGGCCATGCGCGCGCAGCTCACGTTCACCATCCCGTCGGGCATGTGGGAGTCCGCGACGTCGTACTCGTTCGCGACGACCGCCGGGTCCGCCCTGCCGCAGCGTCTCGAACTGCCCGAACTGGCTCCGTCGACCGCGCCGATGGAGAACGCGCTGATCCGCGTCGTCGGGCCGATCACCAACCCACAGGTCGGGTGGACGAACCCCACGCACGGCGTGAGCTCGTACGTGAAGTACAACGGCACGGTCCCGGCCGGGGGGACGCTGTCGCTCGACTCCGGGACGTGGGAGATCGCGGGGTCGGGGTTCACCCCGAACAAGGCCGCCGTGGTCCCCACCGGGGCCCGCCTGCTCTCGATCCAGCCGTCGGACACGCCCGGGCTGACCATGACAGGGATCGGCGGCGGCGCGACGACACGGCTCCTCGTGGACAGCAAGCGCTCCTTCCTCGCGTAGGGCGCGACACAAGACGTGGTGGGCGCCGACGATGCGCCCACCATGGCTACGCACATCAAGGTCTACGACCACCAGAAGACGGCGCTCGGGCTCATGCCCGACTTCACGGACCTCGCCACGATGGCGCAGCTCAACGACACCGGCGTGCTCACGTTCTCGTACGCCCCGAACGGTCACAACGTCGGCCTGCTCGACGCGGACGTGCTGTACCTGTCCCTCATCGAGGACGGTGTCGAGGGCGACACGCGGTGGATCCTCGACGACGACTCCGACAACACGGCCGCGGACCGCGCGGGCGCGAAGATGATCAAGGTCACCGCGCGCGGCGTGCTCGCGATCACGGACACCGCGGTCGTCTACCCCAAGGGGCACGTCCCCGGCGGGGCGGTGAGCGGGCTCGAGCCCGAGCACGAGTTCAAGAACCAGACCCCCGGCGCGATCTTCGTCGAGCTCATCCGGCTCGCGAAGAACCGCGGCGCGCTCAGCACGCTCGAGGTCGGGTTCACCGCGACGCACGACTCGTTCGGGCAGCCGTGGCCCAAGCAGTACACCGTGACGTACAGCGCGGGCATGAAGTACCTCGAGCTCCTGCGCGCGGCCGCGGACAACGGCTGGTTCGACATGCGCATGAGCGGGTTCGAGTTGCAGCTCGCCGTGCCCAACGGGAACCTCTCGCGCACGACGAGCGCCCTGTTCCGCAACGGCCAGCAGGTGATGTCCGGCCCGCGCAAGCGGTCCCGCCGCGGCATCGTGACGAACATGCTCGGCATCGGCGCCGAGAAGAACATGGTCGAGGCCGCGGACACGTCGCAGGCAGCACGGTACGGGCGCCGCGAGGGCCAGGCGTCCGACGGGCGCATGACCGAGGGCGGGTCGCTGCTCGCCATGACGCAGAACGAGCTCGAGCGGTACAAGACGGCGCAGGAGGGGTTCACGCTGTCCGTCGCGACGACGCCGCCGCCCGGCTCGGCCGAGAAGTGGTGGATCCCGGGCGTCGACTTCCGCGAGGGCGACTGGATCACGTGGGACCAGATCCGGAAGTCGTCGACGGAGCTCGAGCCGCTGCGCGTGCGGTCCATCTCGTACGGGTACGGCAGCGCCGACGCCGTGCGCACGTGCGAGATCGAGCTCAACGACCTGTTCGTCGAGCGCACGCTCAAGCTGGAGCGCCAGGTGCAGGGCATCGTGCAGGGCAGCGTGACGAACGCTCCGCCGCCGACGACCGACCCGGGCCCCGACGTCACCGTGCCCACCCCGCCGGCGAGCATCAACGTGTCCGCCACCGTGTACAAGGTGCCGGGCTCGCACAAGGTCTCGGCCGCGGTGTCGTGGGACCCGGTGACCGAGAACCAGGACGGCTCCCCGTACACCGACCACGAGCACTACCTCGTGTCGTCGTCGCGCGACAACGGCTCGACGTGGTCCCCGGAGTCCCCCGTGATCGAGACGTACACGTGGGTGTCCGACCTCGAGCCCGGGTCGACGCTCAAGGTCCGGGTCCGCACGAAGGACCGCTCCGGGAACGTCTCGGACCTCACCGAGTACACGGTGCCTGTGCTGCCCGTCGACGAGACGCCCCCGCCGGCGCCGTCGGCACCGATCGCGACGTCGCGCCTCGGCACGACCCTGATCTCGTGGGACGGGCTCGCGCACGACGGCGCGCAGATGCCCGACGACCTCGACCGGGTCGAGGTCATGACCGAGGGCGCCGAGCAGACGATCTACGACGACCCGCTCTACAGCGGGCCGTGGGCCGCGATCGGCGGTTCGGCGTGGCCGTTCGGCGGGAACAACGGCGTCGTGTTCCAGTTCGCCGGCGTGACCGCGGAGCTCGGCACGGCGGACGCGCCGCTGCTCGGCTCACCGTTCCACGAGGGCGCACTCTCCGTGACCGTCCGCTACCCCGACGCGGAGACGTACGAGGTCGTCCTCACGTCTGGGGAGACGGTCGAGACGGTCGACCTGACGACGATCGTGCCCATCGGCACGCCCGTGAACGTCGCCGTCACCGTGCTCGCCGGTCAGGTGACCCTGCGCGTCAACGGCGAGGACCTGGTCGTCACGGCGCTGCCCGCGGACGTGACGTTCTTCGCGACCGACCCGGAGGCGGCCGACGGCCTCACGTTGCAGAGCGACCTGTGGGTCTCGAACTTCACGCACTACCCGGCTGGCTCGCCCGCATGGCTCGGGACGCTCGGCCTGAGCCACGGGCCGCAGAGCGTCGCGTTCAACGACCAGGTCTACAACCGGGCGTACAACGTGTGGCTCGTGGCCGTCGACAAGTCGGGCAACCGGTCCGAGAACAGCGAGGTCACGGCCTTCGTCAGCCAGCCGCTCGTGCAGCAGGACCTCGTCGGGCGCATCATCGCGGGCGCGAACATCGAGCCCGGGTCGATCAACGCAGCCGAGGTCATCATCGGTGGCACGATCACCGGCGAGCTCATCCAGGCCGGGACGATCCGGTCCGACCACATCGACGCGAACAGCATCACGGCGGACCACATCGACGCCGGCGCGATCGACGGCCAGATCATCACCGGCGCCGTGTTCCGCACGAACGACGGCGACTGGCGCATGCAGCTCGACGACGCCGGTCTGCGCGCCACGGACAACTCCCCCACCGGCATCGGGCAGATGAACCTGTCACGGTTCGGCATCGACGCCGCCCTCGGCGACTTCGACACGCTGTACGCGCGCACGCTCGAGACCGGGACGGGCGGGAAGGAGACGGTCGACCTCGCGCAGTACGGCACGGCGCCCGAGTCGTACTACTCCTACGGGCTGGAGCACCGGTCGTACCGGTCGTACACCGGGACGGCGCGGCCCGGCTTCCGGTTCGAGACGTACGCGACCCCGGACCCGGCCTCGAACGCCCCGAGGTCGTCCCTGTACCTCTTCACGCAGGGCTCGACGGTTGCCGCGGAGACGGTCGGCGCGATCGAGGTGAAGGGCTCCAACGCGACGACGACCGACCTTGGCCCCGCGATCCAGCTCGGAGCCCCGCGTCTCAACGGCGGGAGCGGCGCGAAGGGCCTCGTCGTGCTCGACGCCTGGGACGTCGTCGCGACCGACTACTCGCAGCGGGCGGGCGCCACCGGCATCGTGTACCGCAGCCTGTTCCGGGGCGACGACTGGATTCCGCTCAGCCTCGAAGCGGGGTGGGCCCCCTACAGCGCGAACCCGCTCGCGGGCTGGGCGGCGCCGGCGTACAAGATCGTCGGGACCCGGGTGTTCCTGCGCGGCTTCATCAAGTGGACCTCGACCAGCGCGAACCCCGCCGTCGGGACCGAGGGGCAGGTGATCGCGCGCGGCCTGCCCGGTCCGCCCGGAGGCATGGAGGTGTTCTCCGTCGCGGGCCAGCAGGGCTACGCCGAGGTCCAGATCAGCGGCAGCACGTACACGAACAGCTCCTACCGGAACTGCCTCGTGCACCGCAAGGGCCTGACCTTCATGTCGAACGGGAACGCGTTCCTGTCCCTGTCGGGCATCGACTGGCAGATGACGTAGGAGGCCGCGACACAAGGGCCCCCGGTGCGGCAGTGTTCGCCGCGCGGTGGGGTCGCACGGCGGCCCGCGAGCCCTTGGTCGGGGGGTTCGCGGGCCGCACCTCTCTCCGCGACCAACGGGCCGGAAGGAGAGCAGGGAAGATGCGGACGCAGGGGTGGTACTCGTGAGCACGTTTCTGGACGTTCTCAGCGCGGTCGCGCTCATCATCACCGCGCTGGGCGGCGCCGCCGGGGTCGGGGTGCTGATCCACCGCCGCCGCGACGCGAAGCGCAAGGACGCCGAGACCGAGAAGATCGAGCGCGAGTCCGACAAGGTCTCCGCCGACGCCTCCCAGGTGATCGCCGTCGCCGCGGCCGAGGCCGCACAGGTCCTCACGTCCGCCGCCACCGGCCTCGTCGCCCCGCTCCAGGACCAGGTCTCCAAGATGCGCGGCGAGATCGACGAGCTGCGCCAGGGCCAGATCGAGCGCGACCAGCTCGCCGCCGAGCACGCCGGGTGGGACAAGTTCGTCGAGCTCGAGGCGGAGCGACACGGGCTCGCGCTCCCCGCGCGGCCGCCCCTCATCCCCCCGCGGCCGCCGGCCAGCGCGACGACGCGACACTAGCCTCCCCCGGGTGGCACCTTCCGCGGGTCCAAGTCCCCAACCGGAAGGTGCCGCCCATGAGCGCGCTCGCCGCGGTCTACGCGTTCCTCCTCGAGAACCCGACGTTCGTCGGTGTGATCGTCGGTCTCATCACTCCCCCGCTCACCTCGTTCGTCACGCAGGCGAAGTGGACCAAGCGCACGCGCATGCTCGTCTCGTACGGCGTCTCGGGCGTCCTCGGCTTCCTCACGGCGATCGCCACCGGTGCGATCGAGTCGGGCGCCGACTTCGCCACCACGGTCGGTGCGGTCGTCGCGCTCGCCCAGGTCTCCTACACGACCCTCTGGAAGCACACCGGCGCAACGCTCTGGCTGGAGCAGAAGACGTCGCGCAACGCAGGTCCGGACCCTGTCCTGGTCGACGACCCGCACTGATCTGCCTACGAAGCGACGGGGCGGCCGGGGAACAACCGGCCGCCCCGTCCGTGTTGTCCGGGTACAACCGCCGTCGCGAGGGTGAAAACCAGAGGCGACGCGCACCAAAACGTACGCTCTCGTGCGGTTCGCTCCACAGTGTGGGCCGCTACAGTGAGCATGCATATGCACGGAGTTGTGGTCACGCCCTCGGCGGGGAACCGTCATAGGTGCGTACGTCGCGGCCCACGGGCCACCCTTTCGGAAGGGGACGTGCGTGCGCGAGTCACCTGGGTCTGTTGGGGCCTTGGGGGCGGGTAGGCGCTCGCTACGCCGATGATCCGTCACGCGGGTTCCCGCCGGGGCCGTGACCACAACTCCGAGCAGACCGCCCAAGCGACGGGTCTCCCGGAGAGAGAAGCACATGACCGACAAGCCGCCTGCACGCGCACCCCGCACCGCACCGACGGTGGACCCGGACGACCTGCGCGAGATGATCGCCGAGCTCTCCGCTCTCCCCGACAGCGACTACACGCGCGCGCTCGGCCGGAACCTCACCGACGAGGACCCGGTCGAGACGGCGGCGTTCCGCTCCCCCGAGCTCGTGCAGCGCACCGCGATCGCCGCGCGCCTGCTCATCGAGCAGACGTCCACGACGATCAAGCGCCGCGAGGGCGAGTCGACGGGCCAGTGGAAGCACCGCGCGACCCGCTTCCGCACCCTCGCCGAGCGCGAGCGTCACGTGTGCACCGTGATCATCGACGGCATGCGCGCGCAGCGCGGCATCCTGCCCAACTCCCCCAGCCCGCGCGCTCGCGCGGCGCGCCGACTCCAGCGTGCGCACCCGCAGGAGTTCCTCCAGTACGTGCGGGAGGCGCGGGAGGAGATCAAGGAGGAGAACCGGCGCAAGAAGGAGGAGCAGAAGCGCCTCCGTGCCGAGCAGCGTCGCGCGCGCGGCCGCTGACACAGGCTCCGGGTACCGTCTGACACTAACGCTTGCGCGCCCCTCCCTCGGGGCGTACATTTCAGGGTGTCAACACGCCGGGATAGCGACCCCGGCCCGAACAACGGACGGAGCCCGTCATGACCGACGCCACTCCCCAGCGCACCACGCGCCGCCCCACCGGCCGCGTCTCGTGGCCCTTCATCAACATCGCCGGCAAGGACAAGGCCGGCAAGACCTGGTCCGCCCTCCAGGCGTCCTCCTCCGACCTCGTCGGCAAGACGTACGTCATCCCCATCGGGGAGGACGACTTCGACGAGTACGGGGCGATCCCCGGCGCCGACTTCGAGATCGTCGAGAACGACGGCACGTACGCGGACATCTACGCCGCCCTCCGGTGGGCGACCGAGCAGCCCCGCGACGAGCAGGGCCGCCCGAACCTCATCATCGTGGACTCGGGCACCGAGCTCTGGGACCTCCTCAAGGACGAGCAGGGCATCATCGCCCGCCGTCGCGCCGAGCAGAAGGCCGCCAAGGCGCGCCGCGCCGCCCCGCGCCCCGACGAGGAGGTGACGATCACGAGCGACCAGTGGAACACCGCCAAGGAGCGGTGGATGCGCGTGATCGTCGCGCTGCGCAACCACCAGGGCCCGGCGATCATGACGACCCGCCTGGAGTACGTCACCCTGTTCGACGCGTCCGGCCAGCCGACCCGCGACAAGGACTGGAAGGTCCTGGCCGAGAAGAACCTCGGGTTCGCCGTCACCGGCACCGTGCAGCTCCGCGACTACCGCAAGGCCGTGCTCGTCGGCATGCGGTCCGTCGTGCTCCAGACCGAGCCCGACGAGATCCGCCGCCTGCCGAACTTCACGTTCGACGGCCTGTGGCGCGCGATGGGCCTCGAGAACACGGCCAACATCGAGGCGCGGCGCGTGAACGTCACGAACGCGACCGCGGGCGCCGACCAGCTCGAGTCCGAGGCGAACCTCTCCCCCGACGACCCGGCCCGGTACGGCAACCAGGCGGGCAGGCAGGCCGCCCCGCAGCCGCCGACGCCGGAGCAGTTCCAGCAGGAGACGGCGGCGCTCTGGCAGCAGTTCGCCACGGACTCCGCCGCGAAGGTGAAGGCGCTGACGGCGCTCGGCAACCGGTACACCGCTCCCGTGCTCGCGCAGGTGCAGGTCCCCGCTCCCGGCGGGACGGGCACGGTCGACGCCGCTGCCGCGCTGCGCGCGCTCATCGCGCGGGCCGAGCAGGACGCGCGCGCGCACGCGAACGCCGTCGGGGTCATGAACAGCGCGGCGTCGTCGCCGAGCGGGCGCGCGCAGGGGATCACCCCCGCGCAGGCGCCCGATGTCCCGGCCAGCGACTTCGCGCAGGACAGCGCGCACGCGCAGGAGCCCACGCGCGCGCAGCAGCCCGCGCGCACCCGCGAGGAGCGCGTCGCGGACGCGCGCGCGCAGCTCGAGCAGGCCGAGGCGAACGCGCGCGCGCAGTCGCCGACCACGAACCGCTCGCTCGACCGGCTCATGGATGAGGTCAAGGGCCACGCCGAGCTGTTCGGGTACGACCCGCGCGACTACATCGCGGACCTCCTCGCCAAGCACGAGGCGCAGTTCCTCCGGGACGTGCCGTACGCGGCCGCGCGCAAGTGGGTGTTCGAGCAGCGTCCGGCCGTCGTGCGCGCGCTCGTCGAGGCGGGCAACGCCACGGCCGCCGAGCACCTCGACGCCGCGCACAAGGAGAACAAGATCGGCATGTGGGTCGACCTGATCGGTGCGCGCGCGCCGATGCCGGACGAGCCGCTGCGCACGGAGCCCGTCGCGCCGAGCGCGCAGGACGACGGTGCGCGCGCGCAGGAGTCGGAGGACGTGCGCGCGCAGGACGGCGCGCAGGAGCCGGTGTCCGCGAAGCCGCGGTTCTAGGTCGCGCGCACGCGCAAGGGGCGGTCACCCATCACGGGTGACCGCCCCTTCGTCGTGCGCGCGCAGTGTCAGATGCGCGCGCTCAGCGACGCGCCGCTCGGGAGCGTCCACGGGTCGGTGTGCCGCTCGAGCCACGCCTCGATCGTGCCGGCGGTGCCTTCGAGGTCGGTGTCGTTGAGGATGCCGACGCGCACGCCGCGGTGCTCGGCGGGGAGCTGCACCTCGCCGCGGGCGCCGCGCTCGGCCCACTCCTCCGCGATCGGCTCGTACCGGGTGATGACGGCCGCGACGGGCATGCCGAGGGCGTCGGCGATCACCTCCCACGACGCGCCGGCCACGCGCTCGGCGAGGACGGCGCGGTCGAGCGCGGCGACCTGGGCGATGCGGGTGGCGTTCATGCGCGCGATGAGCTCGCCCGGTGCGAAGTCCTGGGCGGCGGCGACGACGACGTCGCGAGCGAGGTCCGAGACCTCTCGGGCGGCGACGGCGGTGGCGATGCGGGTGCGCGCGTCGAGGCTCATGCGGCTGATGATATGCCGAGGTGTCACGCCGTGGCGGGAGATTCGCTCTGGGCCGGTCGGGGTGCCGCGCTTGCGTGATGTTGACAGGGTGTGCTTTTCTAGTGTCCGACGCTGCACCGCAGAGCGTTGGAGTACCCTTCCCAACGTGGACCCCTTACACGGGCCCACCCACACCGCCGGAAGCGACCCGGCACCGAAGAACGGAGACACCTCGTGTCCGACCAGCCCACCACCCCGCAGAACGACGACGAGACCGTCGACCTCGGCACCCGCGCCCTCGCGTACGGCGCGCTCAAGGCGCTCCACGACCACCTCGGCGGCCTGCTCAAGCAGGCGAAGGCCGCCGTCGACGAGGAGCAGATCGAGCACTTCCTCGCCACCGGCTCCAAGACCACGGTCCTCCGCCTCCCCGACGGCACGAAGTTCGGCGCCATGACCGTGCGCGAGCCCTCCGACGAGCCCTACGTCGCCGACGACGCCGCGTTCCTCGCGTGGGTCGACGAGCAGCCCGCGCTCCAGGCCAACATCGAGACCGTCGAGCGCGTGCGCCCCGACTTCACGAAGCACATGCTCACCGAGCTCGTCACGTGGGTCGACGACCCGACGTGGGAGGCCGACCCCGACGGGCCCGAGGACCAGCGCGCCCCGCTCGTCGCGGTCTACAAGGACGAGATCGTCCCCGGCCTCGCGGTCCGCCGCGCCCCGAAGCGCCCGAGCTCCGTCGCGACCACGTTCGAGAAGCCGACGACGGCGAAGGGCAAGGTCAAGACCGAGGCGAACCAGCTCGACGGCCGCGCCCGCGTCCTCGAGTTCCTCGACCAGCACGGCGGCATCGAGTCGCTGCTCGGCGAGGCGCGGCTCATCGAGGCCACGCCGGCCCAGGTCCCCGCGACCTCCTAGCACCCCCGCAGACGCCCACGGGCGCCCTGCTGGGGCGCCCGTGGGCAGACCTTGGAGTTACAGAAGTGTCATTCGCACGGCGCGCCTCCACCGGTCACCCCGGTGCGAGGGCCTATGTTCAGCCCCAGGACTCGGCTCCGGCCGGGGACGACAACAGCACAGACAAGACGACGGCGGCTAGTTCGCCCGACCAGTTGGCACCTGGTCACCTGGACGATCCGCCGCCGTCAATCCCCAACATCGCCTTCGAAACCACGTTGGAGACAGTCCTCATGGTACCCACCAGTGGGCTCACGCCCGCAAGCGACACGCCCGACGTGTCGCAGTCTCGGATCTACGAGACGTCCATGGGCTACGGCGCCCACAGCCCCCTCGCCGGCAACGTCTACGGGCCGACGCCCGAGGCGGTCGAGCAGGCCCTCGCCGACGCAGAGGAGCGGGAGCTCGCCCGCATGCGCGCGGCCGTCCTCGACCCCCAGGCCGCCATCGACGCCGCGCTGGCCCAGGGCAAGACGCTCGTCCTGATGGACCGGGACGGCGGCAAGGTCCCGGTCGTGCACACGACGAAGTGCCACCACGCCCGCCCGCAGCTCGACCGCGGCGCCGTCTGGGACCAGTACCGCGCCCAGCTCGAGAGTTGGGGCTACGCCGTCCCCCTGCCGCCCACGCCCCTCGTGCTCGACCGCGCCGAACTGGAGTCGTCGGGACGCTCCCTCCGCCGCTGCAAGGTGTGCGCCCCCGACGTCCCGGAGCGCCGCAGGCGCGGCAGGTTCGGAAGCGAGGAGACCCGCACCGTCAAGGGCCGCTCGATGCAGGCGCACCACGTCGGCATGAGGCTCACGCTCCCCGACGGCCGCGACGCGGGCACCATCGAGCAGATCATGCTCACCGTCACGACCGACTCGGGCACGTACAGCGTCCCCCTTGACGACGTCCTGACCGTGACCAAGGCGCTCGACCAGGCGAAGGCGGGCGACCAGTGAACACCCTCCCGTCCCGGCCCAACGAGCACCCCTTCCTGATCCGCGAGGAGTTCATCGCGTACTTCCCGTCCCTGGGCAAGGCCCTGGGGTCCATCGAGGACGCCGTGCTCGTCCAGTGGCTCTGGTTCCGGCGCGACCGTGTGCAGAACTGCACGCAGGCGACGATCGCCACCGTGGCCGACGCCGTGGGCATGAACGAGCGGACCGCGAAGCGTCGTCTCGCGAAGCTCGAGGAGCGCGGCATCGTGTCCAAGACGCGCACCTCAGCGTTCGACCCGACCTCGGTGTGGACCATCCACATGGACCAGATCCCGTCCGACATCGAGGACTCGTCCCCCGTGAGTGCCACTTTGGCACCTACGGGAAACACGGGGGTCCAGGAGGGGACTCACGTGAGTGCCACTTTGGCACCTACGGTGAGTGCCACTTTGGCACCCACAGTGAGTGCCAAGTTGGCACTCACTTCTTCTAAGAACGATGAAGAACCTTCCAAGAACAAGAACACCGTCGACGGCTCCGCCGCCGACACGCGCGACGGGCAGGTCGACGCCCTGCTCGACGTCCCTGCCGGGACCGTCGCGACGGCGAAGCTGAGCGTCGAGGACGAGTTCGAGCAGTGGTACGCCGAGTACCCCCGCAAGGTCGCGCGCGGCAGCGCCCTCAAGGCGTTCAAGGCCGCGCGCAAGAAGGTCTCGTTCGAGGTCCTCATGAACGGTGTCGCTGGCTTCCAGAACCGCGTCCGCGGCTCCGAGGCCCGCTTCATCGCTCACCCGGCGACCTGGCTCAACGCCGAGCGGTGGGCCGACGAGGCGGACGAGGAGACGCAGGCCCGGGTCGGCGCCCCGGCCAACGGCGGGTTCTTCGCCTCGTCCGCGGCCGACATCGCCGACACCGCTTCCATGTTCGACGACCCCGACCCCTGGATGGAGGCCCCGCAGACCATGGCCTCCGCCCCCGACCCCTACGCGTTCTAGGCCGAAGCGACCGGCCCCGACCGACACGACACCCACGAAGGAGACCACCATGGGACCTCTGGACCCGACGAACCGCCCTCTGACGAAGGAGGAGCTGGAGACCGCCGCGTACGTCGCGCGCCGTCGCGCCGAGCAGGCGCAGCGCGACGCGGCCGCCGACGCCGCGCTCGACGTGCCGCGCGTCAGCCTCGGCTCGCTCGCGAAGGACTCGCGCCTGGCGCGCGAGCTCGCCCGGATCAACGAGGACCCGGAGTACGCCGCGCAGGCCGCCGCGCTGCGGGCCGCCGCCGAGGAGTCCGACCGCGAGGAGGTCCAGCGCCTCCGTCGCCGGAACCGCTTCAACGCCTACGCGTCGAACCGTCCGGCGATCTACTCGACCGCGATGTACGACGACCTCGACCCGCGCAACCCCGACGAGGCGAAGATCCGGGCGTGGTGGAAGTCCGGCGCCAAGACGCTCATGATCGCCGGGGAGCCCGGCCGCGGGAAGACGCACGGCGCGTACGCGATCTGCAACGAGGTCGCCTCGGCCGACCGCGACGGGCTCGGCCTCGGGCAGTCCGTCCGCGCGTACTCCGCGACGGAGGTCCGCGACATGCTCATCCCGCTCAAGCCGCACGAGGCCCGCGACGACGTCCTCTCCCGGGACCGCGCGGCCGCCGAGCGCGCGCTCTACGAGGTCGACCTGCTCCTCATCGACGACCTCACCGCGGCGAAGGTCTCCGACTGGTTCCGCGAGGCCATGCACAAGATCATCGACCAGCGCATCGCGAACGAGCGCCGCACGATCGTCACGCTCAACGCCCCCGCGGCCGCCCCCGGCAAGTCCAAGACGCGCGAGCACAGCCAGCAGGTCGTCGACCACCTCGTCACGACGCTCGGCGCCCCGATCGTGTCCCGCCTCAAAGACCAGGCCGTGTGGGTCTGGCTCGACGGCGTCGACCGCCGCACCCGGGCCACCATCCCCAACCCGTTCCTCGAGGGGTGAGCCCGATGTCCCACACTCTGCCCCTCGCCCCGCCTACGCTCGACGGCGAGGACGACCAGGACCAGGAGGACCCCACCATGGACGAGACCGCCGCCCCCGAGGCGCCCGCGGTCCGCGTGCTCACGAAGGCTGAGCGCAAGGCGATCGACGCCGCGAACCGGCGCGACCGGGCCGCCGACGTCAAGGCTCGCGAGGTCGCCACGCGGTTCACCTACTTCGCGGCCGTCCTCGCGACCGTCCTCGCCGTGCAGGGCATGATCCTGTTCTGGCACGAGGTGATCGGCCTCGTGCTCTGGGCCGCGGTGATCCTGGCCGGCGTCCTCGAGTTCACGCTCGTCGCCTCCGCCCTGTGGGACCGCGTCGCCGCGATGCGCGGCCGCTCGACCCGCGCGACCGCCACGTGGATCGTCGCCGCCGCGTCCGGCATCCTCGCCGGCGTGCACGAGGTCGCCCAGCCGATGCCCGGCGGCGGGTCCGAGTGGACGTTCGAGCCGTTCACGATCCTCGCCGCCGTCGCCCGCGTCGTCCCGCCGCTGCTCGCCGCCTGGCTCTGGCACAAGCTCCTCGTCGAGGCCGGGCACGAGGCCGAGGGCCGCACCATGAGCGAGGTGCGCCGCGCGAAGCGCATGCACCGCGTCGCCCGCCGCGCGCACGACGCCCGCCGCATCGAGAAGCGCCTCGCGGACTCGAAGAACGGGAACCTGTTCCTCGAGCTCCGCCTCGCGCGGACGAAGAAGCGCCAGGACCGCGCGTACGACCGGCTGCTCAAGGTGATCTCCGCGACGGACCCCCGCCTCGGGCCCGAGCTCGACGCGTGGACGCGCGCCCTCGCCGTCGGGGACACGCTCTCGTCCCTCACGGACGTGAAGCCCGAGGAGACGACCACGACGGCGGCCGCGGTGATGCAGGTCCCCACCCCGCCCCGCCCGCAGCGCCGCCGCACGGCCACCGCACCGGCGCCCAGGAAGCCGTCCCCGGCAACCCCCGCTCCCGCGGCCGCGACGGCGCCCGAGGCCGCGGCGCCGGCGCCCAGGAAGCCGTCCCCGGCGCCCGCCGACGTCGAGCAGGCCCGCGCCCGCACGGTCGAGTCCGACGCGATGAACGGCGCCGCCCAGGACGACTCGGAGAAGGGGCGCGTGCTGGCCCTGTTCGCGGCCGAGGTAGAGGCCAACCCGGACGTGAAGCCCGACGCGGCCCGCCTCCACCGCGAGGCCGGGGTCGTCGACGCGACGCCGTCGACGTCGCGCCGCTGGGTCCAGAAGGCGTGGGACCAGTGGGCCGCGGAGCGCGCCGCGCTCGGCGACCCGTCCGCGGAGCGCGACGACGCCCAGCTCGCCGCCGAGGCCGCGCAGCGGTCGGAGGGGCTGCGCGTCGTCGGCTGACACCTGACACCACGGTGGTTGCAACGGCAGCCTGCATCTGGCAGGCTGCCGTTGCCACGTCCCGATAGCGACCGGGACCCGACACCAACGAGGTCACCCCATGGGGAACTACCCACCCACGCCTGAGCAGCAGGCGATCATCGACGGCTTCACCACCGGCAAGCACCTCACCGTCGAGGCCGGCGCCGGAACCGGCAAGACCACCACCCTGCGCATGCTCGCGGAGACGACGGAGCGCCGCGGCGCCTACTTCGCCTACAACCGCGCGATCGCCGACGACGCCCGGGCGACGTTCCCCCGGCACGTCGAGTGCCGCACCCTGCACGCGTTCGCGCTCGCCGCCGTCCGCCGCAGCCGCGGGCACCTGCTCGACCGGATGAAGCTCCCGCGCCAGAACTCGTACACCATCGCGCGCCTGCTCGGCATCACCGGCCCGCAGCGCATCACCGACGACGTCGTGCTCGCCCCGCAGCAGGTCGCGTCCATCGCCATGGAGACGATCCGGAACTACTGCATGAGCGGCGAGGACCACGTCACCCGCCGCCACATGCCCTCCCGCGCCGGGCTCGACTCCCCCGAGGCGAAGGCCACGCTCGCGGAGGTCGTCGGCCCGGCCGCGCGCAAGGCGTGGGAGGACATCAACTCCCCGAACGGCAAGCTGCGCACGACCCACGACCACTACCGCAAGGTCTGGGCCCTCGCCCGGCCCCGCATCGGCGCGGACTACCTCTTCGTCGACGAGGCCCAGGACTCCGACGGCCTCACGATGGAGCTCGTGCGCCAGCAGGCCGAGTACGGCGCGCAGATCATCGTCGTCGGCGACTCGAACCAGGCGATCTACGGGTGGCGCGGCGCGACGTCCGCCATGGCGATGTTCGAGGGCGCGCGCCTGCCCCTGTCGCAGTCGTGGCGGTTCGGGCCCGCGGTGGCCGAGGAGGCGAACGCGTGGCTCACCGCGCTCGAGTCCCGGCTGCGTCTGCGCGGCGCGCCGAACCTCGACACCCGCATCGGGGACCTCACCCCCACCACCGCGGACGCCGTGCTGTGCCGCACGAACGCGACCGCGGTGTCCACGCTCATGACGATGATCGACCAGGGCGTGCCCGCGCACATCGTCGGCGGCGGCGACCAGATCCGCCGCCTCGCCGTCGCGGCGAACGAACTGCGCGAGCGCGGCTCGACGTCGCACCCCGAGCTCTGCGCGTTCGTCACCTGGGCCCAGGTCCAGGACTACGTCGAGCACGACGGCGACGGGTCGGACCTCGCGGTCGCGGTGAAGCTCATCGACGAGCACGGGACGGACAAGATCATCGACGTCGTGGACGCCATGGTCGACGAGCGCGACGCGCGGGTCGTGATCTCCACGGCGCACAAGGCGAAGGGGCGCGAGTGGGGCCGGGTCCTCATCGCGGACGACTTCCCCGAGCCGAAGAAGGACGACGACGGCGGGGCGCCGAAGTTCCGCAAGGACGAGGGGATGCTCGCCTACGTCGCGGTCACGCGCGCTCAGGGCGTGCTCGACAACAGCGGCCTCGCGTGGGTCCACGACTACCTCGCCGGCACGCACCCGGCCAGCCGCGCCGCCTAGTCCGCACCAGGCAGACACCAACGTGGTATCCTTGAGGTGTCACCTAGAGACACCGGGTATCGCGGAGGAGGTGAGGGCGCATGTAGCGCCTGCCGAAACACACTCATCTGACCCCTCACGGGAGGAAATTGATCATGTCCAACCAGCAGACCCGAACCCCGAGGACGCTGCGCCTCGGTGACGAGGCGAGCACGGCGCTGTCGCGCATCGTGTCGGTCGAGAACCTCCCGGCCAACACGGTGATCGAGCGCGCCATCATCGAGTACGACACCCGCCGTCGCGAGACGCGCGAGACCGTGCTCCGCCGCATCGTCACCGAGAACGCAGACCTCCTCGCACGCCTGGACTGAGAACCCAGGCACCGACCCCAGGAGGCCACAGTGACCACCTATCTCGACATGTCAGACCTCATCGACGCCGCGAGGTCCTTCCTCGGACGTGAGCCCGAGGTCCGCGACGCCGGCCTCCTGGCCGCAGCCGTCGCACGCCCGCAATCGGTCGTGTACGGCGCCGAGACCTACCCCACCTTCCCCGAGAAGGCGGCCGCGCTGCTCATCTCCCTCGCGGAGAGCAACGCGCTCGTCGCGGGGAACGAGCGCCTCGCGATCGTCGCGTGCGTGTACTTCCACCACCTCAACGACCGCACCCTGACCATCGGGCCCGACGAGGGCGTCGAGCTCGTCAAGAGCATCAGCCGCGGCGACCTCGACGACATCGCGAAGGTCGCCGCCTTCCTCGAGCAGCACTCCAAGCCGATCGACCCCACCCCCTGACGCGCCCGCCGCGGGGCGAGCACCACGCTCGCCCCGCGGGCCTCGCGCCCCTCACGCCCGGAAGCGACCCGGGCCCGACCTCCACGGAGGAACCATGACCACCAGCACCACCGACGAGCTCGTCGCGGAGTTCCGCGAGGCCCTTGACGACAACACCGACCCGGAGTACCTCGACACCGTCGTCTCCGAGGTCGCCGTCGCGACGGCCAGCCTCCAGGGCGTCTACGGCAAGCTCGACGAGTTCGTGACCCTGCTCGAGAAGGCCGCCGACGCGGCTCGCCGCCTGCCCCGCGTGAGCGGTGACGGCCCCGCGATCAACGCCTGCGACTACGAGTGGGGGTCCGCGAGCCGCCCGCTCGACCTCTCGGGTCGCACGACCTACGACCTCCAGACCGCACCGGAAGCCCTCCGCCGCCTGGCCGAGTCCGCGGCCTCGGCCCGCGCCGCGTACGGCCGTCGCCTCGACGACTTCGCCGCCGCGGAGGGAGCGCTCCGTGTGATCCGCGGCGACTCCGCGGGATCCTGACTCCCGCTACCTCACGCGCTACCTCGGGTAGCGGGCCCGCTACCCGCTACCCGAGGTAGCAGGCCAGTAGCCGCAGAATCCCGCCAAAGTAGCGGGGTAGCACCACCTCACCACCCCCGCCGGGAAGCGACCCCGGCCCGAAGAACAGGACACCCCATGAGCACCCTCGGACCCCTGACCCCGCTCCCGCCGGCCGCGCCGAAGCTGCCCGAGGAGTACGAGGTCCAGACCGACTGCATCGAGTGCGGCGGCACGGCCCACGCCAACCTCGCGCGCACCGTCGAGTGCCGTCACTGCGGCGGCACGGGCGAGCAGACGACCTACCTCACGCGCGAGGAGTACGAGGCGCACCTCGACGAGCAGGAGGCGATCGCCGTGTCGCGCGCGCGTCGGCTCGCCGCGGCGGGCGCGCAGTGAGCGACGGCCCCGCTCCGACGCAGGGCACACGCGTCACGATCCACACGCCGTGCCCGCTCGACGTCTACGGCACCGTGCTGCGCGTGATCGGGGAGACCTACCCCGAGTCCGTCGTCACGTCGCGCTACGGGACGGGCGTCATCGTGATCCCCGACGACGCGCGCCCTCAGCCCGTGACCGACGCCGACGCCGAGCCGGCGTCCCCGTTCAGCCTGCTCGCGCTCGACGAGGGCGGGATCACGGTCGGCTTCCCCGAGCTCGCGCTCCACATGCTCACCGAGCCCGTGCGCGCGCTGCTCGACGAGCACCCCGAGGCGGACAACTACGTCGAGTTCGCCGTCGAGGACCCGGACGGCGCGCACCGGTACGCGGTGCTCATCTGCCGGTCCGCGCGCCAGACCCCCCACGAGCTGCGCACGCGCGCGGAGGCGCGCGCGCGTGAAGCCGAGGCGCGCGCGCACGACGCCGAGACCCGCGCGCGCGCCGCGGACGAGCGCGCGCGCACCGCCGAGGACGACGCGCGCGCACTGCGCGAGGACCTGCGCGCGCTCACGCTCGCGGTCGGGCGCGCAGCCGTGCTCGACGACGCGCGCGCGCTCGACGCCCTGCGCGCGCTCGCGATCGAGCACCTCGGCCCGCAGCGCGCACCCGAACCGACCACCACCGCGCGCGCACCGCGCGCAGAAGGAGAGCCCTCATGAGCACGCCCACCCTCCCCGCCACCCTGCCCGCGCAGGTCCGCAAGATGCGCACGACGTTCCGCCTGCCCGTGAACGACGGCGCGCCCGCGCTGCCCAGCGACGCCGAGCTCGTGGCCCACCTGCGGATCATCGGCGAGGAGTTCCACGAGCTCGCCGAGGCGATGTTCGGGGCCCGCGCCGCGCGCCGCATCGGGCGCTCCATCGAGCGGACCGCCCGCCGCGCCGAGCGGCGCGCCCGCCGCGGCAAGGCGAGCACCGCGGAACTGGTCGCGCTCGTCGACGCGCTCGGGGACATGGAGGTCACCGTCGAGGGCCTGGCCGCGCACGTCGGCGTCGCGCTCACCGAGGTGACCGACGAGCAGATGCGCGCGAATCTGTCGAAGGTCGACGACGACGGCAACCCCGTGTTCAACGCGCGCGGGAAGTTCATCAAGGAGGGCACGAACTACGTCCCGCCGGACGTCGTGCGCGTGCTCAACGACCAGGCCGTGCGCGCGGCCCGGCGCGCGCAGGTCGCCCACCTCGTGCGCGCCGCGCGCGCAGAGGTCCCCGCGCCCACGCTCACGGCCGCTGCGCGCGCAGGCGCGCCGGGCGCGCACGCGCGCACGCACGCGGTCTGACCCTTGCGCGCGTGCGCACCGGACCGTGCGCACGCGCGCAGGCCGCGACACTGACCGCGCGCACGCCTACGGTGCGCATCGACACCGGGAGGCATCCCGGTGTTGGCGCACTCGCGCGCGCGGCCGGCGCGCGCGCGAGACCGCGTCGACGTGGCGAGCGGGGCAGGTCAGTCCAGGTGGTTGCCCCCTCGTGACGGAGGGGGTGCGACGGTTCGATTCCGTCGGTAGTCCGTCACGCCTGTCCCGCTCGCCACGCACCACCGACCTGGAAGGAGCGCGCGCACCGTGACCACCACGGCCCCCGCCCCGCGCACGATCACCTACGTGCGCCTCACCGACGTCACGCCCGCGAAGCGCAACGCGAAGCGCCACGACCTGCCCGGCATCATGGAGTCCATGCGCACGCTCGGGTTCACCGAGCCCCCGCTCATCGACGAGCGCACCCACCGGCTCATCGCCGGGCACGGCCGCCACGAGGCGCTGACCCAGATGCAGGCCGCCGCGAACGAGGACCCGCCCGCGGGCATCCTCGTCGACGACGACGGCATGTGGCTCATGCCGGTCGTGCGCGGCTGGACGTCGCGCGACGACGCGCACGCCGAGGCCGCGATCCTGCTCGCCAACCGCATGCCCGAGCTCGGCGGGAACGACGCTCGCGACCTCGCGCCCATGGCTGAGGACCTGCTCGCGAACGACCCCGCCCTGTTCGCGCTGCTCCAGTTCTCCGACGACGACATGGAGGCGCTCGTGCGCGCCGCGCACGTCGACACGACCGAGGACCTGCTCGGCGCCCCGACGCTGTCCGTCGTGCTCGGCGACGCCCCCGACGACGACCCGCTCGGCCCGCCCCGCGACGAGCGCGACGACGAGGACGACCTCGGCGCCGACCACGGCATGACCGACGTGCCCGACGGCCCCCGCCACGAGCGCGTCCGCTGCCCCGAGTGCGGGCACCACTTCCGGCCCGGGGACCGCTGATGCCCCGCCGCACCACCCGCGCCCCCCAGGGTCGCAAGACGAAGCTGCTCGTCCCCGACGTGCACAAGGCACTCATCGCGCAGGTCACGCTCGGCATCCCCATGGAGCTCGCCGCGAGCAAGGTCGGCATCAACCCGCGCACGATCTGGCGCTGGATGGAGCGCGGCCGCGACGAGGACGACCGCCTGGAGGTGGCCGCCGCCAGCAAGGGACCCGACGACCCGGACCCCGAGCCGGACGAGTTCGAGGCGCCCTACCTCGCGTTCTACCGCGAGGTCATGCAGGCCCGCGGCGAGGCCGCGACGCGCAGCATGCTGTCGATCCAGACGGCGGCCAAGGGCGGGTTCGTCACCGAGGAGACGACCCGCTCGTACCGCGACGAGAACGGGCAGCTCGTCGAGGAGACCACCGTGAGGAAGGCCGCCCCGGACTGGCGCGCGGCCGCGTGGTACCTCGAGCGGTCGCACCGCGGCATCTTCGGGAAGGACGCGGTGCAGGTCGAGCTCTCGGGCCCCGGCGGTGGCGCCGTCCAGGTCGAGGGCGACGCCGCGACGAACCTGTCCTCGCTCGTGAGCAAGAACATCGCGGAGATCACCGCGGCCATGACCGCGACGGGCGAGCTCCCGCCAGCGGACCGCGACGTCGTCGACGCCACCATCGAAGACTGAGGCGGCGACACTAACCACCCGGGTCGTCCACCGTCTCCCCGCCTACACCAAGCGGGAAGACGGGAGACACACCCATGAGCCGGATCAACTGGCTGGCCGACGTGCTGCGCGAGGCGGGCCTGCGCGTCGTCGAGGTCGACGGATGGAAGACGCGCGGCACCTCGGGTCTGACGCCCATCGGCGTGATGGAGCACCACACGGCGGGCGCGCTCGGACGCCCCACGCCGTCCCTCAACATCTGCATCAACGGGCGCGCCGGGCTGCCCGGCCCGCTGTGCAACGTCTACATCGGCCGGGACCTCGTCTGCTACGTCGTGGCGTCCGGCATCGCGAACCACGCCGGGACCGGCGGCCCGTACGGGCGCATCCCCAAGAACAGCGGCGGCCGCTACACCGTCGGGTTCGAGATCGAGCACGCGGGCACCGCGGCCGAGGCGTGGCCGCCCGCGCTCGTCGACGTCGCCGCCCGCGCGACGGCCGCCGTCGCCTCGCGCATCAAGGCCGAGGAGAACTACGCCGGGATCGGGCACAAGGAGTGGGCCCCCACGCGCAAGGTCGACCCGTACGCGTGGAACATGAAGGCATTCCGCAACCAGGTCGCCGGGCTCCGCAAGGGCGTGAAGCGGTTCCGCACCAAGACCCGGACGACGCTCGCCGCGATCGCGGCCGCGCTCGGCATCACCGTCGCGTCCCTCGTCGGGCTCAACCCCGGCATCGAGGCGAACGAGCCCATCGAGCCGAGCGTCACGATCACCGCGCCGGCCGAGGCGCCCGCGCGCGAGACGCCGATCGTCGAGCCCGTCGCCCCGCCGACGACCGCGCCCGCGAAGCCGGTGCCCGCACCGCCGTCCACCGGCAGCAGCATCCGGTGGTCGGCCGCGACGGAGGGCCACCAGCGCCAGCTCAACGCGCTCGGGTACGGGCTCGCCGTCGACGGGTACAAGGGCCCCGCGACGACGGCCGCGATCCGGGACGTGCAGCGCCGGTGCGGGATCGCCGTGGACGGGTACTACGGGCCGGACACGACCCGGTGCGTGAACAACCTCATCGCCGGGCAGCGCGCGGGCACGTCCGCCGTCGTGAAGTACGGCGACTCGGGCGCGAAGGTCGTCACGCTCCAGAAGAAGCTGAACCGCATCGGGTACTCCCTCGCGGTCGACGGCCACGCCGGGCCGCGCACCATCGGCGCCGTGTACGACGTGCAGGTCCGCTGTGGCCTCGTGCGCGACCGCGTCGCGGGGCCGTACACGCAGGTCTGCATCGACAACCTCGCCGCCCACCACGTGCAGACCCGCGTGCTCGGCGTCGGCTCCAGCGGCGCCGACGTGCGCGCCGCGCAGGCCATCGTCGGGGCGAAGGTCGACGGGCACTTCGGCTGGGAGACCTACGGGAAGGTCCTCGCGTACCAGCGTGCGAACGGCCTCCAGCGCGACGGCTACATCGGGCCGCGCACGAGCCGCGCATTCGGCTGGACCTGGCGCGGCTGACACCCCCTCTCCACTACCATCGTGGGAGCCGCATAGCGACGCGGCCCCGCCTCACGAAAGGACCCATCGCCATGGCAGGCGACACCACAGTCACCGTCGTCGGGAACCTCACCGGTGACCCCGAGCTCCGCTTCACCCCGTCCGGCGCCGCGGTCGCGAACTTCACGGTCGCGTCCACGCCCCGCACGTTCGACCGGCAGGCCAACGAGTGGAAGGACGGGGACACCCTGTTCATGCGCTGCTCGATCTGGCGCGAGGCCGCGGAGAACGTCGCGGAGTCGCTGACGAAGGGCATGCGCGTCATCGTGCAGGGCCGCCTCGTCCAG
>Ga0164243_10003938_pt1 | contig 23474 bp, 23 predicted proteins | sample OricompcompostOP_FD_108781 | JGI IMG/M metagenome (GOLD analysis project Ga0164243, IMG submission 108781) | Organic Plus compost microbial communities from Emeryville, California, USA - Original compost - Organic plus compost (OP) | ecosystem: Engineered > Solid waste > Mixed feedstock >...
AGGCCCCAAGCCCCTGCGGGTCGAGGGCCTCGACGCCGCCCAGTGGGTGCTGCTCGACTACGGCGACTTCATCGTCCACGTCTTCCTCGACGAGGCCCGGGAGTTCTACGACCTCGAGCGCCTGTGGCGCGACGTGCCCACCCTGGACTGGCGGGCGGCGATCGAGGACGGCGAAGCCGCCGGCTGACGGTCCTCGTGCTCGGCGCTCACCGGCGTCGACGGCGGCTCCATCCTGATCGCTGTCCTCGGATCGCGTCGTAGGCCAGGAGCTTCTGACGCCACGCGAGGTACTGCTCCCGCTTGTGGGACGGCGGCAGGTGCTCGTCCATGAACGGGACGACCGTGCCGACGAGGTCGCCGAACGCCCGGACTGCGAAGACGACCTCGTCGTCGTAGTGCGGTGCCCGCCGGGTCGAGGTGCGGACCCGCCCGACGCCCAGGACCGAGCGGAGCAGCTCACACGTGCCCGCATCGGAGGCACCCAGGGCCACGGCGAAGGTGAAGGACATCCGCGGCCCGTTCTGCCCACCGTCGACGGTGGACGACACGAAGGTGCCCTCCGCTGCCACGAAGCCCCCGATGGTGCCGGCCAGGGCGTGAGCGAGCCTGCGGTCAGTACCCGGTCGCATCGTGATAGTGCGATCGACAGAGCCCACGCCCCCGCACCGGCCGTTCGCAGCCGGCTACCGCACAGGTCGATGGCCCTTTGCCCCACCTGCTGGGATGGACCGCCTCGTAGGCGTCGAGAGCTTCGACCCAGCGCTCGAACTGCCTCCGCTTGGCCGACGGCGGCAGGTAGGTGCTCATGAACGGGATCACGGCCGACCGGTGCGCCCGCACGGAGCTGATCGTGAGGATCGAGAGGGGCTGCCAGTGAGCCTTCCTCGGGGCTTCTCTCCGGATGCTTCCGGCGGCCAGCCGGGATCGAAGCGCGTCGAGCATCGGCTCGTCGCGGGAGGCGACCGCGATCCTGAACAGGAAGCGGAGGCGGGGATCGCCGTCCGCATGGGGTGGGAGCTTCCGGGTGACGTGGAAGCAGCCTTCCCCGGCCACAAAACCAGCGAGGGACCAGTCATCGACTGGTCCCTGCGGTGTGTCCTGCGGAGTGGAGCTAAGGAGAATCGAACTCCTGACCTCTTCCATGCCATGGAAGCGCTCTACCAACTGAGCTATAGCCCCGTAGGGATCGTTGACATTACCGTCCGTCCAGCGGCTCGCAAAATCGGCGCACACGCGGCACATGCCGGCACCGTACGCAGGGGGTGCGACAGCCACCGCGTACGATGTCCGGCCTATGGCTGACGGCTACGACCCCCAGGCGATCGAGCAGAAGTGGCAGGCGTACTGGGCGGAGCACGGCACCTACGAGGTCGACAACGACGACCCCCGACCGCACTGGTACACGCTCTGCATGTACCCGTACCCGAGCGGGGCGGCGCACATGGGGCACGTGCGGAACTACACCTTCGGCGACCTCAACGTCCGCCACCGCACGATGAACGGGTACGCGGTGCTGTCGCCGATGGGCTTCGACAGCTTCGGGCTGCCGGCCGAGAACGCGGCCATCAAGACCGGTCGCCACCCGCGGGAGTTCACCGACGAGCGGATCGAGCAGCTGCGCAGCTCCATCCTGCGGATCGGTGCCGTCTACGACTGGCGTCGCCAGGTCACCAGCCACGACCCTGCCTACCAGCGGTGGACGCAGTGGATCTTCCTGCGCCTGCTGGAGGCCGGCCTGGCCTACCGGCGCACCGCCACCGTCAACTGGGACCCCGTCGACCAGACCGTGCTGGCGAACGAGCAGGTGCTGCCCGACGGCACGGCCGAGCGGTCGGGGGCGGTGGTCGAGAAGCGCGACCTCGAGCAGTGGTTCTTCAAGATCACCGACTACGCCGACCAGCTGCTCGACGACCTCGACGGCCTGGCCTGGCCGGAGCGGGTCAAGACCATGCAGCGGAACTGGATCGGCCGCTCCGAGGGCGCCGAGTTCGAGATGGTCGTCACCGACGCCGAGGGGAACCCGCGGGCGGACGGCGCCTCGGTCCGGGTGTTCACCACCCGTCCCGACACCAGCTTCGGCATGACCTACGCCGTCATGGCCCCCGAGCACCCGCTGGTGGCCGACATCGTCACCGACGACCGCCGGGCCGAGGTCGACGCCTTCGTTGCCGCCGCCCGCAAGGCCAGCGACGTCGAGCGGATGTCCTCGGAGGGCTCCCTCGACAAGCGGGGCACCTTCACCGGCGCCTACCTGCGCAACCCCTTCACCGGTTCGCCGGTGCCGCTGTACCTCGCCGACTACGTGCTCATGGGCTACGGCACCGGGGCGATCATGGCCGTGCCCGCCGAGGACCAGCGCGACTGGGACTTCGCCAAGGTCCACGGGCTCCCCGTGGTGCGCACCATCCAGCCACCAGAGGGCTGGGAGGGCGAGGCCTACACGGGCGACGGCCTGCACATCAACAGCGGCTTCATGGACGGCATGGGCAAGGACGAGGCCATCGCCGCCGCCATCGCCTGGCTGGAGGCCGAGGGCATCGGCCACGGCACGGTGAACTACCGCCTTCGCGACTGGCTCGTGAGCCGGCAGCGCTTCTGGGGCTGCCCGATCCCCGTCGTGTACTGCGACACCTGCGGCATCGTGCCCGTGCCCGACGACCAGCTCCCGGTGCTGGCCCCCGACGACGTCGAGTTCCGCCCCACCGGCGAGTCACCGCTGCGGAGCCACGACGGCTTCCTGCACACCACGTGCCCGACCTGCGGCGGCCCCGCCACCCGCGAGACCGACACCATGGACACGTTCGTCGACTCGTCCTGGTACTTCCTGCGCTACTGCGATCCGTGGAACACCGAGGCGCCGGTGTCGGTCGACGCCGCCGGCTCGTGGATGCCGGTCGACCAGTACATCGGCGGGGTGGAGCACGCCATCCTCCACCTGATGTACGCCCGCTTCTTCACCAAGGCCCTCGCCGACCTCGGCGTGGCGCCCAAGGAGCTGCGCGAGCCGTTCGCCCGCCTGTTCACCCAGGGGATGATCCGCCTCGGTGGCGACAAGATGTCGAAGTCCAAGGGCAACCTGGTCGCCCCCGAGGAGATCCTCGACAAGGAGGGCGCCGACGCCCTGCGCCTGGCCCACCTCTTCGTCGGCCCGCCCCAGGACGACGTCGACTGGGAGGGCGTGGGCATCGAGGGGTGCTCCCGGTTCCTCGGCCGCCTGTGGCGCCTCGCCACGGGCGAGGTCGGCACGGTGACCGATCGCGAGCCCACCGACGCCGACGTGGCCGTCGACCGGGCCACCCACCGGCTCATCGCCAAGGTGAGCGAGGACTACGAGCGCTGGTCGTACAACACCGCGGTGGCTGCGGCCATGGAGTTCACCAACGACCTCTACCGCTACGTCCAGGGCGACGACGGCGCCCGCCGGGTCACGCTCGACGCTGCCGTCGACACCCTGCTGCTGCTCATGGCGCCCATGACCCCGCACATCACCGCGGAGCTCTGGGAGCAGCGCCGGGGCGGCCACGTGCACGAACAGAGCTGGCCGGTCGCCGACCCCGCCAAGCTTGTCGTCGACACCGTCACCATGGTCGTGCAGGTCAACGGCAAGGTCCGGGACCGCATCGAAGTGCCGGCCGAGGTCGACGCCGCCGAGGCCGAGCGCCTGGCGCTCGCCAGCGAGAAGGTGCAGGCCCACCTCGGCGGCAAGCCCCCCCGCAAGGTGATCGCTCGGCCCCCGCAGCTGGTCAACGTCGTCGCCGGCTGACGCGTCTTCGCGCTGCCGTCACTGCCGGGTCGGGCGACCACGGCGGCGCCGTCGGCTCCGCCACGGGCGTCTCCAGGCCGTCGGCTGCTCTCACCGCAGGTCGGGGCGGCCGCCCACAGGACTTCGCAGCCGGCGCCGGCGCACCCGCCGGGTCATGCCTCGTGGAGTGCTCCTTCAGCTGGCGACAGCGTTGGTGGGCTCGGCGACCTCGCTGGGGCAGACGGCGGCGGTCCGGCTACTCCTGGTCGCGGAGGAACTGTTCGAGCTCGGCGGCGAGGTCGTCGCCGGTGGGGAGAGGGCCGCGGATGTCCTCGGCGGTGTCGTACTGGCGCTCGAGCTGGGCGACCATGGCCTGGTGCTCGTCGTTGTCGCCGACGAGCTCGTCGAGGCGGCGGCGGGTGGACCGGGCGTCCTCGGCGAGGGTGCCGGTGGGGAAGCTCAGGCCGGCGTGGGTGCCGAGGGCCTGCACGAGGGCGAGCGAGGCGTCCTGGTAGGGCATGGCGGCGGCGTAGTGGGGGACCTGCGCCCACAGGCTCACGGAGGTGAGGCCGCTCTCGGTGGCGGACTCCTCGATGGCCGCGTGCACGCCGGCGGGGACGTCGATGCGGCCGGCCACGGTGCCGATGCGGTGGGCGGCCTCGGCGACGGTGGCGGTGCCGACGACGCGCACGGGGCGGGTGTGGGGGACCGCCGCCGGGTAGGCGCCCAGACCGATGATGTCGGTGACGCTGTACTGGAGGGCCAGGTCGATCACCGAGGCGGAGAACGCCCGCCACAGGTGGTCGGGCTCGGCGCCGACGAGGAAGAGGGCCTCCCCGCCGTGTTGGTCGACGGCGGCGCGCAGCTCGATCGTGGGCCAGGTGAGGCCGGTGGCCACCCCGTCGTCGAGGTGCATGGTGGGTCGACGCGACCGGTGGTCGAGCAGCACGTCGGTGTCGTAGGAGGCGACGGTGACGTAGCCGGCCCCCTCGAGCATGGTGCCGACCGCGTTTGCGGCCGCGTAGCCGGCGTCGATCCAGCCGTCGAGGGCCACCACGAGGATCGGGTCGAGGAGGTCGGGCATCTCGTGGATGCGGTAGAGCTCAGCCACGGCGGGCTCCCTGGTCGTGGGCGAGTGCGTCGAGGCCGGCCACGCCGAGCGCCTCCACCTGGGCGGCGAAGGTCTCGCCCACCTGCTCCTCGTCGGCGCCCATCGCTCCCGAGCGGTAGCGCACGGCGACGCCCTGCAGGATGCAGGCGAGCTTCCAGTAGCCGAGGGCGGTGTAGAAGCCGATCCGGGACAGGTCACGGCCCGAGCGCTCGGCGTAGGCGGCCACCACCTCGGCCCGGGACGGGAAGCCGTCGAGGGTGGTGGCCGAGGGCAGGGCCTCGGCGAACGGATCGCCGTCCTCGACCCAGTAGACCATCAGCTGACCGACGTCGGCGAGGGGGTCGCCGAGGGTGCAGAGCTCCCAGTCCAGCACCGCTCGGATGTCGCCGTCGGTGCCGACGATGCAGTTGTCGAGGCGGTAGTCGCCGTGGACGATCGTGGCCGGGCCCTGCTCGGGCACGGTGGCGGCGAGGCGGGCGTGGAGCTCCTCGACCGCGGGGACCTCGACGTCGCGGGTGGCCTCCCACTGGCGCTGCCACCGGGAGAGCTGCCGCTCGACGTAGGCCTCGCGCCGGCCCAGGTCGCCGAGCCCGACGGCGTCGACGTCGACCTCGTGGATGGCCACCAGCACGTCGACGAGCGACTCGGTGGCCGCCCGACGGGCCTCCAGGCTGAGCGCGGCACCCGTCTCGGCGTCGCGGGCCACGACGCCGTCGACGTGCTCCATGACGTAGAACGGCGCCCCGTTCACCGCCTCGTCGGTGCAGAGCCCCACGAGCGGGGGGACGGGGACGGGCGTGGGTGCGAGGGCGGCCATGATGCGGTGCTCCCGGCCCATGTCGTGGGCCGTGGCGAGCACGTGCCCGAGCGGCGGGCGGCGCAGCACCCAGCGGGCACCGACCTCGTCGGCCATGCGGTAGGTGAGGTTGGAGCGGCCGCCTGCGATCAGCTCGAAGGACAGCGGGGGCACCACGCCGTCGGCGTGCTCCTCCATCCAACGGGTCACGTTGTCGACGTCGATGCCGGCGACGGCCGGGTGCTCCACGGTGTCCCCCTCGGGCAGCTCGGTGACCGGCCACGCTACCGGCCCCGGCGGGTCGGGCTGCCCCTGAGCCGGGGCCCCGTATCCTGGGCCTCGTGCCAGTGATCGACGTGACCGACGCGACCTTCCAGACCGATGTGCTCGAGCGCTCGACCACCACGCCCGTCGTGGTCGACCTCTGGGCCGAGTGGTGCGGGCCCTGCAAGACCCTGGGCCCCATCATCGAGAAGGTGGTCGACGACACCGGCGGCCGGGTGGTGCTGGCCAAGGTCGACGTCGACGCCAACCCGAACACGGCGGCGGCCTTCCGGGTGCAGTCCATCCCCGCGGTCTACGCCGTCGTCGACGGCAAGGTGGTCGACGGCTTCGTCGGCGCCCAGGGCGAGGACGAGGTGCGGGCGTTCGTGGCCCGGCTCCTGCCCACCGAGGAACAGACCGAGGTCGAGCGCCTCCGGGAGATCGGCGACGAGGCGTCGCTGCGGGCCGCCCTCGAGCTGGAGCCCGACGACGAGGGTGTGATCGTCGACCTGGCCGAGCTGCTGGTGGGGGAGGAGCGCAGCGAGGAGGCTCTCGAGCTGCTCGCCCGCATCCCCGACACCCCCGACACCCGACGGGTGGCGGCCCTGGCCCGCAGCGGCGCCGCCTACTCCAGCGACGCCGACATCGAGGCCCGGCTGCTCGTGCTGCTCGACCACGTCAAGGGCGACGACGCCGCCCGCCAGGAGTTCCTCGACCTTCTCGAGCTCCTCGGCCCGGACGATCCCCGCACCGGCAGCTACCGCCGCCAGCTCACCTCCCGGTTGTTCTGAGGTCGGGCGTCGGGCCGAGCCCGGCGCGCCTTCCGTGCCGGGCCCCGGAGGCCTAGCCTGACGGGTCCGGCCGGTCGGTCGACCTTCCCCCTACGAGCCGTGGCGCCCCGAGGCGCCCGTCCGACGGGGGTCGAAGGTGACCGAGCAAGAGAGCGAGACCGACGCACGGGCGGAGGCCGCCCTCGACGCCCTGCGACGAGGTCGACCGGTGCCGCCGCGGTCGCTCGACGACGGGTGGGCGCTCGTCCACCGGTGGACCGAGCGCCTCGACAGCCCGGGCCGTGCGGCGGCGCTCGGCGCCGCCGGCCTGGGAGCGCTGCTGCTGGGGGCCCTGGTGTGGTTGGCGCTGCGTCCGGCGGGCACCGCGCCCTCCGACGAGGCGCTCTTCGGTGGGCCCGTCACCACCCTGGCGTCGGGCCCCGCCACCACGGTCGCCGAGGAACCGGCGCCGGACCTCGTCGTCCACGCCGCCGGGGCGGTCGCGGTGCCCGGGGTGTACGTCCTCCCGGTCGGCTCCCGGGTCGACGACCTGCTCGCCCGGGCCGGCGGGACCAGCCCCGACGCCGACGTCGACCGTCTGAACCGGGCCGCCCCCTTGGCCGACGGCCAGCGCCTCTACGTCCCCCGTCACGGGGAGGAGGCGCCCTCGGTGGTGGGGCCCGACGGGGGCGGGGCCAGCGCCCCGGGCACGGCCGGTCGGGGCGCCGACGGCGCGGGCCAGGCGGGACCGATCGACCTCAACACCGCGGACGCCGAGGAGCTGGACGCCCTGCCGGGCGTGGGACCCGCCACCGCGGCGGCCATCGTCGACCACCGCGAGCGCCACGGCCCCTTCACGTCGGTCGACGGTCTCCTCGACGTGCGCGGCATCGGCCCGGCGAAGCTGGAGGCCCTCCGCGAGCTGGTCACGGTCCGGTGAGCGACCCCCGTGGTCTCGCCCCGGGGCGTCGGGCCCGTCCGCTCTCCGACCTCGGGGTCCTCGTGGTCGCCGCCGGCACGGTGATCGGTGCGCTCCGACCGGCCGCCATACCCGTCCTGGCAGCGGCGGGCACGGTCGTGGTCGCCCTCCTCCTCGCCCGCGGACGGGCGGTGGTCGTGGCGCTCGGGGTGGGCCTCCTCGCCTCGTCGCTCTCGCACCAGGCCCGCCTCGGGCTGGCACCCCTGCCCAGCCAGGCGTTCGCGGGCACGGTCGAGCTGGTCGGCGATCCGGAGCCGGCGTTCGGCGGGTGGCGGGCCGACGTCCGCACCTCGCTGGGAAGGGTCGAGCTCTCGGCGCGGGGCGGGGCAGGTGGTCGGCTGAGCAGCCGGGCGGCGGGAGCCCGGGTGGAGGTGGTGGGTCGCATCGAGCCCCTGCCCGACCCCGAGCGTGCCGCTCCCCGCCACGTCCGGGCCCGCCTCGTGGCGGATCGCGTGACCCCGGTCGACGACGGCGCGCTCTGGGCTCGTGCGGTCGGAGCGCTGCGCCACCTCGTGGTCGACGGCGCCGCCTCCCTGCCCGACGGGCAGCGGGCGCTCTTCACCGGCTTCGTGCTGGGCGACGACCGGGGGATGCCGGTGCCCGTCGCCGACGACTTCGACGCGGCCGGGCTCACCCACCTGCTGGTGGTGTCGGGCCAGAACGTGGCGTTCGTGATCGCCGTGGCCGCCCCAGGGCTCAGCCGTCTGCGGCTGCGGACACGGGTCCTGGCCACCCTGGGGATCCTGGCGCTGTTCGCCGCCGTCACCGGCTTCGAGCCGTCGGTGCTGCGGGCCACCGCCATGGCCGGCGTGGGGGCAGTGGCCGCCGGCATGGGGCGACCGGCGGGCGGGGTGCGGGTGCTCGCCCTCGCCGTCACCGGGTTGGTGCTGGTGGACCCGCTGCTGGTGAGCTCCCTCGGCTTCGCGCTCTCCTGTGCGGCGACGCTGGGGATCGTGGTGCTGGCGCGCCCGCTGGCCGGGGCGCTGCCGGGCCCCCGCCCCGTCGCCACCGTGGCGGCGGTGACCCTGGCGGCCCAGGCGGCGGTGGCGCCGCTCCTCGTGCCCGCCTTCGGCCCCCTCCCGGTGGTGGCCCTGCCGGCCAACCTGCTCGCCGAGCCCGTCGCCGGCCTCGTGATGATGTGGGGCTGCACCGCCGGACTGGCGGCAGGTCTCGTCCCCGACCCGCTGGCCACGGCGCTCCACCTCCCCACCCGGCTGGGGCTGTGGTGGGTGGCGGGCGTCGCCCGGGCCGGCGCCGCGGCCCCGCTGGGCCGCGTCGGGCTCGTCACCGTCGTCGCCACGTCGGCCGTCCTGGCGATCGCGGTGCTGGTGGGGCGGCGCCACCCGGGACGGGGGCGGTGGCTCGCCGTCACCGCGCTGGTGGCGGTGCTCGTGGTGCCCCGACCTCCGTCGGCGACGGAGGCTCTGGTGGCGGTCGACATCGGCGGGGCGGAGCTGTCCCGGGGAGCCGGCGGCGGGGCCACGGTGCTGGCCGTGCCCGGCAACGCCCGGGCCGACGCCGTGCTCGCCGGGCTCCGTGACCACGGGGTCCGCTCGCTCGACCTCGTCGTCCTGCGCTCGGGCGGCCCGGGGGCGGCGGGGGTGCTGGCCGTCGTCCGCGAGCGGGTGCGGGTCGACGTCGTGTGGGCGCCGCCGGCGAGCCCGGCTCCCGGAGCCGCCCGACCGCCCAGCGGGGCGCAGACCGTGGGTGGCCTCACCGTCGCCGTGCGTCCCGACGGCGATCGGCTCGAGGTGGAGGTCGAGCCAGCCGGGTGATCCGCCCGGTCCACCCGGCGGCGTCGGACCCGGGCGGCAGCGGTCCCGGCGGCCCGGGTTAGGGTCGCACCGTGCACCTCGATCTCGGCACCACCCGCTTCGACGTCACGCACCGGGCGGTCGTGATGGGCATCCTCAACCGCACCCCGGACTCCTTCTACGACCAGGGCGCCTACTACGAGTTCGACGCCTTCCTGCGCAAGGCGGAGCAGCTGGTGGCGGACGGTGCCGACTTCCTCGACGTGGGCGGGGTGAAGGCCGGTCCCGGCGACGAGGTCACCGAGGCGGAGGAGCTGGACCGGGTGGTCCCCGCCGTCGAGGCGCTGAAGGCACGGTTCGACGTCCCGCTCTCCGTCGACACCTGGCGGGCCTCCGTCGCCGAGGCCTGCTTCGCCGCCGGCGCGGTCGTGGGCAACGACATCAGCGGGTTCGCCGACCCCGACTACCTCCGGGTCTGCGCGGCGGCGGGCGCGTCGGTCGTGGCCACCCACATCCGCCTCCGGCCGCGAGTGCCCGACCCCGACCCGCACTACGACGACGTGGTGCAGGCGGTCTGCGACTTCCTCGCCGACCGGGCCCGCCAGGCCCGCGAGGCCGGCATCCCACCGGAGCGGATCATGGTCGACGCCGGCCTCGACCTCGGCAAGACCGAGGCCCAGTCCCTGGTCCTGCTGCGGGCGTCCGACCGGTTGGCCGAGCTCGGCTACCCCGTGTTCCTCTCGGCCTCGAACAAGCGGTTCCTGTGGACCCTCCTCGACGTCGACCGGTCGTCAGCCGGCGACGGCACCATGGCTGCCCACGCCCTCGGCATCGCTCTCGGCTGCCGCATCCTGCGGGCCCACGACGTGCGCAACGGCCGTCGGGTCGCCGACGTGATGGCGGCCGTGCTCGCCGCGGCATGAACGCCGACCTTCGGGCCCCCGTCCACCTCCTCAAGGGAGGTGACGAGATCCTCCTCGGGGAGGCGGTCACCGACCTCGTGCGCCAGCTGGTCGGTGACGGCGACCGATCGCTCATGGTGGAGGAGCTCACGATCGACGCCCACGTCGGCCCCGACGACCAGGGCTACGACATCGGCCCGCTGGTCGACGCCGCCCAGACACCGCCCTTCCTCACCGAGCGACGGGTGGTGGTGGCCCGCCACGCCGGTGTGTTCTCCACCAAGGACGCCGTCGCACCGCTGGTGGCCTATCTCACCGACCCCCTGCCCACCACGTCGCTGGTGCTGGTCTGGGAGCGCGACCCGCGGCCCCAGCGCCAGCCCAAGCTCCCCAACGTGCCCAAGAGCCTGGTCGACGCCGTCACCGCCGCCGGCGGCGTGGTGGTCGACACCGCCCCCGGTACGGGCAAGGCCCAGACCGGGTGGATCGACGAGCAGCTGGCGGCCTCACCCGTGGTGCTCGACCCCGGCGCCCGCCGGCTGCTGGCCGAGCACATCGGCAGCGAGCCGAGCCGGCTCCCCGGCCTCCTCGCCACGCTCGAGGGGGCCTTCGGCGCCGGGACCAAGGTGGGGCGCGACGACATCGAGCCCTACCTCGGCGAGGCCGGCGACGTCGCCCCCTGGGACCTCACCGACGCCATCGACAGCGGCGACGTCGCCAGGGCCCTGTCGGTGCTCCACCGCATGCTGAGCGGCGGCGGACGCCATCCGCTGCAGGTCATGGCCACCCTCACCAACCACTACCTCCGGATGATCCGCCTCGACGACCCCACCATCCGGGGCGACAAGGCCGCGGCGGACGTGCTGGGCATCCGGGGGAGCACCTTCCCGGCCAAGAAGGCCCTCGAGGGCGCCCGTCGCCTCGGCTCGGACCGGCTGGCGGAGTTCGGCGCCCTGCTGGCCGAGGCCGACCTCGACCTCCACGGCGCCAAGGCGTGGCCGCCGGAGCTCGTCGTGGAGGTGCTGGTGGCCCGCCTCGCCGGCCGCACCCGCGCCGCCCGCGCCCGCCGCTGACCACCCTCCGGTCCGCCCCGCGAACCGGTCCCGGACGCGCCACGGCCGGGGCGTGGGCCCCGGCCGTGGAGAGATCGATCGGGTGGGCCGCAGCCCGGCGATCAGCTCGCCTGCGCCTCGGCGCGGGCGATGCGCTTCATCAGCCGGCTCTTGCGACGGGCGGCGGCGTTCTTGTGGATCACGCCCTTGCTGGCCGCCTTGTCGAGCCGCTTCACGGCCAGACGGGTGAGCTCGGCGGTCTCCTCGGAGCCCTGCTCGGCCGCGACGACGGCCCGCTTCTGGCGGGTCTTCAGCTCCGAGCGCACCGCCTTGTTGCGCAGGCGACGGCGCTCGTTCTGGCGATTCCGCTTGATCTGGCTCTTGATGTTGGCCACGTTGCAACCTTCGCAGGAGACGCCCCGGGGGAGGGCGGGGTGATGAGAACGGGGCGGGGCGCGCAGGCACCCGGCACGAGTCGGACAGCATAGCGGGCCCGGCCCGGCGCGTCACACACCCGAGGGGAGGGGTCGGTGCCGGGGCAGGGGAGAACTAGGCTCGACCGACGCCCTCGCCGCCGTGCGGGGCCACCGACCCTCGAAGGACCCCCGCCTCGTGGCCACCCTCGACCGCTACCGCAACCTCTGCATCATCGCCCACATCGACCACGGCAAGTCGACCCTGGCCGACCGGCTGCTCGAGCTGTGCGGCGCCGTCGACCCCCGGGAGATGCGGGCGCAGTACCTCGACTCGATGGACATCGAGCGGGAGCGGGGCATCACCATCAAGCTCCAGAGCGTGCGCCTCGACTACAAGGGTCACAACATCCACCTCATCGACACCCCGGGTCACGTCGACTTCGGCTACGAGGTGAGCCGGTCGCTGGCCGCCTGCGAGGGCGCCATCCTCCTGGTCGACGCCGCCCAGGGCATCGAGGCGCAGACCCTGGCCAACTGCTACCTCGCTCTCGAGCACGACCTCGAGATCGTCGCCGCCCTCAACAAGATCGACCTCCCCGCCGCCGACCCCGACCGCTACGCAGCCGAGATCGAGAAGGTGCTGGGCATCCCCGCCGACGAGATCCTGCGGGTGAGCGCCAAGACGGGGGAGGGAGTCGCCGAGCTCCTCGACGCCGTCGTCGAGCGCATCCCGCCCCCGCAGGGCGACCCCGACGCCCCGCTCCAGGGGTTGATCTTCGACTCCCACTTCGACCAGTACCGCGGGGTCGTGTCCTCCATCCGGATCGTCAACGGCACCATGAGCACCGGCGCCCGGCTGCGGTTCGTCCAGGCCGGGGCCACCCACGACGCCGACGAGGTCGGCGTGCGGCGCCCCGATCCCACCCCGGTGGCGGCGCTGTCCGCGGGGGAGGTCGGCTACCTCATCGCCGGCATCAAGGACGTGGGCGAGGCCCGCTCCGGTGAGACCGTCACCCTCGCCGCCGATCCTGCGCCCGCGCTGGAGGGCTACGAAGAGCCCAAGCCGATGGTGTTCTGCGGGCTCTATCCCGTGGAGGGCGACGACTTCCCCGCCCTCCGCGAGGCGCTCGAGAAGCTCCGGCTCAACGACAGCTCCTACACGTTCCAGCCGGAGTCGTCCGGAGCCCTGGGCTTCGGCTTCCGCTGCGGCTTCCTCGGCCTGCTGCACATGGAGATCATCCGGGAGCGCCTCGAGCGGGAGTTCAACCTCGCGCTCATCGCCACCGCGCCGTCGGTGCAGTACGTGGTGAACAAGGCCAACGGCGAGGTCGTCACCATCGACAACCCCAGCGAGCTGCCGCCCGCCACCGAGGTCGAGGACATCGAGGAGCCCTACCTGAAGGCCACCATCCTCACCCCGACCACCTACACGGGCACCCTGATGGAGCTCTGCCAGCAGCGGCGGGGCGAGATGGTGAAGCTCGAGTACCTCTCGCCCGAGCGGATGGAGCTCGTCTACGAGATGCCCCTGGCCGAGGTCGTCACCGACTTCTTCGACCAGCTCAAGAGCCGTACGCAGGGCTATGCCAGCCTCGACTACGAGCCCGCCGGGTACCGCCGCTCGAAGCTGGTGAAGGTCGACATCCTGCTCAACTCGGTGCCGGTCGACGCCTTCTCGATGATCGTGCACAAGGACAAGGCGTACAGCTACGGCCAGCGCATGACCGAGAAGCTGCGCGAGCTGATCCCCCGGCAGCTGTTCGACGTGCCCATCCAGGCCGCCATCGGCGGGCGGATCATCGCCCGGGAGACGGTGAAGGCCAAGCGCAAGGACGTCCTCGCCAAGTGCTACGGCGGCGACATCAGCCGCAAGCGCAAGCTGCTCGAGAAGCAGAAGGAGGGCAAGAAGCGCATGAAGAACATCGGACGGGTCGAGGTGCCCCAGGAGGCCTTCGTGTCGGCCCTCCGGCTCGACGACTGAGCCCTCCGGCGTTAGCACTCGCCCGGGTCGTCTGCTTGGCGCGGAGGAGGCCCGGGTAGGATCGAGACGTCGACGAGGCCCGGTCCCGATGCCGGCCCTGCCGCTCCACCCCACCCACGACCCCTCACGGTTCCCATGCTCGACGAACGCAAGGCCACCATCCTGCGGGCGGTGGTCACGGAGTACATCGAGACGGCCCAACCCGTCGGGTCCGGCCACGTGGCCAAGTCCACCGACGTGAACGTCTCCTCGGCCACCGTGCGCAACGACATGGCCGCCCTGGAGGCCGAGGGCTACCTGGCCCAGCCCCACACCAGCGCCGGCCGGATCCCCACCGAGAAGGGGTACCGCTTCTTCGTCGACCAGCTCGGCGGTCCCGGCCGCCTGGGCACCACCGAGACCCAGCAGGTGCGGGCCTTCTTCGCCCGGGCCCACGGTGAGCTCGAGCAGATGCTGGCCGACACCTCCCGGCTGCTGTCGGGCCTCACCCGGTACGCCGCGGTCGTGGTGGGCCCGCCGCACGAGGTGGCCACCGTGAAGTCGGTCCAGCTGGTGCAGCTCACCCCCCGGGTGGTGCTGGCCGTGCTGGTGCTCTCCAACGGCGCCATCGAGAAGCACACCCTCGAGCTCGACACCGACACCGACGAGCTGGTGGTGAACGCCGCGGGCGTGAAGCTGGCCAGCCTGGTCGTGGGTCGGACCCTCGCCGAGGCCGGCTCGACCACGATCGAGCCCACCGGCGGGGGGGCCGAGGCCGACGGCGTCACGCGGGTGCTGAAGAGCGCGGTCGCGGCCCTCAGGGGCGAGCACCGCCACGACGACCAGGTCTACATCGGCGGCACCTCCGAGATGGCCGCCGCCTTCGACGCCGTGGGCACGGTGAGCGAGATCCTCCGCATCCTCGAGCAGCAGCTCGTGGTCGTCAGCCTGCTGGAGGACGTGCTCGACCGGGGCCTGTCGGTCGCCATCGGTACTGAGACCGGCAACGAGGCGCTGGCGGACTGCTCGCTCGTGGTCGCCCCCTACGTGGTCGACGGCGAGGCCGCCGGCACGATCGGGGTGCTCGGCCCCACCCGGATGCACTACGACCAGGCCCTGTCGGCGGTCGCCGTGGTGGCGAACCGGCTCGGTCGCCGACTGAGCGAGGGCTGACGTGGCCGACCACTACGAGACCCTGGGCGTGAGCCGCGACGCGAGCGCGGACGAGATCAAGCGCGCCTACCGGCGCCTCGCCCGCCAGCTCCACCCGGACGCCAACCCTGACGATCCCGCCGCCGAAGCCCGGTTCAAGGAGGTGGCGATCGCCTACGAGACCCTCTCGGACCCGCAGCGCCGCCAGCAGTACGACATGTTCGGCGACGCGGGGCCCCAGGGCGGGAGCCCGTTCGGGGCCGGCGGTCTCGGCGACATCTTCGACATGTTCTTCAACGGCGGCAGCCCATTCGGTGGCGCGCCGTCGGGCCCCACCGGCGCGCCACGGGGCACCGACCTCGAGGCCGTCATCGACCTGGAGCTCGCCGACGTCGTGTTCGGGGTCGAGGCGCCGGTGACGGTCCGCACCGCGGTGCCGTGCGACGACTGCGAGGGCACCGGCTCGGCCGGTGGCGCGGCGCCCACCACCTGCCCCGACTGCGGGGGCGCCGGTCAGGTCCGCCGCGTGCGCCAGTCGATCCTCGGCCAGATGGTCACCGCCGGGCCGTGCAACCGGTGTGGCGGCTTCGGCACCGTGATCGAGCGCCCGTGCCCGACCTGCCGGGGCGAGGGCCGCACCCTCGAGGAGCGCACCTACACCGTCGATGTCCCCGCCGGCGTCGACACCGGCGCCACCCTGCGCCTCTCGGGCCGGGGTGCCGTCGGTCAGCGGGGCGGCGCCGCCGGTGACCTCTACGTCCACGTGCGGGTGGCCGCCGACGAGCGGTTCGCCCGCCACGGCGACGACCTCGTCCACGAGCTGCACGTGCCGGTCACCCAGGCCGCCCTCGGTGCCCAGCTCCTCATCGACACCCTCGACGGCGAGGAGCAGCTCGACATCGAGCCCGGCACCCAGACCGGCAAGGTCCTCCGCCTGCGGGGCAAGGGCGTGCCCCACCTCCAGGGTCGCGGCCGGGGCGACCTGCTCGTCCAGGTCGTGGTCGACACGCCCACCGACCTGACCGAGGAGGAGGTCGAGCTGCTGGCCCGCATGGCGGAGCTGCGGGGCCACGAGATCGCCCCTCCCGAGCACGGCTTCATGTCGAAGCTGCGCTCCGCCTTCAAGTAGGAGCGGTGGTCCCCTCCGACGGGGAGCGCCCGGCGCGCCCGGGCGGCACGGCGCCCCACGTGGTGGTGGCCGACGTCGGCCGCCCGGTGCTGAGCGACGCCGACCGGCACCACCTCGAGCGGGTGCGCCGGCTTCGCCCCGGCGATCCGCTCTCGGTCACCGACGGTCGGGGGACGTGGCGGTGGTGCCGCTTCGGGCCCGAGGTCGAGCCCGCCGGTGGCATCGAGCACGACCCGGCCCCCACCCCGGTGCTCACGGTCGCGTTCGCGCTCGTCAAGGGCGAGCGGCCCGAGCTCGTCGTGCAGAAGCTCACCGAGCTGGGGATCGACCGGATCGTGCCGTTCGTGGCCGAGCGCTCCGTCGTCCGCTGGGACGCCGGCAAGGCCGCCAAGCAGCTCGAGCGGCTCCAGCGGGTCGCCCTCGAGGCAGCCATGCAGAGCCGACGCACATGGGTCCCGATGGTGGAGCCCGTCACCACGTTCGCCGAGGTGAGCGCCCGGCCCGGGGCGGCCGGTGCCGACCACGACGGCGACCCGCCGACCCTCGACCACCCGGTGCTGCTGGTCGGGCCGGAGGGCGGGTGGGCCCCCGCGGAGCGGGCGTCCCTGGCCGCCACCGTGGGACTCGGGCCCACGGTGCTGCGCGCCGAGACGGCCGCCATCACCGGGGCGGCGCTGCTCGCTGCGCTACGGTCGCGCCTGGTGGGGCCAGCCTGACCACGACGCGGGGTCATCACGCAGGGTGGTCATTGTGGCTGGCCGGGGACGGTGGGTAGGATGACCTATGACGGGACCACGCTGAGTGGTCGTATGATCGAGTTCTCACAGAGATCGACCTGACGTCGCGGAGGGCTGAGGCCCATCCGACGACGGTGGCCGGGGGCCCCGAGGCCGCCGCGGAGAGGAGCACAGCCATGAGCGAGACGGCCACGAGCGAGGTGACGACGACCTACTCCAGGAAGGTCGGCGAGCGCCTCCGGGCGATCCGTCGCCAGAAGCGGCTCTCCCTGCAGGACGTGGAGGCGGCCTCCGAGCTGGAGTTCAAGGCCTCGGTGCTGGGCGCCTACGAGCGTGGGGAGCGGGCCATCTCGGTGCCCCGCCTCCAGCGCCTGGCCCGCTTCTACAACGTGCCGGTCGACCAGCTCCTGCCGGCCGACGAAGGCCCCGCCTTCGGGGACACCGGCGGCCTCGGCGGGCTGCCCATCGACGAGCGGTCGTTCACGATCGACCTGCGCCGCCTGGAGGACCTCACCGGTCCGGAGGCGGAGATGCTCAACCGCTACCTGACGATGATCCAGGTGCAGCGGCAGGACTTCAACGGCCGGGTGCTCACCATCCGCAAGGACGACCTGCGCGCCATCGCCTGCATCCTCGGGGTGGGCCCGGACTCCGCCACCGACCGCCTCGACGACCTGGGCCTCGGGCACGGGCAGTGATCCGGGTCGGGTCCCGCTCCGGCGGAGCGACCCGACCGCCACACCGGGCACACTGACGGGGTGAGCCCGGAGCCGGCGCCGTTCGGCGTCTACGTGCACATCCCGTTCTGCGCGCGCCGTTGCGACTACTGCGCGTTCGCCACGTGGACCGACCGCGGGCACCTGGTCGACCGTTACCTCGCCGCGCTCCGCACCGACGTGCGGGCCGCGGTCGCCGCCGGTGCCCTTCCCGAGGCCACGTCGGTGTTCGTGGGGGGCGGGACCCCCTCGCTGGTGCCGGCCGAGGGCCTGGTGTCGGTGCTGGCCGAGATCCCCCTGGCGCCCGGCGCCGAGGTCACCGTGGAGTGCAACCCCGACACGGTCGACCGGAAGCTCCTGGACACCTACGTGGCCGGCGGGGTCGACCGGGTGTCGTTCGGCGTCCAGTCGATGGTGCCGTCGGTGCTGGCGGCGCTGGGTCGCACCCACGACCCCGCCGGCGTGGCCCGGGCGGTCGAGACGGCCCGGGCCGCCGGCGTGCGCACCTTCAACCTCGACCTCATCTACGGGGGCGCGGGGGAGACTGTTGCCGACTGGTCGCGCACCCTCGACGCGGTGGTGGCTCTCGACCCGCCGCACGTGAGCGCCTACGCCCTCACCGTCGAGGCGGGCACCCCGCTCGCCGCCGATCCCGACCGCCACCCCGACGACGACGACCAGGCCGACAAGTACCTCCTCGCCGACCAGCGGCTGGAGTCGGCGGGCCTGGCCAACTACGAGATCTCGAACTGGGCCCGTCCCGGGCACCGGTGCCGGCACAACGAGCTCTACTGGGCCCAGGGGGACTACCTCGGGTTCGGCTGCGCCGCCCACTCCCACCGCTCCGGTCGGCGGTGGTGGAACCTGCGCACCCCGGAGCGCTACGTGGAGGCCGTGGAGCAGGGCCGTTCCACCGAGGCGGCCGGCGAGGACCTCGAGCCCGATCGGCGCCGGATCGAGGGGCTCCAGCTGGCCCTGCGGACCGAGGCCGGTGTTCGCCCTGACGCCCTCGACCCGTCCGACCGGGAGCTGCTCGACGGGCTGGTGGAGGAGCGCGACGGTCGCCTCCGCCTGACGGTGCAGGGACGCCTGCTGGCCAACGAGGTGGCCGTGCGCCTGCGCTGACGCGGCCCAGCTCACGGCAGGAGGAGCTCCTGGCCCGGGAACACCAGCGACGGGTCACCCGGCACCACCAGGCGGTCGGCATTGAGTCCGACGAGGGTGTCGAGGCGAGCCGCCACCTCGGCGGGCGTGGCTGGGCGGCCGAGCGCCTCGGAGGCCGTGGCCTCGGCGACGTGCCAGAGCGTGTCGCCGGGTCTCACCCGCCAGGTGCCCGCCGGTGCCGGTGGCGGGGCCGGCACCGGCGGGTCCTCGCCGCCCACCGGGACGGGGTCGGCGGGCGGGGTGAGGTCCGCGGTGGGCGGACCGGTGAGCTGTGGCGCGGTGTCGGGTGCCGGTCCGAGGTCGACCATGGAGGGGCCGAGGTCGACCATGGAAGGGGCCAGGTCGGCGAGGGAGGGACCGAGGTCGACCATGACGACCGCGGCGGCTGCCGCCGGTCGGGGTGTGGCTCCGGCGGCGGTGCCGACGGCGGGCAGGAGCGCGGCGGCCGCGCCGAGGCCGGCGACGGCGTCGGCCAGGCGCCGCACGGACGGCAGCGTGACCCGGTCGAGGACCTGGACGGCCCGCACGCTGCGGCACCAGCGGGCGACCAGCCCGGCCGCGCCGGTGGTGAGGCACCAGGCGAGCAGCACGACCGCGATCGCCCGGAGACCGGTGAAGGCGGCGGTGGCGGTGCCCACCCGGTCGACCCATCGCAGCAGCTCGCCCGGCCGGAGGTCGGTGGGGAACGGCAGGGTGCGGCCGGCTCCGGCGAGGGCGACCAGGCACACGAGCCCGGCGGTGGCGGTGGCCAGGGCACTGGCCCGCTCGGCGGCGCGGGAGGGCGGGCGGAGGGGTTCGACCCGGCGGCTCACCGGAGCTGCTCCGCGGCGATGGTGGTGACCGGCCCGGTGGGGGTACCGACGACGAGGGAGGCGCAGCCGGGTCCCTCCCGGACTCCCTCCAGGCGGGTGGCGCCCGCGACCGTCGTCACGAGGCGTCCGGTGGTCCGGTCGCCGGGGGCGGCCCACCCGTCGAAGACGTGGACGGTGCCGGCCGCGGGACGTAGGACGGCCACCAGGTCGGTGCCGTCGCAGCGCCACGGCCCCACCACGACGACGTCGCCGGCGCTCCCCACCGCGTAGCGCCGGCCGCCGTGCTCCACCACTGGGCCGTCGACCGGGCTCGCACCTCCGGGGCCCACCTCGCCGTCGCCCGGGTCGGGGGCGGAGGTCGTGACGCTCGGGGTGGTCGTGGTGGTGGCGGGCACGGTGGTGGTCGGTGCCGTCGTCGTGCTCGACGACGTGGTGGTCGGGAGGCGGGTCGACGACGGTGCCGCCGCAGCCTCGACGGCGTCGGCCCGACCGGTGCCGTCGGTGGACCACCACGCCGAGAGCCCCAGATAGGTCGTGGCCCCCACCAGGAGCACCGCGGTGGCGCTGGAGACGAACCCGAGCGCGGACCGGCGTTCGGCGCCGCCGGTACGGTCCCGGCGGCGCTCGGGGCCTCGCCGCGCCCGTGACGGCCTCGCTGCCGCGCTCGGACGGGGAGGCAGCGCACCTGGGGCCCCCTGTGGCGCGCGCTCGCTTCCGGCGGTCGGCGGCAGCGTGGCCTCGGGAGCCGCGCGGCGCAGGGACCGGACCATCCGGCCCAGCGAGGGCCGACCCGCGGGCTCGTCGGCGGTGGCGGCGACGGCGACGGCGCGCAGCGCCCGGGTGCGGGCGGCGGCCCGGCGGGCGGACGGCCGCAGCGACCCGCCGGCGGCGGGCCCGAGCAGGTGGAGCAGCAGGCGCCCCAGGCCGGCGACGTCGTCGGCGGGGGAGCGGGTCGTACCGGCGGTTCCCGCACCGTCGAGGCCCGGTCGACCGGTCGCCGGCCGCCGCACCGGCGCACCGATCGGCCCTGCGCTGCCGAAGCCGCACAGGACAGGACGTCCGTGGGCGTCGAGCAGCACGTGGGTGGGGTCCAGGGCACCGTGGACCACCCCTGCGCGGTGGAGCCGCTCGAGCGTGCCGGCCACCGCCAGGCACAGGCCCGCCGCCCGGTCGGGGTCCAGGGGTACGGGGAGGTCGGCGAGGGAGCGGGGCCCGACCCAGGCGGTGAGCAGGGCAGGCGGATCACCGGCGCGGAGGCCGATCAGGTCGACCACCCCGGCGGTGCGCACCCGTTCGAGCACGGCCGCCTCGGCCCGCAGCGCGTCGGCCCCGGCAGGGCCCACCTCCTTCACCGCCAGCAGCCGTCCGCCGTGGCGCAGGACCCTCACCCGCTCTCCCATGCCGACCAGTGTGGACGGAAATTGCATGAAAAGCAACGAAAGGCACATGGGTGTCCAGCCCGGTCGAACGCACCGCCGGGCGGCGTAGCCTCGGAGGTGACTCGCTGAGAGGTGCCGTGCCCACGCACTACGAGGTGCTCGGCGTCCGCCCCGACGCCGATCCCGAGACGATCCGCCGGGCCTACGTGGCCCTGGCCAAGGCCAACCACCCGGACCGCCGCCAGAGCGACGACCCGGTGGCGCGCGCCCGGGCCGAGGAGCGCATCCGGGCGGCCAACGCGGCGTGGCACGTGCTGCGTGACCCGGCCCGTCGACGCGGGTACGACCGCACCCTGTCGACCGCCAGCGCGCCGGGTCCCGCCGCTCCAGCGGCGAAGCCCGCGACGGGGAGCCCGCCGCGGGCACGTGGGGTGGTGGGTGCCCGCCCTGCGCCCTCGGGGGTGGTCGTGCCCGCCGAGCACGCCAGCCTCTGGACGTTCGTCCCGGTGGTGGTCGTGCTTCTGCTGCTCGGCGCGATCCTCGTGGTCAGCGCCTATGCCAGCGCAGGGGACGACGCGCAGGCGCCTCGCGGTGGGGACACGCGAGGGTCGACCGTGCCGGGCATCGACGACTGCGTGCTGGTGGCCGCGGCGGCCGAAGGTCGGGTGCCGGTGCCGGTGCCGTGCGGCACCACCGGGGCGCTCCGGGTGGTGGCCAAGGTCGACACGCCGCGACCGTGCCCGCCGAGCCTCGACCAGCTGCCGCTGAGCGACCAGAAGACCACCCTCTGCCTGGGCCTGGTGCCCTAGCTGCCGCCGCGGTGCGGTGGGTCGGGGCCTACGATCGCCGTGTGCTGCGTGCGACCGGCATCGACCACATCGTCCTGCTCGTCTCGGACCCGCGGCGCAGCCTCGCCTGGTGGTGCGACGAGCTGGGCGCCGAGCCACTGCGTCAGGCCGAGTGGGAGGCGGGTGAGGTGCCCTTCGTCTCGGCCCGCCTCGACGGGTCGACGATCATCGACCTGTTCGAGGGGGAGCGCACCGGCACCAACGTCGACCACGTCTGCGTGGTGGTGGAGGGCGCCGATCTCCACGAGGTCGCCGCCTCGGGCCGCTTCGAGGTCCTCGGGCCGCCGCAGCCGCTGTTCGGAGCGCGGGGCACCGGACGCGGCCTGTACGTGAAGGACCCCGACGGCAACACCGTCGAGCTGCGGACCTATCCGTGAGCGGAGGCGGGTCCGGGCTCCGGGTCACCGTCCGGGTCCAGCCCGGCGCGGCCCGGACCCGCGTGGGCGGGCGGTGGGGCGACGGCGAGCCCCCCGTCCTCATGGTGAAGGTCACCGCACCACCCGTGGACGGGAAGGCGAACGACGCAGTCCGCGTCGCGCTGGCCGAGGCCTTCGGGGTACGGGCCTCCGCGGTCACGCTCGTGCAGGGCGCCAGCGCCCGGGTGAAGGTCCTCGAGGTGGAGGAGGGTGACCCGGATCGCCTCGTCGCCCTCCTCGCCGGACCCGCCGGATAGGGTCCCGTCGATGGGGGAACGTCGAGGGGTCAGAGCCGGGTCGGTCATGCGTCGCGCTCGGGGTGGAGCAGGCCCGGTCCTGGCCGCAGGCCTGACGGCGGGGCTGCTCGTCGCCGGGGCGGCGTGCGGAGGATCCGACGACGAGCCGGCCACCGACAGCCTGTCGACGGTCGAGGTCCCGGTGGGCGCGGACACCACCAGCGCCACGCAGCCGGTCGACTACCGGAGCGCGATGGAGAGCCGGCTCACCCAGGAGTGGGGGGACCCGGGCGTGGTCGCCGCCGTGCTCGAGTCGATCGGACCAGACGGGCTGGCCGCATGGGAGGCCCGGGTGCCCCTCGCCGACGTGGCCACCACCGAGCTGCTCGACTACGCCCCCCCGGGGGCGCCGGCCGAGGAGCTCGACGCCGTCGTGGTGTTCGCCTTCGGCAACCGGGTCGCCGCCGACGGGACGGTCACCCCCGGGCCCATGAACGAGGACCTCGCCGACGTCACCGCCGAGCTCGTCGCCCGCCACCCCGTGCCGGTGTTCGCCCAGTGGGAGGTGGCCCGCTACCTCGAGGCGGACGGGGTGCCGGGCGTGACGTCGATAGAACCGACCGTCGACGCCGACGGCAAGGTCGTGTACCTCAGCACCCGGGGGGTCGCCGACGTCGTCGCCGGGTCGGGGGAGGCCGCTCGCGGGCGCATCGGCGTCATCTGCTTCGCCGACCACCAGGGTCGGTGCCTGCTCACCGCCCGGGCCGCCGGCCTCGACGCCACGGCCATCGAGGGAGTCGAGCTGCCCGCCACGTACGACCCGGAGTCGGGCCAGCCCTGGACACGCGACCGCGTCGCCTACCTCAGCGGTGACGTGATGGCCCGGCTCATCACCTGACGGCCCCGTCACGCTTCTGGCATGCGTTCCGCACCCCTACGGGTGCGCGACGCATGCCAGAACGAGTCTGAGGGGTGCCCGGACGCGACGAGGCCCCCGCGCTGCGGGGGCCTCCGGGGTGGGCGATACAGGACTCGAACCTGTGACCTCTGCCGTGTGAAGGCAGCGCTCTAACCATCTGAGCCAATCGCCCGGGGCACGGAACCCTAGCCGACCGCTCGCGCGCCGCCCAACCCGGCGG
>Ga0164243_10003939_pt1 | contig 23473 bp, 16 predicted proteins | sample OricompcompostOP_FD_108781 | JGI IMG/M metagenome (GOLD analysis project Ga0164243, IMG submission 108781) | Organic Plus compost microbial communities from Emeryville, California, USA - Original compost - Organic plus compost (OP) | ecosystem: Engineered > Solid waste > Mixed feedstock >...
CTAGGCCGCCACGCGCGGCGCCAGCAGCGCCGCGGTGATGCCCTCGTCCTGCAGATGCCCCGGCAGCGGGCGGCCGAGCAGCAGGTGCGCGCAGGCCTCGCCCATCGCGGCGCAGGTCTGGATGCCGTAGCCGCCCTGCGCGGCGACCCAGAAGAAGCCCGGCGCATCCGGCGCGAAGCCGCCCACCAGGTCGCCGTCGGGCGCGAAGGTGCGCAGCCCGGCCCAGCTGCGGATCGGCCGGCGGATGCTCATGGTGGTGGCCTCCTCGATGCGGTGGATGCCCAGCGCCACGTCGTACTCCTCCGGCTGCACGTCGTGCGGCGGCACCGGATCGGCGTTGGCCGGCGAGCCGAGCAGCAGGCCGGCGTCCGGCTTGAAGTAGAAGCTCTCGTCCACCGCGCAGACGAACGGCCAGCGCGCGGCGTCGATGCCCGCCGGCGGCTCGAACAGGAAGGCGGTGCGCCGGCGCGGCTCCAGCCCCAGCGGCGGCACGCCGGCCTGCACCGCCACCGGGTCGGCCCAGGCGCCGGCGGCGTCGGCCAGCAGCGGCGCGCGCAGCCGGCGGCCGTCCGCCAGCGCCAGCTCCCAGCCGTCCAGGGTGTGCTCGATCGCCTCGATCCGCACGTCCAGCAGCAGGCTGCCGCCCTGCGCGCGCAAGCCGCGCAGGAAGCCCTGGTGCAGCTCGTTGACGTCGATGTCGGCCGCACCGGGCTCGTAGAAGCCCAGTTGCGCCGCCTCCGGCCGCATCACCGGCACCGCGGCGCGGATGCGCGCGGCGTCCCACAGCTCGAGGTCGCGGGTGTGCGGGCGCATGCTCTCGTAGGCCGCGCGCACCTGCGCCTCCTGCGCGGCGCCGCCGAACACCAGCGCGCCGCGCGGCGCGAGCAGCGGGTGCGCGGCGAAGCCGGCCGGCGGCGCGGCGAGGAAGGCGCGGCTGGCGCGGGTCAGCGCGCGCACCTGCGGCGAGCCGTAGGTGGCCGAGTACAACGCCGCCGAGCGGCCGGTGGCGTGCATGCCGGGTTGCGTCTCGCGCTCCACCAGCAGCACCCGCGCGTGCGGCGCGAGGAAGTAGCCCAGCGAGGCGCCGGCGATGCCGGCGCCGACCACGATCACGTCGCCTGCGGTCACGTCGCTCATGTCGGTTCGTCCATCGCGCGCCGCGCCACCACCGTGGCGGCGGCCATGTCGGCGGTGACGTTGCCCAGCGTGGCCAGCACGTCCGGCAGCGCGTCCACCGCCAGCATCAGCCCCAGCGGCCCCACCGGCACGCCCATCGCCTGCGCCACCGGCAGGTTGGTGGCGATGAAGGTGACCTGCCCCGGCAGGCCGATCGAGCCCAGGCTGATCACCAGCGCCAGCCCCGCGCCGGCCAGCAGCTGCGCGGGCCCCAGGTGCAGCCCCAGCGCCCAGGCGATGAAGCAGGCGCTGACCACGTACTGCACCGGACTGGTGAGGCGGAACAGCGACACCGCCATCGGCAGCACCAGCGCGCTGGCCTGGCGCGGCTGGCCGAGGCGGTCGGCGCCCTCCAGCATCGCCGGCAGCGAGGCCAGCGAGGACTGCGTGCTGGCCGCCACCGCCTGCGCCGGCGCCGCCGCCGCGGCGAAGCGGCGCGGCGGCACGCCGCCCCACAGCGCGGCGACCGCCAGCATCGCCAGCGTCGCCGCCAGGTAGAGGATGCACTCCACCAGCACGTACACGCCCAGCGCGCCCAGCATGCCCAGCCCGGCGCGCGCGCACAGCGCGAAGATCAGCGCGAACACGCCCAGCGGCGCCACGAACAGCACCCAGCGCACGATCGCGGTCATCGCATCGGCCACGGCCTGGAAGAACTCCACCAGCAGCCGGCGCCGCGCCGGCTCGATGCGGGTGATCGCGAAGCCGAGGAACAGCGCGAACACCACCAGCGGCAGCATCGCGCCCTGGCTGGCGGCCAGCACCGGGTTGGCCGGCACCGCGGCGAGCAGCGCGTCGGCCCAGCCCACCGGCGCGGTCCGCACCCCGGCCGGCACCGCGGCGTGCGCGAGCGCGTCGGCCAGCGCCGCGTGGCGCGGGAACAGCGCGAACAGGAGCGGCGCCGCCAGCGCGGCGAGCAGCGCGCCGAACGCCAGCAGCGCGATGAACACCACGATGGCGCGCCGCGCGATGCGTCCGGAGGCGGCCGCGTCGGCGGCGGTGTTGACGCCCACCACCACCAGCGCCAGCACCAGCGGCACCACGGTCATCTGCAGCGCATCCAGCCACAGCCGGCCGAACGGCTGCACCGCGTCCGCCGCGCGCGCCGCGAACGCCGGCGCGAGGGCCGCCAGCAGCAGGCCGGCGAGCGCGCCCAGCGCGAGGCCGGCCAGGACCCGGGCGGTGGCGCTCACCGCGAGGCGTCCAGCGCGGGCAACCGCCAGTCCGCCCGCAGCGCCGCGTAGGCGGCGCGCGGCAGCAGCACGAACACCGGGTGCTCCTCCGGCTTCAGCCAGCCCAGCAGGCGCCGCATGGTGTCCGGCGTCATCGCGGTGCAGCCGGCGGTGGCGTCGTGCGGCGATTTCCACAGGTGGCCGAAGATGCAGCTGCCGCCGCCCGGCGCCTGCTGCGCGTTGTGCTCGATCACGAAGCCCATGCGGTAGCGCTGGTCGCCGTGGAAGTGGAGGTCGCGGCGCATCGGCTCGGTGGCGCCCTTCACCGCCGCCTCGCCCACCACCCTGGCGTCGACGATGCGGTTGTAGTCGGGCGCGCCGCTGACGTCCACGCACCAGTCGCTGGCGCCCAGCGCGCGGTAGGGCATGGCGGTGTCCAGCCGCGGCGCGTAGCCGAAGGCCTCGCCGATGCGGAACACGCCGGCCGGGCTGCGGTTGTCGCCCTCGCGCTTGACCGGGCCGCCGGCCGGATGCGCGGCGTTGAGGCCGAGCCCCCAGGCCGCGCCGTTCCTGCCGATGGTGACCGGCGCCGGCGCGCCGGCGCTGGCCCAGTGATCGCCCTCGCGCACGAACGGCTGCAGGGTGCCGTGGCCGGCGTTCCAGCCGTCCACCACGACCACCACCATCTGCCTCGCGTCCTTCCAATGCTCGGCCTCGCCCGCGTGCGCGGCGGCCGCCGCGAGCGCGAGCGCGGCGGCGAGGAGGGCTGGACGCAGGGGGAAACGCGGGCTCATGCGGTGCGCCTTTCGACGGGTGTCACGGCTCCAGCACGTGCTGGATGCGTTCGAGGTTGACCAGCAGCTGCGCGTGGCGGTCGTCGTGGCCCTCGCACAGCAGCACGAACAGCCGGTCGAGCAGGTGCTGGGTGGCCGACTGGTACAGCAGCGACTGGATGTACGGCCGCTCGTCGTGCGCCGACACCACCAGCGCGACGTCGGCCATCGCGCGCAGCGGATTGGCGGTGTGCCGGGTCACCGTGACCAGCGTGCCGCGGCGCTCGCGGAACTGCCGCGCGATGCGCCCCAGGGTCACGTGGCTGCCGAACTCGGAGACCACCACCAGCACGTCGCCCGATTGGGCCGAGGCCACGTTGGTGGTCATCCGCACCATGTCGAAGCTGTACACCGGCAGGATGCCGAGCATCGCCAGGCGCAGCGCGAAGGCGCGCACGTGGATGTCGTCGTCGCCCATGCCGAGCAGGAACACCCTGCCCTGCCGCCCGGCGCGGTCGATGGCCTCGGCCACGCTGCGCAGCGTCTCGGGGCGGTTGATCAGCCGGGTCTCCTCCTCGGCCGCGCACTTGCGCCGCCACAGGCCGTCGGCCGTCTCGTCGGCCGCGCCGGCCGGGCTGGCCGCCGCCTGCGCGGCGTCGCCGCCGTTGCGCGCGATCGCCTCGCCCACCGAGTACTTGAGGTCGGGATAACCCTTGAAGCCCAGCTTCTGGGTGAACTTGACCACGCTGGACTGGCTGATGCCCAGCGCGTTGGCCAGCTGCTGCGAGGAGTAGTCGCGCAGCAGCTGCGCGTTCTCCAGGATGAAGTCGGCGATGCGCCGTTCCACCGCCGACATCTGGTCGCGTTCCGAGCGGATTTTCACCAGCGGCGACATGGCTGCGTCCCTTGGAGTCTCAGGCCACCGGCTCCAGGCCGCGGATCTCGCGTATCCCCAGGCCGGGCGCGTCGGTCACGGAGATCTCCGACTCGTCGAAGATCACCCCGCCGTCGACCGGATTGAACTGGGCCAGCGACGGCCCGTCCAGATCCACCTTGGTGATCGCGTCGGCCTTGGCCACCGCCAGGTGCACCGCCGCGGTGACGCTGATCGCCGCCTCCAGCATGCAGCCGATCATGCACTCCACGCCGTACAGCGAGGCGATGTCGGCGATGCGGATGGCGTTGGACAGGCCGCCGGTCTTCATCAGCTTGATGTTGATGATGTCGGCCGCGCGCATGCGGATCAGGTCGATCACCTCCTGCGGGCCGAACACGCTCTCGTCGGCCATCACCGGGGTGTGCACGCGCTCGGTGACGTAGCGCATGCCGGCCAGGTCGCGCGCCTTCACCGGCTGCTCGACCAGCTCCAGCTTCACCCCGGCGTCCTCCAGCGTCTGCAGCGCGTACACCGCCTGCTTGGCGGTCCAGCCCTGGTTGGCGTCCAGCCGCAGCAGCGCGCGGCCCTCCACCGCGGCGTGGATCGCCTTGACCCGCTCGATGTCCACGCCGATGTCCTTGCCCACCTTGATCTTCAGCGACTCGAAGCCGCGCTCCACCGCGGCCAGCGAGTCGGCCACCATCTTGTCGATGTAGTCCACGCTGATGGTGATGTCGGTGGTGATCACCGGGTCGCCGCCGCCCAGCAGCTTGTACAGCGGCGCGCCGTAGAGCTGGCCCCACAGGTCGTACACGGCGATCTCCACCGCGGCCTTGGCGCTGGAGTTCTTCTCCATCGCGCCCTGGATCGACTGGGTGATGCGGTTGAGGTTGGCCACGTCCTGGCCGATCAGCCGCGGCGCGATGTACTGGCGGATCGCGTCGATGATCGAGCCGTGCGTGTCGCCGGTGATCACCGCGGTGGCCGGCGCCTCGCCGTAGCCGACGTGGCCGGTGTCGGTGTGCACCATCACCACGATGTCCTCCACCCGGTCGACGGTGCGCAGCGCGGTCTTGAACGGCGTCTTCAGCGGCACCCGCAGCATGCCGAATTGGATGTCTGTGATCTTCATGGATTCGCTTCGTGCCTGTCCTGGGTGCGAAAACGCCGCGTGGCCGTCGTTGCCGCGCGAGCGGGAAGTGCGGTCGGCTGCCTGTCGGAAAAACGCCTCGGGCTCCCGCCGGCGCGCACCGGCGGCCGGGAAGGATTCGGGCCTGGAGCCGGGAGACGGAGGAAGGCCATGCCGCGCGCGACACGCACGATGGCCCTCGAACCGTCATCCCGGCGCAGGCCGGGATGACGGCCGGAGGCATGGCGATGGCATGGGCCGCGTTCGCCGCCGGCGCGCGCCGCCACCCCGAGCCGCCACGTGCCTGCACGGGAACGCTGCCGCCGGAGGTTGAGGTCGACAGAACTCATCGGCGGATGCGCACGATGCTGGTCATGCGGTCCACGTAGCTGTCGCCCTTGCCGAACAGCAGCGGCAACAGCGGCGTCACCGACACCGCGTTGAGCCTGACGCTGCGCAGGCGGCCGCCGTCGCGGTAGGTCATGCCGCCGGTGTCGTGGATCACGTAGGGCTGCCCGCGGTACCAGCCCAGCATCATCATCACGTGGCCGGGGATGTAGATCAGGTCGCCGGTCTGCAGCTGCTTCACCGCCTGCATGCGCGCCGCGTGACCGTCGGCGGCGGTGAACGCGCGGTGCTCCAGCGCCGGGCTCACCGCCTGCCGGCTGGTGTTGCGCGGCAGATCCACGCCCATGCTGCGGTACACGTCGGAGACGAAGCCCGAGCAGTCGCGGCCGTCGTAGGCATGCCCCCAGCCGTAGCGCTCGCCGAGGAACTTGAAGGCCTGGCGCACCAGGTTGGCCGGGGTGAGCGGCAGGTAGTCCTCCACCGTGTCGGCGTTCTTCTGCAGCAGCGCCGGGGTGAAGGCCAGCGTGCCGTCGGCCCGGCGGTAGGGCAGCTCCAGCACGTGGGAGGTGTACGGGGTCTGCCCGTTCACCGGCTGGTCGGGCGGCAGGCCCGTCGCCAGCGGCACGCGCGTGCCCATGTCCAGCTGCAGCTGCGACACCTCCGGGCGCTCGGGCGTGTACACGGTGCGCACGCTGGATGCGGCGACCACCCGGTACGGCGTCCTGTCCACATAGCCGAACACCTGCGCGGCGCTGCCCTCGGCGACGTTCTCGCGGCGCGTCCAGGCGGCGTAGCGCGGGCTCACCACGAACAGCCACTGGCCGTCGCGGCTGGCGTGCGCGATGACCACCGGCGTGCCGGGGAACTCGGCGGTCTCCTGGAAGCGGTCGATGTCGGTGTCGCCGGCGTGGCCGAACACGCGCAGGTCGGTGGGGAAGGTGCGCAGCGCGGCGCGGCGCACCACCAGCCCGTAGCGGGTGGGCTGGCTGGCCGGGATGGCGTCCAGCGCCAGCGCGTCCACCAGCCCGTCCAGCGTGGCGGCGGGCACCGGCCGGCCGTGCTCGTCGTACAGCGCGCGCTCCGGCCGCGCCGACAGCGCCTGGACCCAGCCGGCGACCTGCGCCTGCGCCAGCGTGGCCGGCAGCGCGCGCAGGTCGTGCATGGACGGATCCCCGCGCAGCAGCCTGGCGTTCTGCGCGGCGATCTCGGCGGGCGAGAGGATGATGCGGTCGGGATCTTCCAGCTGGCCGATCCAGAAGGCCGGCGAAAGCATCGCCTCGTCCACGCCGAGCACGCCCGACGGCGGCACCTTCAGCGCGGCGGGCGGCGCGTCGCGCGCGGCCAGCGGCGCGGCGAGGACGAAGGCGAGGGAGAACGCGAACGACAGGATGCGCATGGTCTGTTTGCCTCCGTCTGTCAGGACAACGCCGACATCACCGACGCCACCACCAGCCCGAAGCCGGTGCCGAGGATATAGCCGAGCAGCGCGAGCAGGATGCCCACCGGCACCAGCGCGCGCGAGTAGCTGGCGGCCAGCAGCGGCGTGGCCGCCACGCCGCCGATGTGCGCCAGCGAGGAGATGCCGCACAGGTACAGGTCGAAATGGAACAGCCGCGCCGCCAGCGCCAGCAGCGCGGCGTGGATGGCGATGATGCTGACCCCGCAGGCCAGGTACAGCGGCGCGCGCCCGATGCCCTCGAAGTTGCTCTGCGAGGCCAGCACCGCCACCACGCTGATCAGCAGCGCGCCGGAGATGGCGCTGGCGCCGCCGTAACGAGCCAGCGGCGTGTGCGCGGCGAGCAGCCCGGCGCCGGTGGCGAGCAGGATGGTCCAGGTGGTGCCCGAGATCATGCTGGACACCGGCAGGTAGTCCGCGAGCCAGGCCGACAGCGAGGCCACCAGCACCGCCAGGCCCAGCCACACCAGCACGCTGTCGGGCGTGGCCGGCGCGCGCGGCGCGGCGTCGGCCACCACCAGCTCGGCGCTGGATTGCGCGCGCGTCCAGCGGTTGAACGCCGGCGCCAGCCGCGCCAGCGCGAACAGCACCACCACCCACATCGAGTAGCACAGCGCGTCGGTGAGCAGGCTCATCGCCAGCAGCGCGTCGGGCATGCCGATCGCCTGCTTCACCGCCACCATGTTGGCGGTACCGCCCACCCAGCTGCCCGACAGCGCGGCCAGCGGCTGCCAGGCGTTGCCCGGCAGCCAGCGGTGGAACATCAGGAAGGTGGCGACGAAGGCCACGAACAGGCACACGGTGGTGGAGAAGAACACCGCCAGCACGCGCGGCCCGAGCCGGAAGATCGCGCGCAGGTCGCAGTTGATCATCAGCAGGAACAGCAGCGCCGGCACCATGTGCGCGATCAGCATGGCCTGCGCGGAGCGGATCTGCGCGTTCACCTGCCACAGCCCGGACACCGCCAGCGCGGTCACCAGCAGGTAGGTCAGCACGATCGGCGGCAGCACCTCGAACACGCGCCAGCCGAAGCGCCGCTCCAGCGCGGGGAACAGGCCGGCGGCGAGCAGCATCACCGCCAGGTAAGGCCAGACCGATTGGATCACCGCACCCCCTTCCGGCCTGCCGCACCCCGCCGGCGGCCGTTTTTGGAATAGCTAATTCCAACTTGATTTTTGAGAAGCATAAATTATTGACCACGTTTTGCAAGCGTGCTACACAACGGTTTCGGCGCAAGTTCGCACGAGGGGAAGGGTCGATGGCGATGCCGAAGGTCCGAGGGGAGAACGGTGCGCGGCGCATGCGCGGATGGCGCATGCGGGCGGCATGGCTGGCGCTGCTGCTGGCGCTGCCCGCGTTCGCCGGCGACCTCCCCCCGCCCGCGCCGGCGGCCATCGTGGCACAGATCGACCGCGGCCAGTTCCGCGAGGCGGAGGCGGCCATCGCCGCCGCGCTGGCGCAGCCGGGCCTGCGGCCCGAGGCGCGCGAGGCGCTGGAGTTCCAGCGCGAGCGCATGCGCCGCATCCTGCTCGACTTCACGCTCGACGCCGGACAGGCCAAGGCGCGCCTGCGCCAGCAGATCCCCGACCTCGGCGACGCCGAGTTCGCGCGCTGGGACGCCGCCGGCCTGCTCGAGCGCATGACCATCGACGGCCGCACGCGCTACTTCAAGCGCGCACCGTCCAACCTGTTCCGCCTCAGCGCCGAGGCGCGCGCGCGCCGCGCCGAGCAGACGCCGTTCGACGACACCCCGATGGAGACGCTCAACGCGCACCACCGCGAGGCGCGCGCCGAGGCGCTGGCCGGCGGCCGCAGCAGCGTGGCGCCGCGCCGCGTGCGGGTGACCCAGACGGTGACGGTGAAGGCCGACGCCGTGCCCGCCGGCGAGACGGTGCGCGCGTGGATTCCCTACCCGCAGGAACTGCCCGGCCAGCAGGACGACCTGCGCTTCCTCGCCAGCACGCCCGCGGCGCACCGGATCGCGCCGGCTTCCGCGCCGCAGCGCACGGTGTACCTGGAGCAGCGCGCGCAGGCCGGCCAGCCCACGGTGTTCTCGGCGAGCTACGAGCTGACCGTGCACGCGCAGTACCACGCGATCGACCCGGCCAAGGTGGTGCGCGCGACGATCACGCCCGAGCTGCGCCCCTACGTGGAGGAGCGCCCGCCGCACGTGGTCTACACCGACGACCTGCGCGCCTTCTCGAAGCGGGTCGTCGGCGACGAGACCAATCCCTACCGCATCGCGCAGAAGCTGTTCGCCGCGGTGGACCGCATCCCGTGGGCGGGCGCGCGCGAGTACTCCACGATCAGCAACATCAGCGACTACGCGCTGCACGCCGGCCACGCCGACTGCGGCCAGCAGACCCTGCTGCTGATCGCGCTGCTGCGCCTGAACGGCATCCCGGCGCGCTGGCAGTCCGGCTGGATCTATTCCGACGGCGACTACGAGGACATCCACGACTGGGGCCAGCTGTACCTGGCGCCCTACGGCTGGGTGCCGATGGACGTGACCTTCGGCCAGCTCGAACCCGGCCCGCAGGACGACCCGGCATTGCGCTGGTTCTACCTGGGCGGCCTGGACGCCTACCGCGTCGCGTTCAACCGCGACTGGAGCCGGCCGCTGGTTCCGGCCAAGCAGTACCCGCGCTCGGACACGGTGGACTCGCAGCGCGGCGAGGTCGAGTGGAAGGGCGGCAACCTCTACTACGACCAGTGGGATTACCACTTCGCATGGCAGGTCCTGCCCGCGCACGGAAGCTGACGGGCGGCTTTTCATTCACGGCATCTTCGGGGGAGGAAGACATGAACGGCAGTCGTAACGGGTATCTTCGCAGGACCGCGCTCTGCATGGCGCTCGGCATCGGCCTGGCGTGCCTGGCCGTACCGGGCGCGCACGCGGGCAACAACGACGGCTCGGTGGTGGGCCACACCGCCGCGGGCGCGGTGGTCACCGTGGTCAGCCCGTCCACCGGACTCACCCGCACCATCACCGCCGACGACAAGGGCAACTACCGCTTCCCGTTCCTGCCGGTGGGCGACTACACGCTCACCGCGACCAAGGACGGCCAGCCGCTGGGCGAGCCGCGCAAGGTCACCGTCAGCCTGGGCAACGCCACCGTGGTGGACGTCGGCGCCGCGGTCAACGCCACCAACCTCAATTCCATCAACGTCACCGGCACGGTGCTGCCGGTGGTCGACGTCACCTCCACCGAGTCGGCCACCAACATCTCGCGGCAGGAGCTGGCGCGCCTGCCGGTGGACCAGAACGTCACCTCGGTGGCGCTGCTGGCGCCGGGCGTGGTCAAGGGCAACGCCGGCTTCGGCGGCATCGCCTTCGGCGGCTCCTCGGTGGCGGAGAACGCCTACTACGTCAACGGCCTCAACGTCACCGACTTCTACAACCGCAACGGCTTCTCCGAGGCGCCGTTCAACTTCTACCAGGAGTTCCAGGTCAAGACCGGCGGCTACTCGGTCGAGTTCGGCCGCACCACCGGCGGCGTGGTCAACGCGGTGGTGCGTTCGGGCAGCAACACCTTCGAGGGCGGCACCGAGATCACCATGGAGCCGGGCAACTGGCACTCGCCGGCGGCCAACCACTACGACGACGACGGCAACCGCTACCTCACCGCCCGCCGCGACCGCGACTCGCTGATCAAGACCGACGTCTGGGCCTCCGGCCCGATCGTCAAGGACAAGCTGTTCTTCTTCGCCATGTACGAGGCGCGCGGCAGCACGCCGCGCAACACCAACGACCAGGGCAACAGCATCACCTACAACAACTCGCACGACGGCTTCTGGGGCGGCACCATCGACTGGAACATCACCGACAGCAACACGCTGTCGCTGATGGCCTTCTCCGACAAGAACAGCAACGTCGGCGACGTCTACGGCTACGACTACGCCAGCGACAGCACCACCGGCAAGACCAACGAGGTCTACACCGACACCGGCGGCAAGAACTGGGCGCTGACCTGGAGCAGCTACCTGACCAACGACCTGTCGATGAAGCTGATGTACGGCCGCAACGAGCGCGAGGCGTTCACCCACTCGCAGCTCGACGAGGACTGCAACCGCGTCGCGGCCACCTCGGCCTTCCTGAGCGAGTACGACCCGGGCGTGCAGCTCGGCTGCACCACCAGCTCCACCGTGTACTCGCGCGAGGACACCCGCAAGCAGTACCGCGCCGACTTCGAGTGGACGCTGGGCGACCACCTGCTGCGCTTCGGCTACGACCACGAGAACGACACCTCGGTGTCGAACCAGTACTACGCCGGCCCCGGCGCGATCTACTACAACCTGTACACCGCCGACCCGGGCGACACCATCGACAACGGCGGCGTGGTGCCCGCCGGCTACGACGCCTACGTGCGCGCCCGCCGCTACGAGATCGGCGGCACCTTCAGGACGCTCAACTCCGCCTACTACCTGGAGGACAACTGGCAGGTCACGCCGACCCTGGTGCTCAACGCGGGCCTGCGCAACGACAGCTTCGACAACCAGGACGCCGGGGGCCACAGCTACATCAAGATGGACAGCCAGATCGCCCCGCGCCTGGGCTTCTCCTGGGACATGAAGGGCGACGGCAGCACCAAGCTGTTCGGCAACCTGGGCCGCTACTTCCTGCCGGTGGCCAACGTGATCAACATCAAGCAGGCCGGCGGCCTGCTCGACGAGCGCACCTACTACGCCTTCGACGGCTGGGACATCGAGGAGCTCAACGGCGTGCAGTACGCCGTGCCCAAGCTGGGCCCGCAGATCGGCCCGGTGGACACCTCGCAGGGCGACGGCAGCGTGCGCGACCAGCGCTCGGCGGTGGACCACCACATGGACCCGGTCTACCAGGACGAGGCGATCCTGGGCTTCCAGCAGATGCTCAACGCGCAATGGTCGTGGGGCGTCAGCGCCACCTACCGCCGCCTGCACAACGCCATCGACGACATGGAGATCAGCGCCACCCCGCAGTGCGGCGGCGACGGCTACGTCGGCTGGGTGATGGCCAACCCGGGCAAGAAGGTCACCGTGTGGGGCGACACCAACTGCGACGGCACGCCGGACGGCTGGATCGACATCGACACCTCCAAGCAGGGCTGGGCGATGTACGACGCCGACGGCAACTACCTCGGCCAGCGCGGCTGGGTGAAGCCCAAGCGCAGCTACGGCGCGCTGGAATTCCAGCTCGACCGCGCCTGGGACGAGAAGTGGTCGTTCAACGCCTCCTACGTCATCTCGTGGAACCGCGGCAACGCCGAGGGCCCGGTCAACTCCGACACCGACTTCGACGACACCGGCCGCACCGAGAACTTCGACAACCCGTGGGTGAACCTGGGCGGCGACGGCTACCTGCCGAACGACCGCCGCCACCAGCTCAAGCTGCGCGGCGCCTACGCGATCACCCCGCACTGGGAAGTCAGCGCCGACGCGGACGTCCACTCCGGCGGCCCGATCACCGGCTTCGGCGTGGGCAACCCGTACGACGCGACCGACTACCACAGCTACTACATCTGCGTGCAGAACTGCGACTCGCCCGTCTCGGAGGACCGCGTCTACGTCCACTCCCCGCGCGCCGCCTACGGCCGGATGCCGTGGACCTACACGCTCAACGCCGGCATCAGCTACGTCCTGCCGTTCGAGGGACGCGGCAAGCTGCGCGTGAAGCTGGCGGTCTACAACCTGCTCAACCAGCAGCGCACGGTCCAGGTGGACCAGGACCTGCAGACCACCATCTCCAACTCGACCAACGATACCTTCAAGCAGTCGATCGGCTTCCAGTCGCCGCGCTTCACCCAGCTCACCGTGGCCGTGGATTTCTGAGTCCTTCCCCGCCGGCGGCCCGCAGGATTGCGGGCCGCTTTTTTCTTTCCGCCATATCCGCCCATGCCGCCCGCCGCCGCCGACACGCCCCCCGCCAACGAGGAACAAGCCACCGGCGCCGCGCCGGCGATGCTGGACGGCGTGGACCTGCACGCGCTGGCCGCCAGGCTCGGCACGCCGCTCCACGTGTACTCGGCCGGCGCGATCCGCGCGCGCATCGCCGCGCTGCGCGAGGCGCTGGCCGGCCTCGACGCGCTGGTCTGCTACGCGGCCAAGGCCAACTCCAACCGCGCCGTGCTCGGCCTGATGGCCGGGGCCGGGCTGGGCGCCGACATCGTCTCCGCCGGCGAGCTGTGGCGTGCGCTGCGCGCCGGCATCCCGGCGCGGCGCATCGTGTTCTCCGGCGTCGGCAAGACCGCCGCAGAGATCGACGCGGCGCTGGACGCCGACATCCTGCGCTTCAACCTCGAATCGCGCGACGAGCTGGAGACGCTCGACCGCCGCGCCGCCGCGCGCGGCGTGCTGGCGCGCGCCGCGGTGCGCATCAACCCCGACGTGGACGCGCTCACCCACGCCAAGATCTCCACCGGCCGCGCCGAGAACAAGTTCGGCGTGAGCCTGGACGAGGCGCGCGGCTGGTTCGCCGCGGCCGGCACCTACCCGCACGTGCGGCTGGACGGCCTGCACGTGCACATCGGCTCGCAGATCCTCTCGGTCGAACCGTTCCGCCAGGCGCTGCGCCACGTCGACGCCTTCCGCCGCGAGCTGGAAGCCGGCGGCCACCCGATCCGCAGCATCGACGTCGGCGGCGGGCTGGGCGTGCGCTACCGCGCGGGCGACCGGACGGTGGCCGTCGCCGACTACGTGGCCGTGATCCGCGAGGCGCTGGCCGGCCACGACGGCCGCCTGCTGCTGGAGCCGGGCCGCTGGCTGGTCGCCGAGGCCGGCGTGCTGCTGACCCGGGTGGTGCGCGTCAAGCCCGGCGCCACGCGGCCGTTCCTGGTGCTGGACGCGGCGATGAACGACCTGGCACGGCCCAGCCTGTACGACGCCTGGCACGACATCGCGCCGGTCGGCGCCGCGCGCGCGGACGCGGAGCGCTACGACGTGGTCGGCCCGGTCTGCGAGACCGGCGACACCTTCGCCCGCGACCGCCTCTTGCCGCGCTGCGCGCCCGGTGATCTGCTGATGATCAGGACCACCGGCGCCTACGGCGCGTCCATGGCCTCGACCTACAACTCGCGCCCGCTGGCGGCGGAAGTCGTGCTCGACGGCGGCCGCTACGCGGTGGTGCGCCGGCGGCAGAGCTTCGAGGAGATGGTCGCCGGCGAGACGGCGGCCGACCACTGGGAGAACGCATGAACACGATCCGCTTCCGCCCCCTCCTGGCCGCGCTGGCGCTGGCCGCCGCGCCCGCCGCCTTCGCGCAGCAGCGCGCGCCGGCCGGGCCGCTGACGCTGGACACCCACGTGGACATCCCGTTCTCGTACATGCGCGAGCCGCGTTTCGACGTCGGCAGGGACACGCCGCTCAAGGTCGACCTGGGCAAGATGGAGCGCGGCGGGCTCGATGCGGCGTTCTTCGTGGTCTGGGTGCCGCAGCACGCGCTGGACGCGGCCGGCTACGCCAAGGCGGTCGAGCAGGCCGAGCAGAAATACGAGGCCATCGGCCGCATGCTGATGATGTATCCCGACCGCATCCGCCTCGCCACCACGCCGGCGCAGGTGCGCGCCAACCGCGCGGCGGGCCTGCTCTCGGCGATGATCGGCATCGAGAACGCCTACTCGCTGGGCCACGACCTGCACCGCCTCGACGCCGCCTACGACCGCGGCGCGCGCTACGTCGGCCTGGTCCACGTCGGCGACAACGACCTGTGCACCAGCTCGCTGCCGGACACCGAACACGGCGAGCCGGCGATGAACAGCCCCGGCGACCATGGCATGACCGACTTCGGCCGTGCGGTGGTGAAGCGCGCCAACCAGCTCGGCATCATGGTGGACGTCTCGCACGCCTCCGACGCCTGCGTGCGCGACGCGCTCAAGGTCTCGACCGCACCGGTCATCGCCTCGCATTCCGGCGCGCGCGCCGCGCTCGACCACCCGCGCAACCTGCCCGACGACCTGCTGCGCGCGATCGCCGCCAAGGGCGGCGTGATCCAGGCGGTGGCCTACAAGGAGTTCCTGAAGAAGGACCCGGGCCGCGAGGCGGCGGAGAAGAAGCTGCAGGAGCAGGTCGCCCGCGGGGCCGGCGACAAGGAGTACGACTCGGACAAGCACGACTACCTGCCGGCGATGGCGCGCGGCATGGCCGAGATCCAGGATAAGTACCCGCTGCCCACGGTGGACGACTTCGTGGCGCAGATCCGGCACATGGTGCGGGTGGCCGGCATCGACCACGTCGGCATCGCCTCCGACTTCGACGGCGGCGGCGGCATCACCGGCTGGGCGGACGCCAGCGAGACCCGCAACGTCACCGCCGCGCTGCGCCGCGCCGGCTTCGGCGACGCCGACATCGCCAAGCTGTGGAGCGGCAACCTGCTGCGCGTCTGGGCCGAAGTCGAGCGCGCCGCGGAGCACTGACCATGCGCACCCCCACCGCGCCGCTCCTGCACCCTCTCCCCGCCGGGGAGAGGGTAGGGGTGAGTGGCCAACCTCGTGACGCCCTCGCAAGCAGGCGCGCATCCACCAACGCCACCGCAAGCCCCGCCCCCTCACCCCGGCCCTCTCCCCAAGGGGGAGAGGGAGCCATGCGCGGCTTCCGGCGCATGCGTTCTTCCCTGCGCCTCGCCGCCCTCGCCGCCATCCTGCTCGCACCCTCCCTGCACGCCGCCGCACCGCCACCGCCGGCGCTCACGCCCGAGCAAACCCGCTACCTCGACCAGCAGATCGACGACGCCTTCACCCGCTACCACCTGCCCGGCCTCGCGGTGGGCGTGATCGAGGGCGGCACGGTGGTCTACACCCGCACCCTGGGCGAGCGCGTCGCCGGCAGCGGCGAGAGGATCGACGCCGACACGCTGTTCAAGATCGCCTCCAACAGCAAGGCGATGACCACCGCCCTGCTCGGCCGCCTGGTGGACCAGGGCAAGCTGCGCTGGGACGACAAGGTCACCCGGTACCTCCCCGACTTCCGCATGTACGACCCGTGGGTGACGCGCGAGATGCAGGTGGGCGACCTGCTCACCCATTCCAGCGGCCTGCCCGAGGGCGGCGGCGACCTGATGCTGTGGCCCGAGCCCAACGACTTCACCCGCGCCGACATCGTCCACGCGCTGCGCTACCTCAAGCCCGCCTACAGCTTCCGCAGCAAGTACCAGTACGACAACCTGCTCTACGTGGTGGCCGGCGAGCTGGCCGCCGCCGCGGGCGGCGCGCCCTACGACGCGCTGATGCGGCGCGAGGTGTTCGCCCCGCTGGGCCTGTCGCGCTGCCAGGTCGGCGCGTGGGACCGCGACGAGGTGGGCAACGTGGCCGAGCCGCACGGCTACATCGGCGGCCGCAACCAGGTGATCCGCGCCGACGACGCGACGGTGCCGGCCACCACCTCCGACCCCGCCGGCGGCATCCGCTGCAGCCTGAACGACATGCTCGCCTGGGCGAGGAACTGGCTCGCGCCCACGCCCGCGCAGCTGCAATGGCTCTCGCCCGCGCAGCGCGCCGTGCTGCAGGCGCCGCACATGCTGATCCCGGTCTCCGCGCTGCGCCGGCAGTGGGACCGCAGCCACGTGATGGCCTACGGCTACGGGTGGCGCATGGCGGACGTCGACGGCCACTGGACGGTCTGGCACACCGGCACGCTGGCCGGCATGTACTCCGAGCTGATGCTGGTGCCCGACCGGCGCAGCGGCTTCGTGCTGCTCACCAACGGCAACGGCGACGAGGCGCGCACGGTGCTGGGCGAGGTGCTGCTCAAGCGCCTCACCGACCCGGCCGACACGCGCGGCGTGGCCGGCTACGCCGCACTGCTGGACGAGGCGGCGGCGAAGGCCGCCTCCGGCCGCAAGGCGCCGCCGCTGCCCGACAGCGCCGCGATGCCGCCGGCCGACCCGAAGGCGCTGGCCGGGCGGCTGGGCGTCTACCGCGATCCCTGGCTCGGCCCAGCCGCGGTCTGCGTGCGCGACGGCGCGGTGCGCTTCCAGGCCAAACGCTCCCCGCGCCTCGCCGGCGTGGTGGTGCAGGAGCATGGCCGCTACCTGGTGCGCTGGGACGACCGCACGGTCGACCCCGACGCCTGGCTGGACTTCCACGACGGCACGCCGGTGCGGCTGACCCTGGCCAAACTCGACCCGCACGGCGACTTCAGCTCCGACTACGAGGACCTCGACTTCGTGCGGGAGGGCGGCTGTGACTGACATCAAGGCTTCGCGCGGCGCCAAGGCCTCGCATGGGGAATGCGGCGGCATCCCCGCAACGCGCCGCGCAGGAACGCATCCGATGCGCCGCCTCGCGCATCCCGCGCGCGCCGGCCTCGCGCCTGGCTTCCCATGCCCTCCCCGCGCATGCAACTTCCCGCTCAGGGGCTCCGAACTCCCCACGACGTCATTCCCGCGCAAGCGGGAATCCAGGTCGCCTTTCCATAAAATCGCAATGGATTCCCGCTTGCGCGGGAATGACGGACGGAAAGGCGGCCATCCTATGAAGTTCGCCGCCGCACTCGCGGCACTCCTGCTCGCCACGCTGCCGCTCCCGGCCGCCCACGCCGCCGAAACCCCGCGCCTCTCCCCCGCCCGCACCGCCGCCGAGGCCAACCTGGTCGACGTGCGCAGCCGCGTGCCGGACATCCGCGAGGACATCAAGTACGCCGGCAGCGACAACTTCGTCGGCCGCCCGGTGGATGGCTACCACGCGCCCAAGTGCCTGCTGCACCCGCCCGCCGCCGACGCGCTCGCCCGCGTCGAGCGCGCGCTGCGTGCGCAGGGCTACCGCCTGGAAATCTGGGACTGCTACCGCCCCGCCCGCGCGGTGGCCGACTTCGTGCGCTGGGCGCACGACCTCGCCGACACGCGCACCAAGGCCGCGCACTACCCCCACCTCGACAAGTCCAAGCTGCTCGGCGACTACATCGCCCCCGTCTCCGGCCACAGCCGCGGCAGCACCCTCGATCTCGACCTGCTCCGGTGCGACGCCCGCGGCGAGCACTGCGCGCCGCTGGACATGGGCACCGGCTTCGACTACTTCGACCCGCGCGCCAACACCGACACGCCCGGGCTGAGCGCCGAACAGCGCGCCAACCGCGCGCGCCTGCGCGAGGCGATGGAACGGGCCGGCTTCAAGAACTACCCGATGGAATGGTGGCACTACACCTACCAGCCCGAACCCACCCCGGACACCCTCTACGACGTGCCCGTGCAATGACCCCGCCGCCGCCTCCAAGATCCAATCCCTCTCCCCTCCGGGGAGAGGGTGCCGGCAGAGCCTGCCCCGGACACGATCCGGGGCGGGTGAGGGGCCGGGCGAAGCGCAACGCCACGCACCGACCGAACCCTCACCCCAACCCCTCTCCCGACGGGAGAGGGGCTCCTCGCATCACGCCCGGAGCACCCGCATGCGACTCGCCCCCTTCCTCGCCTCGCTCGCCCTCTCCCTCGCAACCGCCGCCGCACACGCCGACGACACGCTGCAAGCCGTCGACCGCCTGATGCTGCGCTACCAGGGCGACGTGCCCGGCGCCTCGCTGCTGGTGCTGAAGGACGGCAAGCCGCCGGTGCGCCGCGGCTACGGCCTGGCCGACCTCGCCACGCACACGCCGGCCGCGCCCGACACCGACTACCGCCTCGCCTCGGTGAGCAAGCAGTTCACCGCCGCCGCGGTGCTGCTGCTGGCGCAGGACGGCAGGCTGCACCTGGACGACCCGGTGCGCCGCTGGCTGCCGGAGCTGCCCGACACCGACGACGGCATCACCCTCGCCCACCTGCTCAGCCACACCGGCGGCCTGATCGACTACGAGGACCTGATGCCGGCCGAACAGGTGCACCCGCTGCGCGACATCGACGTGCTGCACCTGCTCGCCAACGAGCGGCGCAGCTACTTCCCGCCCGGCCAGGGCTACCGCTACAGCAACGGCGGCTACGCGCTGCTGGCGCTGGTGGTCGAGCGCGCCTCCGGCATGCCCTATCCCGACTTCCTGCGCACGCGCATCTTCCAGCCGCTGGGCATGGCGCACACCCTGGCCTACGTCGAGGGCGGCCCCGCCGTGCCGCACCGCGCCTACGGCTACACCGAGATCGGCGGCGCGTGGACGCGCACCGACCAGAGCATGACCAGCGCCGTGCTGGGCGACGGCGGCATCTACAGCTCGATCGACGACCTCGCCCAGTGGGACGCCGCGCGCTACGACGACCGCCTGCTCGACGCCGCCTCCCGCCGCCTCGCCTTCAGCCCGCACGCCAAGGTGACCGGCGAGCCCTACCGGGCCGACTACGGCTACGGCTGGCGCCTCACCGGCGACACCGAATGGCACTCCGGCGAGACCGTGGGCTTCCGCAACGTGATCGTGCGCTGGCCGAAACAGCACCTCACCGTGGTGCTGCTCAGCAACCGCAATGCGCCGGAGCCTTACGAGACGGCGCTGGCGATCGGCCGATTGTTTCTTGCTCCGTAGCGCGAGGGAATTACGCGCAACCGATTCGCGGCGCGCATAGCGCACGGTTCCGTCGACGACGGGCATACCGGCTGTCGGCCCGCCCGCAGCGTACATCCGGCTTTCCCGCCCTGCCGGCCTTGCATCCGATTCTGCGTCGACCTGTCCATGTCCAGCGCCCTACTGCCGGCGATCACCCATGGCCGGAGCGTGGACGCTAAAGCGGGTTCTTGGCCTTCAGGTGACGCAGGGCCCGTTGGGCCACGGAGGAGCGATCCAGCGCCTTTTCCAATGCGTCGAGCGCCCTGACGACTTCGCCTGCCTCCTCGTCGAGCGCTCGCGCCGACTCGGCCAATGCCTCCCAAACCGGCCGCATTTTCCTGACGAACGCGCAACCCCGCCTGGTAAGGCGGAGATTGCGCCTGCGCGCGTCCTGCTCGTCCGCTCGGACCTCGACAAGGCCGGCCCTTTCCAGGGACTCCTTGGTCTGGCTGACGGATACGTGGCTGATCGCCAGCGCCTCGGCAAGTTGGCCCACGCCCATCGACCCGAACAGGTCCAGCAGGTTGAGCACGCCGAACCAGCGCTGCTCGAAATCGACGCCCAGGTGGGCGTAGAACGCCGAAAGCTCCCGGTCGATCCGCTCGGAGACCCGCCTGAGGCGGGCCCCTAGGGCGGCACCGCCGGCGCGGGCGGTGTAGTCGCGCCATGGTTCCCTTTCCGTCTTCATCCGCTTGACCATTTATGTAGGCGCCTACATTATAGGCCACCTGCCGCCCATGGGCACCCTCGGCCGCCATGACCAAGCCAACCTTCATCCGTTGCGTATTCGCCTGCCTGGTCCTGTGGAGCCAGGATGCCGCACATGCGGCTACGGCAGCCCGGCGCGAGGCGGCCGTGGATCGGGTGTTCGCGGCGTTCTCTCCACATGCCCCCGGTTGCGCGGTGGCCGTCTATCGCAATGGAGCGACCGAGTTCGAGAAGGGCTACGGCTCAGCCAACCTGGAAACGTCGACGCCCATCGATCCGCAGACGGTCTTCGACCTCGGCTCCACCTCCAAGCAGTTCACGGCGGCCGCGATCGTGCTGCTGGCGGAAGACGGGAAGCTTTCCCTGGACGACGACATCCGCAAATACCTGCCCGAGATGCCGGACTACGGGTCGCCCGTCACCATCCGGCAGATGCTCCATCACACCGCGGGGCTGCGGGATTACGTGACGCTGCTGACCTTCGCCGACATCGACTATGACGACGTGAGCACCCCGGCCCAGGCGCTGGCGATGCTGGCTCGTCAGAAACAGCTCAACTACCGGCCCGGCGACAGCTTCCTGTACAGCAATTCCGGGTATTTCCTGGCCACCCAGATCGTCGAACGCGTATCCGGCATGTCGATGCGGGAATTCGCCCGGCAGCGCATCTTCGGGCCACTCGCCATGAAGCACAGCTTCTACAAGGACGATCACGCAGAGGTGGTGCCTCACCGGGCTTCCGGCTATGTGCCGGAGGAAGGGGGGCGCTACCGCATCTCCCAGCCCAACTGGGAAGAGACCGGCGACGGCGGCGTCCAGACCAACGTGGTCGATCTGGCGCGCTGGGTGGCCAACTTCACGGCCCCCAGGATCGGCGGCGATGCTTTCGTGCGCGAAATGGAGCGTACCGGCGCGTTGAACGACGGCCAGCCGCTCGACTACGCCCTGGGCCTGATGGTCTCGACGCACCGGGGGCGCAAGATGGTGCACCACGGCGGCTCGTGGGGCGGCTACCGGGCCGAGATCCTCCGCTTCCCGGAAGTCGGCCTGGGCGTCGCCACCCTGTGCAACAGCGCCAATGCCGATGCCAGCGCATTGGCGATCGCCACGGCCGATCTCTGGCTGGCCGACGCGCCCGCGCCGACCGCGTCGGCGAAAGAGGATGCGCGGCAGGCGGTTTCTCCGATCCGGGAGGACGGCGCCGGAAAGACGAGCCCGGCGAGGGCAGGCACGTATCGCAATCCCGATTCGGGCAGCCTGCGCAGGGTCGAGATCAAGGATGGCGTCTGGATCGAGGCCTTCGGCGGCAGATACCGGCTGGTCCCTCGGCCGGACGGAAGCTTCGAGATGGTCGGCGGGCCCTTCGAGGCCCGATACCGGTTCCTGGCGCGGCCGGAAGGAGGACTTGAACTGCAACAGTCCGCCATGGAGCGGACCATCCGCTTCGAGGAGCTGGAATTGCACCATCCTTCCGAAGCGGAGCTGCAAAGCTACGTGGGCGGCTACCGTTGCGATGAACTTGGGGTCGTCTACCGCCTGCAAACGAACGGCAGCGAACTCTACCGCATCGATTCCAGGGGCGAGCGGGAAGCCTTCCAGCCGCTGCGGCGCAACGAGTTCAGCTACGGGAACCTGACCATGCGCTTCGACATCGATTCCAGCGGTCGTGCCCGACACGCCATTCTGGATATCGGGCGCGTCAGGAACCTGGACTGTCCGCGCCTGCGGTGACGGCCGGGCTGGACCCGCCGCCGCGGGCTTTCCCGCCCGGGATCCGCCCGCGTTTAATCGCCCCCCAACCGCTCCCTCAACCCACCCGCCCGATACGCCGGCTGCGCCAGCGCCGCCGCCGTCGCCGCCTCGCTGCCCCACAGCTCCACCTGCCGGCGCGCCCGCGAGAGGCCGGTATAGAGCAGCTGCCGCGAGAGGATGCGGTGCTCGGCGTCGGGCGGCAGCAGCACGGCGACGTGGTCGTATTCGGAGCCCTGGCTCTTGTGGATGGTGACGGCGAAGGCGCCTTCGTGGCTCGGCACGGTGCCGGGGCCGAAGGCGCGCGCGGCGGGCCGGCCGTCGGCGTCCGTGCCCTCGAACCACACGCGCAGGCGGCCGGCGGCGTCGGCCAGGCACAGGCCGACGTCGCCGTTGAACAGGCGCGCGGCGTAGTCGTTGCGCACCACCAGCACGGCGCGACCGGGATACCACTCCTGTTCCTCCGGCACGTTCCACAGCTGCTTCAGCCGCCGCTCGATCCAGGCGTTGGCGGCCAGCGCGCCGTGCGCGCCCTCGCGCAGCGCGCACAGCAGCTGCCGGCGCGACAGCGCGCGCAGCGCGGCGAGCGCCTGCGCGGCGGCGGCGGCCTCGTCGTCCGCCGGCAGCACGGGGCGCAGCGGCAGTTCGGCCAGCGCCGCCGTCCAGCGCTGCAGGGCGCGGCGGAAGGACTCGCCCGATTCCACTTCGTGCCGCTGCGCCTGCGCGCCGGCCGCGCGGAACGCCTCGCGCAGCGCCACGGCGTCGCCCTCGCGCACCGCGCGGTTGATCGCGGCCAGCGGCTGCTCGGCGCGGAAGCTGTGCTCCAGCCGTACCAGCTCCGGCGCGCGCTGCGCTTCCAGCACCGACACCAGATCGAGCAGCACGGAGCCGGCGCCCACCGAGGTGAGCTGGTCGGCGTCGCCGACCAGGACCAGCGCCGCCTCCGGCCGCACCGCCTCCAGCAGCGCGCGCAGCAGGCCCAGGTCGATCATCGAGGCCTCGTCCACCACCACCACGTCGGCGGCCAGCGGGTTGGCGCGATCGCGCGCGTAGCGGTTGCGGCGCGGGTCGTAGCCGAGCAGGCGGTGCAGGGTGAGCGCCTCGCCGTCGGGGATGCGGTCGAGCAGCGCGTGCCAGGCGTGCGGCAGCGGCGCCGCGGGATGGCCGAGCAGCGCCTGCTTGCCCGCGCGCAACGACTGCACCAGCCGCTGCGCCGCCTTGCCGGTGGGCGCGGCGACCGCGATGCGCGGCTCGGGCAGATGCTTCTGCAGCATCAGCAGCATGCGCAGCACGGTGGTGGTCTTGCCGGTGCCGGGGCCGCCGGTGAGCACGAACAGCCGGCGGCCGGCGACGTTGCGCACGGCTTCGCGCTGGCGCCGCACCGCCGCCGAGGCGTCGCCGTGGAACAGCGCGTCGAGGTCGGCCGCGTCCACCGCGACGGCGGCGCCGGCCGCGCGGCGCGCGCGCAGCAGCGCCGCCACCGCGACCTCGTCGGCATGGTTGCGCCACAGGTAGAAACGGCCGGCCGCATCCAGCACGAACGGCGTGGGCGCAGTGCCGTCGCCGACCAGCGGCTCGCCGCGCAAGGCGTCGAGCTGTGGCGGCTCGAACGGCGGCAGGCCGTGCCGGCCGGCGCCTGCGCCGAGCAAGGGC
>Ga0164243_10003940_pt1 | contig 23468 bp, 21 predicted proteins | sample OricompcompostOP_FD_108781 | JGI IMG/M metagenome (GOLD analysis project Ga0164243, IMG submission 108781) | Organic Plus compost microbial communities from Emeryville, California, USA - Original compost - Organic plus compost (OP) | ecosystem: Engineered > Solid waste > Mixed feedstock >...
AACGAGCACCGGCTATCTGAAGGTTACGGCCCAAGGCTACGACGGCGAGTGGCGGTCGACGGATCAGATTCCGCTGCGCGCGGTGCAAGCGGGCACACTCGATCGCTTCGGCACCGTGGATCCCACCGATGGCGGCGCATCGCATCGCTACAGCCTCGCGCTCGACGTGAGCGCGTCGCTTGGACAATGGCAGACGAACGCGCGCGTGTACGCGATCGATTATTCGCTCGATCTCATCTCGAATTTCTCGTATTTCACGGATCCGGAGCACGGCGATCAGTTCGAGCAGGTCGATGACCGGCGCATCTACGGCGGCGATTGGTCGTGGCGGACGTCGTTTGCGAGTCTCGGCGCGGAGCAGGAGCTCACGAGCGGGCTGCAGATCCGCCGTGACGACATTCAGCGCGTCGGTTTGTATCGCACGATCGCACGCGAGCGCTTCGCAACGGTCCGTGAGGATGCCGTCGCGCAGACGAGCTACGCCGTGTACGGCGCCATCGCTTCGCGGTGGACGAACGTCATACGCACGATGGTGGGCTTGCGCGCCGACCGCTTCGAGTTCGACGTCGATGCGGGGCTTGCCGCGAATTCAGGGCGTGCGAGCGATTCGATCGTGAGCCCGAAATTCGCGCTGGTGCTCGGGCCTTGGAGCAAGACCGAGCTGTTCGTGAACGTCGGCCGCGGTTTTCACAGCAATGATGCGCGCGGTGCGACGATCACCGTCGATCCCGCCGATCAGATTACGCCGGCCGAACGCGTCGATGCGCTCGTCGGCGCGACGAGCGTCGATGTCGGCCTGCGCACGGCCGTGCTGCCGAATACGCAAGTCAGCGTATCGGCGTGGGGCTTGAAGCTTGATTCCGAGCTGCTGTTCGTCGGCGATGCGGGAACGACCGAGGCGAGCCGCGCCAGCGAGCGCCGCGGCATCGAGGCCGCGATCATCTGGAATCCGCTTCGCTGGCTGATCGTCGATGCCGATCTTGCCTGGTCGCGCGCGCGATTCAGCGACGATGATCCGGCAGGCGATCGTATTCCGGGCGCCGTCGAAAGCGTCGCTTCGGTCGGCCTCGCCGTCGATCATCCGAGCGGCTGGTTCGGCGGTGCGCGCTTTCGCCACTTCGGCGCGGCGCCGCTCATCGAGGACGACAGCGTGCGCTCGAAACCGACGACGCTCGTCAATCTGGAAGTCGGGCGGCGGTTCTTCGAGCGCTACAAGGTGAGCGCGGCGCTGTACAACGTCTTCGACAGTGAAGACAGCGACATCACGTACTACTACGAGTCGCAGCTTCCCGGCGAGTCGGCGCCCGTCGCCGACATTCACTTTCACCCGGTCGAGCCGCGCACGTTGCGGTTTACGTTGTCGGCGACGTTCTAATTGCCGGTGAGAGGATCCGGGGCCATCTTGCCGAGGCGGTCCCAGCGCTGCGCGCGCACGAAGTCATCGGCCAGGGCCGCCGCATCTGCTGCGTCGGCGGGCGCCGTGATCTGAAACTTCACGTTCCAAGCGCCGGTGTCGATGAAGTAGAGCACTCGATAGGCGGGCGCGCCGTCTCGCAGGATTTTGTAAATCGCTTTGAACCCCGCGTACGAGGGCGCCGCGGCGATCTCGAACGGAGCTTCGGTCGGCGGCGTGTACGCTGAGGCGCCGAGCTCGTCTTGCATCATCTTCTTCGCCGCCGCGAACGTCGGCGCATTGATCGCCGAATCGGCGCCGTAGATGTCGATCACGGCGGTCACGCGCTGGTCAGCGATCCGCTTGGAGTAGTGCGCGACGACGTCACTCGAGCCGGCAACATCCTGCGGCATGCCAATACGGACGAAATCGCCAATACGCTCGGGGAATATCCAGCCGCTCTCGTGATGCCAGAACAAGCCGTTGCCGATGGCATGAAGGGTGTCGGCATGGACGGTGTGTGCAAGGGAACAGGAGAGGAGTGCGCTCAGAAGCAAGCGAGCACGGAAATCAATCATCGTTACGCCCTGTGAGTCGCGAGTTCCACCATTCCCTCCCCCGCGCAGCGGGGGAGGGTTAGGGAGGGGGGTGGCGCTCGGCACAAACTCCCCCATCCTGTCCTTTCCCCGCTATCGCGGGGGAAGGGACGCTCACGTTAGCGGCGCTGCATTGCGTGCAAGTTACAGACGAGCGTTTTGAGAGTCGCAGGTTCCAACATTCCCTCCCCCGCGTGAGCGGGGGAGGGTCAGGGAGGGGGCGGCGCTCGGCACGAACTCCCCCATCCTGTCCTTCCAAGTCTTCGCGGGGGAAGGGACGCGCGCAGGTTACAGAGCCTCTGTCACATGACTGCAATGAAATGCCCGCGAATGTGACAACCGCACGACATGAAATTTATCTGTAACAAACGCCCCGTATAACGCGCAAAGCCGCGCGCAGGTGCGCCACAACATGGAGCTGTCCAATGAAAAATCTCGTGATCGCAACCGCCCTTGCCGCGGCGCTTGCCGCTCCGCTCGCCGCGAGCGCCGCAAGCAACGATGAGCTCGCCGAGATTCGCTCGCAGCTGCAGTCGCTGATGCAGCGAGTCGACAAGCTGGAGCAAGAGAATTCAGAGCTGAAGTCCGAGAACGAGACGCTCAAGGCGCAGGGCGATTACTTGAAGGCGGAGACGCGCGGCCTGCGCAAGGAATCCGCCACGCTCGCCGCGGACAGCGCAAAAGTGCGCGGCGCGGATTGGGCCAGCCGCGTGACGCTCAAGGGCGATCTTCGCTATCGCTACGAATACATCGGCGATGAAGCGCTCAATGCCTCCGGCGTGCAGGCCACCGCGGATCGCTATCGCGACCGCATCCGTGCGCGCGTGAACGTCGAGGCGAAGGCAACCGACAACATTCTCCTCGGCTTTGGATTCGCGACGGCCGAAGGCGGCGATCCGCGCTCCTCGAACCAAACCCTGGACGGGGTGTTCTCGCGCAAGAGCCTCGACCTCGACCTCGCGTATTTCGATTGGAGGTTCGCGAGCTGGGGCGATTTCATCGGCGGCAAGATGAAACAGCCGTTCGTGAAGCCGGGTCAGAGCGTGTTCTGGGACGGCGACATCAATCCGGAAGGCCTGGCGCTGGCATTCAACCGCGGCATCTGGTTCGGCTCGGCGTACAGCTATTGGGTCGACGAAATCTCGGGGCCGGAATCGACGCGGACCTCGGACGTGATGCTGTACGGCGGCCAGGTCGGCGTGAAGCTGCCGATCGGCGCCTCGGCGCTCACGTTGGCCGCTCATTACTACGATCTGAAAGGGGGCGTCGGACGGGCGCCGTTCTACAACAACAACTCGAACGGCAACACGACGATCGGCGTCGGCACGCCGCCGACGCAGGTGCTGGCCTACGGCTACCAGGTCATCGATCTCATGGCGGAATGGAACCTGATGCTCGGCACGCTGCCGCTGCAGCTCTGGGCCGATGCCGCGCAGAACCAGGATCCGGAGGATCTCAACGACGCCTGGGCCCTGGGCGTGATGCTCGGCAAGGCGAGCGATCCGAAGACCTGGGAAATCGGCGCGTCGTATCAGAAGGTGGAAAAGGACGCGTTGTTCGCGCAGCTCATCGATTCCGACTTCGCCGGCGGCACGAGCGATGCAGAAGGCTGGCTGCTGCGCGGAGGATTCGCGCCAGTGCGCAACTGGACGCTGAACGCGACCTACTTCATCAACAAACGCAACATCGACGTCGGGACGGAAGCGGACTACGACCGTCTGCAGCTGGACTTCAACGTCAAGTTCTAGGGATCCCAGGGCCGCCGCGGGCGCAAGCTTGCGGTGGTCGCAAGGGGCGGGTTATACAGCGAGCCTTCGGTTCACAGCGGGCGTCTCATGGAAAAGTCAGACCTGTCGCATCACATATTGAGTCGCTACAACGACGATCTCGAGCGCGTCCGCACGAACGTGCTGCAGATGGGCGGCTTCGTCGAGGAGCAACTGAAGCAGGCGGTGGAAGCGCTCGTGCAGGGCGACAGCCGCCTGGGCGAGCAGGTCGCGCGCGGCGATCAGAAGGTCAACGCGATGGAAGTCGCGATCGACGACGACTGCAGCCGGATTCTCGCGACGCGCGCCCCGGCGGCGGGTGATTTGCGCTTGATCGTCGCAGTCATCAAGACGATCACGGATCTCGAGCGCATCGGCGATGAGGCGGAGAAAATCGGTTACATCGGCTCGCGGCTCGCGGCCGTCGAGCGGCCCGCGGACCGCTATCGCGAGATCAAGCATCTCGGCCGCATCGTCGCGGACATGGTGCACGAGGCCTTGGACGCCTTCGCGCGCATGGACGCCGAGGCCGCCGTCGCGGTCGCCAAGAAGGATCGCCTCGTCGACGAAGAGTACGAAGCCATCCAGCGCCAGGTGATCACGTTCATGATGGAAGATCCGCGCACGATCCGCCGCGCCCTCGATGTGCTCTGGGTTGCGCGCGCGCTCGAGCGCATCGGCGACCACGCGAAGAACGTCTGCGAGTACGTCGTCTACATGGTGTTCGGCAAGGACATTCGTCATCTCTCGCTCGAGGACGTCGAGCAGCAGCTGCAGGCGCGGGCGCATCGCCAGCAGGGCTGAACGACACCATGATCAATCGTCGCGTCGGTAACGCGCTGGGCTTCCTCGCGTGTGTTGCATTGATGGCGTACGCGCTGTACGCGCAGCATGTCCTGGGGCTTGCGCCCTGTCCGCTGTGTATTTTTCAGCGCGTCGCGGTGATGAGCGTCGGCGTCGTGTTCCTGATCGCGGCGCTTCACAATCCCGGCAGGCTCGGCGCACGCGTGTACGGTGCGCTCGTTGTGTTGGCTGCGGTTTGCGGCATGGGCATTTCGGCCCGGCACATCTGGATTCAGGCGCAGCCGCCGGGCACGGTCGCGGCATGCGGTGCGGACCTGAACTTCCTGATGGACATCATGCCGATCACGGAAGTGGTCAAGAAGGTGCTCACGGGCTCGGGCGAGTGCGGCAGGGTCGACTGGACGTTCCTCGGCCTCTCGATGCCGTGGTGGGTGTTGTTCTCGCTCGTGGCGCTCGCGGTGTGGGGCGCGGTCGTCAACTTTCGCCGCTGACCGGAGCGCACGCGTCATCCCGACGCAGTGACGGGTCAGCGAAGCTCACCCGTCATCCCGGCGCAGTGACGGGTCAGCGAAGCTCACGCGTCATCCCGACGCAGTGACGGGTCAGCGAAGCTCACCCGTCATCCCGACGGAAGTCGGGATCGCCATCTGGGAGGGTGCCGAATGCGGTCCCGACGTTCGTCGGGACGACGAGGGCGGGGCTTCAGGTGCGGGACTTCGCCAGCAGCAGCTCGATCACCCGCTCGTAGATCCCCGAGAGCGCGCCGACATCGGCGACTCGCACGCACTCATTCACCTTGTGGATCGTCGCGTTGATCACGCCGAGCTCCACGACCTGAGCGCCCGTCGGCGCGATGAAGCGGCCGTCCGACGTGCCGCCCGTCGTCGAGAGCTCCGGCTTACGGCCGACGTGCTCGTTCACCGCCTGCTGCACGGCATCCGATAGCGTTCCCGGCGCCGTAAAGAACGGCAGGCCCGAGACGAACCATTCGAGCGTGTAGTTCACCTTGTGGCGATCGAGGATCTCCGTGATCGTCTGCTGCAGACGCTCGACGGTCTGTTCGGTCGAGAAGCGAATGTTGAAGCGCGCCTTGAGCTCGCCCGGAATCACGTTCGGCGCGCCGGTGCCGGCGTTGATGTTCGAGATCTGGAACGTCGTCGGCTGAAAGAACTCGTTGCCCTTGTCCCACGTGCGGCAGGCGAGCTCCGCGAGCGCGGGCGCGACGGCGTGCACCGGATTGTCCGCGAGATGCGGGTAGGCGACGTGGCCTTGCACGCCGTGCACCGTGAGCTTCCCGGACAGCGAGCCGCGGCGGCCGATCTTCACCATATCCCCGAGCGCGTCATTGCTCGTCGGCTCGCCGACGATGCACCAATCGATCTTCTCGTTGCGCGCCGTCAACACTTCCATGACACGGCGCGTGCCGTCGACCGACGGGCCTTCCTCATCGCTCGTCAACAAGAATGCAATCGTGCCGTCATGCTGCGGATGCTTCGCGACGAAGCGCTCGGTCGCAGTGATCATCGCGGCGAGCCCGCTCTTCATATCGGCCGCGCCGCGGCCATAGAGCATGCCGTCCTTGATCACGGGCTCGAAGGGATCGGTCTGCCATTCCTCGCGCGGGCCGGTCGGCACGACGTCGGTGTGACCCGCAAAACACAAGAGGGGACCGCCGCTGCCGCGTTTCGCCCAGATGTTCTCGACCGGGCCGAAGGGCATGCGCTCGACATTGAACCCGAGGGCCTGCAGCCGCTCGCCGATCACTTGCAGGCAGCCCTGATCATCGGGGCTGACGGAGGGACGCCGGATCAAATCGCACGTCAGGGCCAGGGTGGCGGCCATGGTGTCGGCGTGTGCTGTGGCAGTGGACAAGGGCTTGGGCTCCGGGGGAGGGCGCGGCGCGACCTTATAACGAACGCGACCAGGGGCGGCAAGGGCTTACGCGTCGATGACGCATTTGTTACGGCGTCCGCCGCATCGCGGCTTGCGTGTAACACGACTGTCATCGAACGCCGTCACACTCGCGCCCAGGTTCAATCACGGCATTTTTTCCGCCTCTCGAGCGGCCTTCATTACCAGCGAGGTTCGAATCCATGAAATTCTGGCATCCCTTGGGCGCAGCAGCCGTGCTGACCGGACTCGTGTCGATCGCGACTCCGCATCTCGCCGCCGCGCAAAGCGTGATCAAGATCGATGGCTCGAGCACGGTCTTCCCGATCGCAGAGGCGGTCGCGGAAGAATTTCAGATCTCGAAGCGCGGCAAAGTGCGCGTGACGGTCGGCATCGCCGGCACTGGCGGCGGTTTCAAGCGCTTCTGTCGCGGCGAGACGGACATCTCCAATGCCTCCCGGCCGATTCTGGCGGAAGAAATGGAAGTGTGTCGCAAGGCCGGCATCAAATACATCGAGCTGCCGATCGCGTTCGACGCGCTGACCGTCGTCGTGAATCCGCAGAACACGTGGGTGAAGTCGCTCACGCCCGCGGATCTCAAGAAAATGTGGGAGCCGGCTGCGCAGGGCCGCATCACGAAGTGGAACCAGGTGCGCGCGGATTTTCCGGCTGAGCCATTGATGATGTTCGGCCCCGGCGCCGATTCCGGCACCTTCGATTACTTCACCGAAGCCGTGAACGGCAAGGCGAAGGCGAGCCGCACGGATTTTCAGGCGAGCGAAGACGACAACGTGATCGTGCAGGGCGTCGGCTCCAACAAGGGCGCGATCGGCTACTTCGGCTATGCGTACTACGTCGGCAACAAGGAGCGCATTCGCGCCGTGCCGATTCAGAACAGGCAGGGCAAGGCCGTGACGCCGAGCCTCGAGGCCGTCGTCGACGGCAGCTATGAGCCCTTGTCCCGTCCGCTGTTCATTTACGTGCGCGATACGGCGGCGCAGCGCCCCGAGGTGAAAGAGTTCATCGAGTTCTATCTGAAGGACGGCGGCGGGCTCGCGAAGGAGGTCGGCTACGTTCCGCTGCCGGACAGCGCCTATGCGCTCGCGCTGAAGCACTTCAATGACAAGAAGCTCGGCACCGTGTTCGGCGGCGTGCCGGAAGTGGGCGTGACCATCGATGCGCTGCTCGCGCGCGAAGGCAAGCTCTGATCCCGCAAGCGTTGGAGGGCGGATACCCGCCCTCCAAGCGTTCGTGGCCGGCGAATGTCAACCGTCGACGCGGCGGCCGTCGAGCGATTAAAGTGCGCCCGCAGTTTTGCGGGCTGAAATTTGACGACGCGGCGCGTCGTCATTCTTGAAGGGTCTTACATTTGAGCGAGGCGATTTCCACCCCCGGCATCTCGCGATCGGCATTGCGCTATCGCAAGGTGCGCGATCGCATCGTCGAAGCGCTGCTGCTTGCCGCCGGGCTGGTCGCGGTGTTCACGACGCTCGCGATCGTCGCGATTCTCCTGATCGAATCGAGCGCTTTCTTCGATCATGTCTCCTTGAAGGAATTTTTCACCGACACGATGTGGACGCCGCTGTTCGCGGATGCGCACTACGGCATCGCGCCGCTCGTCGCGGGCACGCTGACGACGACCATCGTGGCGCTCATCGTCGCCGTGCCGCTCGGCACGACGATCGCGATCTACCTGAGCGAGTTCGCGCCGCTGCAAGTGCGCGAAACCGTAAAGCCGATTCTCGAGCTGCTCGGCGCGGTCCCGACCGTTGTCTACGGCTACTTCGCGCTGACGATGGTCACGCCGGTGCTGCAGTGGTTCATGCCCGACCTGCCCGGATTCAACATGCTGAGCGCGGGATTGGTGATTGGTCTCATGATCGTGCCGTACGTGAGCTCGGTGAGCGAGGATGCGATGCGCGCGGTGCCGCGCTACATGCGCGAGGGCTCCTACGCAATGGGGGCAACCCGGCTGCAGACGGCCTTGCGCGTCGTCGTCCCGGGCGCCTTCTCGGGCCTCGCCGCGGCGTTCATTCTCGGCATCTCGCGCGCGGTCGGCGAGACGATGGTCGTCGCGATCGCCGCGGGCATGCAGCCGAATCTCACGTTCGATCCGCGAGAGCCCGCCGCGACGATCACCGCGTACATCGTGCAGGTGAGCCTCGGCGATCTGCCGCACGGCAGTATCGGCTATCAGAGTATTTTTGCCGCGGGCCTGGTGCTGATGCTGATCACGCTCGTGTTCAATGTCATCGGCTTCTCGCTGACGCGCCGCTTCCGGGAGGCGTACTGATGAGCACGAATCTCGCCTCCTATCGCAACGTCGAGGTCATGCGCAAGGATTTGTCGCGCCGGAAGGTGCTTGACCAGATCTTCGTGATCGTCGGCCTGATCGTGATGCTCGCGTGTCTGGCGATTCTCGCGGTGCTGTTCATCGATCTCGTGCGCGACGGCTCCTCGCGCTTCGGCTGGGATTTCTTCACGAACTTCGCTTCGCGCCGCCCCGAGCGCGCCGGCATCCTGGCCGCGTGGGTCGGCACGTCGCTCATCATGCTGGTCACCGCCGTGTGCGCCGTGCCCGTCGGCGTCGCGGCCGCGATCTATCTCGAGGAATACGCGCCGAAGAACTGGTTCACGGCGGTGATCGAGATCAACGTCACGAATCTCGCGGGCGTGCCCTCGATCGTGTACGGCCTGCTCGCGCTAGGCTTGTTCGTGTATCAGTTCGGCCTGGGGCAGAGCATCGCGGCGGCCGGGTTCACGCTGGCATTGCTGATCCTGCCGATCGTGATCGTCGCGACGCGCGAATCGATTCGCTCGGTGCCGAATGCGATCCGCGAAGCGGCCTACGGGCTCGGTGCGACGCGCTGGGAAGTCACGAAGGATCACGTGCTGCCGTATTCGACGGGCGGCATTCTCACCGGCATGATTCTCGGCCTGTCGCGCGCGATCGGCGAGACGGCGCCCATCATCACGATCGGTGCGCTCAGCTTCATCGCCTTCCTGCCCGAGTCGCCGATTCAAAGCCACTTTCCTTTCATCTCCTTCAAGTGGCTGAACGATCCGTTCACGGCGATGCCGATCCAGATGTTCAACTGGGTGTCGCGTCCGGATCCGAAATTCCAGGCGAACGCGGCGGCCGCGGGCGCCATCCTGCTCGCGATGACGTTGCTCATGAACGGGGTTGCGATCTGGATTCGCTACCGCTTCCGCAAGAAGATCAATTGGTAGGATTTATGGAAACGACGACTTCCGCTCGATCCGCGCGAGCTTCGCAGGAGACTTCATTGCAGAACGACGGTTCCAACAAGGCGGCGCCGGGCCAGGCGGCCGGCGCGCCGCGCATCTCGATCACCGTCGACGATACGCGCCGCGTGCGCTCGCTGAACGTGAAGGCGGCGGTCGACAATCTGAACTTCTATTACGGCTCGCATCAGGCGCTCAAGAATCTGACGATTCCGATCGCGGACAAGCAGGTCACGGCGCTGATCGGTCCGTCCGGCTGCGGCAAGAGCACGTTCCTGCGCTGCTTCAATCGCATGCACGATCTGCAGCCGAACACGCGCTACGAGGGCAGCATCACGCTGCATCCCGATAATCTGAATCTCGTCGGCCACGGCGTCGATCCGATCGAAGTGCGCATGCGCATCGGCATGGTGTTCCAGAAGCCGAACCCGTTTCCGAAGTCGATCTTCGAGAACGTCGCCTACGGCCTGCGCCTGCGCGGCGTGCGCAGCCGCGCGACGCTTGCGGAAGAAGTCGAGAAGGCGCTGCGCGGCGCGGCGCTGTGGGACGAAGTGAAGGATCGTCTGCAGGATTCGGCGCTCGCGCTTTCCGGCGGTCAGATGCAGCGCCTGTGTATTGCGCGCGCGCTGGCGACGACGCCGGAAATTCTTTTGTTCGACGAGCCGACCTCGGCGCTCGATCCGATCGCGACCGCGAAGATCGAGGAATTGATCTCGACGCTGCGCGACCAGGTGACGGTGCTGATCGTCACTCACAACATGCAGCAGGCCGCGCGCGTGTCCGACTACACGGCGTTCATGTATCTCGGCGAGCTGATCGAGTTCGACGAGGCGGCGAAGATCTTCACGAACCCGAGCAAGAAGGCGACCGAAGACTACATCACCGGACGTTACGGCTAAGCGCTCGTCGTCCCGACGCAAGTCGGGACCGGATTCGGCACGCAATGACCCCGCATCCCTCCGATCCCGCCGAGGGCCACACCGCCAAGGTGTTCGACGCCGCGCTGTCCGAGCTGCGGCTCAACGTGATCACGATGGGAGGCCTGGCGATCGACCAGGTCGCAACCGCCGTACGCGCGCTCCTCGAATGCGACAGCGAGCTCGCGCAAGTGGTGCTCGCGCGCGAATCGCAGCTCAACGATCTCGAGCGCACGATCGATCGCGAAGCTTTCCGCGTCATCGCCCTGCATCAGCCTGTGGCGGGCGACTTGCGCATGGCGAAGGCGGTGTCGCGGATCGTCGTCGAGCTCGAGCGCGTCGGGGATGAGTCGAAGAAGATCGCTCGATTTGCCGTGCGCGTTGCGACCGGCGAGCCGCAAGGTCCCGTGCGCGCTGTCGCGCGCTACATCCGGCACATGGCCGACCTCACGGCCGGCATGCTGCGCGATGCTGTGCGGTCGTTGGACGAGGCGGACCTCGAGCTCGCGCGCGGCGTGACGCGCAAGGATTCGTTGCTCGACGACGAGTTCGCAGCGGCGCTGCGACAGCTCCTCACGCTCGCGATGCAGGATCAGCGTTATCTAGGCGCGACGATCGACACCGTGTTCGCGCTGAAGGGGCTCGAGCGCATCGGCGATCACGCGAAGAACATCGCCGAGCAGGTCGTGTTCGTCACGAGCGGCGAGGACGTGCGGCATCGGAAGAAGGGAAGCCGCTAGGGCCCGTCGTCCCGACGCACGTCGGGACCTCGTTCGGTACACTGCCAATGGCGATCCCGACGTGCGTCGGGATGATGTACACGCTGGTACGTCACTTGCGTCGGGATGACGCACACGCTGCGGGTGCGCTATCGCCCTCTATTCCCTCAGCAGTTCGTTGATGCTCGTCTTCGCGCGCGTTTGCGCGTTCACCTTCTTCACGATGATGGCGCACGCAAGGCTGTACCTGCCGTCTGCGGACGGCAGCGAGCCGGGAACGACGACGGATCCGGCCGGGACGCGGCCGTGCAGGATGATGCCGGTTTCGCGATCGTAGATGCGCGTGCTCGCGCCGATGAACACGCCCATCGAGATCACCGAGCCTTCCTCGACGACGACGCCTTCGACGATCTCCGAGCGGGCGCCGATGAAGCAGTTGTCTTCGATGATCGTCGGGCTCGCCTGCAGCGGCTCGAGCACGCCGCCGATGCCGACGCCGCCCGAGAGATGCACGTTGCGCCCGATCTGCGCGCAGGAGCCGACCGTCGCCCAGGTGTCGACCATCGTGCCTTCGCCGACATACGCGCCGATGTTCACATAGGAAGGCATGAGCACTGCATTCGGCGCGACATAGGCGCCGCGGCGCACGATCGCATGCGGCACGACGCGAACGCCGTCGGCGCGGAAGCGCGCTTCGTCGTAGTCGGCGTGCTTCAGCGGCACTTTGTCGAAGAACTGGGTATAGCCGGCGTCCATCGGGCGGTTGTCGTTCAAGCGGAACGACAACAGCACGGCCTTCTTCAACCACTCGTTCACGCGCCAATGGCCGTCGATCTTTTCGGCGACGCGCGCTTTGCCGGCGTCGAGCAGCGCGATGGCCGCTTCGACGGCGTCGCGAACTTCGGCGGGCGCGTTTTTGGGCGACAGCTCGTTACGCTGGTCGAAGGCGGCGGTGATCGTGGCGATGAGGGAGTCGGTCATCCGGAGGGCGCTCGGTGTCGGGGAAGAGGGCGCGCATTCTACCTCACGATCAAAGTTGTGCAGCCGCGTGTGGGCGCTGCCAGGGCCGCTGAACGTGCTCGACGAGCGCGGCACTCGGAAGTAGGAGCCAGGAACGTCGGAATCGGGAAGGCGCTCAGCTTCCGGCCCGAATCCGTCCAATTCACCTGCAACGCGCTCGATGGCAAAGAATTAAGAGCGGGAAGGGAACGCGTCTTCATGCAGTTGGGCGAAGCTGCCGCTGAGGCCTTCGATGCACGTGCAGGTTGGCAGGAGCAGTTCTTGAAGGACGGCGCGTTGGCGATCCCGACTTTCGTCGGGATGACGAGGTATCGGGATGACGAGTATCGGGATGACGAGGTATCGGGATGACGAGGTATCGGGATGACGAGTGTCGGGATGACGGAGGGCGCGTCTCAGGGCGAGCGCACATACCGCCGGATCCGCTCCGCGCCTTCGACACACTCATCGACAGTGGCGACCAGAGAGATCCGCACCCGGCCGCGCCCCGGATTCCCCTGTGCGCTATCGCGTGAAATGAAACTGCCCGGCAACGTCGTCACGTTCTGGCGCTCGAACAACTCACGCGTGAAGCGCTGGTCGTCATCGACCTTCGGCCACAGATAAAAGCTCGCCTGCGGCATCTCCACGTCCATCACGTCCTGCAGGATCGGCAGCATGCGCGCGAATTTTTCGCGATACAGGCTGCGGTTCTCGATGACGTGCTGATCATCGTCCCAGGCCGCAATGCTCGCGAGCTGGACGTAGGCAGGCATCGCACAGCCGTGATACGTGCGGTAGAGCAGGAACGGCTTGATCAGCGCCGGATCGCCCGCGACGAAACCCGAGCGCAGGCCAGGCACGCTCGATCGCTTCGACAGGCTATGGAACACGAGGCAGCGCTCGAAACGCGAATGTCCTGCGGCGAGCGCAGCTTGCAGCAGCCCCGTCGGCGGTTGCGCCTCGTCGAAATAGATCTCGCTGTAACACTCATCCGAGACGACGATGAAATCATGGCGCTCCGCCAGCTCGAGCGCATGGCGCAAGTAATCGATGCCCGCGACGGCGCCGGTCGGATTGCCGGGCGAGCACAGGAACAGCAGTGCGCAACGCTTCCAGATCGCCTCGGGAACGCTGTCGAGATCGGGTAACCATTCGTTGCCGCCATGAGCGCTGCCCGCGTGGCCCTGACCCATGTAGTAGGGCTCGGCGCCCGCGAGCAACGCGGCGCCTTCATAGATCTGATAGAACGGATTGGGCATCACGACGACCGGATCGCGAGTGCGATCCGTGAACGCTTGCACCACCGCGAACAATGCTTCGCGCGTGCCGTTTGCGGGGAGCACCATCGTGTCGGGATCGACGGCGCCGCGCGGCAGCGAAAAGCGGCGCGTCAGCCAGTTCGCGACGGAGCTTCGGAACTGCGGCAAGCCTGCGGAAAGCGGATAGCTGCCGAGCGTGTGCAGATTGTTCGTCAACGCATCGAGCACGAAGCGCGGCGGCGTGTGTCGAGGCTCGCCGATGTACAGCGGGATCGGCGCGAGATCCGCAGGCGGCTTCACGCCGGCCAGCAATTCACGCAGACGTTCGAACGGATACGGCCATAGCCGCGACAGGGCTGGATTCATTTTTCGAAGTTCAATCGCGCCGATCGAGAGTTTCGGTCAAGCGTTGCGCGAGGCGCTGGGTGGCTTCGGGGCTAAGGGCCTGGCGGCGCTCGTCGCTGACATAGAACACGTCTTCCGCGCGCTCGCCGACGGTGACGATCTTCGCCGTGTAGATGTCGATGCCCTCGGCCCAGAACACTTTCGCCACTTGCGACAACAGGCCGGGGCGGTCGCCCGCGATCAGCTCGATGATCGTGCGCTGATTCACGGGGTCTTCGCTGAAGTTGATCTGGGTCGCCGTCGTGAACATGCGCACTTGCCGCGGCGCTCGGCGGGTGACGGTGACGGTCACATCGTCAGGCTTCGCGAGCGCGCGCGCGAGTTGCTGCTGGATGTCGCGAACCCGCGCGCTGTCGCTGATGTCCGCGCCCGTGTCTTCGAGCACGTGATAGACGTCGAGGCTGAAGCCGTCGGCGGTCGGCGTGATCCGCGCATCGACGATGTTCAAACCGAGCTGGTCGAGCAGGGCGGTCGTGCGCGCGAAGCTGTGCTGCGTCTGCGGCGTGTACGTCGAGATCGCCGTACCACCACGCTCGCTGCGCTGCGTGACTGCAACGAGCGATGATTTGTCGCCCGGCTCCCGTTCGCAGAGCAGCTGCGTGTGCCATGCGATTTCCTCCGGCGTGTGCCGCAGGAAGTATTCGTCCGTGAAGCGCTGCCACGCCTCACCGACCTGCGAGGCATCGATCCCGTTGCGGCTGAGCAGCGCGCGTGCGTTGGTCTGCGTCTCCGCGATCAGCTCCTCCTTGTCGATCGGGCTTTCCAGGCCGCGGCGCAGCGCCTGCTTCGTGCGCTCGTAGAACTCGGCGAACAACGAGGACTTCCAGTTGTTCCAGAGCTTCGGGTTCGTCCCGCGCACGTCCGAGACGGTCAGCACATACAGATAGTCGAGGTGCGTCTGGTCGCCGACATGCTGTGCGAACTCGTGGATCACCTTCGGGTCCGAGATGTCCTTTTTCTGCGCGGTCACGGAGAACACGAGATGGTTCTTCACGAGCCAGGCGACGAGGCGCGCGTCGTAGCGCGACAGCCCTTGCTCCAGGCAGAACGCTTCGGCATCGACTGCGCCGAGCTCGGAATGATCGCCGCCGCGGCCCTTCGCGATGTCATGGAAGATCGCGGCGAGATACGCGAGCTCCTGTTTCGGCAGCGACTGCATGATGCGCGAAAGATTCGGGAACTCGTGATCGTATTTCGGCATCGCGAGCCGGCGCAGGTTGCTCACTACGAACAGCGTGTGGGCATCGACCGTGTACGCATGGAACAGGTCGTATTGCATGCGCCCGACGATGCGGCCGAACGCCGGAATGTAGCGGCCGAGCACGCCGTAGAGATTCATGCGGCGCAGCTCGTGCGTCACGCCCACCGGCGCGCGCAGGATCTCGAAGAACAGCCGGTGATTGCGCGGGTGCTGGCGGAATTCCTCGTCGATCAGCCACAGATGCCGCGTCAGCTGGCGAATCGTCGCGGCGCGCACGCCGCGGATCTGCGGGTTCTGTTCGATGACGACGAACAGCTCGAGCATCGCGGACGGATAGCGGTCGAAGACGTCCTCGCTCGTGATCTCGAGGAAGTCGTTGCGGATCTGGAAGCGCGCATTGACCGGGATCGGGGCGACGTTCGGGTCGGTGAGAATGGCTTCGCGAAACAGCTGCAGGAGCATTTCGTTCAGCAGGCTGATGTCCATCGCCGTGCGGTAATAGCGCTGCATGAACTGCTCGACCGCGAGCGTGTACGTCGCGTCCTCGTAGCCGAACATCTTCGCGAGCTTGATCTGGTGATCGAACAGCAGGCGGTCCTCGCGGCGATTCGTGAGGACGTGCAGCGCGAAGCGCACTTTCCAGAGGAACGCCTGCGCGGTCTTGAGTTTGCGCAGCTCGCTCTTGGTCAGAAAGCCGTGGTCGACGAGCTCATCGAGCGAATCGGCGCCGAAGTGGCGCTTTGCGACCCAGCCGATCGTCTGGATGTCTCGCAGGCCGCCAGGGCTCGATTTGACGTTCGGCTCGAGGTTGTAGGCGGTGTCGTGGTAGCGATGATGACGGGCGGTCTGTTCCGCGACTTTCGCTTCGAAGAAATCCTTCGTCGGCCAGACGCGCTCCGGGGCGAGGGCGCGGCGCATCGCATCGAACAATCCTTCCGGGCCTTGCAGCAGCCGCGCTTCGATCATCGTCGTCGCGACGCTGACGTCGGCCGCGCTCTCGCGCTGGCAGTCGTCGATCGTGCGCACGCTGTGGCCGACTTCGAGGCCGATGTCCCACATCGAGGTGAGGAAGCGCTCGAGATTGCTCTGCCAGGGCGCGGACTCGCTCTTCGGCAGCAGAATCATGATGTCGATATCGGAGCAGAGATTGAGCTCGCCGCGGCCGTAGCCGCCGACGGCGATCAGCGCGACGTCGCGAGCATGCTCGCCGACGTGCTGCGACCAGGCGCTCTTGAGCAAGGCATCGACGAGACGCGCGCGGTCGCGAACCAGGCGCTCGACCGGCTCGTCCTCGGCGAAGCGCTGCTTCAGCCGGTTGTCGCCTTCGATCAGCGCCTGGCGATAGGCCGCAATATCAGGCGTCTGGGTGGCGAGCGAATGCTGCAACGTGACCAGGTACTCCCACGCGGGATCGGTCGACGTGTGGGTCAGCTCCTCTAAATCCTCGGTCGTGACGACGCGCATGCGGGCGGTCAGCGCTCGCTCGCGCCGAGCGTCAACACTTCGTACCCGTCATCGGTGACGAGCACGGTGTGCTCCCATTGCGCGGACAGCGAATGATCCTTCGTGATCACCGTCCAGCCGTCGGGCAGCAGGCGCACATGGCGCTTGCCCGCATTCACCATCGGCTCGACGGTGAAGGTCATGCCGGGCTTGAGCTCGATGCCGGTGCCGGGCTCGCCGTAATGCAGCACCTGCGGGTCCTCGTGGAAGATGCGGCCGATGCCGTGTCCGCAGTATTCGCGCACGACGGAGAGATGCTGGCCTTCCACGAACGTCTGAATCGCGGCGCCGAGATCGCCCAGGCGCACGCCCGGGCGGATCTTGCGGATGCCGATCCACATCGCCTCGTGCGTGATGTCCATCAGGCGCTGCGCGGCTGGGGTCACTTTGCCGACGCCGATCATGCGGCTCGTGTCGCCGTGCCAGCCGTCTTTGATGACGGTGATGTCGATGTTGATGATGTCGCCTTGCTTCAGGCGCTTGTCGCTCGGGATGCCGTGGCAGACGACATGATTGACGGACGTGCAGATCGATTTCGGAAAGCCGCGGTAATTGAGCGGCGCCGGGATCGCCTTCTGCACGTTCACGATGTAATCGTGGCAACGCTCGTTCAGCTCGTCGGTCGTCACGCCGGGTACGACGTAGGGCGTGATCATATCCAGCACATCTGCGGCGAGACGGCCGGCAATTCGCATGTTGTCCTGCTCGGCGGGGGTTTTGATCGTCACCTGCATGGGTTGCTTCTGTCGAAACGGGAACGGTGTGTTGCTGCCCGCATGCGGCAAATCAAGGTCGAACGCGGGATGAGTCGGCGCTTGCATGGCTGGCGTGAGAGACTGCCGGAAAAATCGCGCCAAGGTCAGGCAAAAACCTTTGGACGATCATTGAGTTTATGGTATAAAGCGCGCGTTTTTTTGGCAACGAAATCTCTCACACCTTCCGACACATTTGACGGGGTGCCCGGTGCGCGATGAGCGTGCAGGGTCGTCGAATGGGGCAGGTGGAGGCTCAACCCCCAATCAGGAGTTTGTAATGGCCAGCGTGTCCATGCGACAGATGCTGGAAGCGGGTGTTCATTTCGGACATCAAACCCGCTTCTGGAACCCGAAAATGTCTCAGTTCATTTTCGGCGAACGTAACCGAATCCACATCATCAATCTCGAAAAGACGCTGCCGCTCTACAACGAGGCGGCGCAGTTCATCAAGCAAGTCGTCGCCGATGGCGGGCGCGTGCTGTTCGTCGGCACGAAGCGCTCCGCGCGCGAAGCGGTGAAGCAGGAAGCCATCCGCTGCGGCATGCCTTACGTCAGCCATCGCTGGCTCGGCGGCATGCTCACGAATTTCAAGACCGTGCGCGGCTCGATCAAGCGTCTCACGACGCTCGATGAAATGGCCCAGAACGGCACGCTCGAGCAGCACAGCAAGCGCGAAGCGCAGGGCCTGCGCCGCGAGCGTGAGAAGCTCGAGCGGAGCCTCGGCGGCATCAAGGAAATGGATTCGCTTCCCGATGTGCTGTTCGTGATCGACGTCGGTCACGAGCGCATCGCGATTCACGAGGCGAAGAAGCTCGGCATTCCCGTCGTCGCGGTCGTCGACACGAACTGCGCGCCGGATGACGTCGATTACGTGATCCCCGGCAACGACGACGCGATGCGTGCGATTCAGTTGTACGCGGCGGGCATCGCGGACGCCGTGCTCGAAGGCCGTTCGGCGATTCCCGAAGTGCCGAGCGGCGAAGACGAGTTCGTCGAGCTCGACGAGGAAGGCAAGCCGAAGCCGAAGACGGGCGCACCCGCGCCTGCAGCGCGCCGCGGCAAGCCCGCGTCGGTACGCAAGAAGACGCCGTCCCGCCGCCGCTCGCCGGATCAGGCGGAAATCGCGGCGCCGGCCGAGGATGTGGTCGCGACCGAGCTCGATGACGTCGAGCCGGATGTCGCACCGGAAGAGTTCATGGCACGTCGCAAGGCTGCCGTGGCCAAGCACAAGCCGGCCGCGGGCACCCCTGCGACCGACAAGGCGGAGTGATTCATGGCAGTAACGGCTGAAGCGGTAAAGCAGCTCCGCGAGCGCACCGGCGCGGGGATGATGGAGTGCAAGAAGGCGCTCGTCGAAACGAACGGCGATCTGGAAGCGGCCGCGGAGTTGATGCGCAAGTCGGGGCTCGCGAAGGCCGATAAGAAGGCCTCGCGCGTCGCGGCGGAAGGCGTGATCGTCATCGAGCGCTCGGGCGACGGCAAGCGCGCGGCGATCGTCGAAGTGAATTGCGAGACGGACTTCGTCGCGCGCGAGAACGACTTCAAGGCGTATGCCGCGAACGTCGCGAAAGTCGCGCTGGCGCAGCGTCCTGCCTCGCTCGAGGCCTTGCTCGCGCTCAGCGCCGACGGCGCGACGCTCGAAGAAGCGCGCCGCGCGCTCATCGCGAAGATCGGCGAGAACATCAGCGTGCGTCGATTCCAGATCGTGGAGGCGCCGGCCGTCGTCGGCATGTACCTGCACGGCACGCGCATCGGCGCGCTCGTCGCGATGAAGTCGGGCGACGATGCGGTCGCGAAGGACATCGCGATGCACGTGGCGGCGATCAACCCCGCCCGCGTCTCCGCGGCCGACGTGCCGGCCGATGAAGTCGCGAAAGAGCGCGAGATCCAGCTCGAGCAGGCGAAGAGCGATCCGAAGAACGCCGGCAAGCCCGAGGAGATCCTCGCGAAGATCATCGAGGGCAAGGTCCGCAAGTGGCTCAACGAAATCACGCTGCTCGGTCAGCCGTTCGTGAAGGACCCGGATCAGTCGGTCGAGAAGTACCTGAAGCAGGCGGGCGGCGAAGTGGCTTCGTTCATTCGCTACGAGGTCGGCTCGGGTATCGAGAAGAAACAGGAAGACTTCGCGGAAGAAGTCAGAAAGCAGGTGGAGAGCATGAAGGCTCCACCCGGCGGCAAGAGCCACTGACGCTGAAAGAACCCCGCACGAGCGGGGTTCTTTCTTAAGAGAAGACGGTTTCAGCTCACTCCCCCTCCCCGCGAGAGCGGGGGAGGGCCGGGGTGGGGGCCCATCGCTATAATGCCGCCCCACGCCGGCGCGGCCGACGTTCTTCACACCGGATAGACCAATGACCCCACCGAGCACAGATTCGTCGTCTTCACAGCAGTCAGTCCCTTCGGGCAACGGCCTGCGCCGTATCCTGCTCAAGCTGTCCGGCGAAGCGCTCATGGGCGAAGAGGACTACGGCATCGACCCGAAGATGCTGAAGCGCGTCGCGATGGAAATCCGCGAAGTGATGAGCCTGGGCATGCAGGTCGCGGTCGTCATCGGCGGCGGCAACATTTTCCGCGGCGCGGGGCTCGCGCGGGCCGGCATGGATCGGGTGACGGGCGACCACATGGGCATGCTCGCGACGGTCATGAACTCCCTGGCCCTGCAGGACGCGCTCGAGTCCCTCGGCCTGTACGCGCGCGTGATGTCCGCGATTCGCATCAACGAAGTCTGTGAGGAATACATCCGCCGCCGCGCAGTGCGCCATCTGGAGAAGGGGCGCGTGACGATTCTGGCGGCCGGCACCGGCAACCCGTTTTTCACGACGGACACCGCCGCGAGCCTCAGGGCGATCGAGATCAATGCCGATCTCCTGCTCAAGGCTACGAAGGTCAACGGAATTTATTCCGACGATCCGATGAAGAACCCCGCCGCAACGCGCTATTCTCGATTGACGTTCGACAAAGTCCTGACCGACCGTCTGAACGTGATGGACGCCACCGCGATCGTGATGTGCCGCGACAACAACTTGCCGCTCAGAGTGTTCGATCTGACGCTGCCGGGCGAGTTGCTGCGCATCGTGCGCGGCGAGGACGTCGGTACGCTGGTGACGAATTCGAACTGATCACGCCCGCTGCGCAACTGGCGCGGCGATCGGAGCAAAACATGTTGGACGACATCAAGAAAGATGCGGTCGAGCGTATGCAGAAATGCGTCGTCGCGTTCCGCAACGAGCTGAAGCGCCTGCGCACCGGCCGGGCGCACCCGAGCCTGCTCGAGCACATTCGCGTCGAGTACTACGGCAACGAAGTGCCGCTCAATCAGGTGGCGAACATCGCGCTGGAAGATGCCCGCACCATCACCGTGACGCCATGGGAGAAGAGCATGGTGCAGGTGATCGAGAAGGCGATCATGAAGTCCGATCTCGGCCTCATGCCGGCGACCGCCGGCACGGTGATCCGCGTGCCGATGCCGCCGCTCACCGAGGAGCGCCGCCGCGATCTCACGAAGGTCGTGCGCCACGAAGCCGAGAATGCGCGCGTCGCCGTGCGCAATGTGCGCCGCGACGTGATGAGCGAGCTCAAGGACATGCTCAAGGAAAAGCTCGTCTCGCAGGACGACGATCGCCGCGCCCAGGAAGAAGTCCAGAAGCTCACCGACAAGCACGTGGCCGAGATCGACCAGGTGCTGGCCGAGAAAGAGAAGGAGCTGATGCAGGTCTAACCGCCTGCCATCAGCCGCTTCAGGTCGCGCATGCCCGCTGCCGGTGCATCCATGTCTCAAGGTTCCGTGCCGCGCCACATTGCCGTCATCATGGACGGCAACGGGCGCTGGGCCGCCAAGCGTGCGCTGCCGCGTCCGGCGGGGCACCGCATGGGCGTGAAATCCGTCAAGGCGATCGTCGAGAACTGCGCGCGCCGCGGCGTCGAGGTGCTGACGCTCTTCGCCTTTTCGAGCGAGAACTGGAAGCGCCCGCGCGAGGAGGTGTCCATGCTCATGGGCCGCTTTCTCGAGGCGCTCGATACCGAAGTCGACGATCTGCACAAGAATCAGATCCGCATTCGCTTCATCGGCAATCTCGAGCAGCTGTCCACCGCGCTGCGCGAGCGCATCCTCAATGCCGAGGCGCTGACGCGCAGCAACACCCGCATGACGCTCGTCATCGCGGTCGCGTACGGCGGCCGTTGGGATATTGCGGTCGCGGCGCGCGAGCTCGCCCGCCGCTGCGTCGCGGGCGAGATCACGGTCGATGCAGTGGACGAGGGCAGCCTCGCCGCGCTCGTCGCACTGAATGACGTGCCCGATCCGGATCTCCTGATCCGCACCGGCGGGGAGCAGCGCATCAGCAACTTCCTGTTGTGGAATCTCGCCTACACCGAGCTCTACTTCTGCGACACGCTCTGGCCCGATTTCGGCGCCGCCGAGCTCGATGCGGCGATCGAACATTTCGGGCGCCGGCAGCGCCGTTTCGGCTTGACGCCCGCGCAGGTCGAGACGCGCTGATGCTGCGTCAGCGCGTCATCACAGCGGTCATTCTGGCGGCGTTGGTCATTGGGGCGATCTTCTGGCTGCCGCCGCGCATTACTTTCGGTGTCATAACCTTGCTCGTGCTCGCCGGCGCGTGGGAATGGTCCGCGTTTCCCGGCTTCAAGCACGTTGCGGTGCGGTTGGCGTATGTCGCAGTGATCGCTGGATGTATGGCATTCGTCTGGGCGCAAGGCATCGATTCTGCCCGTGCCGATCAGCTGCTGCCGGCAGCGCTGATCTGGTGGGTGGTTGCGTTCGTCTGGGTGATCTCGATTCCCGGTCACGTCAATCGCGCGAGCGCAGCGCTCGCCGGCATTCTCGTGCTCGTTCCTGCGTGGCTCGCACTCGTGCGCTTGCATCATCACGCGCCGTACTGGCTCTTGTTCCTGCTGCTGCTCGTCGTCGCGGCGGACGTCGGCGCCTATTTCGCGGGCCGTCGCTTCGGCAAGCACAAGCTCGCGCCGCGCGTGAGTCCCGGCAAGACATGGGAAGGGGTCGGCGGCGGCATCTTCGCCGCAGCCATCATGGCGGCGATCGGCACGACAGTGTTCCCAGTCGACATCGTTGCATTCGCGGGCGTCTGCGCAGTCGTCGTCATGGCGTCGATCGTGGGCGATCTCACCGAGAGCCTGTTCAAGCGGCATGCGGGGCTCAAGGACAGCGGGACGCTGCTGCCGGGGCATGGCGGCGTGCTCGATCGCGTCGACAGCGTCGCGGCGGCCGCGCCCGTATTTCTGTTCGGCATGGAACGCCTGGGCCTGTTCTCATGAACACGCCGCAGCGCGTTGCGGTGCTTGGATCGACGGGCAGCATCGGCGTCAGCACGCTCGATGTGATTGCGCGCCATCCCGATCGCTTTCGAGTCGCCGCGCTGAGCGCTCATACGAACATCGCGCGACTGCGCGAGCAATGTCTCGCGCATCGACCGCGGTTCGTCGTCGTCACCTCCGCCGAGCATGGCAAGCAGCTGTCGGAGGATCTGAAATCGGCGGGCGTTGCTGCCGAAGTGTTGGTGGGCGAGGACGCGCTCGCCCAGGTCGCCGCGCACGACGAAGTCGATGTCGTGATGGCGGGTATCGTCGGCGCCGCGGGATTGCGCTCCGCACTGGCGGCGGCCAACGCCGGCAAGCGCATTCTGCTCGCCAATAAAGAGGCGCTCGTCATGTCGGGCCCGCTGTTCATGAGCGCGGTGCGGCAGGGTGCAGCGACGCTCGTGCCCGTCGACAGCGAGCACAACGCGATCTTTCAATGCCGAGCGGGCGATCATCCGCGCGGCGTTCGCAAAGTCGTCCTCACGGCTTCCGGCGGTCCTTTCCTACGTGCGAGCCCTGACGTGCTGCGTCAGGCGACGCCTGAACAAGCCTGCGCACATCCGCGCTGGAGCATGGGACGGAAGATCTCTGTTGACTCAGCGACGCTGATGAACAAAGGTCTCGAGGTGATCGAGGCATGCCTGTTGTTCGATCTCGGCCCTGCGCAGGTCGAAGTCGTCG
>Ga0164243_10003942_pt1 | contig 23463 bp, 24 predicted proteins | sample OricompcompostOP_FD_108781 | JGI IMG/M metagenome (GOLD analysis project Ga0164243, IMG submission 108781) | Organic Plus compost microbial communities from Emeryville, California, USA - Original compost - Organic plus compost (OP) | ecosystem: Engineered > Solid waste > Mixed feedstock >...
CTAGTCGCGATCGAGTCCGAAGGTGTGTTTGACGAGCGCCTGCACGTCGCGATCGATCTCGTTCATCCGCCGGTCCATGGCGTCGAGACGATGGTTCACGGCGGTGAACTGATGGTTCACCGCCTCGAACCGATGGTCGACCCCTTCGAAGCGGCCGCGCATCTCGCTGCGAAGGCCGCCGATCTCGGCGCGCAGGATACGGACGAAGAACGTCGAGACGGTCGTCATCATCCCGATCATCAGAGCGGTGAACGCCCCGATCATGGTCCAGATCTGCGGTTCGGTCATGGGCACCCCTTCATCCTGCGCCGAAGAGGTCAGTGTGCCAAGAGACTTTCGTCCAGGATCGACGGGCGGCAGAAATGGGGGAGAAGCCGCCTCCGGCCGCTCCGGTGCAGGGGCGACCGGCGAGCGCGGTGCGGCGGGCTAGCCTTCGCGGAGCTTGCGGGTGAGGTCGCGGAGCTGCCGCTGCTCGTCGGGGGTGAGCGGCGACATCTTCTCGGCGATCGTGCGGGCGTGCACGGTGGCGAGCTGGCGGAACATCCGCACGCCCTCGTCGGTGGCGTGGATCACCGCGCCACGTCCGTCGCTGGGGTCGGCGCCCTTCGTCAGCAGACCTCGCGCGACCATCCGGTCGACCAGGCGCGAGACGCTGGGCTGGCTGATGAGCATGTTCGCGGTGAGCTCGCGCAGGCGCACGGTGCGGTCGCCGCAGCGGGTGACCGTGAGGAGCACATCGTACTCGGCCGTGCTGAGGCCGGCACCGTCGAAGTCCGCGGACATGCCGGTGAAGATCTCGTGCTGGGCGCGGAAGAGGCTCTCCCACGCCTCGACGGCCAGCTTGCGATCGTCCATCCCCTCAGCGTACCGGGCGGCACCGACGGGACGCTGGAGCCGTCCCGTACGCAGTAAGGGCCGGCCGGAGAGGCTTCCGGCCGGCCCTTGTCCCTTGCACCAAGAGTGTCCTGCAATCACATGCGATGGATGCCACAGCAAAACATCCACCGTCCTTCGACTGTATAACGGCGAGGTAACGAAAGCAACGGTTCGATCACGGTCCCCGGGGATTCATAGTGACGCTCCGCTGCGCGTCGAGGGCGGTCGGTGCCGGAGGGGCCTCGTTCGCGGCTCCTCGCGCGGCTCGCGGGACCCGGTCGCAGCGAGCCGGGAACTTCTTGCGGTCGTCCGGGTGACTTTCCCCGCCCCGCCGCGCGATCGCGAGACCGGGCGGGGATGATCGTCCTGGACCGCCGCACGTCCCGGTGTCCTTCACCATCGGGGCCGTCTTTCGTCTCAGCGGCCGTCCTGGGCCCTCACTCGCCGTCCGTGGTGAGGGCCCTCTTCTTTTCTCCTGACGCCCCCCGCCTCCGCGCTTGCGCCCGCCGACGGGTCGGCGCCGGCTTCCGTCGATCCCGCGCCGGTCTCCGTTGGTCACCGTTGGCCTCCGTGGTTTGGTCTCCGTGGGTTGGTCTCCGCCGGTCTCTGTTGGTGGTCTCTGCCGGTCGCCGCGGGCGTGCCTCGGCGCCTGGCGGCCCGCCGGCGGGAGTTCTCGAACGCCGTCCACTAATAATGCTAGTATGATCAGATCACAACGAAAGGAGACGAATGTGATCGAGAACCAGGGACGACGTCACCGAGCAGGTCGCGTCATGGCGGGATGCGGACTGGCGGCGAGCCTCATCCTCGGCGCGGCGGCGGTGCCCGCGCAGGCCGCGGAGAGCTCGTCGCCCTCGGCGAGCGCGGCATCCGCCACCGACACGCCCTGCGGCTACCAGTACCGGACCTTCGAGGCGTACGGCGAGAACGAGTACCAGTTCGGGAGGTTCCGGGTCGACGTCGAAGCGCTGCGCGACGACTGCGACAAGCCGAGCAAGCTCCGCGTCACCGTGTCGGCGAGCGATCTGCAGTACTACTGGCGCAACCCGCTGATCGGGTACCTCCCCGTCCTCAACAAGCTCAACTGGTGGCACAACAACAGCGACGTGACGCTGCAGGCCGACATCTCGGTGCTCCGTAACGGCGTCAACACGGTCGGGCACGTGACGAAGATCGAGCGGCACGCGAGCGAGGCCGACGGCTCGCTCACCGACCTGCAGGTCACCCACGAGTTCGAGCTGTACGGCGTGGCCGGCGACTACACGGTGGACGTCACGCCGCTGGTGCGCGGGATGTACTGGGGCGGCGATCCGGTCAAGGGCAGGAAGTCGGACCTGTATCCCGACACCAAGAGGCTGACCATCGCGGTGGGGAACATTTCGTGATCCCGAGGGGCGTCGGAGCCCGGGCGGCTTCGTCGGTGGCGGCGACGGCAGCGGGGATCGCCGTCGCCGCCGGCCTCCTCGCCCCACCTGCCTCCGCCTTGGTGGGCGAGCAGCCCCTCTGCGCGCCCACGGCCGCGGCGGGGGCGGAATACCAGGGGGCGCTGCCGGCGGAGTTCTACGTCGTCGACGAGCGCCCGCCCGAGGTGGTGTTCCGGGAGGGGATCACGCCGCCACGGATGGTCACGGGCGCCGCGCTTCCCCGCGATCTCGTCCGACATGCCTGGGCGCCCGATCAGGAGATCGCCGGGTTCGTCCGCGCGGCAGGGAGTCCGGCCGGGGCTCTGCGCCTGCTCCGGGGACGGACCGCTCCGGCGTGGGTCTACCGCGTGGCGCCCGGTCCCGACCTGCATCAGCTGCGGCAGAGCGTGCGCGCCGTGGCGGATGCGGCATGGGCGCGGTCGGCCGCGGCGTTCTGTCACGACATGGCGGCGCACCTCGACTGGACGCGGTACGCCGAGAGCGCCGAGGAGTGGCTCCGCCGCGGTGAGCACGTCGACGGCCGGCGAGACGAATGGGTGGGCACGGACGTGATCTCTCCCGAGCGGATCCAGGGCGCGATGCCGGTGCGATGGGACGAGGGGAGGAGAGCGGTCACCGGGGAGCCGGTGACCAACGTCGCCGGTCCGGGACGGCCGGGGCGCGATCTCGCCCTGCTGAACGTGCCGGCGACACGCAGGCTCTTCGCCGGGCTCCCGCCGGCGTACGAGGCGCGCCTGACGGTGGAGTTCGTCGCGCGGTCCGGAGGGGCGCCCGGCGACATCGAGGCGCGGCCGGGGCCGCACCTCCCCTGAGCGCAACCGGAGCGGGCGGGAAAGGCGGGGTCCTCGCCGCAGGAGCGCGGGCGAGGACCCCTGGCGCGATCGCTATGACTCGACGATGGGGAACAGTCCGTCAGCATCATCCCTGAAAGGAGCGAGCGCCTTCCGTCAGCATGGCCGGTCGCCGCTCGCGCGTCCCAGCCGGAGTGCGAAAGGTCACCCCACCGGTCTGCGAAACGCTCACCGCAGGTGAGCGAAAGAAGCGGAGGGGGGCCGAGCGGGAGAGGCGCTCGACCCCCCTCTGGCAGGAAGCTCGGGCATTTGTCGTCCTGCCGGGAAGTCGAGTGGGGGTGTCTCGACTCCGTCTCTGTGGAAGAACCGCGGGGGTTCGCCGCGCGATTCCTCGTCGTGCTAGTAAGGCTGCTGGAACTGGCGGAGCCAGGTCGTGTCGGTGATGGCGCGATGAAAGGGAAGAACGGCGCCGACGCCGGCGACCGTCGGATGCAGGATGCTGCCCTCCCGCCATACGAAACGCATGGCGACGAGATGATCGATCCGGCGGCGGTTCGCAATCGTCCTGAACGGCACCCATGAGGTTCGGCTCCGTGCGGCGCCTTCTTCGGTCATCGTTCCCGAGGTGACGATCTGCTCGAGGATCCGGCGAGTGGTCTCGGCCATCGAGAGGCCGAAGACCGCGCCGAGCCGCAATTGCGCGACGAGGTCCGCGTCGACGGTGTTCTCGGAAATGGCGGGCGGCTCTGCGGCCGTCGTTCTCCGGAGCATTACCGGCTCCGTCGTCTGCGGCCTGTGCGGAGGGTCGAGGCGGAGCGAGCGGCGTGTCGGCGCGTCCTCTGCGGCCGGCCGGCGGAGCGCTCTCCGCCGCTCGACGGCGAGGGCACGGGGGCGGGCGTCTTCCATGATCCGACGATCAGATTGCGTCGCAGTGACCGACACGACTCGCACGAGCTGGGCGTCGGATGGTATAAGCCTGGCGCAGGATGCGTTTGAACACGGAATCGTTCCCCACTCATCGTCGAGTCCTCTCTGGCGGACACGTGGCACAAGGAGTGCACACGGCTATTGACCCTCAAGAAGGGCCCTCCGGTGGGCGGGGGAGCCGGTTTCGGTGATATTTCGAACGCAATCTGGGGACTTTTCGCGACCTTTGGCAATAGACACGGCGCCTTCTCGTCCCTCTGGCACAAGACTCATGCCACGCTGCGTCCCCTCCGCGGAGGAGGGCGACCTCACAGGCCGCTTAACCCCTACACCCGAATTTTGAGATGATGCCCACCCCTTCAGAGCAGAAGCAGCCCACGTTCGACGTCCTCGGCTGGCGCCCTCGGGTCCTGGCCCCGGCACGTTCCTCCATCGACTACGCTCAGACGGCGGCATGGACCGTCGCGCGTCTGTGGTCGACGGCAGGGACCTTGGAGACCTCGGGAGGTGATCGCGGATCCAGCCGGGTCATCCTCAGCGTCGACGGCAGCGCGTCGATCCTCTACGCGGGGACGCGGATAACGCTCGAGCCGCGTCAGATGATCATTCTCGACGACGCTCTTCCCGTCGTCACCGAGAACGACGCGATCTGGGCGCGCTGCGAATGGCTGCTGCGCTCTCCGACGCTCCAGCATCAGCGCCTCTCGCCGTATTTCCACCGTCCGATCGACATTCCGCAGGAGTATCGCCACCTCTTCACGGGCGTCACCAACAGCATCAGCACGAGCCCCGACATCGCCTCGGGTCTCGGGTCCAGCGCGCTTCTGGAGACACTGGCGTCGACGGTCACCGCGGCGATCATGGACGCGGTCGGCGCGCCGGTGGCATTGACGCCCGCCGCGTCGTCGCTTTTCCATGACGCCATGCGTCGGATCGACGCGCAGTTCCACGACGTGTCTTTCAGCGTCTCCCATCTGGCCGAGCAGATGTCGATCTCGACGACGCATTTGCATCGCGTTTTCGCAGCCGCGGGGACGACGCCGCGGCAGGAGCTGGAGATCCGACGCGTCGTCGCCGCGCGGACGATCCTGGGCGCCGCGCCCACGCGAGGGAAGGTCGCGCTCGACGACCTCGCCCGCCGGGCGGGCTTCTCGTCGTCCAAGCACATGCAGGTGGCGCTCCGACGTCAGCGCACGCGCAGCGAATCGGAGTGACGGTGTCGAGGATCCTCCTCCCGGAACGCCCGCCGGCGACCGGGGGGACGGGGACCGTCGTGGCCGGGGGGAGCCGGGTCGCCGCCTTCCTCACGTTCCTGGGAAGCCTGTCGGCCGCGGTCGCGATCGTGCTCATCTGGGCGGCGCGGTCGACCGTGGACCGTCCCGTCTACGTCAGCGAGATGGGGGCACCGGGGCAGCCCACCGAGGCGGCGTTCCGCGTCGCGCTGGTCATGGTCGCGCTCGCCGGGGTGCTCATCGGCCTGTTCGGGCCGCGTGCGCGGCGCGACCGTCGCGTCCCGGGGCTCGGCAGCGTGCTCGGGGCCGGAGGGGTCTGCTTCGCCGTCGCCGCGTTCGTGCCCTGCACCCCGGGCTGCCCGGCGCCGGGCACGCCCGCGTTCACCGCGCAGGACCTGGTCCACGTCTCCGCGGCGATCCTCGGGTTCTCCCTCGCGTGCGTCGCGATGATCCTGGTGACCCTGTTCGACGTCTCCCGGTTCGGGCTCTTCTCCCTGGCGACGGGCGGGACGATCGCGGTCGTCGCCGGATCGGGGGGCCTGCTCTCCCTCACCCGCACGGCGACGACGTTCGGCGCCCTCTGTGAGTTCGCGGCGACGACGTTCGGGCTGCTCTGGCTCCTGGCCCTGGGGCTGCGGCGCGGCGCCCCCGTCCTCCTCGCGAGGGTCGGGCCGGCGAGCCGCTCCTGAGCTCTCAGACCGGGAGGCGGTAGAGCTCCTCGATGGCGAGCCCGGCGCCGATCGCGTCGCCCTCCGCCACGCAGCCCTGCAGGCGCTTGTGCAGGTCGACGGCCCGATCCCAGTCGATCCGTTCGGCGACGTTGGAGATCTTCAGGAGGAAGGTGGTGGCGTCGATGATGTCGCGGGCGAAGTTCGCGATCACCGGATTGGGGCACCCCTCCACGAGGAAGCGGGTCAGCGCCGTCCCGGCCTCGAAGAGCGCCGAGGCGCTCCGCGCGGTCGATGCGCTGATGACGTCCTCCACGAGGGCGACGGCCTGGTCACGTCCTGCGTCGTCGAGCGAGGGGACCGTGATCCGGACGATCCCGCCGAGGAGCGTTCCCAGCACCTGGATGTGATCGTCGATGTGCGCGCTGTTCGGCGTGGCGACCCGGGTGTAGCGCTGAGGCTCGGTCTCGATGAGCCCGACGCGGGTGAGCTCGCCGAGCGCCTCGCGGAGGGGAGTCCGCGAGATTCCCAGCCAGGTCTGCAGCTTCGCGTCGTTGAGGCGCTCGCCGGGCTGGAACTCCCCGGTGAGGATCGCGTGCTTGATCCGCGCGACCGCCATCTCCTTGAGCTGCAGCCGGCCTGAGCCGAAAGATCGATCCACCATGACGCAACCTCCACATCCTGCCGTCCCTAGACATACTAGGTGACGCAGGACTCGCCCCGGCGCGTTCCCGCCGTCAGCTCCAGCTCACGGTGACCATGCCCGGCGCTCCGTCCGTCCGCTCCGGCGTCCGGGTCCCCGCGCTGAAGGTGCCGACGGCGCTGCCGGCGGCGAGGTAGCTGCTGCCCGCGCCGCCGCTTCCGCCGATGTTCACGTAGTTGCGGTCGGGCGAGTAGGAGCTTCCGCCGCCGCCTCCGCCGGCGTAGCCGCCGCCTCCTCCGCCGCCGGTCGCGCCGGCGACCGCGTCGCGGGGCACCGAGCCGCCGTCGCCGCCGTTCCCGCCTCCGGTCGCGCTGCTCCCTGCGGCTCCGCCCGCAAGGCCCGGCCTGGTGGTCTGGCCCACGTTGTTCGTGCCGCCGGCCCCGCCGGTGCTCCCGACGGCGGCACCGCCGCCCGCCGCGCGGCGGTCCGGGTTGGGGGCGTCGGTGTAGTTCTTGTCGGTGCCGGGCTCTGCGGTCTGACCCGCGCTCCCGCCGTGGGCGTCGTTGGCCGTCCATCCGCCGAAGCCGGAGAGCCACGCGGCGCCGGCGCCTCCGCCTCCGCCCGCCACGACGAGCGGGACGTTGGTGAGGATCGCGGAGCCTCCGCCGCCTCCTGCGCCGTTCCAGCGGACTCCGGAGCCGGGGGAGCCGGGGAAGTCGGCCCCGAAGGCGTTGCCGCCGTTCCCGAACCCGGTGCCGCCGCGACCGGTCGTGCCGAAGCCCTGTCCGCCCCCGCCTCCGGCCACGAGGGTGAGCTGCTTGCCGGCGACGCCCTGCAGGGTGCCGGTGATCACCGCTCCCGCGCCGCCCAGGTCGTCTCCGCCGTTCCCGGAGTTGTTCCCGCCTCCGCCGGAGCCGCCGATCACCGTGAAGGTCACGGTCTCGGCGCAGGGCGGGATGTTCGTCACCATGGTCTGCCCGGTCGACCCGCTGGCGATGAGGGTCTGGGAGCCCGTGCACGCCGGCGATGCGCTGGCGGCGGGAACGGCCACGGCGGTGGCGATGATCGGCACCGACCATGCCGCGCCCTTGACGAGCGTGCGCCGAGGAACGGATGAGTCCGTGGCCTGGGGGTTCTCGGAGTCGGGGGCGTCCGGGATGTCGATGTCGGTCATCGTTCGTTCCTTGGGGGGAGGAAAGGGGGATGGGCCTCCGGGAAGAGGCTGCGCTGTCCATTGATGACAGAAAGTCGGACCCGTGCGCCGGTTCTGCGGGCAGGAGGGGATGTTCTGGGGCGGCGGACGGGAGAATCTCGGGACACCGGGGGGCGCCGGTGTCCCGAGATCGCGAGCCGTCGTCGTTCCGTCGGCATCCCGTGCGCCCGAGGGGAGGGCGCGGGGATCCTCGCCGACGGCGTCCGGACGTTCCCGCAGGGCGATCGCTCGGAGGGGGCCGGGCGATCGCGCCCTCCTTCGCGCCGGGACCAGCCTCGGCGGATCCGAAGGAGAACGAAAGTCATACTAGTCTCATCATATGAGAAGCGCCTGAGAGTGGCCATCCGGGCCGCAGGAGGCGGGAAGGAGCATCCATGAGCCAGTCGAGAGCAGTCCGAGGTCACCGGGGACCCCGAAGGGCGCGGGGCGGACGATCTGCCGCCGGGGGCCGGTGCCGTCGCACGGCGCCGGCGGCGCTCCTCGTCGCCCTGTCGCTCGCCGCCCCCGTCGTCGCGCCGGTCGCGCGGGCGGGCGAGGCGGTGGCGAGCGAGGCGGTGGAGCTGCAGGCGCCGGCCGGCCCCGGGGAGTCCAGCTGCCTTCCCGAGGTGCGCTACGAGGGTGAGCTGCCCACGGTGCTGTACCGGGTGGACACCCGACCGCCGGAGGAGGTCTTCCAGGACGGCTTCTCGGCGTGGGGAAGCGACCTCGACCTCGTGCGGCACACCATCAACACCCAGGATCGCTCCTCGGGCTTCGTGGCGACCACGTCGGACCTCGCGGCGGCGAACCGGATCGCCAACGACTATCTCGCCCAGACCGACGCCGCCGGCGGGCGCAGGTACCGCACGGTGTGGCTGTACCGGATCGCCCCCGGCTCCGACATGCACAACGTCGCGCAGAGCCTCCGGCAGATCGTCGCGCGGGTGCAGGTCCGCGTCGACGCGCGGAAGCGGCAGCTGGCCGCGGCCGGATGCCGGAGCGACGCCTGGTACGCCCTGCAGCGCGAGGTGCTGACCTGGGAGATGTACCTCGAGTACGCGGTGTTCGCGCAGCGGCAGTTCGAGGAGCAGGACGAGTGGGTGAGCGCGGGGGTCATCGTCGGCGAGCGCGTCGAGGCCGCTGTGCCTGTCACGCGCACGGACGGGATCGCCAGTGCGGGCGAGCGGCTGTGGCAGGGCGCGACGCACCGTGAGCGCTTCGACGCAGCGCTCATGGGCGTCCGGCCGAGCCGGGCCCTGCTGACGGCCATCCCGGACGGCGAGGCGCGCCTGAGGGAGCTGGAGAGGGCCATCCGTCCGATCGTGAAGGGCTTCCTTCGCGGTGGCGGCGCCGGGCCGGGGCAGGACGAGCCGTCGCCGGAGGGGAGTCGTTCAAACCCCTAACAGAACCATGCTAGCCTGATCACACTAGTCTGGTTAGGCTGGAAGCAGCACTATGGAGGAAGCAGTGAACATTCGTCGTAGTACCCGTCGTCGTGGCCTCGCCCTGGTGAGCGGACTGTCCCTGGCGTCGCTCGCCCTCGGAGTCTCGGTCGCGACGGCGGTGCCGGCAGTCGCCGAGGAAGGCCGGCCAGTGGCCGGGAACGTCGCCCCGCAGCAGGACGCGGCGATCCTCCCGTACTCGAAGATCGTCCATGCGGTGTCGGAGGACGAGTGGCAGCGCGGCGACTTCGAGATCCGTGCCGGGAAGGAGGTCACCGACGGCCGGACGAGCGGCATCACCGTGAACGTGAGGGTCTCGAACCTGGAGCACCGCCGCGGGCTCGGAGGCTGGTTCTCGATCTGGACGCACGGCACCGACAACGTGAGCCTGGACGCCGACGTCGTGGTCCTCCGCGACGGACAGCTGGTGGGAAGCCACCGCCTGTCGAGCTTCGGCAGCAACGTCGAGGACCTCTCCGCCACCTACACGTTCTCGACCGGAGGGATCCCCGGCCACTTCGAGGTCGCCGTCCAGCCGGTCGTGAAGGGTATCTACTGGGGCGGGACGAACGAGACGTTCAAGTCCGACCTCTACCTCAAGACCGAGAAGATCGAGCTGACGGTGGCCGAGTGAGGGTCCGGATGCCCGTGCCGCGTCCGCAACGGCGCATCGCGTGCAGCTGCCTGACCGCGGTGACCCTCGTGGTCGGCGGCATCGCCCTGCCCCTCGCGGGCGCGATCGCCGCGTCTCCGTCGCCCGCGCACGCGGCCGGCGACTGCCTCTCCTGCGGCGAGGAGCGCTACGACGGCGAGCCGCCGTCGGTCCTCTACCGGGTCTCGCGGCTGCCTCCGTCCGAGGTGTTCTCGCGCGGCTTCGCCCCGTCCGGGAGAGACATGGACCTGCTGCGGCACACCATCGGCGGCAGCTACAACGCCGCCTCCGGGTACGTCGCGACGACGGCGAGCATCGCGTCGGCGGCCAGGATCGCGAACACCTTGCTCCAGGGCCGGGAACGGGTCTGGATCTACGAGATCCGGGCGGAGAGCTACATGTACAACGTGGAGCAGAGCCTCGACCGGCTGGAGCGGCTGGCGAGGAACAGGGCCGGGGGATCCCGCGACCCTCGCGACCGCTGCGCGTGGACCCAGCACGCCGACCGCATCCAGGCGGTCATCGCCCGCTATGCGCATCAGGAGGAGTGGGTGGCGACGGCGGCCATCAGGCCGGCGAACATCCACTTCGCGTGGGAGGTGGACCACACGCTGCCCCCGACGATGCAGGCCCTCGACACGCTCGCCGCGATCCCCCAGGAGCCGGGCGTCTTCCGTCACGGCACGACGAGGGCGAGCGACCGGCTCATCGGAACCCTTCCGAAGGAGCCGGATCTGGGGCCGATCGACGCCGTGCCGGGAGGGATGCCCGGGGGACAGGGCCCGAGCGGGTCGAACGGCGGATGAGCCCGTGTGCACGGGCTCCCGAGAAAGGAAGAGACCAATGACAACGCAGAGATGGATGCGGGCCGCCGGCGCGTGGGCGGCGGCGCTCGCCGTCGTCGCCGGATGTGCGCCGATCGCGCACGCGTCGTCCGCGGACGACGCGGCGGCCGTGCAGGCCGCGCCCTCGGCCGACGCGTCGTCGCCGGGCGGTCCTGCCGAGGACGCCCGCGACCGGCGGGGCGCCCGCGACCCCTGGATGCTGGTGTCCCGGAACATCCCCGTGGTGAAGACGGGCGATCCGAAGAACCCGCTCTGGGTCGACGAGCGCTGCTCGCTGCCGATGCGGCTCAGCCTGGGCGGGAAGACCGTGGGCGAGACCCTGTCGATGAGCCTGACGCACAACGACCGGGGGAAGGCCTTCTCGGGTCACATCGACTCGAGCAAGCCCGGCGGCGTGCCGATGTGGATCGAGCGGACGGCGCCGATGGTCACCAACGTGACCGATGTGGAGCGCTTCGTGGTGGACCCGAAGGTCGGCCCGATCATGGCCGAGAACATGCTCGGCGGCGAGCGCCAGGCGGTGTATGCGAAGGGCACGTTGACCCTGCGCGAGACCTTCGTGGACATCGACAGCAGGAGCGACTCGTCGAGGACGGCGCACTCGCTCGACATCTCGATCACCGCGGAGAGCCCGTTCAAGACCGTGTTCAACCTGCTCAAGCTCGAGGGGGGATACACGGGGACGTGGGAGAAGAGCGACACGCAGGTCGCCACGCACCACGCCAACCTGAACGCCGAGACCACTCTGGAGATCGAGTGGCTGATCGTGCCGGCGCCCGTCTCGCAGAACTACGGGGATCTCTACATGAAGATCCTCTGACCCGCGGGCGGAGAAGGAGGCTCCGGGGCGCGCAGACGGCCCGGAGCCTCCGACGGGACGTGGGGTGACGGCTCTGCTGCCGCCACCCCACGTCTGTCACTTGCGGATCGGCTCACCGCCGGGGCTGAGCACGAACCAGACGCCGCCGACGTTCTGGCCCTTCGTGTCGCCCGCGGCCGTGTCGCCGGCGAAGTAGTAGAGCGGCCAGCCGTTGAGGGTCAGCTGGGGCTTGCCGTCGGTGCCCTGGGTGGTGCCGACCTTGCCGGTGATCCCGTCGAGCGCGACCTTGGCGTCGCCCGGCACGGCCGGCCACTTCGCGGCGCACTCGCCGCTACAGGTCGAGGGGCCGCCCTGGGTGTCCTTGTCGAACTGGTAGACGACCCGGCCGCTGTTGTCGGTGACGATCGTGCCCAGCGAGCTGCTCTTGGTGACGAGCCCGAATCCCGAGGCCGACGGCGAGGACGTGCTCGTCGTCGACGACGACGAGCTCTGCGGCGCGGACGGCGAGGGAGAGCCCGTCGCGCTGCTGGTGCCCGGCGTGCAGGCGGTCAGCGCGAGCACGGTGATCGAAGCGACCACGAGACCGGTGAGGACCTTCCTCTTCATGGGTGTTTCCTTTCGTTGGCGGACCGTCGGTATGCGGCCGTCTGGAGGTGATACGAGAGGCGACCGTCGATGGTTCACCTCGGTGGTGAGATCGGTGAGGATCTCGTGACCGCCGCGGCGCGGCGGAGCCGGTCAGCGCGAGATCCCGTGCCGGAGCGCCGTGGCCCGGAGCGCGCGGATGCCGTAGTGGACGCGGGACTTCGCCGTCCCCTCGGCGATCCCCAGCTCCTTCGCGAGCTCGGTGGTGCTCCGCTCGGCGAAGAAGGAGTGCACGACCGCCTCGCGCTGGCGGTCGCCGAGCGTGCGGAGCAGGTCGCGGACCAGGATCCTCGTGTGGACCTTCTCGACGTCGTCGGGCGCCGTCCGCTCCGGCGTCGGCTCGTTCCTGACCTCGTGCCGGCTGCGCGCGCTGCGGGCCTGGTCGATGACGAGGTTCCGCGCGACGGTGAACATCCAGGCGCGGACCATGCCGGGGTCGTCGTTCAGGATGCGCTTGTGCTGCCAGGCCCGGAGGAACACCTCCTGCGCGATGTCGTCCGCGTCGTCGCGATTCCTCGTGCGAGCGATGACGTGGCGCAGGACCGCGGCGTAGTGCCGGGTGTACAGCTCGCGGAGGGCTTCCGCCTCGCGCGCGGCGTCGTCGTCCATCGGCGCACGGAATACTGATCGCTCGTTCATAAATTATGACGATAGGCGGGATGATCTGGTGCCGAGCGATTCTTCGCAAACATCCCATTGAACGTCGCCAACCCTCCCCTCGTGTACGTGGGTATGATCAACGACCTCCAACAGCTCATCGGGCTTCCGATACACCCTCTGCTCGTCCACGGCGTCGTGGTCCTGGCGCCCCTCAGCGCGCTCGCGCAGATCCTCACGGTGTTCTCCTCGCGGCTCCGGCGCCGCCTGGGCGTCATCACCCCCCTGAGCGCGCTGCTCGTGGTGGTGCTCATGCCGATCACGATGCTGGCCGGCGAGGAGCTCGCGAAGCTCACCGGCCCTCTCCCCGCGGTGGAGAAGCATGCGGGGTTCGCCACAGCCCTTCTGCCCTGGACGGTGGCGTTGTTCATCGCCTCCGCCGCATGGTGGAGCTGGTTCCGGTGGGGCGAGGAGAAGGTCCGTCAGGACCGGCCGGCGGCGGCCACCACGATGTCGGTGGGGATCGCCGTCGTCCTGTGCGTCTCCGCCGTGGGGACCGTCCTGTTCACCGTGCTCACCGGCGACGCGGGGGCGCGGGCGGTCTGGGGCGGCCTCCTGGGCTGATCCGGCGGGAGCGGCGCAGGAAAGGCGAGACGGCGCAGGAAAGAGGCCGGGCCCCCGCACTTGCGGAGGCCCGGCCTCTTCGGTGCCGGGCGCCGCGGCGCCCGACAACGTCGTCACTTCGCCACGAAGTCGTAGACGACCACGTCTGCGAGGTAGGGGCCGACGAAGTCCTTGAACTCGGCGTGCGCCGGGTCGAAGTACTTCGGGTCGGTCACCACCGGCGTCCCGACGTAGTGGTTCCGGTCGCCCTCGGACTTGAACTCCACGATGAAGCCGGCCTGCATGTTCTTGCCGGCCTTCTCACCGCTGATCTGCGGTCCGCTGACGAGCGAGACGATGTACGGCTTTCCGTCGCGGACCGCGTCGGTGGCCAGTGCGCGGAAGCGGTTGGCGATCTCGTCGATGGTCTGCTGCGACGTCCCCGGCTTGTAGGAGAAGAGGACGACGTGCTCGACCTTGCCGGGCTTGTAGTCCGGCGCGGTGAACCTCTCCGGCCCGACCTCGTCCAGCTCCTTCTGCAGCTGCGCCGCCGCGGCCGCGTCGGTCGGCGGGACCGTGGGCGTCGGCGACGGCGTGCTCGAAGCCGAGGCTGTCGAGGCCGCCGACGACGGGCTCGCCGACGAGCTCGCCGGGCTCGTGCAGCCGGCCAGGGCTGCGGTGCCCGCGGCGAGCAGCGCTCCCGCGACGGCGACCTTCGTCCATGTGCGTGCGATCATGTTGTGTCTACCCCCGAAATGATGTCGTCCCGGCGACGTGGTCCGCCGCCGGGCTGGGGGGAATCTATCCCCGCGACCCCCGGAGGACCTGGGCCGCGCGTCCGCGGCGGCAGAACCTCACCTGTATCGCCTCGAATGCTCCCATGCCCGGTTCCGCGGGGGAGATACGCCCGTACACTCGACCGCGACTTGTCAGCGTCGTCGGTTTCTCGCCTCCGGACATTCCGAGGGGAAACGCCCGATCATCCCTCTCGTCTCAGGGAATGCACTCGTGGGGCGACGGCCCGAAATGAAGGATGGACAATCGGTGAAGACTCATGACGATGCGAGGGGCCTCGCCGCCTCCGCCCGGGAGGACGCCCGTTCGGCCGGTCAGGGCGGGGCGGCCTGAATGCGCGCTCCCGTCATGCGCAACATCGTCGTCACCGGTTCCACCCGTCCCTCGGTGACGGTGCTTCTCCGTTCGGGAGAGATCCTCGTCTCGCACTGGACGTGGGCGGGGAACCTCGAGCTGGAATGGGCGGAGACGCCGGCGGCCAGCGCGCCGGAGGGGCCGTGGGCGCTGCTGGCGCTGCCCGCGCGCAACACCGCCCTGCAGCGCGCCGGCTCCGCGGGCAGCGCCCGTGCCCGCTGCCTCCTCCTCTTCCGGGGCGGGTCGGAGCACCTCGCGTTCCCCTCGGCCGGCTCGTGCTACATGATCCACTTCCTCCCGCGGGTCTCGCCGCTGCCGGACGCGGACAGCCCTGAGCGCTCGCCGTTCATCGACGGCACGGTCCTCACCGACGTCGTGCGCGCGCTGATCGACGGCTTCGCCTCTGCGGTCGACGTCGAGAGCCCGGTGCCTCCGCTGACCGTGCACACGGTGCGCAGGATGGTGCTCGAGGGCGCTCGCACGGTCCTGCTCGAGGCGTACGAGAGCCAGTGGTCCCGGTCGGGGGCGAGCCTCTACGACCGGGCGCTGTTCGTGCTCCGCATCCGGGCGGCCGACCCGCGGTACTCGGTCGCCCGCCTCGCGCAGGAGCTCGTCGTCCCCGAGCGTCGTCTGCAGCGGGCGTTCGCGAAGCGGGGGACGACGGCGAGGCGCGCGCTCCGGCAGGTGCGGATCGAGCTGGCCATGGAGGTGCTGACGAATCCCGAGGACGACTTCCTCGGGCTGGAGCAGGTGGCCGGCGACGTGGGGTTCGCGAGCCACGGTGCGATGCGCGACGCCTTCGTGCGTGAGGGACTGCCGACCCCGCGGCGGGTGCGCCTGCGCGCCGAAGGGCGTCCCGCGGTCGTCTGAGCGCGGGCGTCTCGCGCTCGGCTGCCCTCGCCTTCGCCTTCGGAAGGGCGGGCGGTCTCGACTCGGAGGGGCTTCGCGGTACGTGCCGGACCCCCGTGGCTTCCTGTCGTGAACGGTGTCTTCGGGTGTCGTGAAGAGTGACTCTTCCAGTGAGCTTACTTGCATGCTAGTGTGATCAGTCGAGCAGGCGAGACACGGTGAAGACGGGAGCGGCGATGGGTTCGCGGGGCTTGCACAGATATCACTACCGACGACTCAAGCTCTTCTCGACGCGCAAGGACCAGTACGCCGTACTCGACGTCGAGGCCGCCGCTCGCGAGGCGCACGGCGCCCCGCGGGAGCTCACGGTCAAGGTCGCCGTCGTCGAGGTGCAGGTCAAGCAGGGCGGGACCTATCTGGTCCCCTGGCGCCCCCAGGAGTGGGACATGACCCTGGCCGTCGAGATCACCACCGTGTGCCGCAGGACCGCGGCCGTGCGCGACTCCGTCCTCCTCGAGGAGCGGCGGAGCTCGGCGGCCGGCGCGCCGCTGCGAAGCCTCGCGGTGGAGGGCGACATCGCGCTCGCCGGAGCGCCGGGCGAGAGTGCCGTCGACATCAGGATGGCGGTGCGGGGGACCTACGGGTCCCGCCTCGGCGGCGAGAGGGAGGTCGGCTCGGTCTGCCCCGACGCTAGGAAGATGACGGTCCTCGACGGCGCGCGGCAGCGGTGGAGCGCGAGGTGAGGCGGCGCCTGTGACGCGGGGTTGCCGGATGGAGGCCGCTCTCGATCTGAGGTAGCTTAGGTAAGGCATACCTTATGAATCGCGCGGGCCCCCTCCGCGCGCGAGAGAGGAACCCCCATGCTCCGGCGCACCCCCGTCCGCGGCGTCCTTCCCGTCCTCCTGGCCTCGGCGCTGGCCCTCCCGGCGGCGGCCTCACCGGCGCTCGCGGCGACCGACGGCGCCGAGGCGACCGCCGTCCCGGGCCGTGTCTCCGCGGCGGCGGGAGGGTGCACGGTCACCGGCGGCACCCTCACCTGGGGCTTCAAGGAGTCCTTTCGCTCGTACGTCAGCGGGACGATCGCCAACGGATCGTGGGAGGCGTCCGACGGCGCCTCGTACGCCACGCCGTCCTTCTCCTGGTCGGGGGCGACGGGCGAGGTCGACGCGCAGGGGAACGGCCGGATCGCGTTCGCCGGGACCGTGCGGTTCACCGGCCACGGCGGTCTGCTCGACACCCGGATCTCCTCTCCCGTCCTCGTGCTCGGCCAGGGCGGCGCCGTCCTCCAGCTCGACACGTCCGGCGTCTCGATGGACGACGCGCTCGCGGGCAGGGCCGACGCCGTCGCCACGCATCCGGCCGTCCCCTTCGCCGCGCTCGCGGTGGATCCGGCCGTCTTCGCCGGTCGTGCCGGGGAGGTCTCGGCGGCCGACGTCCCCGCGACCGTGACCGCCGAGGGCTTCGCGGCCTTCGGGAGCTACGAGGCGGGCACGCCCCTGGATCCGGTGAGCGTCGCGGTGACCCTGGACTGCACGGCGGCCTCGTCGCCCGCGCCTGCCGCCTCCTCGCCCTCGCCGTCGCCGGTCGCCGAGGGGGCTGCGGCGTCCGCGGGGCCGAGCGCGGCCGCGGCGGACGTCGAGGCCGGGGGCCCGGTCTGGCCCGTGTGGCTGGTCGCGGCCGTCGTCCTGCTCGGCGCCGCCGCGGCGGGCGCCGTCCTCCTCACCCGCCGTCGCCGGACCGGCACGGCGGCCGACGGCGCCGGTGCCTCGGGAAGCGGCGGACCGGGACGCGGCGGACCGGGTGGCGGCGGGCCGAGCGACTTCGGACAGGACAGCGAGGGACAGGACGGCGCCGGACAGGACGCCGAGGGGCCGGCCGGCGACGGGTCGCGTCCATGACCGGGCGACGTCCCGCGGCGACGCGGCGGGGGCTGGCGATCCTGGCGCTCGCCGCGGTCGCGCTGCTCGGCGGCTGCGCGGGCGCCTCCGCCCCTGCCGCGTCCCCGGGAGCGGCGACCGTGCCCCTGAGCGAGCTCGTGCCCGTCCCCGATCCTCGGGCATGGGAGGGGCCGTCCACGGCCGTGCTCGCCGACGAGGCGATCGTCCCGGTCTCGCCGGACGTGCGCCCCGCGCTGCCGGCGACGGTCGCCTCGCACGACGTGGCGGGCGACACGGCCGTGACGGTGCGCGACGCCTCGCGCGTGATCGCGATGGACCGCGCCGGCGCCCTCGCGGCGACGATCTGGGGGCTGGGGCTCGGCGACCTCCTCGTCGGACGTGACGCGTCGACCTCGTTCCCCGGGACCGAGGGGCTGCCCGTCGTCACCGGCTCCGGCCACACGGTCAACGGCGAGAGCATCGTCGCCCTCGCCCCCACGCTCGTGATCACGGACGGGTCGATCGGCCCTCGCGACGTGGTGGAGCAGCTGCGCGACGTGGGGATCACGGTGGTGACGGTCCGCAACGTTCCCTCGTTCGCCGGAGCGGAGCAGCTGGCACGAGACGTGGCCGCGGTCTTCGGCGTCCCGGAGCAGGGCGAGCGGCTGGCCTCGCGGATCGCCGGCGACATCGCGTCCGCCGTGGCCGAGGTGAAGGGCGTGGCGCCGGCGGCGCCGGACGACCGCGTGCGGATGCTCTTCCTCTACGTCCGGGGGGCCGCCGGGGTGTATTACCTCTTCGGCGAGGAGTCGGGTGCGGACGCGCTCATCGAGGCCCTCGGGGGCGTCGACGTCGCCGGCGAGCTGGGCTGGGCCGGGATGCGTCCGATGACCGACGAGGCGATGGCGGCGGCGAACCCCGACCTCATCCTCGTCATGACCCACGGCCTCGCCTCGGCGGGAGGCGTGGACGGGCTGCTCGCGCAGAAGCCCGCGATCGCCGTCACCGCGGCGGGGGAGCATCGCCGGTTCGTGGACATGGCCGACGCCCAGGTGCTGTCGTTCGGGCCGCGGTCGGGCGACGTGGTGCGGGCGCTCGCCCGCGCGGTCTATGCCCCGGACGGGCGGTCGCGGGCGGAGACGGAGGGATGAGCGCGGAGTCCGTCGCCGCCTCCGCGCCGGAGCGCGATCGACGCGGGCGCCGGTGGGGTCTCGTCGTCCCCGTCCTGGCCGTGCTCATCGGCGCCGGCGTCCTCCTCTCGGCCGGACTCGGGCAGCTCGCGATCTCGCCCGCAGAGGTGGCCGGGGCTCTGCTGCGATCCGTCGGCGTCGGTGGCCCGCCCGCCGACGCCCTCGCCGAGCGCACCCTGTGGCAGATCCGGTTCCCGCGCATCGCGATGGCGATGCTCGTCGGCGGCGCGCTCGCCGTCGCGGGCGTCGTGATGCAGGCGGTCTTCGGCAACCCCTTGGCCGAGCCGGGTGTCGTCGGCGTCTCTTCGGGGGCGGCGGTGGGCGCCGCGGCCTCGATCACGCTGGGCCTGACCGTGGCCGGGTCGTGGACGACGGCGCTGCTGGCCTTCCTCGGCGGGCTCGGCGCGACGCTCGTGGTCTACGGCGCCGCGCGGGTGCAGGGGCGGGCCGACGCCGTCCGGCTCGTGCTCACGGGCGTCGCCGTCAATGCCTTCGCGGGGGCGCTGCTGGGGGTCCTGATGTTCGCGGGGAGCACCGCGTCGCGCGAGCAGATCGTGTTCTGGCAGCTGGGCAGCATGAACGGCTCCCGCTGGGGCGAGGCGGGCGTCATCGCCGTCGTGGTCGTCGTCGCCGGCGCGCTCGCCCTCCGGCTCGGTCCCCGCTACGACCTGCTCGCGCTCGGCGACCGCACGGCCGCGCACCTGGGGGTGCGCGTCGAACGGCTCCGGGTCGTCTCGGTGGTCCTCGTCGCGCTCCTCACCGGCGTGGCGGTCGCGTTCGCCGGGATCATCGCGTTCGTCGGTCTCGTCATCCCGCACCTGTTCCGTGGGATCGTCGGCCCCTCCGCGCGACCGCTCATGGTCGTCTCGTTCCTCGGCGGAGCCGCGCTGCTGCTGTATGCCGACCTGCTCGCTCGCACGGTCGTGCCGGCGGCCGACCTTCCGATCGGCATCCTCACCGCTCTCGTCGGCGGCCCGTTCTTCTACCTCCTCGTCCGGCGCAACCGCGGAGGGTGGACGTGAGCGCGGGGCGGGCCGTCCTCGTGGCGGAGCGGGTGAGTCACGCGATCGGAGGCTCGACGATCCTGCGCAACGTCTCTCTCACGGTCGATGCGGGGCGGGTGCTCGTGCTCGTGGGGCCGAACGGGGCAGGGAAGTCCACGCTCCTCGGTGTGCTCGCCGGCGACGTCCGCCCGTCGTCCGGCGTCGTGCGGCTCGACGGGAGGGACGTCGCCTCCTACCGGCCGCGGGAGCTGTCTCGCCGGCGGTCGGTGCTGCTGCAGTCCAACGACGTGTCGTTCGGGTACACCGCCGCGCAGGTCGTGGAGATGGGGTGCGCGCCGTGGCTCGGCTCCGGGCGCGACGACGACGCGATCGTGGCGCGCGCGGTCGCCCGGGCCGACGTGGCGCACCTGGGCGCCCGCGCCTACCGCTCGCTCTCGGGCGGCGAGCGGGCACGGGTGTCGCTCGCTCGCGTGCTGGCTCAGGACACGCCCGTCGTCCTGCTCGACGAGCCGACCGCGGCGCTCGACCTCCGCCACCAGGAGGACGTGCTGCGCGTCGCGCGCGAGCTCGCGGGGGAGGGGAGGGCGGTGGTCGCGGTGCTGCACGACCTCTCGCTCGCCGCGGCCTATGCCGACGACATCGCGGTGGTCGCCGACGGGCGGACGGTCGCCCACGGCTCGCCCGCCGAGGTCCTCACCGCGGCGCGGATCGAGGAGGTCTACGGGACGCCGGTCGCGGTGGTCGCCGACCCGGTCAACGGCCATCCGCTGGTCATCCCGCGCCGCGAGCGCTCCCAGCCGGTTGCCAGGTTAGGGCAGCCTCACTAGAGTTGTTAATAAGGTTAGCCTTACCTGACCTATACCCCCCCCTGTCGTCGAGCGGCGTGCCGTGCGGCGACGCACGATCCGAGGAGGAGACCGTGTCCCATATCTCTGCGGCGCCGCGCCCCGTGCGCCGTCGCCTGATCGCCGCGCTCACGGCCGCGGCCCTGGCCCTCGCCGGGGCGGCGGTCGCGGCGCCACCGGCGCTGGCGGCCGGCGCCACCGTCACCGTCACCGAGGCCCCCCGCGCCGGAGGCAGCGTCACCGTCACCGGCTCCGGATTCGCCGGCACCGCCCCCGGCATCTACCTCGGGTTCGGCCCTGCCGGCCTGCCCGGCTTCTACCAGGGCGCGAGCAGCCTCACGCAGGTCGTCTGGATCGCGCCGGGCAACGAGAACGGGCAGAGCGAGGCCGGTCCGACCGCGCCGATGAACGAGGACGGCACGTTCGAGGTGACGATCGAGGTCCCCGCCTTCGCCGACGGCACCGGCTGGGCGCTCTACACCTCCAAGGCGCACGGTCAGGGCTTCGCGGACCCGAGCCAGAACACGATCACCCCCGTGCGCTATGCGGCGCCCGCTCCCGCCTCGACGACGACCACGCTCGCCGTGAGCCCCGGCGGGGCGACCGTCGAGGGCCTTCCGGTCGCGCTCACGGCGACCGTCGCGCCGGCGGACGCGGCGGGAACCGTCACCTTCTCCGTGCACCGGGCCGACGGCGCCGCCGCGATCTCCGGCGCCGTCCCCGTGTCCTCCGGCGTCGCCACGTTCACCGCCGAGGGCCTGACCGCGGGCGTCACCGGGTTCAGCGCGTCCTTCGCCCCCGCCGACCCCGCTCTCGTCGCCGCGTCCGAGAGCGCGATCGTCGCTCACGAGGTCGTGCGCCGCACGGAGCCTCAGCCCTCCTTCGACCCGCAGATCCGGGTGTTCCTCGCCGACGGGACGACGCCGTACACGGGCCAGGAGGTGCGTACGGGCGACCAGCTCGTCGTGAAGGGCACCGGGTTCGACCCGGCGGCCAACGTCGGCGGGCGCGGGGTTCCGATCCCCGCCGACCTGCCCCAGGGCACCTACGTGGTGTTCGGCTCGTTCCAGGAGGCGTGGAAGCCCTCCGCCGGCGCTCCCGGCTCCTCCCGCAAGGCGGTCGACCAGCGGTGGGCGCTGGCCGAGGACGTCCTCGGCAAGGTGCCCGCACGCTACCAGGAGGCGATCCGTGCGCAGTGGACGCCGATCGCCGCCGACGGCTCGTTCACGGTCACGCTCACCGCGAAGGACTTCGGCTCCGGGCTCGAGGGCGGGCGCTGGGGCGTGTACACCTACGGCGCCGGCGGGGTCGTGAACCCGGGCCAGGAGCTCTCCGTCCCCGTGGCCTACACGGGCGACGCCGTGATCCCGGAGCCGGCCGGCCCCGCGATCACGGTGACCCCGGCGGGTCCGCTCGACCCGTCGGCGGAGAACGTCCTCACGATCGAGGGGACCGGGTTCACCGGCCCCGGGGCGGCCAACGGCGCGTACGTGCTCTTCGGCGAGAAGGGCGTCTGGAACGGCGGGGCCCCGCTCCCTGCCGAAGGCTGGGTCGCGCAGGGCTGGGTGATGGCCAAGGACATCGTGGGCGGCGCGTTCCGCACCACGCTGACCATCCCGGCCGGCACGCTCGACCCGAGCCGCGGCTATCACGTGGCCACCTCGGCCGCGCACGGCCTCTCGCAGACCGACCGCTCGCTCGACGCCTTCGCCGCGGTGAGCGTCGCCACGCCCACCGGGCCCGTGACACCGGCCATCCGGCTGAGCGCGGACACGCTGCGTGCGGGCGACGCGCTCACCGTCACGGGCGTCGGCTTCCCCGCCGGCAGTCAGGTCACCGTGACCGTGAACTCGACCCCGGCCGTGCTCGGCACGACCCTGGCCGGGCCGACCGGGGCCTTCTCGGTCTCCGGCACCGTCCCGGCCGGCCTCGCGGCCGGTGCGCACACGGTCGTGGCCACGGGCGGCGGCGTCACCGCCTCGGCCGCCCTCACGGTCCAGGCGGTCCCCGTGGCGGCACCGGAGGCGGCTCCGCCGCAGCTGTGCACCGCGGCCGCGGTCGGCGGTGCCTCGCTGCAGTGGGGCGTCAAGGCCTCGTTCTCCAGCTACGTGAAGGGGCCGATCGCCAAGGGCACGGTCTCGGGCGGATGGGGCAGCGGCTCCGGGGCGTTCAGCACCGAGACCGGCAACGGCCGCGTCTCCTACGACGGCGGCATGCGGTTCACGGGCCACGGCGGCAAGCTCGACCTGTCGCTGTCCCACCCGCGCATCCGCGTCTCCGGCTCCGTCGCGACGCTCGTGCTCGACGTGAGCTCGAAGGGGTACAACGGCTCGCCCGACGTCGAGGCGTCCGGCGTCTCCTTCGCCACCCTCTCGCTCCCCGCCGCCTCGGCCGACGGGGGCGAGATCTCCTGGTCGGGGGCGTCGGCGACGCTCACGGCGGAGGGGGCGAGGGTCTTCGCGGGCTTCTACTCCGCCGGTGAGGCGCTCGACCCCGTGTCGTTCACGTTCCCGCTCGGCGCGACCGTGCCCTGCGACGCGACGACCGATGCGCAGGCGGGCGGAGGCGGCGGCCTCGCCACCACCGGCGCGGAGGCGGACCTCGGCCCGGCGGCGCTGGGCGCCGCGCTGCTGCTGGCCGGCATCGTGCTCGTCGCGGTGCGCCGCCGGCGCGCGGCGGCCTGAGCCGTCCTCGCGGAGGAGGGGGTCGTCCGGTCGTCCGGGCGACCCCCTTCGTCCGTCCCGTGCCCTTATCGTGCTGTCGTATCGTCGGGACATGTCTTCCTCACCGCGACGACGGGCCGCGAGCGCCAACCGTTCGACGGATCGTTGGTTCCGCGAGCTGGGGCTTCCGACCTTCGTCCCGCTCCGCCGCTGGTTCACCGACCTTCCCCGGCGGGTGGCGCCGCTGCTCGCCTGGGTGACGATCGTGATCGTCCTTCTCGAGGACGGGACGGAGGAGGCCCTCGACCTGACCGTCGAGCTGTTCGGCGAGGACAGCTGGGCGATCGTCCTGCTGGCCGTCGCGATCCTCCTGCTCCTCCTCTTCCTCGCCTGGATCGGCTACCTCCTCGTGCGCACCGCGGTGCGCCGGCTTCCGACCGCGGCGGGGACGGCGGTGGGGATCGCCGTCGTGGTGCTGTGCACGGCGGCCCTGATCGTCAGCGGGCACCTGGCGAATCGCGCGGCGAAG
>Ga0164243_10003944_pt1 | contig 23444 bp, 24 predicted proteins | sample OricompcompostOP_FD_108781 | JGI IMG/M metagenome (GOLD analysis project Ga0164243, IMG submission 108781) | Organic Plus compost microbial communities from Emeryville, California, USA - Original compost - Organic plus compost (OP) | ecosystem: Engineered > Solid waste > Mixed feedstock >...
CTCACCAAGGCCCAGCGGGACATGCAAAGCCAGACACACAACGGCGTCGGCACACGAGGCGACCTTCCCCACCCACGATCCTGACCCCGGTTGCCGAGGAGGTCAACCAACCAGCCTCTTGACATCCGATCCCCGATAGGGAATCAGCCGACCGCCTTCCTCACCAGCCGGACGATCTCCTTCTCCGCCGCCTCGGTGAGGGTCGTGACCGCGTACGACTGCGCCTTCCGCGACCCGCGGGCAACCTGATCCGGATCAACCAACTGGCCTGAGGAGTGACATGGGACTCGCACTGCACTCGATCATCGTGGGCGTGCGCGACACCGGCGTCGCCGCCGCTTCCACCAGCAGATGTTCTCCGGTGCCGTGGACCTGACATTCGAGGAGACCGACGCCGCCCGGGACGGGTTCCGCGGCTTCGCCCTGGCCGCGATCGTCCGCCAGCCGGCCGAGGTGAAGGCGCTGCACGTGGCAGCACTCGACGGCGGCGCAGCCGAGGTCAAGGCGCCGAAGAAGCAGCTCTTCGGCGAGTTCACGGCCACTTGCACCTCTCCCGACGGCGTGCCCTGGAAGCTCGCGGCGGAGTCGAAGAAGGACAAGGGACCGGCTTCCGTGCCGCCACAGCCGACCGAGACGGCGCTGTACCTCGGCGTCGCCTCGCCCAAAGCATCGGCCGGCTTCTACACCCAGCTCGGCATGACGACCGAGCACGACTACGGCGACACCTTCACCGACTTCGCGATCGCCCCGGGCCGACACCGCCTGGGGCTCCTCACCCGAGCCGCGCTGGCCAAGGACCTCGGGACGTCGGACGCCGGCGCCGACGGAACGGCCGGGCTCTGGCTGGTCCACGTCGCCGATTCCCCGCAGGACGTCGACGAGCTCGTGTCGCGAGCCGCCGGCGCCGGGGCCACCGACACCGGGACCGAGGTCGACGATCTCGGAGGGCGCACCGGGACGTTCACCGACGCGGACGGCTACCGCTGGCGCGTGATCTGCCGGGCGGGCCCTAAGCCGTGACCTGCCTGATTCCGGTCACCTCGCCATCGTCACGCTGGCCGGCGACCTCGTCGCGAACCCGTCAGAGGCTCGCTTGCCGCGGACGCGACCGCACGTGCGAACTCAGGGTGGACTCGAGTCACGATCAGGTCGTGATGCCGCGACATGCGAAAGCCGACGTTGTTCTTCATCGCATTGATCGTGCCGATGATCGCGCCACCTGAGGCCAACGCGATGGCGAGACCCAGCAGCACACCGGCGTAGCGGCCACCGACCGTGGCGGCCCCCAGTGCCGCACCTCCCCCGGCCAGTCCGAGGAGCCAGGCCCAGCGGCGGTTGGCCAGCCAGCGGTCGTGAAGCGCACGCGTGAACGGGAGGGTCACTCGATAGCGCCGCGAGGCCATGATCCCAGCGATCAGGTACCCGATCACCGACACGAGGAGAAGGACCGTCACCCATGTGGGCGTGGTGTGCCCGCGCATGGTCACGCGTTGCCGCGTGTGGAGACCAGTCTTGACGCAGACGTCGAGGTCGACGACCACCGTGGTCCCCGCACGCCCCAAGACTGTCTCGGCCATGCCGGAATGCTAGGCCGCGAGCTCGTCAACGGCTCCCGGCAGTCGGTGCCCGCCGGTCGGAGCGCGCAGCAGGTGGGCTGTTCGCTCCCTCAGCTATGCCCTGCTCAGGCGCGGGGCAGCAGCGCCATGACGACGACGTCCGGCCCGGCTTCGTCGGCCGCGTCCCGCAGCCAGTCCGGTCGCAGGCTCAGCACGTATGACCAGCCGCCCCGGCGGTAGAGGGTCACCACCGCTGCCGGGTGGACCGGTAGCACCTCGAGGCACGGGCGGAGACCCGCAGCTCGGATGTCGGTGACCACGGCGTCGAGCAACCGCTGTCCGACCCCACAACCGCGCACGTCGCTGCGGACGAACAGCGTGCTGACCCAACCGAGCTCCGCGACCTCGCAACCATGAGCCTCGGCGCACGCCTCATTCAGCCTTCTCGCGTCTGGGGAGCCGGCGGGCGGACCGGTGCGGCACACGTGGCCGACCGGCAGACCGTCGAGTTCCGCGGTCCACGCCGCCAATGCGTCCTCTGCGTGGAGAAACTGATCCACCGGGATCGGCAGCGGGTCCCGGAAGGGATACTGGGTTTCCGACTGCTGCTCCCGCAGCACCCGGGCCAGCACGGGGAGGTCAGTCCCGAGCCGAGGTCGGATGATCACCGGTGACACCGGTCGATCCTGGCACGACGGCCCGTCGCATCCGTGGCGTCGTCGCAGCACGTCAGGCGACGCTGCTCAGTCGAGACAGAACTCGTTGCCCTCCGGGTCGGCCATCACGATGTGTCCGCCTGCCATCGGGGGCGCCGGCTCGTGACGCTCGACACGACGGGCACCGAGCGCGACCAGCCGCGCGCACTCCGCCTCCAACGCCGCCATCCGCTCCTCCCCCGCCAGACCTGGAGCCGCACGCACGTCGAGGTGCACCCGGTTCTTGGCGACCTTGCCTTCGGGCACCCGCTGGAAGAAGACCCGCGGCCCCGACCCCGCGGGGTCCTCGATCGCGGCGCGCGCGGTGCGTTCGCTCTCCGGCACTCCGACCCGCTCCAGGAAGGCGTCCCATGCCGCGAGCGGATCGTCGCCGTCGGCGAGCACCACACCGGGCGGCGCGGGATGGACATAGCCCAGCACGTCGCGCCAGAACGTCGAGAGGGTGCGGGGATCGTGACAGTCGAAGGTGATCTGGACGTGTCGGCTCATGAGCCGATTCCTACCGGTCGCCGCCGACACCGCTGCTCTCCGTTTTCAACGTATAGCGCACAGGGGGTCTTGCCGCAAGGCCCTCCCCCCGGGGCAGAATCCCGTTCCCGCGCGGCCGGACGGCCGCCCGAGAGCCCCAGGGGAGCTGATCTTTTGACGCACGCGACCACCTCCGCGTTCGACCTCCACGACCACCCCGCCAAGGCGGACGCCGCGCTGATCGCCGCGGACGAGGAGCACTTCGCCGCCGTCGAGCACGCCCTCGCGCACACCGTCGCCGAGCTCGAGGAGCGGCTCGCCGACGTACGCCGCCGACCCGGCGGGACCGGACAGGAGGCGATGGACCGGGACCTGGAGGTCCATCGCCTGAGCGCGCGCCTCAAGGCGGTCCGGCGCTACCGGCGCGACCTCTGCCTGGGACGCATGGTCTTCACCACGGGCGAGGTCGTCTACGTCGGACGCTTCGGGCTGGCGGCACCGGACGGGCGGCGCCTGCTCGTGGACTGGCGCTCCCCCGCCGCCGAGCCGTTCTTCGCCGCCACCCACGAGCGAGCGATGGGTCTGGCCAGCCGGCGCCGCTACCGCTGGACCGGTGGGCGGGTCACCGACTACTGGGACGAGGCCTTCAGCGCAGACGCCGTGGAGGGCAACCCGGCATTGGACGACCAGTCGTCGTTCATCGCCACCCTCGGCGCGAGCCGCTCGGAGCGGATGCGCGACGTCCTGGCCACCCTGCAGGCCGACCAGGACGCGATCATCCGGGCCGACTCGCGCGGCACGCTCGTCGTCGACGGCGGGCCCGGCACGGGCAAGACGGTCGTGGCGCTGCACCGCGCCGCCTACCTGATGTACGCCGATCCCCGCCTCGGCACGGGCCGCGGCGGGGTGCTCTTCGTCGGACCGCACGAGCCCTACCTGGCCTATGTCGCCGACGTGCTGCCGAGCCTCGGCGAGGAGGGCGTGCGCACCTGCACGCTGCGCGACCTGGTCGACGAAGGGGCCGCCGCGGTCGAGGAGACCGACCCCGAGGTCGCCCGGCTCAAGTCCGATGTGCGGATGGTCGAGGCGATCGAGCCCGCCGTGCGCCTCTACGAGGAGCCGCCGACCGAGGAGCTCCTCGTCGACACCGAGTGGGCCGAGGTCCGGCTCGGTCCGGCCGAGTGGGCCGAGGCGTTCGCTGCCGTCGATCCCGGCACCCCCCACAACGAGGCCCGCGACGACGTCTGGGACGCCGTGCTCGACATCCTCGTCGACCAGCACGACGGCACCGACGCGACGCCCGACCAGGTGCGCCGCTCGTTGCGGCGCAACGCCGAGCTGGTCGACGCCGTGACCCGCGCCTGGCCGCTGCTGGAGGCCACCGACCTCGTCGGCGACCTGTGGGAGGTGCCGGCCTATCTGCGGCACTGCGCGCCGTGGCTCTCCCCCGCCGAGGTCCGCAGCCTGCGCCGTGCGGGCCCCCAGCGGTGGACCGTCGCGGACCTGCCCCTGCTCGACGCCGCCCGGGCCCGCCTCGGCGATCCCGACGTCGCGCGCGCCCGTCGCCGGGCGGAGGCGCGGGCCGCCGCGGAGCGCGCCGAGATGGACCGCGTCGTCGACCACCTGGTGGCAACGGACGACTCGGACATGATGATCATGTCGATGCTGCGGGGCGCCGACCTGCGCGGCGCTCTCGCCGGCGAGCCGGACCGTCCGCGGCGCGACCCGACGGCGTACGCCGGCCCGTTCGCGCACGTGATCGTCGACGAGGCGCAGGAGCTCACCGATGCCGAATGGCAGATGCTCCTGCGACGGTGCCCGTCGCGCAGCTTCACCGTCGTCGGCGACCGGGCCCAGGCCCGCCACGGCTTCCCGGAGTCGTGGACCGAGCGTCTCGAGCGTGCCGGACTGCACGACGTCCGGCACGCCGGCCTCACCATCAACTACCGCACGCCCACCGAGGTGATGGACGCGGCGGCACCCGTCATCCGGGCCGTCCTGCCGGACGCGAACGTGCCGACGTCGGTCCGCTCGACCGGCATCCCCGTGGAGTACGCCGACCGCGGCGACCTCGACACGATCCTCGCCGCGTGGCTGGCGGAGCATGCCGAGGGCACCGCGTGCGTGATCGGCGATCCCGGGTTCCCGGCGACGCCGCGCGTCAGGTCGCTGAGCGCCGTGCACGCCAAGGGCCTGGAGTTCGACCTCGTCGTGCTCGTCGACGACGGCGGCTTCGGCACGGGGGTCGAGGGCGCGGTCGACCGCTACGTCGCGATGACGCGGGCGACCCAGCGGCTGGTGGTCCTCAGGTGAGTCCGTTCAGGCGGCCTGGTTGATGCGGATGTGGTTGCCGGCGGGATCGCGGAACGCGCAGTCGCGCACGCCGTACGGCTGGTCGATCGGCTCCTGGATGACCTCGGCGCCCGTCGCCTGGATGCGCTCGAAGGTGGCGTCCAGGTCGGGCGTGCTGAGCACGAGGGTGGCGTAGGTGCCCTTCGCCATCATCTCCGCGATGACCCGCTTCTCGTCCTCGGTGATGCCGGGGTCGGCCGCCGGCGGGCAGAGCACGACCGACGGCGCCGGCTGTCCCTTCGGCGCCACCGTGATCCACCGCATGTCGCCGTACCCGACGTCGTTGAGGACCTCGAAGCCCAGCACGTCGTGATAGAACGCCAGGGAGGCCTCGGGGTCGGTCTGCGGGAGGAAGCTGTGCTGAATGCTGATGTCCATGCGCCTCACGCTAGTGGCGCCTCGAACCGCGGTGCTTCTCGATTCCTGACCGATCCGGCCGGCACGTCGGGGTTGGTCTGCGCGCCGCCGCGGCGCACCGGCCGGGTCACCTTCTTCGTCACGCAGGACGGCGGCTCGGTCGGTCCGCCCTCGACCGCGGCGGCGTCGTCACGGTAGGCGCTCGGCGGCACCCCCACCAGCTCGGTGAAGCGGGTGCTGAAAGTGCCCAGCGAGGAGAAGCCGACCTCGAAGCAGACCTCGGTCACGCTGAGGTCGCCGCGGCGCAGCAGTGCCATGGCTCGCTCGATCCGGCGCGTCATCAGGTACGAGTACGGCGGCTCGCCGTAGGCCCGCTTGAACTCCCGGGTCAGGTGGCCGGCCGACATGTGGACGTCCCTGGCCAGCGCCTCGACGTCGAGCGGCCGGGCGTACTCACGGTCGATCCGGTCCCGCACGCGCCGCAGCAGCGTCAGGGTGCGCAATCGCTCGGGATCCAGACCCACGCGACCATCGCTCACGGGGACATCTTGGCAAATGGCCGGTCAGTCGATCGGCTGATCCAGCACGGCGGCGACGTGCGCGCGGACCTGGGCGTCACCGGAGATCGTGATCGCGTCGTCGCCGCGGCGATGCCAGAGCCAGGCGTCCACGTCCGCGGCCGTGCCGCTGACGACGAGATCGGCGGCCACCCCCGGGTCCGCGACGACGTGCTGGTCCGGCTCGCCACTGCGCTCGACACCCTCCGGCGTGGTCCCGGAGAAGGTGCCGAGCTGCACCCACACCGACGTGCCGGTGTCGGTGAGCCGGAACTCGGCGTACTGCTCCCGCGGCTGGAAGCGCCCCCACGGCGGCAGGCCGCCGTACATGACGTCCAATGCCTCGGCCACCCCGTCGGCGGCGAGGTCGGCGGGCAACTCGCTCACCTGGCCGGCGGCGAGCTCGGCGTCGAGGCGGTGGATCAGCGCCTCGTGGGCCTGCCGGCGGTAGGTGAACGCGACGTCCTGGTGGGCGGCCGACGACCACGACCACGCCGAGTCGGCCGGGTCGGCGGCCCGGAGGACCGCCGCGAACGCGCGGTGGGTCTCGGCGAACGCGCCGAGCAGGTCGTCGTACGACGCGGGCCGCTGCGGCTCGGCGTACCCGTCGGGCGGCGCGGGCCGGTGGGTGAGGACGTGCGTCCAGAAGTGCTGGACCTCGGTGAGGTGCCAGAGCAGGTCGGCGGCGTCCCAGTCGGGGCACGACGGCACGCGGGCCGCGGGGTCGCAGGTGCGCAGCACCGCCAGGAAGCGGGCGGACTCCGCCTCGATGTGGGCCAGCAGGGTCGGCGCGGCGAGGCTGGTCACGGCTGGAGCAGGACCTTGATCGCCCGACGCTCGTCCATCGCCCGGTAGCCCTCGGGCGACTGCTCGAGCGGGAGGGTGAGGTCGAAGACCCGGCCCGGGTCGATCCGCTGGTCGAGCACCATCGGCAGCAGCTCGGGCAGGTAGCGGCGCACGGGGGCCATCCCGCCGCGGACGCCGACGTTCTTGTCGAACAGCCGCCGGGCCGACAGCTCCACCCCGTGCGGGACGCCGACGAAGCCCACGCCGCCGCCGGGTCGGGTGACCTCGATCGCGGTGGTCATCGCGTCGTCGGTGCCGACGCACTCCAGCGCGGCGTCGACGCCCACGCCGTCGGTCAGCTCCATCACCTCGGCGACCGCGTCCTCCCCGCGCGCCGCGACGACGTGGGTGGCCCCGAAGGAGCGGGCGACCTCCTGGCGGGGCTGGTGGCGGGAGAGGGCGATGATCCGCTCGGCACCGAGCACGGAGGCGGCGAGGACGCCGCACAGCCCGACTGCGCCGTCGCCGATCACGACGACCGTGTGTCCCGGGCGGACGCCTGCGGAGACCGCAGCGTGCCAGCCGGTCGGCATGACGTCGCTGAGGGCGAGGAGCGCGGGGATCAGCTCGGCGTCGGGCGCGTCTGGCGTCCGGACGAGGGTGCCGTCGGCCTGGTTGACCCGGGCGTACTCGGCCTGGCCGCTCACGGTGAACCCGAGGTTGACGCAGACCGACTGGGCGCCGTTGCGGCAGTGGGCGCAGGTGTTGTCGCAGTGGCAGAAGGGCACGACGACGAAGTCGCCGACCCGCACGTCGCGCACCTCGTCGCCGACCTCCTCGACGACGCCGACGCACTCGTGCCCGATGGTGGCGCCCGGCCGGATCGGGTTCGCGCCGCGATAGGGCCACAGGTCCGAGCCGCAGATGCAGCCGGCGGTGACACGGACGATCGCGTCCGTGGGCCGGCGCAGGGTGGGTTCGGGGACGTCCTCGACCCGGATGTCCCCGGCGGCGTGGATCGTGGTGGCGCGCATGGGAGCGATCCTCGCACGCGACGCCGACACGCCCGGAGTGTTGCGTTATCTCATATGTGAGTTACCGTCGAGGCATGACGGCTGAGGTCTCCCCCGACGACTACAAGGGCCGGATCGGCAACCTGATCCGCGACGCCCGCAAGCATCGCGGACTCACCCAGGCACAGCTCGCCGAGCGCCTGGGCACGAGCCAGTCGGCGATCAACCGGATCGAGAAGGGCCATCAGAACCTGTCGCTGGAGATGCTCGCCCGGATCGGCTCGGCCCTCGACTCCGAGATCGTCGCGCTGGGCGCGGGTCCGACCCACCTGCGGGTGAAGGGCCCCACCACGCTCTCCGGCAGCATCGACGTCAAGACCTCGAAGAACGCCGGCGTCGCCCTGCTGTGCGCGTCGCTGCTCAACCGCGGCCGGACGACCCTGCGCAAGGTGGCCCGGATCGAGGAGGTCAACCGGCTGCTCGAGGTGCTCGACAGCATCGGTGTGCAGACCCGGTGGATCAACGCCGACAACGACCTCGAGATCGTCCCGCCGAAGGACCTCGACCTGAGCCGGATCGACGAGGAGGCCGCGCGGCGGACCCGGTCGGTCATCATGTTCCTCGGCCCGCTCCTGCACCGCGCCGACACCTTCGAGCTGCCGTACGCCGGCGGCTGCAATCTCGGCACCCGCACCGTCGAGCCGCACATGTCCGCCCTGCGGCCCTTCGGCCTCGAGGTCAAGGCGACCGACGGCTGGTACCACGCCCAGCTCAACCGGGCGATCGTCCCGGGACGACCGATCGTGCTCACCGAGCGGGGCGACACGGTGACCGAGAACGCGCTCATGGCCGCCGCGCTGCACCCCGGCACCACCGTCATCCGCAACGCATCGTCCAACTACATGGTCCAGGACCTGTGCTTCTACCTGCAGGCGCTCGGCGTCGAGGTCGAGGGCATCGGCACGACGACGCTGACCGTGACCGGCCGCGAGTCGATCGACGTGGACGTCGACTACTCCCCCAGCGAGGACCCGATCGAGGCGATGTCCCTGCTCGCCGCCGCGATCGTCACCCGCTCCGAGATCACCATCCGCCGCGCGCCGATCGAGTTCCTCGAGATCGAGCTCGCCGTGCTCGAGGAGATGGGCTTCCGCTACGACCTCTCCGAGGAGTACGTCGCGGCCAACGGCCGCACCCGACTGGTGGACATCACCACGCACCCCTCCGAGCTCGTCGCGCCGCGCGACAAGATCCATCCGATGCCGTTCCCCGGTCTCAACATCGACAACCTGCCGTTCTTCGCGGTCATCGCGGCGGTGGCCGAGGGCACGACGTACCTCCACGACTGGGTCTACGACAACCGGGCGATCTACCTCACCGAGCTCAACAAGCTCGGCGGCCGGGTGACCCTGCTCGACCCGCACCGGGTGCAGATCGACGGCCCGACCTCGTGGACGGGGACCGAGCTGGTGTGCCCGCCGGCGCTGCGCCCGGCCGTGGTCGTCCTGCTGGCGATGCTGGCCAGCAAGGGCACCTCGGTGCTGCGCAGCACCTATGTCATCCACCGCGGCTACGAGGACCTCGCCGAGCGGCTCAGCTCGCTGGGCGCGGAGATCGAGACCTTCCGCGACATCTGAGCCGCGCCGTGTACCTCCCCCCGGGCAAGGTGCTCGCCTTCGCACATCGCGGCGGCGCCTACCATCCCGAGATCGAGGGCCTGGAGAACTCCCTGGCGGCCTTCCGGCACGCCGCGGCGCTCGGCTACGACTACCTCGAGACCGACGTCCACGTGACCGCCGACGGCGTCCTGCTGGCCTTCCACGACGACGTCCTCGACCGGGTCACCGATCAGCGCGGCGCGATCCGCGAGCTCACCCTCGCCGAGGTCCGCCGCGCGCGCATCGGCGGGCGCGAGCAGATCCCCACGCTGGAGGAACTGCTCGACGCGTTCCCGGCCGCCCGGTTCAACATCGACCTCAAGGCCGACGGCGCCGTCGACGCCCTGGCCCGGCTGGTGCACGAGCGTCAGCTGTGGGACCGGCTGCTCGTCGCGTCGTTCTCACGGCGGCGGATCCGGCGGTTCCGGGCTCTCACCGACGGCCGCGTGCCGACGGCGGCCGACCCGTGGCAGATCGTGGTCTTCCGCCTCTCCCCCAGCGTGCGCGTCGCCCGGCTGCTGGCCGGGCGCGGCTTCTCCGCCTTCCAGGTCCCCCACCGCCGCGGACGCCTCGTCGTCGTGACGCCCGGCTTCGTCCGCCGGGCGCACGCCGCGGGCCACCAGGTGCACGTCTGGACGATCGACGACCCCGCCGAGATGGTCGCGCTGCTCGAGCGCGGCGTCGACGGGATCTTCACGGACCGCACCGATCTCCTCAAGGATGTCCTCCAGGGACGCGGCCAGTGGTGGTCCGCGCAGGGAGGGACGACATGACCGGACAGGCGAGCATCGCCGACCTCGGGCCGCTGTACCGGGGCCGCGAGCAGCGCGCGTGGTACTTCACCGACTGGGCGGCCTCGGCCTTCCAGACCACGGTCGCGGGCGTACTCTTCGCGCCCTACCTGATCTCGGTCGCCGAGAACGCCGTCGGCGAGCACGGGCGGCTCCAGCTGCTCGGGCTCTCCATCGCGCCGGGCTCGCTGCCGTCGTACGTCATCACGTTCTCGACGCTGCTCAGCGCCCTGCTCTTCCCCATCGTCGGTGCGGTCGCGGACCGCACCGCGCGCAAGCCGGACCTCCTGATCGGGCTGTCGTGGCTGGGCGCGCTCGCCGCGGGCCTGCTCTTCCTCATGCGCGGCGACGACTGGCTCTTCGGGAGCATCGCGTTCATGGTCGCCAACCTGGCCGCCGGCGCCGCCATCGTGGTCAGCGACTCCATCCTGCCGCTGATCTCCTCCGAGGCCGAGCGCGACCGGATCTCCTCGGTCGGCTGGGCCTACGGGTACGCCGGCGGCGGGCTCCTGCTCGCGGTGAACTTCGCCGTCGTGACCTTCCACGACACCCTCGGCCTGACGACGGAGACGGCGGTCCGCCTCTGCCTGCTGTCGGCCGCCGTGTGGTGGGCGGCGTTCATGATCATCCCCTGGCGGGGCATCCGCCGGCACCGGCCGGTGGCCGTCGAGGCCGTCGCGGGCGGCGTGCTCGGCCGCTCCTTCGGGCAGCTGGCCGCGACGCTCAAGGACCTGCGCAACTACCCGGTCGCGCTCACCTTCTTGCTGGCCTACCTGTTCTTCAACGACGGCATCCAGACCGTCATCGCGTCCGCGTCGACCTTCGGCATCGAGGAGCTCGGGTTCGCCGAGGGCACCGTGCTCGGCACCTATCTGCTGGTGCAGTTCGTCGCCATGCTGGGCGCCGTCGGGTTCGGCCGGGCCGCCGGCCGCTTCGGCGCCAAGCGGGTGATCCTCGCCGGCATCGCCGGATGGATGGCCATCGTCACCGCCGCCCTCGTGGTGCCCGACCGACAGCTGGTGCCCTTCCTCGTGCTCGGCGTCGCGATCGGGGTGGTGCTGGGCGGCACCCAGGCGCTGGCGCGCTCCTACTTCTCGCTGTTCATCCCCCGCGGCAAGGAGGCCGAGTACTTCAGCCTCTACCACGCGATGGACCGCGGGACGTCCTGGTTCGGCACGCTCACCTTCGGCGTGGTCTACCAGCTCACCGACTCCTACCGGCCCGCGCTGTTCGCGCTGATCGCCTTCTTCGTGCTCGGCGGGCTGCTGCTGACCCGGGTCGACACCGAGCGCGGGATCCGCGAGGCGGGCAACGCGCGACCGGCGGTGATCTGAGCGACGTCGCGATCCGGCATGGAACCTTTGTGCGCGGGGTAGCGTTGAAAGACCGAGGACGAAACACGGGAGGTGGAGTCTGATGGCAGAGCGCACACTGCGCGGTGCCCGTCTGGGGGGCCAGTCGTTCGAGGACGAGCGAGGGATCGAGTTCGCGGCCCGGCAGCAGGTCGGCTACAAGTGTCCCCAGGGACACGAGTTCGAGATCACCATGTCGATCGAGGCCGAGGTGCCCGCCGTCTGGGAGTGCCCCCGCTGCGGACTCGAGGCCGAGTCGACCTCGGGCATCGAGCGCGAGGTGAAGGCGGAGAAGCCCCAGCGCACGCACTGGGACATGCTGCTCGAGCGGCGCTCCGAGAAGGAGCTGGAGGAGATCCTCACCGAGCGGCTCGAGCTGCTGCGCGGCGGCGAGATCGGACCAGCCCACCTCCACCGGGCGAACGCCCGGAAGAAGAAGCCGGCGAAGGCCTGACCGGCTCCCTCACTCGTCGACGACCTCGCCCCGGACCACGGTCGGTCCGGGGCGCGTGTCATTTCCGGGCATCCGCGGGCCGGCGCGGCGCACGACCTGGCGGCCGGCGTACGCCAGCAGCAGGCGGCGGAAGAGCGGCCGAGTGAGGGGCACGATGAGCACGATGCCCAGCACGTCGGTGACGAAGCCGGGGCTGAGGAGCAGGGCGCCCCCGAGCACGATCAACGCCCCGTCGGCGAGCTCACGCGCCGGCATCCGGCCCGTCTCGAGACGGTCGCGGAGCGCCTGCCAGGCGCGGCGCCCCTCCCGCTTGATCAGCCAGGCGCCCAGGACGCTGTCGAGGAGCAGCAGCAGGATCGTCCACCACGGACCGATGACCTGGCCGACCTGGATCAGCACGACCAGCTCCACGATCGGCATCACCACGAACAGCCCCACCAGCAGGGCGGCGGTCCGCCGCCTAGCCATGCCGCTCACCGTTCAGCCGGCGCAGACGCTCGCGCAGGCCCCATCCGGTGATCCGCTTGAGTGACTCCAGCGCCACCTGGCCGCTCATCTTCGACTCCCCGCGCACGCGCTCGACGAACTCGATCGGCACCTCGCGGACCGTCAGGCCCGCGTGCAGGGTGCGCGCGACGAGGTCGGTCTGGAAGACGTAGCCGGTCGACCGGACCTCGTCGAGACCGATCTTCTCCAGGGTCGAGCGTCGGAAGAGGCGGTAGCCGGCGGTGGCGTCGCGAACGCCGACTCCGAGCAGCAGGCGGACGTAGAGGTTCCCGCCCCGCGAGAGCAGCTCGCGCTGCCAGGGCCAGTTGACCACCGACCCGCCCGGCACCCACCGCGAGCCGATCACCAGGTCGGCGTCGAGCAGGGCCTCGAGCAGCCGGTGCAGCTGCTCGGGCTGGTGGGAGCCGTCGGCGTCCATCTCGCCGATCACGTCGTAGCCGGCGTCCAGGGCCCAGGCGAACCCGGCGAGGTACGCCGCCCCGAGGCCGCCCTTGGCGGAGCGGTGCAGCACGTGCACCCGGGGGTCCTGCGCGGCGAGCCGGTCGGCGACGTCGCCGGTGCCGTCGGGCGAGCCGTCGTCGACGACGAGGACGTCGACCTCCGGCTGGGCGACCCGCAGCCGGTCGACCACCCAGGCGAGGTTGTCGGCCTCGTTGTAGGTCGGCAGGACCATGACCGCGCGGCCGAGCGTGGTGAGCGGGTCAGACAACAGGCGCCTCACTGGGGGTCGGGGTCGGTCGCTCCGGCTCCCCCGTCGCGCGCTCGGGCGGGGCGCCGGCCGGGGAGCCGGGCGGTTCCTGCCTTCGACGGTACGTCACCGCTCCAGCCGCGATCGCGCCGAGCGCGACGACCGCGAGGAGTCGCGCCGGCCACGGCCCCAGGCGCATCGCCAGGGTGAGCGCGGTGCTCAGACCCACCTCCTCGACGAGCACCGCCGTCGACCGGGGCCGTGCGGAGGCCACCACGGTGCCGTCCGGGGCGATCACGCCGCTCTGCCCGTTGGTGGAGGCCACGGCCAGCCAGCGACCCGCCTCGATCGCGCGCAGCCGCGTGATCGCGAACTGCTGCTCGATCTGGTGGGTGAAGATGAAGCTGGCGTTGCTGGTCTGCACCGTCAGCAGCTCCGCGCCGTCGCGCACCTGCGGGGGCATCACGTCGTCGTAGGCGACGTCGAAGCAGATGGCGTCGCCCAGCCGGGTCCCGGCGACCCGCAGCGGCGTCGTGCGCGTGCCGCTCCTCATGTCCCGCGAGATCAGCGCGAGCCGGCCGAACTTCGGGTCCCAGATGTCGCGGAACGGGATGTACTCGCCGTAGGGCACCGGGTGGTGCTTGGTGTACCGGTCCCCCGGCCCGGTCACCGGGTCCCACACGATGCCCTGGTTGAGGACGTGCTCGGGCCCGTCGTCGACGATGCCGCCGACGACGACCGGGACCCCGACCGCGGCGACGGCCTCGCGGATCCCGGCGCCCACCACGCCCGGCTCGAACGGGTCGACCGCCGTGGAGTTCTCCGGCCACAGCACGAAGTCGGGGCGTGGCGTCCTGCCGGCAGCGACGTCGGCCGCGAGGCGCACGGTCGCGTCGACGTGGTTGCGCGTCACCCCCTCGTGGTCCCACAGGATGTCGTTGCCGGGGCCCGGGACGTCGCCTTGGACGACGGCCACCGTCGCGGTGCCCGACTCCGCGACGTCGTACGGCACGACGGCGGGCGTCACGAGCGCGGCCAGCACACCGGTCGCCACCGCCGCCCAGCCGCGCCGGCCGTGGCCGGTCCGCAGCGCCTCGACGAGGCGCGCCAGCGCGAAGCCGGTGAGCGCGAGCAGGAACGACAGCCCGGTCATGCCGACATAGGCCACCGCGGGCGCCACCGGCGTGTCCACGGCGGCGAAGGAGAGCCGTCCCCACGGCATCCCGCTGAACGGCCAGCCGCTGCGCACCGTCTCCATCGCCGTCCAGGCCGCCGCCAGCCACACCGGCCAGGCCGGCAGGCGGCGCAGCAGGGGCACGACGAGCCCGAGCAGCCCGTAGAACACCGCCTCCACACCGGCGAGGGCCGCCCACGCGTCGGTGCCGATGGAGGTGCGCATCCACGCGATGTGGCTGAAGTAGAAGACGGTCCCGAAGACCAGGCCGACGAGGCCGGAGCGGCGTACGCCGACACCTGCCGTCGCGAGGCCGTAGCAGGCCACGCCGAGCGGCACCAGCCAGCCGAGCGCCAGCGGCTCGAAGGACGCGGTGAGGAGCGCGCCGCCGACGGCTGCGAGGAGGAGGCGCTGCACCACGCGGCGAGCGTAGTCGACCGGTCGCGACACCGCGCGGCCCCTCAGGCACGGAAGGACCCGGGACGCCTTCGGACCATCGCGGCGCCCGACTGGCTGCCGGTGCACGCGACGTTGTCTAGGGGGTCCCGGGATCCTTCCGGCTCGCTCTCGAGGAGCGAACCGACCTCCGCGAACCGTGGTCGCGCGGAGCTGGTGCTACTCCGCCGACATACGGCCACTCGGACGTCGGTCCGCCTGCCACGACCTGCACGAGCGAACGTCTCCGTACTTTGGTGAGCCTCAACCGTTCTGTCAACCGGCCGCTGACCTGCGGTGATACACGTTCTCGCAGGTCAACGCGGCCTCCGCGGCGGCCAATTCGGGGCAAAAAACTTCCCGACCGTCGGCGTGTCGAGTGGCGACGCGCCGTCGACGCCGCCACGAGTCGCGGTCAATGGCCGACCGGCCGGTTCTCGTAGTAGGTCGACAGCACGATGGTCGTGCGGGTCGACACGTTCGCGGCCGACCGAATCCGGCCCAGCAGCAGCTCCAGCTCCGCAGGGGTGGTGGTGCGGACCTTCAACAGATAGGACTCCTCGCCGGCCACCGACCAGCACGACTCGATCTCCGGGATGCCGACCAGCCGTTCGGGGCAGTCGTCGGGCTGGGAGGGGTCGATCGGGCGGATCGCGATGAAGGCGGTCAGCGGGACCCCGATCTCCGCGTAGTTGACGGTGGCGCCGTAGCCGAGGATGAGGCCGCGCTGCTCGAGGCGCTTGACACGCTGGTGCACCGCCGAGGTGGACAGTCCGGTGGCCCGCCCGAGATCGGTGTAGGACATCCGTCCATCCTTGGCCAGGAGCTCCAGGATCTGCCGGTCGATCGCCTCGACCGCTGGATTGCTGCTCTGACTCACGTCGCGCAGCCTAATAGGCTGCGCGGTGATGACTCAGCGCCTTCTACTCCTCGATACGGCGAGCCTCTACTTCCGCGCCTACTTCGGTGCGCCGGAGATCCTCGCGCCCGACGGCACCAACGTGAACGCCGTGCGTGGGCTCCTCGGCTACCTCGCCCAACTGGTCGAGCAGTACCAGCCCTCCCATCTGGCCTGCTGCTGGGACGACGACTGGCGCCCGCAGTGGCGAGTGGACCTGATCCCGACGTACAAGGCCCACCGCGTCGTCGAGGAGGTCGCCGGTGCGCCGGACGTCGAGGAGCTGCCGGATCCCCTCGAGGCGCAGGTGCCGATCATCCGCGACGTGCTGGCCGCCTTCGGCATCGCCGTGGTCGGCGCGCCCGGCTACGAGGCCGACGACGTGATCGGCACGCTGGCCACCGGCGCCGGCATGCCGGTCGACATCGTCACCGGCGATCGCGACCTCTTCCAGCTCGTCGACGACGCCGCCGCGGTGCGCGTGCTCTACGTCGGCCGTGGCGTCGGGCGGCACGAGCGGGTGGACGAGGCCTGGGTGGTCGAGAAGTACGGCGTGCGCGCCGACCAGTACGCCGCGTTCGCGACCCTCCGCGGCGACGCCTCCGACGGTCTGCCCGGGGTGAAGGGGGTCGGCGAGAAGACGGCCGCGACGCTCCTGCAGAAGTACGGCGACCTCGCCGGGGTGCTGGCCGCCGTCGACGACCCGGCCAGCGACCTGGGCCCCGGACCGCGGGCCAAGCTGCGCGCGGCCGCGGACTACCTGACCGTGGCGCCGCGGGTCGTCGCCGTCGCCCGCGACCTGGACCTGCCACGCGGCCAGCTCGCCCTGCCCCGCTCCCCCGCCGACCCCGACGGCCTGGCCGCGCTGGTCGAGCGGTGGTCGCTGTCGTCGCCGGTGGAGAGGCTCACGGGGGTGTTGGGGGCGGTCGCTGGGGGCTGAGGGCGCTGCGGTTTGGTCCCAAACCGCATGCGACACGCCGGTGAGGCATGCGGTTTGTGCCCAAACGTCGCCGCCGCGGACAGCCCGCCCCGGCGTCTGGGACCGGCCTATTCGGTCGCGACGATCCCCCGGCGCAGCAGCTTGACCAGTTGCCGGGCGGCGTCGCGGACCGGGGTGCCGGCAGCGGCGTCGGCGATCTGTCCGGCGAAGTCGATGAGCTGCTTCATCTGACGCACGAAGTCCCCGGCGGTCTGGTCGTTGCGCGTGATGATCTCGTCGAGGTCCTGGCCCTCGGCCCAGCGCCACGCCGTCCACGCGAAGCCGGGGTCGGGGCGGCGGAGGAAGTCGAGACGGTGGGCGCGCTCGAGCTGCTCGAGGTCCGCCCACAGACGCGTCATCTCCTCGATGGTGACGGCGATGGCACCGCCCGGCACGCTCGGGGGCGCTTCGTCGGGGCGTCGTGTCTCGTAGACCAGGGCGGAGAGCACCGCGCCGAGCTGGGAGGGCGACAGGTCGTCCCAGAGGCCGGTGCGCAGCGCCTCCGCGGCGGCCAGGTCGAGCTCGTAGTAGATCCGCATCAGGCCGCGACCGCGCTCGGTGACCTCGTCGCCGTGCAGGTAGTCCAGTGCCTCGAGCACCTCGCAGACCCGGTCGAAGGTGCGGGCGACGGTGTTGGTGCGCCGCTCGATCCGCTGCGCGAGCGTGTCGGCGTCGCGCTGGAGCTTGGCGTGCCGCTCGGCCCAGCGGGCGTGGTCCTCCCGCTCGGCGCAGCCGTGGCAGGGGTGCTCGCGGACCCGGGCGCGCAGCGCCTGGATCTCGCGCGCGGTGCCCTCGTCCAGCGCGCCGCGCTCGGCCCGCGGCCGGGTCACCGACAGCGGCAGCGCCCGCACCGCCTCGCGGATCTGCTGGGCGATGTCCTTGCGCTGGTGGGGATTGCGAGTGTCGACGCGCTTGGGCAGGCGGATGCGCGCGACCGGCTCGACGGGCGTCGGGAAGTCCATCATCGCGAGCCGGCGGCCTTGGCGCTCGGCGGTGATCACGAGCGGCCGGTGCCCCTGCTCGGACAGCCCGGGGTCGACGACCACGGCGGGACCGGCGAACTTCCCGGCGGGTACGACGATGACGTCGCCCGGGGCGAGTCGCTCGAGCGAGGCCATCGCCTCGTCCCGTCGGTCCTGGCGGCGCGACTTGCTGGCCTCCTTCTCGAGCTGCGAGATGCGCCTGCGCAGTGCGGCGTACTCCATGAAGTCGCCGAGGTGGCACTGCGCCGCCTCGGCGTACCCCGCGAGGGCGTCCTCCGCCTTGCGCAGCTGGCGGGCCAGCCCGACGACCGCCCGGTCGGCCTGGAACTGCGCGAACGACTGCTCGAGGAGCTCGCGTGCGCGGTGCCGGCCGTAGGCGTGCACCAGGTTGACGGCCATGTTATACGACGGGCGGAAGCTCGAGCGCAGTGGATAGGTGCGGGTGGAGGCCAGTCCGGCGAGCTCGCGGGGGTTCATGCCCGGTTGCCACAGCACGACGGCGTGCCCCTCGACGTCCAGACCGCGCCGCCCGGCCCGGCCGGTGAGCTGGGTGTACTCCCCCGGCGTGATGTCGGCGTGCGTCTCGCCGTTCCACTTGCTCAGCTTCTCCAGCACGACCGTGCGTGCGGGCATGTTGATGCCGAGCGCGAGGGTCTCGGTCGCGAAGACGATCTTGATCAGACCGCGCAGGTAGAGCTCCTCCACGCACTCCTTGAACGCCGGCAGCATCCCGGCGTGGTGGGCGGCCACGCCGCGGGAGGCCGCGTCGAGGAAGTCGTGGTAGCCCAGCACCTGCAGGTCGGCCGGGGGCAGGCCGCCGACGGTCTGCTCGACGTAGGCGATGACCTCGTCGCGCTCCTCGGGCGTGGTCAGCCGCAGGTCGGCGTCGAGGCACTGTTGGACGGCGGCGTCGCAGCCGGCCCGACTGAAGATGAAGTCGATGGCCGGGAGCAGGTTGTCGCGCCGCAGCCGCTCGACGACGTCGAGTCGGCTCGGGATCCAGATCCGGCGGGGATTGCTCGGCCGGCCCCGGCCCTTCGGCGTGCGGTGCCCCTTGAGGCGGGTGGCGGCCCAGTCGTCGCGCGCCAGCTTCATCAGCTCGTCGTTGACCGGTGCGCCCTCCCGGACGAAGCCCGCGGCGGCGTCGACGTCGGAGGAGGCGAAGAGGTCGAGGAGCCGGCGGCCGGCCATCACGTGCTGGAACAGCGGCACCGGCCGCCGCTCGGCGACGATCGTGCGGGTGGAGCCGCGGACCGTCTCCAGCCACTCGCCGAACTCCTCGGCGTTGGAGACGGTCGCCGACAGGGAGATCACCGACACCGACTCCGGCAGGTGGATGATGACCTCCTCCCAGACCGCGCCACGTGCCCGGTCGGCGAGATAGTGCACCTCGTCCATGACCACGAAGCCGAGCCCGACCAGGGTTCGGGACCGCGCGTAGAGCATGTTGCGCAGCACCTCGGTGGTCATCACGACCACCGGCGCCTCGCCGTTGACGGTGGTGTCGCCGGTGAGCAGGCCGACGCGGTCGGCGCCGTACCGCTCGACGAGGTCGTGGTACTTCTGGTTCGACAGCGCCTTGATCGGCGTGGTGTAGAAGCACTTGCGGTCCGTCTCGAGCGCGAGATGGACGGCGAACTCCCCCACGACGGTCTTGCCGGCGCCGGTGGGGGCGGCGACGAGCACCCCCTCGCCGTCCTCCACCGCCTTGCAGCCCTCCACCTGGAAGTCGTCCAGCGGGAAGGGATAGCCCGCGGCGAAGTCGCGGAACACGGGGTGGCCCTTGTCCTTGCGGTACGCCGCGTACCGCTCTGCGGGGCTCGGGTCGTGCCCGCTCACGGGGTTGCTCATGTGATCACCTGTACCCCGCCGGGCACGGACTCGACGGTCAGCGGCAGCGGCCCGAAGCGCTCGCCGTCGGCGTAGCCGACCACTCCGGCGCAGGCGACGCTCACCCGGCGCACCCGATGCCGCTCGTACTGCGGATGACTCACGTGGCTCCCGTCGAAGAGCTTGGGGAAGGTCCGGACCAGCTCCAGGCGGCTGACCGGCTTGATGAGCACGACGTCCAGCAGGCCGTCGTCGAGCAGGGCGCCGTGGGCGATCCGCAGACCGCCACCGAAGCACGGACCGTTGCCCACGGCGACGAGCATCGCCTCGACGTGCCGCTCGGTCCCGTCGAGCTCGAGGACGTAGCGCAGCGGGCGGAACCCGGGCAGCTCGGCGAGGGTCGCGAGGTTGTAGCGCATCTGGCCGCGCGGCCAGCGCATCCGGTTCGCCCGCTCGTTGACCAGAGCGTCGAAGCCGGCGGCGAGCACCCCGGCGAAGTAGCGGTCGCCGATCCGGGCCAGGTCCACGGCCCGCGGACGGCCGTGCACGATCCGCGCGGCGGCGGCCGCACCGTCGCGCAGCGGCAGGCCGAGGCTGCGGGCCACGTCGTTGCCGGTGCCGGCCGCGATGACGCCGAGCGGTACGTCGGTGCCGGCCACGGCCTGCAGGCCGATGTTGACCATGCCGTCACCACCGCAGACGACGAGTGCGTCCGGCTCCTCGGCGGCCGCGAGGCGGGCCAGGTCGAGGGACTCGTCGGCGTCGCGTCCGGCGAGCGTCGTCGTGCGCCAGCCGGCGCCGTGGAGCCGCGGGAGCGCCTCGTCGCGCATCCGGGCGCCACGTCCCTTGCCCGAGGTGGGGTTGGTCAGGACGATCGCGCGCGGCACGGGGTGAAGGCTACAGATCGAGCGGACTGGGCTCGTCGGGCGACAGACCGGCGTTGATCGCCGTACGTCCCCGTCGGCGGTCGTTGAGCCGGGCGATCACCTCGGAGACGAAGAACAAGACGACCATCGGGACCGCCATGAACGTCATGGTGAACGGGTCACCGGAGGGGGTGGCGACGGCGGCGAAGACGAACGAGCCGACGACGATCCACGGCCGCGCCGCGCCGAGGGCCCTGCCCTTGACGACGCCCGCCATGTTGAGCAGCACGACGAAGACCGGGATCTCGAAGGCGATGCCGAAGACCAGGAGGGTGCGGGTGAAGAAGCTGAGGTAGTCGTTGAACTCGACCAGGTTGGTCAGGTCGGCCTGGGTGAACCCGATGAGCAGCTCCAGGCCCTTGGGCAGGGTGAGATAGCCGAGGGCGATGCCGCCGATGAACAGCGGCCCCGCGATCACGGCGAAGATCGCGGTCCAGCGCTTCTCGTGGCGGTGCAGCCCGGGCAGGACGAACGCCCAGATCTGGTAGAGCCAGAACGGGCTGGTGCCGATGAGGGCGGCGAGGCCGCAGAGCTTGAGGTAGAGCAGGAAGGGCCCGCCGACGCCGCTGGTCGTGGCCACCGTGCGGTCGTGGCCGAGCGACTCGCGGGCCTCCTGGTAGGGCTCGTTGATGACGGCGAAGATCGGGTCGAAGAAGAACAGCGCCACCACGAAGCCCACGAGCAGCACGAGGGCGGCCTTGAGGATCCGCGCGCGCAGCTCACGCAGATGGTCGGACAGCGCCATCCGCCCGTCGTCACCGACGGGATGGACCGGCTTTCCGATGAAGAGCTTGAGGAGACCGGAGACGGCCAAGGTGTCAGGCGTTGTTCTCGCGACGCTCGTCGACGATCTCGCCCTCGGCGATCTCGTCGGCGGCGTTGAGCTCGCTCGCCGGCCGCGGAGCGGGCTTGCCGGCCGCGGGGCCGCTCGGCTTGTCGTCGTCGCGCAGGCCCTTGGTCTCGGCCTTGAAGATCCGCAGGGCCTGTCCGGTGCCGCGGGCCAGGTCGGGCAGCTTGGCCGCACCGAAGACCAGGATCACGATCGCCAGGATGATGAGCCACTCGGCTCCCTGGGGCATTCCGAGCAGGGGAAACATCGGCGGGACCAACTCTCGATCAGCGTGTTCTGCGGACGGGACCCATGCTACGCCCCCGTCACTGGTAGAGCCTGAGGGTCTCCTGGGCACGGGCGGTGAAAGTCTCGGTGAACTCTTCGGGTCGGACCACCCTCGCGTGGGGCGCCAGACGCAGCAGCAGCCGGGTCAGCCAGCGCCGGTCCACCACGACGAGATCCACCTCGGCGGAGCCGTCGTCGAGCGGCCGCACCTCGCGCATCGGGTAGTAGTCGGTGGCCCACCGTGCCGGCGGGTCCAGGTGGAGGGTGACGACCGTGGCGTCCGGGCCGACGTCGTCGCTGAACAGCCCGTCGCTGAGGTCGCGCGGGGGGCGGGGCGCGGTGGTCGGCGGGGTCGGGAGCAGTTCGGCCTTGGTGATCCGGTCGAGGCGGAAGAGCCGGTCGGCCCCGGCGCGGTGACAGTGCGCGTCGAGGTAGCTGAACACCCCGTGCGTGACGACGCCGTACGGGTCGACGACCCGCTCCGACTCCTCGTCGCGCGAGGGCACGAAGTAGAGGATCCGCAGCTGTCGGCTCTCGGCCAGCGCCTGCTCGACCAGAGCGGTCAGCTGGGCCACCACCACCTGCTGGGCGTCGCGCGGCGACGGGGTGACCTCGACGTGCGCGGCACCCGCCGCGGCGGCCTCGAGCTTCGCCAGCACCCGGTCGACCAGCTCGGGCGTGGCACCCGCCGTCCCCGTGTCGCGCACCATCCGCAGCGCCACGATCACGGCGGAGGCCTCGGTCGCCGTGAGCCGCAGCGGACGGGCGAGGTACTCGGCGTTCTCGACCCGGATCACTCCCTCCGTGACCGGACTGCCCTCCTCGGTCACGATCGCGTCGAGGTCGACGTCGATGAGGTCGTCGGGCAGGCCGCCGGGCAAGCCGCACATGAAGAGCACCTTGAGGTCCTGCACCACCTGCCGGGGCGTGGTCCCCAGCAGCTGGGCGGCCTCCTCGAGCCGGACGCCGTCACGGTGGTGCAAGAAGGGCACCAGCGTGAGGAGCCGGGCGACTTGGTCGCGGGCGCCGGGGGCGGGGGTGCGGCTCATCGCGCCTCCGAACGGACGCAATTGGGCACAAACCGCAGTCCGGCTCGGCGTGTCGTTGCGGTTTGGGACCAAACCGCATCCCTCGGCGACCTCACCCGACCACCTCCTGCAGCCGCGCGACCACCTGCTCCCGCACCGCGACCGGCTCCAGCAGCACCACGTCGGGACCGTGCGCGAGGACCTCGTCGGCCAGGCCCTGGGTCGGGCGGACCAGCTCGACGCGGTCCCAGGCGGTGCGGTCGTCGGGGCCGGGCACACCGGTGTCGATCCGCCGCGCCGCGCGCCGGAAGCCGTGCCCCGTGCCCGCCCGGACCAGCAGGACGACGTTGGTGGTCGGCATCGGCGGCGCCATCCGCCGCGCAATCGCGCGGACGTCGGTCTCCGGGGGCACCTCGTAGGCCCCCGGGGGTCCGACGAGCCGGACCTCGCCCTGCACGCGGGAGAGCCGGAAGACCCGCTCGGCCTGCCGGTCGGCGTCGTAGCCGACGAGGTACCAGCGGCCCGAGTAGCGCACCACGCCCCACGGCTGGACGCGTCGGCGCATCGGCGTCTCCGCGTCCGGCCGCTGGTAGTCGAACTCGATCGCGTTGCGCTCGCACACCGCGATCCAGCACTTCTCGAAGGCCGGCTCCTCGGCGGTGAGCAGCGGCCGCGCGATCTCCAGCGCGTCGAGGTCGACCTCGATGCCCGCCGCGCTGAGCTTGCGGACGGCGTCCGTGGTCGCCTGGGCCATGGTGGCGTGCTGCCACACGCGGGAGGCGATGCCGACGACCTGCGCCTCCTCCGGCGTGAGCTCGA
>Ga0164243_10003945_pt1 | contig 23442 bp, 7 predicted proteins | sample OricompcompostOP_FD_108781 | JGI IMG/M metagenome (GOLD analysis project Ga0164243, IMG submission 108781) | Organic Plus compost microbial communities from Emeryville, California, USA - Original compost - Organic plus compost (OP) | ecosystem: Engineered > Solid waste > Mixed feedstock >...
TCGGCGAGATCACCGCCGCGCACGTCGCCGGCGTGCTCGACCTGCCGGACGCCGCGCGGCTGGTGTCCGCGCGCGCCCGGCTGATGCGGGCGCTGCCCGCCGGGGGCGTGATGGTCGCGGTGCGGGCCGCCGAGGACGAGGTCGCGCCGCTGCTGACCGACGAGGTCTCGATCGCCGCGGTCAACGGGCCGCGCTCGGTGGTCGTCTCCGGCGCGCAGGACGCGGTGGCGGCGGTGGCCGCGCGGCTGGAGGCCGACGGCCGCAAGACCAAGCCGCTCAGCGTCAGCCACGCGTTCCACTCGCCGCTGATGGAGCCGATGCTGGCCGAGTTCCGCGCCGAGGTCGAGCAGCTGACGTTCGCCGAACCGGCGATCCCGGTGGTGTCGAACCTGACCGGGGCGATCGCGACCGGCAGCGAGCTGCGCACCGCGGACTACTGGGTGCGGCACGTGCGCGAAGCGGTGCGGTTCGGCGACGGCGTGCGGGCGATGGCCGACGCCGGTGCCACGACGTTCCTGGAGCTGGGGCCGGACGGCGTGCTGTCGGCGATGGGGCAGGAGTCGCTGCCGGAGTCGGCCGCGGTGCTGCCCGCGCTGCGCCGCGACCGCGGCGAGGAGGCGGCGTTCGCGGCTGCGCTCGGCGGGCTGCACGTGCGCGGCCACCAGCCGGACTGGGCGGCGTTCTTCGACGGCACCGGCGCGCGCCGGGTGGACCTGCCGACCTACGCCTTCCAGCACGAGCGGTACTGGCCGGCGCCCGCGCTGGTGGCCGGTGACGCCGGTGGTCTGGGGCTGCGGGCGGTGCAGCACCCGGTGCTGGGTGCGGCGGTGCAGGTCGCCGACGCCGGCGCGCTGCTGCTGACCGGGCGGCTGTCGGCGGCCGGTCAGCCGTGGTCCGCGCCCGGCCGGGAGCCGGAGGCGGTGCTGGCCGAGCTGGTCGTGCGCGCCGCGGACGAGGCCGGGTGCGGGCAGGTCGAGGAACTCGTCGTGCACAGCACCCCGGACACCGCACGTCCGCAGGCCGTGCAGGTCAAGATCGGCGAGCCGGGCGAGGACGGACGCCGCCGCTGCACCGTGCACGCCCGCCCGGCCGAGGAACCGGAGCAGGACTGGACCGAGCACGCCGCGGCCGTGCTGGTGCCGGAGAGGAGCACCGGTGACTACGACGGCGCGGTGCCCGGCGGCGCCGAGCCGATCGAGCTCGGCGAGGCGGACGCGAGCGTCGGGCTCCGGCAGGCCCGGCGCCACGACGGCGACGTGCACGCCGAGGTGGCGCTGCCGGACGTGGCCGAGTCCTCCGACGGGCACGGCATCCACCCGCTGCTGCTGGCCGCGATCGGCCGGGCCGCGGCGCTGGCCGGCCCGGAAGAGACCACTGTGGACGGTGCGCGCGCGGTCGGCTGGGGCCGCCTGGCACTGCACGCCACCGGAGCCACCGAGCTGCGGGTGCGGGTGCGGGCCGGTGAGGTCACCGCGGTCGACGGGCACGGCGAGCCGGTGCTGGTCGCCGCGGACCCGGCCGTCACCGGGCGCGCTCCGGTCGCGAGCGGTTCCGGGGCGCAGAACTCCCTGTTCGGGCTGCGCTGGGTGCCCGCCCCGGCCACCGCGGGTGCGCGCGGGAAGAGCTGGGCGATCATCGGCGCGGACGTGATCGACCTCGGCTACGCGCTGCAGCGCGCCGACGAGCCGGTGCTGGGGTACGCCGACACGCTGGCCGGTGTCGGCGCGGTGCCGGACGCCTTCCTGGTGCCGATCTCCGGAGACATCGCCGCCGGGGGCCCGGAAGCGGTGCACGAGCTGACCAACCGCGCGCTGGCGCTGCTGCAGGAGTGGCAGTCCGATCAGCGCTTCGCGCAGACGCACCTCGTGTTCGTCAGCACCGGCGCGGTCGCCGTCGACGACGAACCGATCGCCGACCCGGCCGCCGCCGCGGTGTGGGGCCTGGTGCGCTCGGCGCAGGCCGAGAACCCCGGGCGGCTGCTGCTGGTCGACATGGACGAGGCGTTCACCTCCGCGGCCGTGCTGCCCGGGCTGCTGGGCGGCGACGAGCAGCAGTTCGCGGTGCGGCGGCGGGAGATCCGCACCGCCCGGCTGCAACCGCTCACCGACGACCAGCTCCCCGGCACAGCGGACGACGACGCGCACGGGACGGCCGAGTGGGACCCGGACCGCACCGTTCTGATCACCGGCGGTACCGGCGGGCTCGGCGCGGAACTGGCCCGGCACCTGGTGGCCGAGCACGGGGTGCGGCACCTGGTGCTGACCAGCCGGCGCGGGCCGGAGGCCCCGGGCGCGCTGGAGCTGCGCGCGGAACTGACCGCGCACGGCGCGGATGTGCGCATCGCCGCCTGCGACGCCGCCGAGCGGTCCGAAGTGGACGCGTTGCTGTCGGAGATCCCCGCCGAGCACCCGCTCGGCGCGGTGGTGCACGCCGCGGGGGTGCTCGACGACGGCGCGATCGGCTCGCTGAGCCCGGAGCGGGTGTCCGGCGTGCTGCGGCCGAAGGTGGACGCGGCGTGGAACCTGCACGAGGCCACTCGCGAGCTCGAGCCGGTGAACTTCCTGCTGTACTCCTCGGTTTCCGGCGTCATGGGCGGCCCGGGGCAGGGCAACTACGCGGCGGGCAACACGTTCCTGGACGCGCTGGCCCGGCTGCGCCGCGACCAGGGGCTGCCGGCGCAGTCGCTGGCGTGGGGCCCGTGGGTGCCGACCGGTGGCATGACCGGGGCGCTCACCGAGGCCGACGTGCAGCGGATGACCGGATCCGGGCTGCCGCCGCTGCCGCTGGAGCAGGGCCTGGCGCTGTTCGACCGCGCGCTGCGTCGGCCCGAGGAACTCGTGGTGCCGATGCGCGCGAGCGCGGCGGGCACCCGCGCGCAGGGGCACGTGCCCTCGGTGCTGCGCGACCTGGTGCCCGCGACCCGCAGGCAGGCCGCGCGCACCGGTGCCGCCGGCGGCACGCTGCTGGACCGGCTGCGCGCGGCGGGCCCGGACGAGCGGGACCGGCTGCTGGAGCAGCTGGTGCTGGAGCAGTCCGCGGCCGTGCTCGGGCACCGGGACACCAGCGCGGTGGAGGCCGAGCGGGACTTCCTGGCGCTGGGCTTCGACTCGCTGATCGCCGTCGAACTCCGCAACCGGCTGGGCGAGCAGCTGCAGGTGCAGCTGGCCGCCTCGGTCGTGTTCGACACCCGCACCCCGGCGGCGCTGGCCGAGTGGCTGCGCAACGAGCTCGACGAGCAGCTCGCCCCCGCGGGCGCGGACGGCCGCCCGCAGGGCGGCGGCAACCCGAACGACAGCCTGGTCAACCTGTTCCTCGCCGGGGTGCACTGCGGCAAGCAGAAGGAGTCCATGCGGATGCTGGGCGCGGTCGCGGCGACGCGGCCGACCTTCGCCACCCCCGCCGAGCTGGACGAGCTGCCCGAGCCGGTGGTGCTGGCCGACGGCCCGACCGAGCCGCGGCTGATCTGCGTCAGCTCGCCGGGCGCGACCGGCGGCGTGCACCAGTACGCCCGGATCGCGGCGCACTTCCGCGGGAGCCAGCACGTCTCGGCGCTGCCGCTGGTCGGCTTCGGCACCGGCGAGACGCTGCCGGAGGACGGCGTGGCGGCGATCCGCTCGGTGGCCGAGAGCGCGCTGCACGGCAGCGACGGCGATCCGTTCGTGCTGGTCGGGCATTCCACCGGCGGCACGATCGCCTACCACGCGGCCGGGGTGCTGGAGCAGACCTGGGGCGTGCGGCCGGACGCGGTGATCCTGCTGGACACCCTCAGCATGCGCTACGACGCCGATGACGACATCGACTACGACGAGGTGGCCCGCTACTACCTCGCCGACATCGACTCGCCCTCGGTGAACCTCAACAGCGCGCGGCTGTCGGCGATGGTGCACTGGTACAACAAGGTCGCCGCCTTCGCCGACGCACCCGTGACGACCGCGCCGACGCTGCTGGTGCAGTGCTCGGTGCCGCTGCCGGGCAGCCGCGGCAGCGCGCCGAAGCCGCCGTTCGGCACCGACGCGATCCGCGTGGTCGAGGCCGACCACCTGTCGCTGGCCAAGGAGCACTCCGACCGCACCGCGGAGATCATGCGCGACTGGCTGGCCGAACTGCCCGCCGAGACCCCCGCCGACGCGTCCGTCGACGCCTGAGCCCCAGCGGGCCGGGCCGCGCGCGCCGCGGCCCGGCCCGCGCAGTCCGCCCAGACCCCCTACACCGCGGAGGAATCGTCCATGAGTCAATCCGTCGACCTGCCCGAGCTGGGCACCGGTCCGTCGGCGATGCTGCGCCCGCCGGAGGACCTGCGGCGGCTGCAGCAGCAGGCGCCGGTCTGCAAGGTGCGCACGCCCGCGGGCGACGAGGCCTGGCTGGTGACCCGGCACGACGCGGTCAAGCAGCTGCTCAAGGACGAGCGGCTGAACCGGTCCCACCCGGACCCGGACAACGCGCCCCGCTACGTCAACACCCCGTTCTTCAACCTGCTGATCACCGACACCGACCCGGCGCGGGCCTCCGAGCTGCACTCGGAGATGCGCAGGTTGCTGACCCCGTCGTTCTCCGCGCGGCGGCTGGCCCGGCTGCGGCCGAAGGTGGAGGCGCTGGCCGAGGAGATGGTGCAGGGCCTGCTGGCCAAGGGGCCGCCGGCGGACCTGCACGCGGACTTCTCGCAGCCGTTCGCGCTGAACGTGCTCTACGAGCTGATCGGGGTGCCTGCCCAGGACCGGTTCAAGATCGTCGAGCTGATGGGCCGGATGGCCGTGCTGCACGACCCGGCCGCCGCGGAGCGGGGCGCGCAGGAGCTGTTCGACTACCTGGCGGAGCTGGTGGGCCGCAAGCGCGACGAGCTCGGCGAGGACGTGATCTCGCGGCTGATCGAGGCCGGTGTCGAGGACCAGCGGATCGGCAGCCTGGCCGCGGGCGTGCTGTTCGCCGGGCTGGACAGCGTGATCAGCCACATCGACGTCGGCGTGCTGGTGCTGTCGAACGACCCGGCCAAGCGGGATTCGGCCATGCAGGACGCGGGTTCGATGGCGATCGCGGTGGAGGAGGTGCTGCGCGCGGCGAAGGCGGGCAGCTCGATGCTGCCGCGCTACGCCACCGCCGAGGTGGAGTTCGGCGGGGTGACCATCCGCGCCGGCGACCTGGTGCTGCTGGACTTCACGCTGTCGAACTTCGACGAGCGCGCGTTCGACCGCCCGGACGAGTTCGACACCACGCGGGCGCCGAACCCGCACCTGACGTTCGGGCACGGCATCTGGCACTGCATCGGCGCGCCGCTGGCCCGCGTGGAGCTGCAGACGGCGTTCAGCACGCTGTTCCGGCACATGCCGGACCTGCGCGTCGGGGTGCCCGCGGACGAGCTGCGCATGGAGTCCGGGCAGCTGTCCGGCGGGCTGCTGGAGCTGCCGGTGACCTGGTGATCCGCCCGGCGGTCGGAGACCGCCCCGCGCTGCGGTCGGTGCGCTCGGGAAGCGCCCGGCCGCAGCGCATTTCCGGGCTGCGGTGGGGAGAACGCCGCGCAGGCGCGGCAGCAGCCGCCGGATCTCCGGGATCTGCGGGAGGAATCGGCGGGCGGTGCGGGAGCCGGGTCCGAGTCCGGTGCGGACGCCGGAGCGGAAGCGGGGAAGGGTTCGCAAGAGGTGCATGGACCCCATGTTCCGGAGTCGAACCCGTGTTCGCCATAGCTTGATCGGGTGGTCGTGTTGTCCTGTGTGGACAGACGAAAACCGCCGAGTGCCAACCGAAAACCGACCCGATAAGGGTGTATCCACCACACGATCCGCGACCTGAACCAGTGGATCGGCAAGCCGCCGGCAGCACGAGAAAGCGGGGCGCCCGGACGGACGCCCCGCTGCCCACGACCCGCCGGGATCAGCCCTTCTGCACGCTGATCGCCTGCGCCGGGCAGATCTTCTCCGCCTGCCCCACGTCCTCGGCCAGCTCGGCCGCGGGCGCGGGATCCAGCACCGTCACCAGCCCCTCGTCGTCCTGGTCGAACACGTCCGGCGCGGACAGCACGCACTGCCCGGCCCCGACGCAGCGGTCCCTGTCGACGTTGATCTCCATCTCAGCCCTTCCTCCTGGAACCGGCGCTCACCAGCGGACCGGCAGCGAGTGCAGTCCGAACAGCACGCCGTCGTACTTGAACGGCAGGTCCTCCACCGGCGCGGCCAGCCGCAGACCGGGAATGCGGGAGAACAGCGCCTCGTACGCGGCGGCCATCTCGCCGCGCACGAGGTTCTGCCCGAGGCACTGGTGCACGCCGTAGCCGAAGGCGACGTGGTGGCGCGCGGACCGGCTCGGGTCGAACGCGTGCGGGCAGCCGAAGGCGGCCTCGTCGTGGTTGGCCGCGGCGACCAGCGGCACGATGCCCTCGCCCGCCCGGATCCGCTGCCCGCCGATCTCCAGGTCCTCGGTGGCCACCCGCAGCGCGACCAGGTCGGCGACCGAGTGCAGCCGCAGCAGCTCCTCGACCACCCCGTCGTCGCCGATCCACTCCGGGTGCATCAGCAGCGTCAGCACGCCGAGCGAGATGTTGTTCGCGGTGGTCTCGTGCCCGGCGATGAGCAGCAGCATCGACACCCCGGACAGCTCGGCCTGGCTCATCGTCCCGGCCGCCAGCAGTCGGCTGATCAGGTCATCACCCGGCCGCTTCGACTTGATCTTGATGAGCCGGTTCAGGTAGCGCAGCAGCTCCTTGGTCGCGGCCTCCCGCTCCTGGTCGGTGGCCGTGGTGCGGACCAGGGTCTGCGTCTTGGCCTCGAAGAAGTCCCGGTCCACTTCGGGCACCCCGAGCAGGCTGGAGATCACCAGCGAGGGCACCGGCAGCGCGAAGTCCGCGACGAGATCAGCCTCGTCGCCCTTGGCGAGCATGGCGTCGATGCGGTCGGTGACGATCTGCTCGATCTGCGGGCGCAGCTGCCGGATGCGGCGCACCGAGAACTCGGGGATGAGGGTCTTGCGGAACCGGTCGTGCTCCGGCGGGTCCAGCGCGACGAACCACCCGGGCATGGTGTCCGGCGAGGGCACGCCGCCGGTCTTGCCCAGCAGGCTGGGGAAGCCGTCGTGGGTCGGGTTGGAGCTGACGCGGCGGTCGGTGAGCACCGCGCGCACGTCCTCGTGCCGGGTCACCAGCCACACCACCGCTCCGGTGGGCAGCCGGGAGCGCACCAGTCCGGGCTGTTCGCGGAACCGCGCGTACTGCTCGGGCGGGAACGACGCGCCGGGCCGGCGCATCGGAAAGTCGACCACGCTCGTCATGTCAGCGGTCATGTCAGCACTTCCTGCGGGTCGGAGGCGCCGCCGGTGCGGCGGTCAGCGGGCGTAGAACTCGCGCACCTTGCCGACGATGTGCTCCTGGTCGTCGGCGGTGAGGCCGGTGTAGGTGGGCAGGTACAGGCCGTCCTCGGCGAACCGGTTGGCGTTCAACCGCGGCCAGTGCTCGGCGCGGTACATCGGCTGGCGGCTCATCGGCTTGAAGAACAGCCGGGTCTCGATGCCCTCCTCGGCGAGGAAGGCGCGCAGCGCGTCGCGGTCGCGGGCGCGCACGTCGTACATCCACAGCACGTCGCGCTTCGGCATCAGCGTGATGCCGTCGATGTCGCGCAGTCCTTCGTCGTAGCGCTTCTCGATCTCGGCGCGGGCGGCGAGGATCTCGTCGAGCTGCTCGGTCTGCGCCAGCGCCACGGCCGCCTGCATGGCGGTCATGCGGAAGTTGTAGGCGAGCTTCTTGTGCAGGAAGCTGTGGTCCCGCGAGAACGCCATCCCGCGCAGGTGCGCCATCTGCTCGGCCAGCCGCGGGTCGTCGGTGAGGCAGATCCCGCCCTCGCCCGCGGTGATGATCTTGTTGGCGAACAGCGAGAAGCAGGCGATGTCGCCGACCGGCCGCACCCCGTGCGCCTCGGCGGAGTCCTCCACCACGCGCAGGTTGTACTCGTAGGCCAGCTCCATGATCGCGCCCATGTCGCAGCGCCGGCCGTAGACGTGCACCGGCATGATCGCCTTGGTGCGCGGGGTGATCCGCTCTTCGATGAGCGCGGGGTCGATGTTGAGGTCGTCGCGGCAGTCCACGAACACCGGGGTCGCACCGGTGTAGGTGACCGCCCAGGCACTGGCGACCATGGTGAATTCGGGGACGATCACCTCGTCCCCGGGGCCGATGCCGAGAGCGCGGAGCGCGAGGGTGAGCGCGGTGGTGCCGGAGGAGCAGGCCACGCCGTGCGCGCTGCCGTTGTAGCGGGCGAACTCCTCCTCGAAGCGGCGCACGAACGGGCCTTGCGAGGAGATCCAGCCGTCGCCGACGGCGCGCCCGGTGTACTCGAGTTCGCGGCCGTTGAGCCAGGGCTGGGAAACGGGGTAGCGGACGGGCATGTCAGATCTTCGCCTCTTCCTCGTCGTCCTCGGTGCCGCGCGCGGCCGCGCCGGCGGTGTCCTCGGAGTCGGCGTCCGCGGCGGGCTCGGTGCCGGTGGTGGGCTCGCCGCCGGTGGTGTCCGGCGCGGAGTCGGCGGACTCGGAATCCGCGGGAACCGCAACGGAATCCCCACCGGTGTCGGTCGAGTCATCGGCGGCGGGCGGAGCGGGGTCGTCGGCGGCCATCGCGGGCAGTTGCAGCAGCAGCTCGGCGGCGGTCTCGCGCCCCCCGGCCTCCCGCAGCAGCTGCCCGAACAGCTCGGCCCGGTCCCGGAAGCCGCGCTCGTCGAGCACCCGGGTCAGCTTGTCCAGCACGTCGGCCACGTCGATCGTCTCCGGGCGGTCGAGCGTGAGGCTGACCCCGAAGTCCCGCCCGCGCACCGCCTGGTCGTCGCAGTCCACCCACAGCGGCCGCACCACCAGCGGTTTGCCGAAGTGCAGGCCCTCGTGGAAGCCGTTGCCGCCGGCGTGGGTGAAGAACAGCCGGACGTTCGGGTGGGCCAGCACGTCCAGCTGCGAGGGCACCCAGCTCTCCACCCGCAGGTTGTCCGGGAGCTCGTCGGCGGGCGGCAGCAGGTGCTGCTGCTCGGCGGGCAGTTTCCAGAGCACGTGGGTGTCGCGGGCGGCGAGCCCGCGGGTGACCTCAAGCAGCGCGCGGACCTGGTCGGCGGTGAGCCGGGTGATGGTGCCGAAGCCCATGTACACCACGGATTCCCGCTCGTCGAGCCACGCCGCGAGCCCGTCGTCGTCCGGGGCCTCCGGTAGCGGCGGCACCATCGTGCCGACCAGCCGCATGTGCTCGGGCACCGGGAACGGGTAGTCCAGTTCCGGCACCGAGTAGCACAGCACCATCTCGGCGCGGTCGATGCGGGACATGAACCCGCCGGCCTCCTTGGCGATGCCGAGCTCGTCGCGCACCCGCTGGTCCTCGGCGGCGCGCTCGCGCAGCTGCTTGGTCAGGAACATCGCCAGCGTGCGGAACTTGAACAGCCGGTTCGTCAGCCGCTGCAGGAAGCTCATCTCGTACGGCAGCCCGGAGTGCGGCACCGGGAAGTCCGGGCCGGTGTAGGACTTCGCGAACGGCACGTGCGAGGTGAGCACGTTGCTGGGCATGAACGGCACGCCGAGCACGAACGGGATGCCCTTGGTGATCGCGAGCTCGTAGCCGTAGGTGCACATGCTCTCGACGACCATCAGCGCCGGCCGGATCTCCTCGACGGCCCGCTCCAGCGCGCGGTACTTGTCGATGCGCGCCTGCGGGGAGAACGTGTGCCGGATGACCGCGGCGTGCGCTTTGAACCGGGAGCGCTGGGTGACCTCGGCGTAGGTCTCGTCGTCCCAGGTGACCGCGGACATCTCCGGCACCACCTCGCCGAGCGGCACGAACCGCACCGGGGTGTCGACCTGCAGCGCCTCGACCTGCTCGCGGCGGTTGTCGTCGGTGGCGAAGTGGAGGTCGGCCACGCCGCGCCGGGACATCTCCGCGGCCAGCACCATGAGCGGGTTGAGCAGTCCGCTCTCCGGATAGCTGACGAACAGCACGGGTCGGCGGGTCGACGCCATGGGGAGTTCCTTCGCGAGTCGGGCGGTCCCCGCGGGGGCATCGGGGCGGTGATGCCGGGGCGGGATGTCGGGTGGTGGCACTTTTCTCCCACACCGCAACGAGGAGAATCCCTAGTTCACCGGTCCGATCGCAGGCCGTTCACCTGGCCCTCTAGGGAAAAGTACAGCGCCGCGGCACTTACCGTCCGAACTCGACCGTGCAGGTGCTCGATCGAGTCCAGAGGTGGTGGCAGCGCATGAATCCGCGGACCCCGGAAGCCGACGCCGACCCGATCGCCGTGGTCTCGGCGGCCTGCCGGTTCCCCGGTGGGGTGCGCTCGCCGGAGCAGCTGTGGGAGCTGGTCACCTCGGACCGCTGCGGCATGGCGGGGCTGCCGGAGGATCGCGGCTGGGATCTCGACGCGCTGGCCGCGGCCGGGGTGCCCGGGCAGGGCGGTTTCCTGGGCGGCGCGGCGGATTTCGACGCGGACTTCTTCGGGATCTCGCCGCGCGAGGCGCTGGCGATGGATCCGCAGCAGCGGCTGCTGCTGGAGACCGCCTGGGAGGCGCTGGAGCGCGCGGGCGTGGATCCCGCGACGTTGCGCGGTACGCGCACCGGTGTGTTCGCCGGGGTGAACGGGCAGGACTACGCGGTGGCGGCGGCGACGTCTCCGGACGACCTGTCCGGGCACGCGGTGACGGGGTTCTCCCCTGCGGTGCTTTCCGGGCGGGTGGCGTACTTCCTGGGGCTGGAAGGCCCTGCGATCACAGTGGACACCGCGTCGTCGTCTTCGTTGGTGGCGGTGCATTCCGCCGTGCGCGCGCTGCGCTCCGGTGAGTGCGATGCGGCGCTGGCGTGCGGTGTGCAGGTCATGTCGACCCCTGCGTCGTTCATCGGGTACACGCGACAGGGCGGGCTGGCGCCGGATGCGCGCTGCAAGCCCTTCGGCGCGGACGCGGACGGCACGGTGTGGTCCGAGGGTGTCGGCGCTGTGCTGCTGGAACCGCTGTCGGCCGCGCGGGCCGCCGGGCACGAGGTGCTCGCGCTCATCCGCGGTTCGGCGGTGAACAACGACGGGGCCGCGCCGGGGCTGACCGCGCCGAGCGAGCGGGCCCAGCAGGACGTGATTCGCGCGGCCCTGGCCGACGCCCGACTGTCCACTGCGGACGTCGACGCGCTGGAGGCGCACGGCACCGGGACGCGGCTGGGGGATCCGGTGGAGGCGCGCGCGGTGCTGGCCACCTACGGGCAGGGCCGCGAGCGGCCGCTGCTGCTCGGCTCGGTGAAGGGGCACCTCGGGCACGCACAGGCGGCGGCGGGCGTGGCCGGGCTGATCAAGATGGTGCTGGCGCTGCGGCACGGCGTGCTGCCCGGCATCCGCGGGATCGGCGCGGTCACGTCCGAAGTGGACTGGACCGGCGGGCGGGTCGAGGTGCTCACCGGCGCGGTGCCGTGGCCGCGGTGCGACCGGGTGCGGCGGGCGGCGGTGTCGTCGTTCGGCATCAGCGGCACCAACGCGCACGTGGTCCTGGAGCAGGCCGAGGCCGCGCCCGCGGCCGAACCCGAGCGGCACGTGGCCCCCGCGGCGGTGGCGATCCCGGTCTCCGGGCGCACCGAGGCGGCGCTGGAGCAGCAGGTCGCGCGCGCGGGCGAGCTCGCCGCGCAGGGCGCCACCACCGACCTCGGCTACTCGTTCGCCACCCGCCGCACCCAGTTCGAGCACCGCGCGGTGCTGCTCGATGCCGGGGACGGGATCGTCGAGGCCGCCCGCGGCATCGTCGACGACGGGCCGCTGGCGGTGGTGTTCTCCGGGCAGGGCGCGCAGCGGCTCGGCATGGGCCGCGAGCTGCACGCCCGGTTCCCCGTGTTCGCCGAAGCCCTCGACGAGGTGCTGGCCGAGCTCGACCGGCACACCTCCCGCCCGCTGCGCGAGGTGATCTGGGGCGCCGACGCCGAGTTGCTGGACCGCACCGAGCACACCCAGCCCGCCCTGTTCGCGATCGAGGTCGCGCTGCACCGGCTGGCCGCCTCCCAGGGCGTGCGCCCGGACCTGCTGGCCGGGCACTCCGTCGGCGAGATCACCGCCGCGCACGTGGCCGGGGCGCTGCCGCTGCCGGACGCGGCCGCGCTGATCACCGCCCGCGGCCGGCTCATGCAGGCGCTGCCGGACGGCGGGGCGATGGCGGCGGTCCGCGCGACCGAGCAGGAGGTGCTGCCGCTGCTGGGCGCCGAGGCCGGGCTCGCGGCGATCAACGGCCCGGAGTCGGTCGTCGTGTCCGGCGCCGCGGCCGCGGTGGACGAGGTCGTGGCGCACTTCGCCGGACTCGGCCGCCAGACCAGCAGGCTGCGGGTCTCGCACGCGTTCCACTCGCCGCTGGTGGAGCCGATGCTGTCCGAGTTCCGCGAGGTGGTGCGCGGGCTGGCGATCGGCGAGCCGCGGATTCCGCTGGTGAGCAACCTGACCGGCCGGTTCGTCGAGCCCGGCGAGCTGGCCGGCCCGGACCACTGGGTGCGGCACGTGCGCGAGCCGGTGCGGTTCGGCGACGGGGTGCGCGCGCTGCGCGGGCGCGGGGCGACGACGTTCCTGGAGCTGGGCCCGGACGGGGTGCTGGCCGCGATGGTCCGCGAGTCGCTGGAGGGGCCGGCCTCGGTGGTGCCCGCGCTGCGCAGGGACCGCCCCGAGGAGGCCGCCTGGATCGGCGCGCTCGCGCGGCTGCACGTCACCCGCACCGGCGTGGACTGGGGCGAGGTCTACGCCGGGACGGGGGCGCGGCCGGTGGCGCTGCCGACCTACCCGTTCCAGCGCGAGCGCTACTGGCCCACGCCCGGCGACCACCGGCAGCAGCCCCCGGTTCCGCAGGAGGCACCCGTCGAACCGGTGCCGGAACTCGGCTTCGCCGAGCGGCTGGCCGGGATGCCCGCGGCCCGGCAGCGCCCGTTCCTGCTCGACCTGGTGCGCACCGAGGCCGCGGCGGTGCTCGGGCACCGCGGGGCGGACGCGGTGGGCCCGGAGCGGGTGTTCAAGGACCTCGGGTTCGAGTCGCTGACCGGTGTGGAGCTGCGCGACCGGCTCACCGCCGCGACCGGGCTGGCGCTGCCGAGCTCGCTGGTGTTCGACCGGCCCACCCCGGAGTCGGTGGCCGAGCACCTGCACGAGCAGCTGGCCGCGTCGGACTCCGGGCCGCTCGCGGAGCTGGACGCGTGGGAGCGGCGGCTGGTCGACGGCGTCGACCCGGCGCAGCGCGAGGACGTCGCCGCCCGCCTGGAGCGGATCGCCGCGCAGGTGCGCGGTGCGGGCGCCGGGGCGCGGGGCGATGCGGACATCGCCGACGCGCCGCTGGACGAGCTGCTCGACCTCATCGACGACGAGTTCGTCGCCTGACCTTTCGCTGCCGATGTGAGGACGGACCGGTGCAGGAAGACCAGCAGGAAAAAGTCGTCGACTACTTGCGGCGGGTCACCGTCGACCTCCGGCACGCCCGCCGGCGGATCGAGGAGCTGGAGGGCCGGGCGCAGGAGCCGATCGCGGTGGTCGGCATGGGCTGCCGCTACCCGGGCGGGGTGCGCGGGCCGGAGGACCTGTGGGAGCTCGTCGCCGCCGGCGGCGACGCGATCTCGGGGCTGCCCGCCGACCGCGGCTGGGACCTGGCCGAGCTGGGGCGGCAGAGCGCGACCGCGGCGGGCGGGTTCCTGCACGACGCGGGGGATTTCGACGCGGAGTTCTTCGGCATCTCGCCGCGCGAGGCGCAGGCGATGGACCCGCAGCAGCGCGTGCTGCTGGAGACCACCTGGGAGGCGGTCGAGCACGCGGGCATCGCGCCGGATGCGCTGCGGGGCTCGCAGACCGGGGTGTTCGTCGGTGCGTACCACTGGGGCCGGTCCCAGGCGGGGGCCGATGAGCTGCAGGGCCACACCATGACCGGCACCGCCTCCAGCGTGATGTCGGGTCGGTTGTCCTACTCGCTGGGGCTGCGCGGCCCGTCGCTGACGGTGGACACCGCGTGCTCGTCGTCGCTGGTGGCGCTGCACCTGGCGGCGCGGTCGCTGCGCGCGGGGGAGTCCTCGCTGGCGGTGGTCGGCGGTGTCACGGTGATGAGCGATCCGGCGCTGTTCGTGGAGTTCACGCGCCAGGGCGGGCTGTCGCCGGACGGGCGCTGCAAGGCGTTCTCGGACGACGCCGACGGCACCGGATGGGCCGAGGGCGTCGGCCTGCTGGTGCTGGAGCGGTTGTCGGACGCGCAGGCCAACGGGCACCGGGTGCTGGCGCTGCTGCGCGGCAGCGCGGTCAACTCCGACGGCGCCTCGAACGGGCTGACCGCGCCGAACGGGCCCGCGCAGCAGCGGGTGATCGAGGACGCCCTGCGCGGCGCCGGGCTCGAACCGTCCGATGTGGACGCGGTGGAGGCGCACGGCACGGGCACGCGGCTGGGCGATCCGATCGAGGCGCAGGCGCTGCTGGCGGTCTACGGGCAGGAGCGCGAACGCCCGCTCATGCTGGGTTCGCTGAAGTCGAACATCGGGCACGCGCAGGCCGCCGCCGGCGTCGGCGGGGTCATCAAGATGGTGCAGGCGATGCGGCACGGCGCCCTGCCGCGCACGCTGCACGCCGAACGGCCGTCCTCGCACATCGACTGGTCGTCCGGTGCGGTGCAGCTGCTGCAGCAGCAGGTCGAGTGGGCGCCGGAGGAGCGGCCGCGGCGCGCTGCGGTCTCGTCGTTCGGCGTGAGCGGCACGAACGCGCACGCGGTCCTCGAAGAGGCGCCCGCCGAGGAGAACGGCCCGGTTGAGCGGGAAACGCCGGCCGCGCTGCCGTGGATCCTGACCGCGCGCAGCGAGGACGCGCTGCGCGAGCAGGCCGAGCGGCTGCTGGACCACGTCCGCCGGCACCCCGAGCTCGCCCCGGTCGACGTCGCGCACTCGCTGGCGACCACGCGCGCGCACTTCGAGCACCGGGCCGTGGTCGTCGGCGGCGACCGCGATGAGCTGGTCGAGGCCCTGGCGGCCACCGCCGCGGGCTCCCCGGACGCCACCGCGGTGCACGGTGTGTCCGATGTGGACGGCAAGCTGGTGATGGTGTTCCCCGGCCAGGGCGCGCAGTGGGCCGGGATGGGCGCCGAGCTGCTGGAGACCTCGCAGGTCTTCGCCGACCGCATCGCCGAGTGCGAGCAGGCGCTGCGCCCGCACGTCGACTGGTCCCTGACCGCAGTGCTGCGCCAGGACGGAGGCGCGCCCTCGCTGGAGGACGTCGACGTCGTCCAGCCCGCGACGTTCGCGGTCATGGTGTCGCTGGCGGAGCTCTGGCGCGCGCACGGCGTGCTGCCGGACGTGGTGCTCGGGCACTCCCAGGGTGAGATCGCCGCCGCCGTGGTCGCGGGCGCGCTGTCCCTGGAGGACGGGGCGAAGGTCGTCGCCCTGCGCGGCAAGGCGATCGCGCGCGAGCTCGCCGGCCGCGGCGGGATGCTGTCGGTCCCGCTGCCGGTCGACGAGGTGCAGCGGCTGGTCGACGGCCGCGAGCTGTCCATCGCGGTGATCAACGGGCCGCACGGGGTCGCGGTCTCCGGCGCCCCGGAGGCGCTGGACGAGCTGCAGGCCGAGCTCACCGCCGCCGAGGTGCGGGCCAAGCGCATCGCGGTGGACTACGCCGCGCACTCCGCGCAGGTCGAGCCGCTGCACGACGAGGTCCTGGAGCAGCTGGCCGGCCTCGCGCCGCGCGAGCCGCAGATCCCGATCCTGTCCACCGCCACCGGCGAGTGGATCCGCGGTGCCGAGATGGACGCGGCCTACTGGTACCGCAACATGCGCAGCACCGTGCGGTTCGCCCCCGCGGTGCAGGCGCTGCTGGAGGCCCAGCACCGCGCCTTCGTCGAGGCCAGCCCGCACCCGGTGCTGGCGGGTGCGCTGCAGGAGCTGGTCGAGCAGGCCGGGGCGGCCGCGGTCGTCACCGGCACGCTGCGCCGCGACGACGGCGGGCCGCAGCGGTTCCTGCGCGCGGTCGCGGAGCTGTTCACCCGCGGGGTCGCGGTGGACTGGCCGGCCGCGATCGGCGGCGGCCGGGTCGTGGAGCTGCCGACCTACGCCTTCCGGCGCGAGCGGTTCTGGACCGCCCCGCAGCAGCGCACCGGCGAGGTCGTGGACGCGGAGTTCTGGGCCGCGGTGGACCGGCGGGACGTCGCCGCGCTGACCGAGCAGCTGCAGGTCGGCAGGCAGGCGCTGGACGAGGTGCTGCCCGCGCTGGCGGCCTGGCGCGCGCAGCGCCGCGAGACCGACCCGGCCGACGACTGGCGCTACGAGGTCTCCTGGAAACCGCTGCCGCTGCGCCCGGGCACGCTGACCGGCACGTGGCTGCTCGTCACCGCCGAAGGGGCCGCCGACGACGACGTGCACGCCGCGCTGGCCGAGCGGGGTGCGCAGGTGCGGCGGCTGCTGCTCGACGAGTCCTGCGTGGACCGCGAGGTGCTGGCGCAGCGGCTCGACGGGCTCGGCGAGATCGACGGCATCGTCTCGACGCTGGCCTTCGCCGAGCAGCCCGGCACCCGGCACCCGGAGCTGCCGCTCGGGCTCGCGCTGACCGTCTCGCTGGTGCAGGCCCTCGGCGACGCGGGCGCGACCGCCCCGGTGTGGGCGCTCACCCGGCGGGCCGCGCGGACCTCGCCCGGCGAGGAGCTGCCGAACCCCGGCCAGGCGCAGGTGCTCGGCGTGGCCTGGACCGCGGCCCTGGAGCACCCGCAGCGCTGGGGCGGCACGATCGACCTGCCCGGCGAGCTCGACCCGCGCGCGGCCGGGCTGCTGGCCGGGGCGCTGACCGCCCGCGGCGGCGAGGACCAGCTGGCCGTCCGCGCGGCCGGGGCGTTCGCGCGCCGCGTGGTGCGCGCGGCCCCGCCGCGGCCGCAGCGGGAGTGGACACCGCGCGGCACGGTGCTGGTCACCGGCGGGACCGGGGCGATCGCGCCGGACCTGGCGCGCTGGCTGGCCGGGCAGGGCGCGGAGCGGATCGTGCTCACCTCGCGCCGCGGCCTCGCCGCCGAGGGCATGGCCGAGCTGGTCGCCGAGCTGGCCGAGCGCGGCACCACCGCCACCGTCGAGTCCTGCGACGTCACCGACCGCGCCGCCGTGGCCGGGCTGCTGGAGCGGCTGCGCGCCGCGGGCCACGAGATCCGCACCGTGGTGCACGCCGCCGTGGTCATCGACCTGCACACGATCGACGGCACGACGATGGACGACTTCGTCCGCACGGTGCACGCCAAGGTCGCCGGGGCGCGGCACCTGGACGAACTGCTCGACGACGCCGAGCTCGACGCGTTCGTGCTGTACTCCTCGATCGCGGGCATGTGGGGCAGCGGCGCGCACGCGGCCTACGCGGCGGGCAACGCCTACCTCGCCGCGCTGGCCGACAACCGCCGCGCCCGCGGCCGGACCGCGATGTCGGTGCACTGGGGCAAGTGGCCGGACTCGCCGGAACTGGCCGAGGCCGACCGGCACGGGGTGCGCCGCACCGGGCTGCGCATCCTCGACCCGGAGACCGCGTTCACCGGGTTCAAGCGGGCGCTGGACGAGGACGCCGGGGTGCTGGCGCTGACCGATGTGGACTGGGACGAGTACGTCCAGGTGTTCACCGCCGGCCGCCCCACCACGCTGTTCGACGACGTGCCGGAGGTGCGGCGGCGGTCCGGGCAGAACTCCGCCGAGCCGGAGGCCGACGGGTTCGCCGCGCGGGTGCGCGCGCTGCCCGCGGCCGAGCGCGCGAACACGCTGCTGGAGCTGGTGCGCGGGCAGGCCGCCGCGGTGCTCGGCCACTCCGGCGGCGGCGACCTCGCCGAGCGCAAGGCCTTCCGCGAGGTCGGGTTCGACTCGGTCACCGCGGTGGAGCTGCGCAACCGGCTGGTGCGGGCGACCGGGATGAGCCTGCCGACGACCGTGGTGTTCGACCACCCGTCCCCGGCCTCGCTGGCGGAGTTCCTGGACCGGCAGCTGGCCGGGGTGGGCGATTCCGGCGCGGTGCAGGCGAATTCGGCCTCCGACGAGCCGCTGGTGATCGTGGGCATGGGCTGCCGCCTGCCCGGCGGGGTCGAGGCGCCGGAGGACCTGTGGCGGCTGCTGCTGGACGGCGCGGACGTGATCTCGGAGATCCCGGCCGACCGCGGCTGGGACGCCGCCGAGCTCTACGACCCGGACCCGGACAAGGCGGGCCGGACCTACTCGGTGCGGGGCGGGTTCCTGGCCGACCCGGCCGGGTTCGACGCCGGGTTCTTCGGCATCTCGCCGCGCGAGGCGCAGGCCATGGACCCGCAGCAGCGGCTGCTGCTGGAGACCGGCTGGGAGGCGCTGGAGCGCGCGGGCATCGCCCCGGAAACGTTGCGCGGCACCGCGACCGGCACGTTCATCGGCGCCAGCCACCAGGGCTACAGCGCCAGCGCGTTCGGCGTCACCGACGGCACCGAGGGGCACTTCATCACCGGTGCCGCGGCCAGCGTGCTGTCCGGCCGGTTGAGCTACCTGCTCGGGCTGGAGGGCCCGGCGGTCACGGTCGACACCGCGTGCTCGTCGTCGCTGGTGGCGCTGCACCTGGCCGCGCAATCGCTGCGCACGGGCGAGAGTTCGCTGGCGGTCGCGGGCGGGTCGACGGTCATCGCCGGGCCGCAGGACTTCCTCGGCTTCAGCCGCCTCGGCGCGCTGTCGTCCGACGGGCGCTGCAAGGCGTTCGCCGCCGACGCGGACGGGATGAGCCTGGCCGAGGGTGTCGGCGTGGTCGTGCTGGAGCGGCTGTCGGACGCGCGGGCCAACGGGCACCCGGTGCTGGCGGTGCTGCGCGGCTCGGCCACCAACCAGGACGGGGCCTCGAACGGGCTGACCGCCCCGAACGGCCCGGCCCAGCAGCGGGTGATCCGCCAGGCCCTGGCCAACGCCGGCGTCGCGGCGTCCGAAGTGGACGTCGTGGAGGCGCACGGCACCGGCACCGCACTCGGCGATCCCATCGAGGCCCAGGCGCTGCTGGAGACCTACGGCGCGCAGCGGGACCGGCCGCTGTGGCTGGGCTCGCTGAAGAGCAACATCGGGCACGCGCAGGCCAGCGCGGGCATCGCCGGGGTCATCAAGGCGGTCCTGGCGCTGCGCGCCGGATACCTCCCGAAGACGCTGCACGCCGAGCGGCCCACCGAGCACGTGGACTGGGCGGAGAGCCCGCTGCGGCTGCTCACCGAGGGCGTCGAGTGGCCCGCGGCCGAGCACCCGCGGCGCGCGGCGGTCTCGGCGTTCGGCATCAGCGGCACCAACGCGCACGTGGTCCTGGAGCAGGCGCCCGAGCCCGAAGCGGAATCCGGCGGGATCGAGCCGGTGCACGACGTGGTGCCGTGGGTGCTGTCGGCCCGCTCCGAAGAGGCGCTGCGCGCGCAGGCCGAACGCCTGCGCGGGGTCCGGGGCGAGCCGGCCGAGGTCGCCTGGTCGCTGGTGACCACCCGCGACTCGTTCGAGCACCGCGCGGTCGTCCTCGGCACCGACAGGGAAGAGCTGGACGCCGGGCTGGCAGCGCTGTCCGGCGGCGTCGGCGCGGCGAACGCGGTGCAGGGCGTCGACGTCGGCGGCACCGGTCCGGTGTTCGTGTTCCCCGGCCAGGGCTCGCAGTGGGCCGGGATGGGCCGCGAGCTGCTGGAGCGCTCCGAGGTCTTCGCCGCGAGCATCGACGCCTGCGAACGCGCGCTGGCCCCGCACGTGGACTTCTCCCTGCGCGACGTGCTCACCACCGGTGAGGACGCCTTCGAGCGGGTGGACGTGGTGCAGCCCGCGCTGTTCGCGATGATGGTCGCGCTGGCCGCGGTCTGGCGCGCGCACGGTTGCGAACCCGCCGCGGTGATCGGGCACTCGCAGGGCGAGATCGCCGCCGCGCACGTCGCGGGCGCACTGTCCCTTGAGGACGCCGCGCGCGTGGTCGCGTTGCGCAGCAAGGCGTTGCTGGCGCTGTCCGGGCAGGGCGGCATGGTCTCGCTGGCGACCTCCGAGGAGAGGGCCGCCGAGCTCGTCGACGGCGAGCGGGTCGCGGTGGCCGCGATCAACGGGCCGTCGTCGGTGGTCGTCTCCGGCGAGCCGGGCGCCCTGGACGAGCTCGTCGCCGACTGCGAGCAGCGCGGCATCCGGGCCCGGAGGGTCGCGGTGGACTACGCCTCGCACGGCCCGCAGGTCGAGCGGGTCCGCGCCGAGCTCGCCGAGGTGCTGGCCCCGATCTCGCCGCGCAGCGCGGAGATCCCGTTCTACTCCACGGTGACCGGGCAGCGCCTGGACACCGCCGAGCTCACCGCCGAGTACTGGTTCACCAACCTGCGCCGCACGGTGCGGATGCAGGAGGCCACCCGGGCGCTGCTGGCCGACGGGCACCGGGTGTTCGTCGAATCCAGCGCGCACCCGGTGCTGGCCCAGGCGATCAGCGAGACCGTCGACGAGCACTGCCCGGACCCGGCGGCCGTGCTCGGCACACTGCGCCGGGACGAGGGCTCGCCGCGGCGGCTGCTGCTGTCGCTGGCCGAGGCGCACGCGCACGGCGCCCCGGTGGACTGGACCTCGCTGGTCACCGGCGAGCCCGGGCGCCCGGTGGCGCTGCCGACCTACCCGTTCCGGCACCGCCGCTACTGGCTGACCCGCAGCAGGCCGGCCGGGGGCGAGGACGCGCCGTTCTGGGAGCTGGTGGAGCGCGGCGAACCGGGCGCGCTGGCCGAGCAGCTGGGCCTGGCGCCGGAGGCGGCCGCCGAGGTGCTGCCCGCGCTGGCCGGCTGGCGCGAGCGGTCCCGGCACCGCACGGCGGTGGACTCGCTGCGGCACCGCGTCGGCTGGAGCCGCGTGGGCGAGCCCGAGCCGACCCCCGGAACCCGCCTGGTCGTGGTGCCGGAGTCGCACGACGGGCGCGCGACCTCGGTCGTCACCGCGCTCGGCGAGGACGTCGTGGTGCTGCCGGTCGGCGCGCAGGACCGCGCGCAGCTGGCCGCCGAGCTGGCCGAGGCCGCCGCCGAGCGGGAGATCACCGCCGTCGTCTCGCTGCTGAGCGCGGTCGAGCCGGGCGGCGGCGAGGTGCCGGACCAGCTGGCCGGGCCGCTGCGGCTGGTGCAGGCCGCCCTGGACGCCGGCCTCGGCGCTCCACTGTGGATGGTCACGCGCGGGGCGGTCGCCGTCGACGGCGAGGACGTCGACCCGGAGCAGGCCGCGCTGTGGGGCCTGGGCCGCGTGGTCGCGCTGGAGCACCCCGAGCTGTGGGGCGGCCTGGTCGACCTGCCCGAGCACGCCGCGGAAGCCGAGTGCGCCCGGGTGCTCGCGGCCACCTCCGGTGCGGAGGACCAGCTCGCCGTGCGCCCCGGCGGCACCTTCGCCCGCAGGCTCCGGCACGCCGCCCCGGCCGGGGCCGAGGACTACCGCGCCCGCGGGACCGTGCTGGTCACCGGCGGCACCGGCGGGGTCGGCGGGTTCGTGGCCAAGTGGGTCGCCGAGCGCGGCGCCGAGCACGTGGTGCTCACCAGCCGCCGCGGCCCGCAGGCGCCCGGTGCCCAGGAGCTCACCGCCGAACTGGAGGCCCTGGGCGCGAAGGTCACCGTCGCGGCCTGCGACGCCGGGGACCGCGCGCAGCTGGCCGAGGTGATCGGCGGGGTCGACGAGCTCACCGCGGTGTTCCACGTCGCCGGTGTCTCCGCGGGCGACGCCGCGGTCGCCGACCTGGGCCCCGAGCAGCTGGCCGCGCTGCTGCGCTCCAAGCGCGACGCCGCAAGGAACCTGCACGAGCTCACCCGCGACCGGGAACTGGACGCGTTCGTGCTGTTCTCCTCCGGCGCCGCCGCGTGGGGCAGCGGCGGCCAGCCCGCCTACGCGGCCGCGAACGCCTACCTCGACGGCATGGCCGAGCACCGCCGCGCCACCGGGCTGCCGGCGACCTCGATCGCCTGGGGCACCTGGGGCGAGGCGGGCATGGCCACCGACGCCGAGGTCGGCGAGCGGCTGCGGCGGCAAGGGGTCGCGGCGATGCGTCCCGGGCTCGCGCTGGACGCGATGGGCAAGGCCGTCGCGAGCGGCGCGGCCACGGCCGTGATCACCGAGATGGACTGGGAGCGGTTCGCTCCCGCGTTCACCTCGCTGCGGCCCAGCCCGCTGCTGTCCGAGCTGCCCGCGGCCCGCGACGCCCTCGCGCAGGCCGAAACCGCGCCGGCCCCGGACTCCTCCGGGCTGCACCAGCGGCTTTCCGGCCTGCCGGAGGCCGAGCGCTCCCGCGCCCTGCTGGACCTGGTGCGGGCCGAGGCGGCGGCCACCCTCGGGTACGGCTCCGCCGAGGAGATCCCGGCCTCCCGCGCGTTCAAGGACGTCGGGTTCGACTCGGTCACCGCCGTCGAGCTGCGCAACCGGCTGCGCGCGGCGACCGGGCTGCCGCTGCCGGCGGCGCTGGTGTTCGACCACCCGAACCCGGCCGCGCTGGCCGGGCTGCTGGCCGCCGAGCTGTTCGGCGACACCGGCGAGGCCGAGCCGGACCCGGACGCGCAGGTGCGCGAGGTGCTGGCGAGCATCCCGCCGAGCCGGCTGCGGCAGGCGGGCCTGCTGGACCTGGTGCTGGCGCTGGCCGAGGACCCGGGCGCCGAACCGGAATCCGCAACGGCCGCCGAGCCCGCGGATTCGATCGACGACATGGATGCCGAGAGCCTGCTGCGGCTGGCCACCGGCACGAGCAACTGAGGCGGGAGAGCATGACCGGCTCCACCAACGAGTACGTCGAAGCGCTGCGCTCCTCGCTGAAGGAGGTCGAGCGGCTGCGCGAGCAGAACCAGCGGCTCGGCGAGCAGAACCAGCGGCTGGTGTCCGCCTCCGCCGAACCCGTCGCGATCGTCGGCATGGGCTGCCGGTTCCCCGGCGGCGTGGCCACGCCCGAGCAGCTGTGGGAGCTCGTGGAGCAGGCCCGCGACGCCGTCGTGCCGTTCCCCGACGACCGCGGCTGGGACCTGGAGCGGCTCTCCGGCGGCGGCAGCCTCGCCGCGGAGGGCGGGTTCCTGGAGGGCATGGCCGATTTCGACGCGGAGTTCTTCGGGATCTCCCCGCGCGAGGCCGTGGCGATGGACCCGCAGCAGCGGCTGCTGCTGGAGACCGGGTGGGAGGCGCTGGAGCGCGCCGGCATCGACCCGGCGGCGCTGCGCGGCAGCCGCACCGGGGTGTTCATGGGCACCACCGGCCAGGACTACGGCAAGGTCATCGAGGCCTCCGACGAGGACACCGCGGTCTACGCCACCACCGGGCACGCGGCCAGCGTGATCTCCGGCCGGCTGTCCTACCTGTTCGGGCTGGAGGGCCCGGCGGTCACGGTGGACACCGGCTGCTCGTCGTCGCTGGTGGCACTGCACCAGGCGGTCGGGGCGCTGCGCGCGGGCGAGTGCGGGCTGGCGCTGACCGGTGGTGCCTCGGTGATGGCCACGCCGGGGCCGTTCGAGGCGTTCACCGCGCAGAGCGGGCTGGCCGCCGACGGCCGCTGCAAGCCCTACGCCGA
>Ga0164243_10003948_pt1 | contig 23432 bp, 20 predicted proteins | sample OricompcompostOP_FD_108781 | JGI IMG/M metagenome (GOLD analysis project Ga0164243, IMG submission 108781) | Organic Plus compost microbial communities from Emeryville, California, USA - Original compost - Organic plus compost (OP) | ecosystem: Engineered > Solid waste > Mixed feedstock >...
CCGGGGCGGTTCAACGGTCCCGACTCGCCGCTCTCGCTCTCCCTCCCCGAGGACCTCGCCACCGCCGCCACCGCGGCCGGCGCCGTCGAGCTCATCGACCCCGAGGGGCTGCCGCTCGCCCGGGTCGGCTGGCCAGACGGCGAGGTCACCCCCTTAGACACCCCCAGCTACGGGCCGTTCCGCCGGCTCCACCTCTCCCCGGCCCAGGCTCGCCAGGCGTACGCCGGTCGCACCGTCGTGCCCGTCACCGGACCACTCACCCGGGCCGAGCTCGACGAGATCGCCGGCTTCGGTCCAGTGCTGCTCCTCGCCCTGGTCGGCACCGGCACGCCCGAGCTCTCACCGGTAGCGCTGCTGCGCGCCACCACGCTGGCCGCCGGCCACCTCGCCGACGCGGTCGTCGTCGCCTGCCCACTCGCGTCCCACGGCGACCCCCAGACCGACCATGATCTCGGCGTGGCCGTCGTCCGGGCCTACGCCGGCGGCGACCCGATCCACGCGCTCACCGGGCCCGCGCACGCCGAGCCCGTCGAGCGACCCCGCACGGAGGACTACCCCGCCGACATCGCAGCCGTGATCGCCCGCGACCGACCCGCGCCGGATGAGCAGGGCCTGGTGCTGTTCTTCACCGGCCTCTCGGGCTCGGGGAAGTCGACGCTGGCGCGAGCACTGACCGACCTGCTGTTGGAGCAGGGCACCCGAACGGTCACGTCCCTGGACGGCGACGTCGTACGCCGCAACCTCTCGGCCGGGCTCACCTTCTCCAAGGAGGACCGCGAGACCAACATCCGCCGGATCGGCTGGGTCGCCGCGGAGATCTCCCGACACGGCGGGGTGGCGGTGTGCTCACCGATCGCGCCTTTCGACGCGACCCGCCAGGATGTGCGGCGCTACGTCGACGACGCTGGCGGCGCCTTCTTCCTCATCCACGTCGCCACCTCACTGGCGGAGTGCGAGCGACGCGACCGTAAGGGGCTCTACGCGAAGGCGCGCGCCGGGGAGATCCCCGAGTTCACCGGGATCAGCTCACCCTACGAGGAGCCGCGAGACGCCGACGTACGGGTCGACACCACTGGCCGCACCGTCGAGGACGCTCTCGAGGAGGTGCTGGTCGCCCTCCGCGACGCCGGCTATCTCGAGCTGACCACTGGCGGCAACGGTGCCAGCTGAGCCACTGCGGATCCTCTTCGTCTGCACGGCGAACATCTGCCGCAGCGCCTACGCCGAGCTAGTGGCCCGCAGCCTGGCGGGGGACCGCGACGACGTGGAGTTCGCCAGCGCCGGGATCCACGGCTGGCGCGACCACCCGCTCGATGCCGAAATGGCGGCGGTGCTGCCCGCGGGGGTGAGCGCGGAGGGGTTCGCGAGCCGTCCGCTGACCGGAGCGATGGTCGACTCGGCCGATCTGATCCTCACCATGGAGGCGGCACAACGCACGCATCTCCTCGACGACCGACCCTCGGCGGTCCGGAAGGTGCTCACCCTCGGCCAGGCGGCGCACGCGCTTGCTCGCCTGCGCAAGGAGAGCCTGCCGGACCGGGCGGACCTGCTTCGCCGGCTCGGTACGGCGCGCGGTACCGCCGATCCGACCCTGGACATCGCTGACCCCTACCGACGAGGGCACGCAGCAGCGGCGAGGGCCGCGGACGAGATCTCGCGTCTGCTCACGATCGTCTTGGAGGCGCTGGCGCCCCGTTAGACTCGCTCCCAACTTAAGTCGACAAGATAAGTAAAAAAGACACGGAAGAGTGACAGGGTGCACGATCTCTTCACCATCGACGCGGCCGAAGTCCTGCTCGTCAGCTTCAGCATCGGGATCGTCGTCGGCCTCACCGGCATGGGCGGCGGGGCACTAATGACCCCCGCGCTGATCCTGCTCGGGATAAATCCGACCTCGGCAGTGGCCAACGACCTGGTCGCCGCTTCGGTCAACAAGTCGGTCGGCGCCGCCACGCACTGGCGACACGGCTCACCGAACTTGCGGCTGGCGGGGTACCTCATCGTCGGGTCGGTGCCCTGCGCGTTCCTCGGCACCTTCATCACCCGGTGGGTGGGCAGCGGCGACGAGGAGGCCCTCCTCAAGACGATCCTGGGCTACGCGCTGCTGTTCGCGGCGGCGTCCTACGCCTTCCGGATGTATCTGCAGCTGCGGTTAGTCACCAGCGGGAACACCGCTCCCGAGGGCGAGCCGCAGATCAAGCCGGCCCTGACCATCCTGATCGGTGCTGTCGGCGGCCTCCTGGTCGGAATCACCTCGGTCGGCTCCGGTTCGGTGATCATGATCGCGCTCCTGCTCGTCTACCCGACCCTCTCTGCGGTCAAGCTGGTCGGGACCGACCTGGTCCAGGCCGTCCCGCTGGTGCTATCGGCCGCGGTCGGGCAGGTGATCAATCACGGCGTCGACTGGCCCGTGTTGATCCCGCTGATCATCGGCGGCTCCCCGGGCACCTTCATCGGCTCCCAGATCGCCCGCTGGGTCTCCCAGTCGGTGATCCGCCGCGGCATCGTGATCGTGCTGACGATGTCCGGCGCCAAGATGCTCGGGGCCTCCTCCGACGTGCTGTTGATCATTGCCGCCGCGATGCTGTTGCTCGGCCCGTTGGTGTGGGGCTTCGTCCGACAGACCCGCGGCGTCCCGGCCTTCGACAACAACCTCGCCGCCTGGCGATTGCCGGAGAAGAACCGGGACTGAGCAACCCTGGGAGGCTCAGTGCTGGAGGTAGCGCCGTAACGCGAGCAACTGATCCTCCGGCTCGAAGCCGGTCGCGCGGAGCTTGTCCAAGGAGAGCACCGAGTTCAGCGGCCGGGCGGCCATCTGCTTCCCGGCCGCGTAGGCCGCGGTCGTGGTCGCAGTGACCTCCTCGGGCGAGCGACCCGAGAGCGCGAAGACCTGGGCCGCGATGTCCCGCCACGACAACGGCTCGCCCCCGTTGGACACGTGGTAGACGCCGTACGCCGCCGACGACTCCAGCAGGTGCCGGGTGGCGGCTGCCAGCGTGTCGGTGAACGTGAGTCGGCCGATCTGGTCATCCACCACGCTGGGCGAGATGCCGCGCTCGGCGAGCGAGCGCATCGTGCGGACGAAGTTGTTGCCCTCACCGATCACCCAGGAAGTGCGCAACACGTAGTGCCGGGGGACGGTGGTCGCGGCGATGTCGCCGGCAGCCTTCGACTGACCGTAGACGCCCAGCGGCGAGAGCGGCTCGTCCTCATCATGGACCTTGGCGGTGCCGTCGAAGACGTAGTCGGTCGAGTAGTGCACGAGGGTAAGCCGATGGTCACGCGCCAGGGCGGCGAGACGCCCGACGGCGGTGGCATTGGCCGCCCACGCCTGTGCCCGGCCGGCCTCGGTCTCGGCCGCGTCGACGGCGGTGTACGCGGCGGCATTGAGCACCACGGCGTACTCGCCCCACGGCCACGCTGCGACCTGGACCGCCGAGGTGAGATCGAGCTCGTCCCGATCGACGACGTCGGCGTCGGGATAGACGCTCGCGAGCGCCCGGCCGAGCTGCCCGTGGCCGCCCACGATCAGTGTCTTCTTCGGCGCCATCGGGACGACTTCGCCGAGCCGGGGATTGGCCCGGTCCTTCGCCGAGATCTCGACGGCGGCCGAGTCGAGCGGGATCGGCCAGGGGATCGCCGCGGTCTCGTCGGCAAGACTCACCGCCGGGTAGGCGACGCCCGGCCGCCAGTGGTCGTTGACCAGGTAGGAGTAGACGGTGGCATCCTCGAGCGCCTGGTAGGAGTTGCCGACGCCGCGCGGGACGAACACGGCGGTGTCGGGGCCGATCTCGACGGTGGCGACCGCACCGAATGAATCGCCGGCCCGGAGGTCAACCCACGCGCCGAAGACGCGGCCGGCGGCCACCGAGACGAACTTGTCCCACGGCTCGGCATGGATACCGCGGGTGGCGCCGCGCGCGGCGTTGAAGGAGACGTTGTTCTGGACCGGCTCGAAGTCGGGCAGGCCGAGCGCGACCATCTTCGCGCGCTGCCAGTTCTCCTTGAACCAGCCGCGGGCGTCACCATGGACCGGGAGGCGTACGACGAGGAGCCCAGGGATCGGCGTCGGCTCGATCCTCAGGTCGGCTGGGTCGGCCACGGTCATTGCCCCTTCGCCTGGTAGGCGGCCTCGGTGGCCGCCTTCGCCGGGCGCCACCAGTCCGCATTGGCCTGATACCACGCGATGGTGTCGGCCAGGCCGGCCTCGAAGTGCTCGAACCGCGGCGCCCAGCCGAGCTCGGCACGCAACTTGCCCGACTCGATCGCGTAGCGCCGGTCATGGCCGGCGCGATCGGTCACGAACTCGATCTCGTCCTCCGGCCGACCGAAGTGGCGCAGGATCGCACGGACCACCGCCAGGTTGGAGCGCTCGCCGTCGGCCCCGATGAGATACGTCTCGCCGATCCGGCCGCGCTCGAGGATCGCGAGCACCGCCGAGGAGTGGTCGGTCGTGTGGATCCAGTCGCGGACGTTGAGCCCGTCGCCGTACACCCGTGGCCGACGACCCTCGATGACCTCGGTGATCTGTCGCGGGATGAACTTCTCGACGTGCTGCCACGGCCCGTAGTTGTTGGAGCAGTTGGAGATGGTGGCTCGTACCCCGAAGGACCGCACCCAGGCCCGGACCAGATGGTCGGAGCCGGCCTTGGAGGCGGAGTAGGGCGAGGACGGCTGGTACGGCGTGTCCTCGGTGAACCGCTTGGGGTCGTCGAGATCAAGGTCGCCGTAGACCTCGTCGGTGGAGACGTGGTGGAAGCGCACGTCGGTACGCCGTGCCGCCTCGAGCAGGGTGAACGTGCCGACGACGTTGGTCTGGATGAAGGGCGCCGGATCGGAGAGCGAGTTGTCGTTGTGGGACTCAGCGGCGTAGTGGACGATCGCGTCGGTGGCCGGGTCGAGCCGGTCGACGAGCGGGTCGACAGCGGCCGCATCCGCGACGTCACCCACGACCAGCTGCACCCGCGACTCGGGGAGCCCGGCGAGGGACTCGCGGGTGGCGGCGTAGGTCATCTTGTCGAGCACGGTCACCTGCGCATCGGTATGGGCGATGACGTGGTGCACGAAGTTGGAGCCGATGAAGCCGGCGCCTCCGGTCACAAGGATGCGAGTCACCCCGACATCCTATGAAGGTGGGATCCTTACCGGCCGACGCCGTAGGCTCCGTACACCATGAAGGGCATCATCCTCGCCGGCGGCACCGGTTCCCGACTGCACCCGATCACGCTCGCGGTGAGCAAGCAGCTGATGCCGGTCTACGACAAGCCGATGATCTACTACCCGCTGAGCACGCTCATGCTCGCCGGGATCCGCGAGATCCTGGTGATCACGACACCGCACGATGCGCCCGCCTTCCATCGGCTCCTCGGTGACGGCGCGCAGTTCGGCGTCGAGATCTCCTACGCAGAACAGCCCTCCCCCGACGGACTTGCCCAGGCATTCACCATCGCCGCCGACACCGGCTTCCTCGATGCGGACGGCGATGACCGGGTCGGCCTGGTCCTGGGCGACAACATCTTCTACGGCACCAGCCTCGGCACCCAGCTCCGCCGCTTCCACGACCTCGACGGTGCCGCCGTCTTCGGGTACGCCGTCTCGAACCCCACCGCCTACGGCGTCGTCGAGTTCGATCAGGCCAGCGTCGCGGTCTCACTCGAGGAGAAGCCTGAGAAACCGCGCAGCAAGTACGCCGTCCCCGGGCTGTACTTCTACGACAGCTCCGTCGTCGAGCTCGCTGCCGGCCTGAAGCCCTCGGCCCGCGGCGAGCTCGAGATCACCGACCTCAACCGGCTCTACCTCGAGGCGGGCAAGCTCCACGTCGAGGTCCTGCCCCGAGGATCCGCGTGGCTCGACACCGGGACGATCGAGGATCTCAACGAGGCCGGCAACTACATCCGCGCGATCGAGCACCGGCAGGGGCTCAAGATCGGCGCTCCCGAAGAGGTCGCCTGGAGGATGGGCTGGCTCAGCGACGAGCAACTCGCCGACCTCGCGCAGCCGCTGGTCAAGAGCGGCTACGGGCGGTATCTGCTCGGGTTGCTCGGGTAGGGTCACGGGCCGCAGCGGTCGCAGCTGCCCCAGGGATACCCAGCGCCCACCCAGCGCCCACCCAGCGCCCCCGAGGCTCAGCGGTCGTAGTCGTCCTCGAGACGGACGATGTCGTCCTCGCCGAGGTAATCGCCGCGTTGCACCTCGACGATCGAGAGCGGCTGGTCCTCGTTGTTCCCGATCCGGTGGGCCTGGCCGACGGCGATGTCGATGGACTCGCCCGGATCGGCGACCACGGTGGCGCCGTCCACCACGCAGGTCGCCCGGCCACTGACCACGACCCAGTGCTCGGCGCGATGCTCATGGGTCTGGTAGGAGAGGCGGCTGTGCGGGTTGACGTCGATCCGCTTGACCTTGTAGCCGACGCCCTCGTCGAGGACGTACCACGCCCCCCACGGTCGGGTGTCGGATTCGCCGATCATCTGTTCCTCCTCAGTCCCGTCCGTAGATGTCCCGGGTGTAGACCTTGTCGGCAACGTCCTCGAGCACCTCGGTACGTCGGTTCGCGATGATCACGTCAGCGCGCTTCTTGAACTCTTCGAGGTCGCGGATCACCTCGGAGTGGAAGAACTCGTCGGTGTCGAGCGCAGGCTCGTAGACCACGACCTGCACTCCCTTGGCCTTGATCCGCTTCATGACGCCCTGGATCGAAGACTCCCGGAAGTTGTCCGACCCGGACTTCATGATCAGCCGGTAGACACCGACCGTCCGCGGGTTGCGCTTGAGGATGTCGGTGGCGACGAAGTCCTTGCGGGTGGTGTTGGCCTCGACGATGGCGCTGATCAGGTTCTGCGGGACGTTCTGATAGTTGGCCTGCAGTTGCTTGGTGTCCTTGGGGAGGCAGTAGCCGCCATAACCGAAGGACGGGTTGTTGTAGTGCGAGCCGATCCGCGGGTCCAGACCGACCCCTTCGATGATCTGCGCGGTGTCGAGGCCGTGAGTGGCGGCGTAGGTGTCGAGTTCGTTGAAGTAGGCCACCCGCAACGCGAGGTAGGTGTTGGCGAAGAGCTTGATGGCCTCGGCCTCGGTAGCGCCGGTGAGGAGGACCGGTACGTCAGGGTCGAGTGCCCCCTCGACGAGCAGGTCGGCGAACCCCTTGACCGCCGGGCCCTCGCCACCGACGACGATCCTGGACGGGTGCAGGTTGTCGTGGAGCGCCCGACCCTCGCGAAGGAACTCAGGGCTGAAGAGGATGGTGCGCCCAGGATGGAGACCCTGCTGGTGAGCGACGTAGCCCACCGGAGTGGTCGACTTCACCACGATGACGGCGGACGGCTCGATGGTGGCGACGTCCGTGACGACCCCGTCGACCTGGGAGGTGTCGAAGTAGTTGGTCCGCTCGTCATAGTTCGTCGGCGCCGCGACCACGACGTAGGCAGCCCCCGTGTAGGCCTCCTGTTTGTCGAGCGTCGCCCGGAGGTTCAGCTCCCGGCTCGCCAGGTAGGTCTCGATCTCCGCGTCCTCGATCGTGGACCGGCGAGCGTTCACCGCCTCGACCCGCTTCGGGTCGATGTCGAAGACGACAACCTCGTGCTTCTGGGCGAGCAGCACCGCGAGAGACAGGCCGACGTACCCGGTGCCGACGACGGTGATCCTCATGCCGATCGAGGCTACATGGACGAGGTTTCGGTGACGTACACACGCGCCATTACGATGATGGCTGCCCTGTAACGAAGAGGTGCCATGACCCAGACCCACGCTGACTACCGGCTCAGCCAGCTCGACCAACTCGAGGCCGAGTCCATCCACATCTTCCGGGAGGTTGCCGCGGAGTTCGAGCGGCCCGTGCTGATGTTCTCCGGCGGCAAGGACAGCATCGTGATGATGCGCCTGGCGGAGAAGGCCTTCTACCCGGCGAAGATCCCGTTCCCGGTGCTGCAGGTCGACACCGGCTACGACTTCCCGGAGGTCATCGAGACGCGCGACCGCTGGGTCAGCCGCCTGGGCGTCCGCCTGATCGTCGCCAGCGTCGAGCAGGCCATCAAGGACGGCATCGTCGTCGACGACGGGAAGACCTCCCGCAACCGACTCCAGATCGGCACGCTCCTCAACGCCATCGAGGAGAACGGCTTCACCGCCGCTTTCGGTGGCGGCCGCCGCGACGAGGAGAAGGCGCGCGCGAAGGAGCGGGTCTACTCCCACCGCGACGAGTTCGGCCAATGGGATCCGAAGAACCAGCGTCCGGAGCTGTGGAGCCTCTACAACGGCCGCCTCCACGAGGGCGAGCACATGCGGATCTTCCCGATCTCCAACTGGACCGAGCTGGACATCTGGGACTACATCGCCCGGGAGCGCATCGAGATCCCGTCGATCTACTTCTCCCACCAGCGCCGGGTCTTCCAGCGCGACGGCATGTGGCTCACCGAGACGCCGTTCAACCCGCTGCGCGAGGGCGAGACGGTCGAGGAGCGCACCGTCCGGTTCCGCACCGTCGGCGACATGACCCTGACCGGCTGCGTGGAGAGCACCGCGTCGACGTACGAAGAGATCATCGAGGAGGTCGCCGTGGCCCGCGTCACCGAGCGTGGCGCGACCCGTGGTGACGACAAGTTCTCCGAGGCCGCCATGGAGGACCGGAAGAAGGAGGGCTACTTCTGATGCCCGAGGTTTCGACAGGCTCCACCACCGGCGGACTCCCCCAGATGGACCTGCTCCGGTTCGCGACCGCGGGCTCGGTCGACGACGGCAAGTCGACGCTGATCGGGCGGCTGCTGCTCGACTCGAAGTCGATCTTCGAGGACCAGTTGGAGGCGGTCGAGCGGACCAGCGAGAGCAAGGGTTACGACTACACCGACCTTGCGCTGCTGACCGACGGCCTGCGCTCCGAGCGGGAGCAGGGCATCACCATCGACGTGGCCTACCGCTACTTCGCCACGCCCAACCGCAAGTTCATCATCGCCGACACGCCGGGTCACGTTCAATACACCCGCAACATGGTCACCGGCGCCTCCACCGCCGACCTCGGGCTGGTGCTGGTCGATGCTCGCAACGGCCTCTCCGAGCAGTCCCGCCGCCATGCGGTGATCCTCTCGCTGCTGCGCGTGCCGCACCTGGTGCTGGCGATCAACAAGATGGACCTGGTCGACTTCAAGCAGGAGGTCTACGACCAGATCCACGCCGAGTTCACGCAGTTCGCGACCAAGCTCAACATTCCGGATCTGCAGGTCATCCCGATCTCGGCACTCCAGGGCGACAACGTCGTGACCCGCTCGGAGAACATGCCGTGGTACTCCGGGCCCACCCTCATCCACCACCTCGAGCACGTCCACGTCGCCTCTGACCGCGACCTGATCGACGCCCGCTTCCCGGTGCAGTACGTCATCCGGCCCAAGTCCGACGAGCACCACGACTACCGTGGCTACGCCGGCCAGGTGGCCGGCGGGGTCTTCAAGCCGGGCGACGAAGTGGTCGTGCTGCCCTCCGGGATGACCTCCAAGGTCGCCGGCATCGACCTCTTCGACTCCGAGATCACCGAGGCGTTCCCGCCGATGTCGGTGACCCTCCGGCTCGAGGACGACGTCGATGTCTCCCGAGGCGACATGATCGCCCGGGTGCGCAACGCGCCGGAGCCGACCCAGGACATCGACGCGATGGTGTGCTGGATGACCACGCAGCCGCTGCGGCCGCGTCAGAAGCTGGCCATCAAGCACACCACCCGCTCGGCGCGGGCGCTGGTCAAGGACGTGCAGTACCGCCTCGACGTCAACACTCTCCACCGCGACCAGGAGACCAAGGAGCTCGGCCTCAACGAGATCGGCCGGGTCCAGTTGCGTACCACCGTGCCGCTGCTGGCCGACTCCTACTCCAAGAACCGCACCACCGGCTCCTTCATCCTGATAGACGAGGCCACCGGCGTCACCGTCGGCGCCGGCATGATCAACGGGTAACCGCCAGGCGCGGCGGGACAACAACCGCGCCGAGCGCCGTACGTCGAGGGGCGGCTCCCCAGCCGGGAAGCCGCCCCTCGACGTACTCACTGTCCACGCGGGTCTAACTCTCCGCAGCAACACCGCCTCCGTGCGACGCCCGCCACGCGACCGCCTGCGCCCGCGAGTGCACGCCCATCTTCCGGTAGGCGCTGCGGATGTGACTCTTCAGCGTGTTGAGACTGATGCAGAGCCGGGCGGCGATCTCGACGTTGGAGAGGCCCTCGAAGATCAGCTCCATAATCTCCCGCTCGCGAGCGGAGAGGATGTCGTGCTCGATGCGTTGAGGCAGCCGCAGTCCGGCGGCAGCCCGGCCGATCCCGGCGAGCACGTCGGCCCCGGTCGAATCCAGGGTGAGGCAGCCGGCGACGCCGAGAGCCTCCGCATGGCTCGTTGCGACGCTGGCCGCCGCGTCGGCGAAGGCGATGACCCGACCACGCAAGCGCCGGACGAGTCCGGTCAGGTGACCTTCGCCGACGTGCCGGACGAGGGCCAGATCGTAGAGCACGACGTCGAGGTCGCTGACCGGGCTGGTGAGACTCGGCGGCTTGATGACGAAGATCCGCTCGGGATGCTCCGAGAGGATGGCGACGATTCCGCGGGCGACGATCTCGCGGTGGCACAAGATCGCCACTCTCAGCGGACGCGCGGTGGGCGTCAGCATGTGAGGGGTCCGCTCAGGAGGGGCTGGACTCGCCGTTGCCGTGGTTGTCGACGACCCGGCGAGCCAGCTCGCCGAGGCGCACATTGAGCCGGTTGGAGGCCTCCCGGAGCATCGCGAAGGCCTCGTCACCGTCGATCCGATGGGTCACCATCAAGATGCCGACCGCCTTGCCGATCTCGCGATTGGTGTCCAGCGCGCTGCGCAGGCTCTCGACCGTGCGCTGCTCACTGGCCGCGGTCAGCGCCACCGAGGCGAACGCTGCCACGATCGCCCCCATCGTCGCCGACTCCTCGGTCAGCGACCCCGGGTCGTCGGAGAGCAGGTTCAGCGCGCCGACCTTCTGCTCACCGGTCATGATGCGGTAGCCGGCGACGCCACGAACCGGCAGCTCGGCGAGGGTCCGGGCCGCCAGGCGAGGCCACGCGGTGTGCTCGGAGATGTCCGGATCGAGTTCGAACTGCTCGGTCAAGATGGCGTCGAGACACGGGCCTTCCCCCGTGACCTCCTCGAACTCGTCGAAGCGACGCGCGATCTCGTCCGAGGCGGCTTCGCAGACGGTGTGGCCGCCGGCCCTCATCGTCGTCACGCAGGCGTGGTCGCAACCAGGCACGACCGACACCGCCGTCGTACACACGGCGTCGTAGATCTCGGTGAAGGACGCGCCCTTGTAGACCAGTTTGGCCAGCTCCGCGAAGGCGTCCGCGGCCGCTTGGCGGCCGCCCGACGTGGTCACCTGCACAGTTCCTCTCATCCCGAGGACGCGGCGCACGTCCGGTCGTCCTCGCACTCCACACACCCGAGGGCGTGAGCACAGACGGCCCGGACTTTTTGAGCCGCTCGAAGTATGTCACAGCGACGTCGGCGGCAGTGACCGCACCGGTCACCGCCTGGTCACCGGCGAGCGTTAGTGTGCGAAGGCATGTTCACCATGTCTCGGGCGCGCCTGCGCGCGCTGCTGCTGAACGACCTCCTCGCCTCCCGGCTCATCGGCCCACGCCTGCGGGCGCGGCTGCTTCGGCTCTTCGGGATGGACGTCGGCCGAGCCCATGTCAACGCACGAGCCACTATCTCGGGCCGCGACATCGCCATCGGGGACGGCACGTACGTCGGCTACGGCGCGTTCCTCGACGGCGACGGTCCGATCCGGATCGGGCGCAACTGCGACCTTGCTCAGCGAGTGAGCATCCACACCGTCTCGCATGCGATCGGGTCCGCGCGTCGACGTGCTGGGAGGCACCGGGTCGCGGGCGTCACGGTCGGCGACGGCACTTGGATCGGCGCCGGCGCGACCTTGTTGCCGGGGGTCACCGTCGGCTCCGGCTGCGTGATCGGCGCGGGGGCATTGGTCTCGGCCGACTGTGCCCCGAACGGGCTCTACCTCGGTGTCCCTGCGCAACGAGTACGCGACCTCAGCTGAGCGCCCGGACCCGCTCGAGCGAGCGGGTCGGCGTGGCCGGTCCCACATCACGGACAGGTCCGTGACTGGGCCCGGTGTGCCATGCTCGTCTAGACCAACGATGCGGCCACGACATGCCTCGGGAGGAGTCCGTTGACCGACATCACCGTCGTGATCCCCTGTTTCAACGGTGGGGCGACACTAGCCAGCCAGCTGACGGCGCTCACGGCCCAGGCCGTCGAGGCGCAGTTCGAGGTGCTGGTCGCCGACAACGGCTCGACCGACGACACCTACGTGGTGGCGTCGGCCTTCGCCGACCGCGGGGTACGGGTCATCGACGCCTCGTCCGCCGCCGGGATCAACGTCGCTCGCAACGCCGGGGTCCGGGCCGCCGACCCGACTTCCCGGTTGTTCTTGTTCTGCGACGCCGACGACGTCGTACGTCCGGGCTGGCTCGCGGCCTATTGGCAGGCCTACGGCGCGGGAGCTCGCGCGATGGGTGGCGCGCTCCGCCGGGTGACGCCGAGCGGGGAATCGCTCGGCTGGCGGCGCGGGCTCGACAACTCCTTGGGTTTCCTCCCCTGGCCGACCGGGGCGAACTGCGGCGCGGCTCGCGAGGTCTTCGACGCGGTTGGACTCTTCGACGAGTCGTTTCGCGGCGGCGGGGACGAGACCGACCTGTTCTGGCGGGCACAGCTCGGCGGCTTCGATCTGACCTACGTCGACGGCGCCGAGATCGACTACACGACCCGGCCGAGCGCCTCGGGGCGATTCGGCCAACGCCGCCGGTTCGGCTACTCCCACGTCCGGCTCTTCGCGAGCTACCGCGCGGCCGGGATGGCCCGGAGGTGGGGCCCCTATTCGCTCTATCTGCTCGCCCGCGATCTCCTCGGCTCCGCGATGGACCGGCGCAGCCGTGACAAGCGCGACCAGCTCATCGGTGACCTCGGTCTGGTCGCGGGCCACCTTGCCGGCACCGTGGCGTTCCGCACGTTCTACCTCTAGCTACCTCTAGCAGACCCTGCCCGAGCACGGCGTACGACGAGGTACGCCGTCGACCGGAACCCGACCCCGACGCACGGAGCCGGAGGACACCGTGACCACCGAGACCGAGTCGCTGCGCCACCAGGCCACTCGCGGCGCGCTGTGGACGTTCCTGCAGACCGGGTACGTCAACGTCGCGACGCTGGTCAGCATGGTCGTGCTCGCGCGACTGCTCTCGCCCGACGAGTTCGGAATCGTGTCACTGGCCGCCGTCTTCGTCACCCTCGTGACCCTCGTGACCGACCTCGGCCTGACCCCGGCCCTGATCCGCCGGCGCGACCCCACCGACCTGCAGCTCAACACCGCCTTCTGGACCAGCCTGCTGCTGAGCTGCGTGCTGGCCGCGGCCCTGATCCTCTCCGCCCCCACTATCGCCGCGGCCCTCCACGAGCCGCGGACCGGCGTCGTCCTGGCCGTGTTGGCGGTGCAGATCCCGGTGGCGTCGCTGCGGCTGGTGCCCCTCTCCACGCTGACCAGACAGATGCGGTTCAAGGCTCTCGCCGTCCGACAGGTGGCCGCCACCACGATCGGCACCGTCGGGGCGATCATCCTCGCCGCCGCCGGCCAGGGGGTCTGGGCGTTGGTGTTCCAGTCGATGGGCGGGGTCGCGATCGACGTCGCGATCCTATGGTGGTCGGTCGCCTGGCGCCCACGGCTCGCCTTCTCGCTCAGCGAGTCGAAGGAGCTGCTCTCCTTCGGGCTGCCTGCGCTCGCCACCCAGGCGGTGCACCTGGGCCGTGACAACGGCGTCGATCTGATCGTCGGCGCGATGCTGGGCACCCACGCGCTCGGCGTGTGGACGGTTGCCACCCGGATCGCGCGCACCATCCTGCGGCTCTTCGCCACCGTCCTCAACACCGTGGCCCTGCCCACCTTCGCGCATGTCCAGGGCGACCACGATCGGCTGGTCCGCGCGCTACGTCGGGCGGTCCGCGCCACCGCCGGCATCGCCGTGCCGGGCATGATCGGACTCGCGGCGATCTCACCGACCGCGATCACGCTCGTCTTCGGCAACCGCTGGTCGGTCTCCTCCCAGGTGGCCGAGGTGACCGCGATCATGGCGGCGATCACCGTGGTCCAGTGGCTCGACGGCAACGTCTGGTGGGCGTTCGGCCGCCCCGGTATCGAGTTCAACCTCACCCTGGCGATCTCGCTGGCCCACCTCCTGGCAGCCATCGTCGCGGCCCACTACGGCGGGGTGATGGCGGTGGCCTGGGCGCTCCTGGCCCGCACTCTGCTCAGTGTGCCGCTACGCGTGCTCGTGCTCCACCGGTGCGGCCGGATCCCGCTCGGCGTCTACGCCGACGTACCCCGGCTCCTCGCCTGCTGTCTGCCCATGTACGCCGTCGTCTGGCTCATCGCCCACCGCCTCAGCGCTCTCCCCCAGGTCGCCGTCCTCGGGACCGAGGTGGTGGCCGGAGCCGGCCTCTACCTCGCCGCCTCCTGGTGGCTCCAGCGCCGGATCCTCACCGAACTCGGCGCCGACGTCCGGACCGCCGTACGCCGACGCCGCCCCGACTCCCCCACCCCGACAGGAGCCCGATGACCAGCTCCAGCCAGCCCGACGCCGAGGTCGTGACCGACCTGCGCAGCCGCCTCCTCAGCGAACTGCGCGCGGTCCTCGGCCACCACCAGGAATACGACGCCGTCGACTATCCCGACCACTTCAACGTCGGCGACAGCGCGATCTGGCTGGGGCAGGCCCGTGCCCTGCGCGAGGTCGGCCTCACCGAGCAGAGCGTCTCGACGCGGCGTACCTACCACCCGCGGGCGCTGCGCGCGGACGGGCCGATCATCATCCAGGGCGGCGGCAACTTCGGTGGTCTCTACCAGACCCACCATCAGCTCCGGCTCCGCGTCCTCGGCGACTTCCGCGGCCGGCCGGTCGTCCAGATGCCGCAATCGATCGAGTACGCCGACGACGACCGCCGCGACGAGCTCCGCCGGGCGGTCGACCGCCACGGCGCGACCACCCTCCTGGTCCGCGACGCCCGCTCCCTCGAGCGCGCCCGGGCAGACTTCGACTGTCCCGTCGTGCTCACCCCGGACGCCGCCTTCGGGTTGGGTGCGCTGAGCCGGTCGCCCGGCGGTGTCGGCGTCACCGTCCAGGCCCGCACCGACAAGGAAGCTTCGGGTGCCGCCCCGGCCGCCGGCGACCACATCTTCGACTGGCTCGACCCCGAATCGGACGAACCGCGGGCGGCCGCGGGGCGACGCCTGGCACGTCTCGGCCGGGTCGGTCGGCGGTCTCGGCTGACAGCCTACCGACGCCGGTACGCGCGACTGGCTCACGATCTCGCCGAGGCGAACCTGGCCTACGGCCGAGAGGCGCTCAGCTCCGGCGCACTGCTCGTCACCGATCGGCTTCATGGCCACGTCCTCGCCTGTCTGCTCGGGCAGCCCCATCTGGTGGTGAACGACAGGTACGGCAAGATCGCTGCCTTCCACGAGACCTGGACCCATCGATTCCGGGTCGGTCGGCTGGTATCGACCTGGACCGAGGTCGAGGACGCCGTACGCGCCCACCAGGCCGCGCCGGTCGACGGGTCGGGGTCGGCATGACGGGCAACTCGAGTCGGCCACTGGTATCGGTCGTCATCCCGGCCACTCGCGACGACGAGTGGCTGCGAGAGGCCGTCGACTCGGTTCTCGCCGACGGCTATCAGCCCCTGGAGGTGATCGTCGTCTGGGACGGTCCACCGGCCGCGGCGCCGGCAGCGCTCCCCGGGGCGCGGATCGTGATCACCGGCGGGGTCGGCACGCCGGGTGCCAACAATCGTGGCCTCGACGAGGCGCAGGGCGACTACATCGCCCGTCTCGACTCCGACGACCTCTCCCTGCCCGGCCGCTTCGCCGCCCAGGTCGCCGCGCTGGCGGCCAACCCCGGCGCCGCGCTCGCCGTCACCAACGCCTACGTCGTCGACGGCACCGGGGCTCGCACCGGCGACTACCCGCGGGTCAAGACCGGCGATCTGCCCGCCGCGCTGCTGCGGTCCAATCCGCTGGTCCACTCGACCTTCATGTTCCGACGAGGAGCCATCCGTTACGACGAGCGGTGCGTGCGGATGCAGGACTACGAGCTGGCGCTGCGGCTGGCGAGGAGCTCGCGGATCGCGGTCGTCGAGACGGCGTACGTCGACTACCGGGTGCACCCGGCACAGTCGGGCCGGAACACCCAGGCGTTCTGGCGCTATCTCCCCGTGGTCCTGCACTCACGACGGCGGCTGGCCCGTGGTCTCGGTCGCCGCCGCGCCCTCGCCCAGCTACCCGCCGACGCGGTCTGGTTCGCAGCGCAGTACCTCAACCACCTCGGGCTGCGCGACCGCTACGCCGCGGTCCGCAGTGGTCGGCCGGCCCGGCGCACCGACCACGGTCCGGGGCGGCTGCGGGTGCTGCAGTCGGTGAGCGCGGCGTACAGCACCGACAACCCCTACATCGCCCAGCTCGTGGACGCGACCCGGACGCACGGCGAGGTCGACTACTTCACCCCCGGGCGGCTGCTGCGCGGCCGGTACGACGTCTTCCACGTGCAGTGGCCGGACCTGCTGCTACGCAGCCGGGGCCGCGGCGCGACCGCGGCGAAGCGAGCGCTGGTCGCCGCCGGACTGCTGCGGGCGCGGTTGCGCGGCACCCGGATCGTGCAGACCCTCCACAACCGGAGCCCGCACGAGCCCGGCGATCGGCTCGAGGGGCTGCTGATCACGGCCCTGGCCCGCGCCACCGACACCTGGATCCTGTTGACCGACGACCCCTCGGTGAGCACGCTTGGCCGCCGCGTCGTCGTCCCCCACGGCCACTATCGCGACTGGTTCGCCACGATCGAGGAGACGCCCGAGATCGAGCCCGCCGAACTGCTCTTCTTCGGGCAGGTCCGGCCCTACAAGGGCGTGCCCGCCCTCCTCGAGGCATTCGCCGGGCTGTCCGACCCCGAGGCCCGACTGCGTATCGCCGGCGCCGCGAACGACCCGAGCTTCGCCGCCCGGGTCGAGCAGGCCGCCGCCGGAGACCCGCGGGTGGAGGCGATCCTGCGCCGCACCTCGGACGCCGAGCTGGCCGCGATGGTGCGCGCCGCGGACCTGGTCGTCCTCCCTTACGACGACTTCTACAACTCCGGGGCCGCGCTGCTCGCGCTCTCCCTCGACACCCCGATCCTGGTTCCGGAGAATGCCGTGACCAGGCGGCTCGCCGAGGAGGTCGGCCCAGAGTGGGTACTCACCTATCCGGGAGCGCTCGACAGCAGCAGCCTGGACGACGCGCGGCGACGTTGCCGCACCCTGCCGGAGGAGTCGCGGCCCCGACTGGACGGGCGTGAGTGGCCAACACTCGCCGATCAGCTGATGGAGGCGTATCGATGAGAGTTCTCGGGATCGCGCTGCTCGTGGTCGCCGCCGCCTTCCTCGGGGCCAGTGCGGTGGTGGCCGGGCACGCCTTGCCGCTGATCGTGGCGCTGCTCGCCCTGTTACCGGTGCTGCTCGGCTGGATCACCCTCCTGGAGTACGTCGTCGTCGGCTCACCTTTCATGTTCTACGTCTCACTCGGTGGGCCGCTCCACGCCGCGGCGTCGGATGCGGTCGTGCCGCTGCTGGCGCTCGCGCTGCTGGTCACCGGCGATCTGCCGCGGGAGTCCCAGCGTGGCATTCGCCGGGTGGTCGGCTTCGCGCTCTTGGCCACGACGGCCGCGGTGGCGTCGGGCGCCTTCGCGGCCCTGATGCCGCGCGGCTTCGTCCTCTCCGAGGGGGTGGCGAACCTCGCGAAGCTGGTCATCGTGCTCGGCTACAGCTGCGTGGTCACCGCGGCCGTCGCCGCCCTGCCGATGAGCAGAGCCTTCCGGGCGCTGCGGATCTGGGGCTGGGTCGCCGCGGTGCTCGCTGCCGGCTCGATGGTCACCTCCTTCGGCGGCGTACCGCTGATCCCCGGCAACGACTTCCGCTCCTTCGGCTTCTTCCAAGACCCGAACCTCTACGCCGGCTACCTGCTCATCTCGCTGGCGGTGGTGATCGCCCGCGAGTGCCATCGAGGCATGCCGGAGACCCCGTTCCTGCTGGTCGCCCTCTCCGGCGGCGTCGCCGCCACCGCGTCCCGGAGCGCGGTGGCGACGCTCGCGGTGATGCTCTTCCTCTCGGCCCTGCTGATCTCCGCCCGACGGGTCCGCTGGACGCTGGTCGGCCTCGGCATCCTCGGTGTCTGGGTCACGATGGGCGTGTTGGCGGCGCGACCCGACCTGCTCGCGTTCCCAGCCTTCCAGCGACTGACCAGCGCCAGCGAGGTCGCCGGCAATGATCCGCGGCTGGCACTGTGGGGCCGTGCCCTCGACCTCTGGCACTCCAGCCCGATCACCGGCATCGGGATCGGGCAGTACCAGCTCTACTCCGAGGACGTCTACGGGATCTCGGGTCGGACCGGCACCGGGTTCGTCGTCCACAACACGTTCCTGAGCTTCCTGACCGAGACTGGGGTGATCGGCCTGCTCGTCCTGGTCGCCGGTCTGATCGCCGTCGCCCGCACCGCAGCGGGCCTCGGCGATCTCGGCCGCCGGATCGACAAGGCGTTACTGATCGGCGTCGTCGCGGTCGTTGCCCAGATGATGACGCTCAACCTGCAGAACGTCCGCTATGTCTGGATCCTGATCGGCTTCATCCTCGGGCTGGAGCTGCGCCGCCGCTCGAACCCCGAGGAGCTGTCGCCCTCCGTATCGACCGCGGCCGACGCGCCGTCCGCCCCGCGACCGGAGCGGCAGCAACCGGCTACCGTGCGGTGACCAGCTCCGCCCACAGCGTCAGGTGGTCGCGGGCCACCCGTTCCAAGGAGTAGCGCTCCTCGGCCCGCTCCCGGGCCGCGCGACCGATCTGGTCACGCAGGTCGGGGTCGTCGAGCAGCCGCTCGAGCGCGCCGGCCAGGGCAGCAATGATCTGCTCCTCGGAGCCGCCCTCGACGAGCCGACCCGCACCCGCCAGCATGCCTGCTCCACCGACGGCGGTGGCGACGATGGCGCTTCCGGCCGCCATCGCCTCCAGCATCGCGATCGAGAGCCCCTCCCAGCGGCTCGGCATCGCAACGATCGTCGCCCGCTGATAGAGCGGCAACGGGTCGACCCGGCCGACGAAGGAGACCGCCTCGGCGATGCCGAGATCGAACGCGAGCCGACGCAGCTCCGCCTCCGCCGGGCCGTCTCCGGCAAGCGTCAGACGGAGGCCCGGGCGGCCCAGTCGTGCCACGGCGCGGAGCAGTCGGTCCTGCCCCTTCTGGGCCGAGAGTCGCCCGACGCAGAGGATCGACGCCGGCTCCCGGGGCGCCTCGTCGGGGAGGTAGACCCTGGTGTCGACGCCGTTCTCGATCAGTCGCAGCCGACTGCGGCCGCCGAGCCGGGCCAGCCCGTCGGCGTACTCCTCGGCGGAGACGGCGACGGTCGCGTCGGCATGTCGCGCCGCCCAGCGCTCGAAGCGCAGGTACGCCGCCCGCAGCCGCTCGCTGGAGTACCACGACCAGCCGTGTGGGGTGAAGACCACCGCCGGGCGATGCCGCAGGCTTGCCGCAGCCAGCCGACCCACCGCGCCCGCTTTGCTCGAGTGCAGGTGTACGACGTCGTAGCAGCGCATCCTGCGGCGTAGCGCAAGGACGGCCCACAGGTCGCGGAGGCCCGGGCGGCGTGCCAACGGCAGCTCGGCCCAGCGCGCGCCCACCCCGGCAGCACGATCAGGGAGATCGCCGCCTGGCGGAGAGGCCACGGTGACGTCATGCCCTGCGGCGACCGCCGCGCCGGCCAACTGAACCACGACAGCGGCCGTCCCTTCGGTCGTGGGCTGAGCGACGTGCAGCAGCCTCACTCGGGCTCCCCCGAGGGTCGGGTGTCGGAGGGGATCGGCCGGCTCCGGGCCGGTACCCCAACGGCGACATGGTCGGCCGGCACGGAGCGGGTGACGACGGCGTTGGCGCCGATCCGGCTCCGGTCGCCGACCGTCACCGGTCCGATCACCCTGGCTCCCGCGCCGAGTTCGACGGCGTCGCCGATGACCGGCGAGTGGCCCTCAGCGGCGGCACCGTCCTCGTCCCCGAGCCCACCCAGCGTGACGCCCTGCTGGATCCGACAGTCGCGGCCGACCGCGACGTACGGACCGATCACCACGCCGGTGGGGTGGTAGAGCCGCAGCCCGGGGCCCAGCGATGCCTGCCAGGCGATGTCGGCACCGGTCAGCACGTGGTTGACCTGTTTGACGAGGAGACCGAGCAGCGGATGCACGCCGCCGGCAGCGGCCGCGAGCCGGACCAGCAGGACGGCCATCGAGCGGACGGTGAGCAGTCGGAGCACGCCGACCGGCCCGCCGGCTCGGCGCAGGTCGAGATCCTCCCGCAAGGCGGCCAGCACAGACCTCATCGCGCCCGACGCCTGGACCTGGGCGCGTAGCCGTAACCGTAGCTGTAGCCGTAGCGACGCCCCTTGCCCGGCACTGCGTTGAGGATCAGTCCGACGAGGTGAGCATCGACCTGGCGCAGCCGCTCGATCGAGTGCCGGACCTGGTCCCGGGTGACGCGCCCGTGGCGGACGAGCAGCAGCGCGCCATCGGCCCTGCTGGCCAGCAGGGCCCCGTCGGTGACCGGCAGGAGTGGCGGAGCGTCGATGATGATCACGTCGTAGTGGCTGCGCAGATCGGCCAGCACCTCTGCCATCGTGTTGGACTGGAGCAGCTCGGCTGGGTTCGGCGGCACCGAGCCGCTGGCCAGGAACTCCAGTCCGGTGTCCTCGTGCACCTGAACCGCATCGGCGACCTTGACCGTGCCGACCAGCAGGTTGGTCAGGCCCACGGCGCCGTCAAGGCCGAGCTTCGCGTGCGCCTTCGGTCGGCGCAGGTCCCCCTCGAGCAACAGCGTCTTGACGCCGGCTTGAGCCAGGCTGATCGCGATGTTGGTCGCCGTCGAGGTCTTGCCCTCCTCCGGGATCGCGGAGGTCATCACGAACACCTTCTGCGGGCTGTCGACGTCGATGAACTGCAGGTTGGTCCGCAGCACCCGGAACGCCTCCGCCCGTGGTGCGTGGCCGGCCACATCGCTGACCAGCGGGGTCTTGGGCACATCGGGGTCGTGGACGATCGAGCCGAGCACCGGCGCATCGGTCACCTCGGTGAGGTCCTCGAGGGAGTTGATCCGGGTATCGAGCTTCTGGCGCAGGATCGCCAGCCCCAGGCCGATCAGGAGGCCCAGGATGAGGCCCATCGCGGTGTTGAAGACCGGCTTCGGCGAGACCGGCGTCGTAGAGTACGACGCGCTGTCGACGATCGTCGCCTTGATCGGCGCGTTCTTCTTGCCGGGCGGGGTCTCCAGCTCCCGGACCATGTCGGAGAGCTCGTCGGCGTAGGCCTGCGCGATCGACTGCGCCTGGTGGGCGTCGGGATCGGTGGCGGTGATGGTGAGGTTCACGGTGTCCTCCACCACCTTCGCCGAGACCTCGCCAGCCAGCTCGGTAGGCGTCTGCGCCAGGTCGAGCCTGCCGATCACCTTCTCCGCCAGCTCCCGGCTGTTGACCAGGTCGGCGTACGACTTCACCCGCTGCTGCGAGTAGGTGCCGCCCTGCAGCAGCGCTGCGTCCGACATCGACGAGGTGGAGACGAAGAGCCGGGCGCTCGAGGTGTACTCCTTGGTCTGCATCAGGCTCAGTCCCAAGGCGATCACCGCACACAGGGCCGCGGTGGCCACGATCCACAACCATCGTCGACGCAGAACCTTCAGATACTCGGTGAGCTCCACTAGTCACTTCCTTCCTCATCGCGCCCGGTCGCGGTGGCCATGCCGTCTGACGCCCTCCGGCCGGCCGTCAGCAAGCCGAGGCCACGCTGCCGCTGGCGCTTGCGCTGGCGACGGTGGGCGTCGTCCAGAGGTCGCTGTCGCCGGTCTGGCCCTTGCCGGACGTCATCGTCCAGCCGTAGTCGACGGTCTGCCCCGGCTCGAGCTGCACATAGAACATCGCCACCGGACGGTCACCGATGTGGAACCGGAAGACGTCCACCGGCTTGCCGTTCATGGTGATCTTCTCGATCTTCCCGCCGACCGGCCCATAGAGCCGGACGGTGTCGAGTTGGTTGCCGGGTTCGATGCCGTACTTCCCGCCGCCGGTGACCGTCTCCGGCAGGCTCTTGCCGGCATCCGCGGGCGCGACCGAGCGGAACCGCATCGAGCCGGTCAGTCCCTGGACGCCCTTCGTGCAGTAGGTGGCACTCGCCCCGACGTCGTACCTCAGGTAGTACGACATCTTGGCGCCGGTGGTGTCGTTAACGGTGACGCTGACCTGGGGATTCGGGCCGGTCTTGGTCGCGAGCCGACCGGCGACGGCGCTGCCGTCGAGCTGCTCTTGAACGGCGGGATCGAAGGAGTGGACGTAGACCCGGTGCTCCCGGGCTCCCCGGGCCAGGCCGGCCAGCAGCGCCTGCGGATCCCCCGGGGAGGTCGCGACCTTGTCGAAGATCGCCGCGGCCACCCCACGGAAGAAGCCGTCCTGGACGGCCGGGTCGGGGTATCTCGCGTAGACGTCGGACAGGAGGGTCTTGACCGCGTTGTGGGCATCCAGCCGGACGCCGCCGGCCTTCAGCGGTCCGGTCGCCTTGAGCAGATAGGAGAGCGTCACCGGGTCGAGGCTGAGGACGCCGTCGACCTTCTCGCGCTGGGTCTGGTCCCAGCGCGCCTTCCACAACGCCGAGGAGCGGGCGAAGTCGGGAGTGAAGTTGGCATCGAGGAAGTAGGTGCCCAGTTGGTCGCCGTACACCTGTCGCTCCGCCTTCGACAGCGGCAGCACCGGGGTGTCGGTATCGCCGAAGTCGGCGCCGGCCACCTGCTTGACCATCGATAGCTTGCCCCGGTCGGCGCGGACCAGGGAGACCGCACCGGGCAGGCCACCGGTGGCCCGGATCTCGGCATTGTTCTGCACGATGAGCAGGTAGTTCTTCGGGCCGTGCTGGCCGAGCATCGTGGGCAGGACCTTGACCGCGGTGTTGGCGCTGCTCAAGACGTCGGACGCGGCCGTGACCTCGGCCTGGAGGAAGCGGTACTTCTCCTTCAGCTTGCCGACGTAGCCGGAGGGATCCTCCCGGTCCAGCCTGGTCTCCGCAGTATCGAGCGCGGTCGCCCCGTCGGCGACCGGCGCCTGCAGCCGCGCAACGGCCTCGACATCGACCCGGCCGTTCGTGGGCACGGCCGTCCGCAGCCGCGTGGCCGAGTCCGCCAACTCCCCGAGACCGTGGTGGGAGAGGTCGTCGATGACCTCCGCTGCGGTTCGTACGCCGCGGGCATCGTCACCGACCACCGGCAGATGGCCCGCCAATCGCCACAGCGGTGAGCCGGTATGCCCGCTCGCCGACTCGCTGTCGGC